>Ga0210123_1000009_pt1 | contig 105169 bp, 91 predicted proteins | sample Muzzi_PWB_D2_FD_185535 | JGI IMG/M metagenome (GOLD analysis project Ga0210123, IMG submission 185535) | Wetland microbial communities from San Francisco Bay, California, USA, that impact long-term carbon sequestration - Muzzi_PWB_D2 (SPAdes) | ecosystem: Environmental > Aquatic > Marine >... | reverse complement strand
TTGTGACCTTTGCCGATAATGATCAAAAAGTCGGGGTGGTTGTCGGCGATGTGGTTGGCCACGGGATTGGGGCCGCCCTGCTGATGACCACGGTGCGGGCTCTGGTTCGCTGCCGAATTTTCCAGCCCGGTCGGCTGGATGAAATAATTGACGATGTGAATAGGCTTTTTTCGCGGGATACCAGTCTGTCGGGTAGCTTTGTCACTCTTTTTTATCTGGAAGTTGATCGGAGGAGTAAGAAGCTGTGCTGGGTACGGGCCGGTCACGACCCGGCCATAGTTTATACTCCTTCCAGCGGCAAATTCTCGGAACTGAAAGGTAATGGTATAGCTCTGGGGGTTGATACTGACTGGAGTTTTGAGTACAACACGTTACCGGTAGCAGACGGAAAACAACTTATCTTTATCGGCAGCGATGGGGCCTGGGAAGTTGCCGATGGTGCCGGTGAGCAGTTTGGCAAGGAACGCCTCAAACAGATACTTGCGGCAAACTGTGAGCTGTGTCCTGATGAAATACTCCAGAAAATAATCGAAGAAATCAGTGATTTCAGGGGAGAAACTCCGCCAAATGACGATATTACCCTTGTTGTGGTTAAAACCTATTGATTCCTGTATGTCGCCGGTCTTGCGGTCCATTGTCAACATGTAAAGAATGCAATCCCCTCTGATCCGTCAGATAATCGCTGTCCTGTTTTTCAGGTTGCTGCTGAATACGGGCAGGCGTTTTGTCTATCCTTTTGCCCCGGCCTTGAGCAGGGGACTTGAGGTGCCGCTAGCCGCTGTCACCTCGATCATCGCCACCAGCCAGATGACGTCGCTGATGGGGTTGTTCAGCGGTCCGCTGGCGGATCGGATCGGTTACCGGTTCATGATGCGCACAGGACTTGGCCTGCTCGCTGCGGGGATGCTGCTGTGCGGACTTTTGCCCAGCTATTGGCCGGTATTTATCGGCCTGGTTGCAGCGAGTTTTGGCAAAACGGTCTTCGATCCCTCGATTCAGGCCTTTATCGGTAAAAATATCCCCTATGCCAGAAGGGGCAGGGTGATCGGCGCGGTGGAAACCGCCTGGGCCGGCAGCACCCTGGTTGGGATTCCGGCTCTCGGGCTGATCATCGACCATCTGGGACTGTATAACTCTTTTTATATTTTGGGCTTTTTGGGGGCTGCAGGTTGGCTGTGCATCAGCTGGGTGATTCCCCCGGATGAGCAGGACAACGATGCAAAAATTAAGAGAACCGGTCTGTGGTCTTCGCTACAGCAACTTTTGCGGTTTCGTCCCGCTGCCGGCATGCTTGCTTTCGGATTTTGGATATCGATAGCCAATGATAGTCTGTTTGTGGTGTATGGTGCCTGGTTCGAACGGGATTTCCAGGTCAGTCTCGTTGCCCTTGGCTTCAGCACCGTGGCGATCGGGGCAGCGGAACTTATCGGTGAGTCGATGACCGCACTTTTTGCCGATCGGCTGGGACTGAAGAGATCTGTACTCCTGGGGCTGGTGCTCGCTATCGGCGCCTATCTGCTCCTGCCGGTTATCGGCCGGACGCTGCCGCTGGCCATGGCCGGAATGTTCTGTGTGTTTCTTGCCTTTGAATTCACCATAGTCACAAGTTTTTCCCTCAGCACCGAACTGCTTCCCGGGGCCAGGGCAACCATGATGTCCGGTTTCTATGCCACCGCAGGGATAGGTCGGATGATCGGGGTCCTGATCGGCGGATCTCTCTGGCAGTTTCATGGAATCACTGCAGTCGTCTGGAGTTCGGCAGGGTTTACTCTCCTTGGTCTGCTGTCACTTGTCTGGGGTCTGCATGGTTGGCGGCGGGAGGGCTGAGATCTTACCCGGCCATATAAAAATATCGAGCTTTCAGACTATGGATTATCAAAGATTTCTCTTACTCCGGCTTGAAATCGGAAGAGACGAAACCATTTCCGGACAGGATCAGAAGGGAGCCTGTCCGGAAATTCGAGTTATGCTTGGATGGTTTCCCCGCAATCAAGCGGTGACGGGAATGATGGTGATTTCCACCCGACGGTTCGCCGCAGGATTTGAGGAGATCGGTCTACTTTCCCCATATCCGAAGGTCCTTATTCTTGCCGGGTTTACACCTTGCTGCACCAGGGCATTTTTCACCGCTTCTGCCCTGCGCATGGACAGCTTTTGATTATATTGTTCCGATCCACTGGCATCGGTATGGCCGGCAACCTCTATTTGGGTCTGATTATATTTGTTCAGGACGTTGGCAACCCTGGATATTTCCGCATAGCCTCCGGGCAGGAGAGTGGAGGAATCATAATTGAAGAACGTCTCAGATTTGAAGGTGGCAACCAGGACGTCCTGGCTTCGTCTGACACTGGCAGCTTCAGAGGCGGCGACGACATTTCTCAGTTCCTGCTCCTGCCTATCCATGTAAGCGCCCACCTGATTTCCGGCTATCCCTCCCAGGGCGGCACCAATCCCTGCCCCGAGCAGGGTGGATTTAGTGTTATGTCCGATGGCCTGACCTAAAATAGCTCCGACGCCTGCTCCGACGCCTGCTCCTACGGCCGTTCCCTGTTTCTGTTTGGTGTCGAGGGAGGCGCAGGAGCTAAGGGAGGCGATTAAGGCTGAACATACGGCGAGGTGTAACAGTCTTTTTTTCATAATTGTTCTCCAGTGGATATGTTAGTGTTCATTGTACCTTCGCTCATGTTGTGTGCATTGTCTGTTTTTATATGCTGTCTACCATAGTTACAATGGCAGGCGTTGTCCATGGTCCATGGACGTTCAATTTTTAAACGGTATCCGGCCCTGTTGTAACCCATAATGCCATGTCCGGTTTCAACGGCTTCCTGTCTCTTGGGCGCTTTTGACAGCGTTGTAGATCTGGCTTTCAAGGTCATTGAACATGACCAATATTCCGGCTTCCGGATCATTTTGCAGGATGTCTTTCAACTCGGCAAAATAATCGGCGATTGATTGTCGTAGAATCGGCAGATTCTCTTTCCTGGTCCTGTTATGGTCCCAGACATCCCAAACCAGCACACCGATACCGACAATCGGGCCGAGGAATTTGCCGCCAACCTTGGCGGCAACCTTCGCTCCGGTTTTGGTGGCGATTTTCGCCGCAGCTTTTCCGGTTGATTTTGCCAGGACTTTTCCTGACAGCTTGCCCAGCATGAATTTCATTTTGCCGACGAGGAAGACCGATCCTCCAACCGTAGTCAGGGTAAAGGTCTTCAGGGTAATATCCGTCTCACGGTTGCCCTCCGACCCGTAGGTGGTCAGCGCTATTCCCTCCAGATATCTTTGCCAGTCCGCGTGCGGTATTTTATACGTCAGGGGCACAACCTCAAGGTTTTTGCGCAGTTCCGCGACGTATTTTTCCGCCGTCTCTCTGGCAATACGCTCCAGGACGAGTTCGGCAATTTGCGGACGCAGGACTCGTCTGGAGAATTCCATCTGGATCTCTTCCGTCAGTTTTTCGGCCGCGGTGGGCTGATTCTCAAAAAAACTGTTCAGACCATATTGCCATATCCCTTCCAGTCCGAGCATCTGCTGGGTCCAATAACTGAAATACCATCCGAGGAAATCGGTATCCACCCGCTGCATCAGGCCGGCAATCCATGCATCCAGTTCCCGGTCGGCATAGGTCTTGGCCGTCTGCCGTGCCTTGGTGACTGCCTCGACAACCGCCTGATCCACTTCTGTCCAGGGCAGTGGCTGGATGAGGGGTTTTTCAGCGACCAGCTCTGTAATCCTCTGCTCAGCATCATTCTGGCTGAGATACCGGCCGATACCGGCCAGCACCACAAGGCCGATAAGAAGCCATATCAGCTTAGTGAAGCCTGTCAGCGGGGACCAAAAAAAATTCCAAAAATTTTTTCCATCTTTACCCATGGTTATCGGTTCTTCTCCCAAAGAGAGATATCCGTTGTAAAATACTCAAAGACATCTGCCAGAGTGACGGATATTTGTTTGATATTGCATCAAAACAACGCCTTGTCAATCTCTTGTTCCCGGTAAGGATATCATGGTGTTTCTTAAAGTGTAAAGAAAGAAAATCGGGGCAAGGCATTTTCCCTGTCGTACTTTATCTGCCAATTATTTCCCGCCATTGCCTTCTTCTTGATTTGTCTTATAAATGTTAGGGTGAACGGTATGGAACCGGGGCTGGGCACTCTTCGTAGTGGTCTTCAAATACCCTGAACCATTCTCTTTCCACCAACTTAACTGCAGACAGGTGATAAACATGAGTAAACCCGTAAAATATGTTCTGATCGCTGCCGCTTCCCTGGCTATCCTGATCATAGTTGCCGTCGTGGCGATTAAAACCATTGTCGACGTCGAAAGCTATAAGCCGAAGATCGAACAGCTGGTAACCGAGAAAACCGGCTATCCGCTGACCCTTGGCGGCAAGATAAGCCTGTCGCTCTTTCCTTGGGTAGGCCTCAGCCTTACCGATCTGCAACTCGACAATCCCGAGGGATTTGCCAATAAGAAATTCATCCGTATTGATAGCTTTCAGGCACGGCTGAAGGTACTGCCCCTGTTGTCAAAAAAGATCGAAATGAGCAGCTTTGTTCTGAAGCAGCCGGAAATATATCTTGAGAAGAGCCGGAAAGGTATCTGGAATTGGCAAAAATTAACCGAAATCGGTAAAGAGTCTACAGCTACGACCCCGGATAATGCGAATACAGCAGCAGGCGGCATGAAGAAGTCGCCAGCTGCCGCAAGTCAAGCAGAAAAAGGTCAGGACGGCTTTGCCCTGCAGTCTCTGGTGGTTGGAGAGTTTGCCATAACCGATGGCCGGATTCAGATAAATGATCTGGAAAAGAACGAGAAACGTGAGATTTCAGCCTTTTCCCTGCAGCTCGTCGATGTTTCTCTTGATAAACCCATCAAACTGACAATGGGAGCAACCATTGATGGGAAACCCCTCACTCTCAAAGGCACGGCCGGACCTCTTGGCCCGGACCCCGGTGCAGGGCAAATAAATCTTGACCTGGTAATCGAGGCGTTGGAAACCATGAACGTGCAAGCCAGTGGATATCTGGCCGATCTCAATGGGAAAAAGAGCTTCCAGCTTGCCCTGAATGTCGAACCCTTTAGTCCCAGGCAATTGTTTTCGCACCTTGGCCTTGAGTTTCCGGTTGCCACGACCGACCCGAAAGTGCTCGATAGAGTAGGTCTTCAGGCGGTCATCGCCGGCGATCCGACCCAGGTCGTCATGTCGGATTCAAAAATGCTCCTCGACGACTCGTCCATCGACCTCGATGTGACTGCCAAGGATTTTTCCCGACCTGACCTGACGTTTGCGGTGGCGGTCGATACCATCGACCTTGATCGTTATCTTCCACCCGCAAAGGAGGAAAAATCGACTGGCGGACAAGGCACCAGCGGAGCAGGGAAGGAAGCGGTTTCGACAGGAACAGCATCAGGGAAGACCTCTTCGGGGCAGATGAAACATGCCTCGAAGATCAACTACGATCCCTTGAGAAAACTGGTCCTGAAAGGAACCATGAAACTCGGCACCTTGAAAGTTCATGGCGGCACCGTCACCAACCTGGGCCTCGATATCACCGGAAAAAATGGTTTATTTACTCTCAAATCCCTGGCAATGGAGCTCTATGAAGGGCGTATCAAGGCAACGGGAACCACGAATGTACAGCAAGCCGTTCCGGTCACCGCCCTTAACCTCTCATTGCAGGATGTTCAGGTTGGTCCCTTGCTGAAAGATTTTGCTAAAAAGGAGATCATCGAAGGCCTGTTCAAGGCAGAGGTAGCCGTCAAGCTGCAGGGTGACAGCGGTGACTTGATCAAAAAAACCCTGAACGGCACAGGAGATCTGCTTTTTCAGGACGGTGCTTTGATCGGTCTCGACCTTGCCCAGATGGCCAGGACCATCAAGTCGGGTTTTACCCTTGAGCAACAGGGAGAACGGCCGAAAACCGATTTTGCCGAACTGCATGCCCCGTTTACCATCACCAACGGCCTGGTCAAGACGCCGGAGACCACTTTGAGGTCACCTTTTCTCCGGGTTTTGGCCACGGGAGATGCCAATCTGGTCAACGAGTCCCTGGATATGCGGGTCAAACCGACGATAGTGGGGACGATAAAGGGCCAGGGAGACCAGACTGAAAGAAGTGGTCTGGCAATTCCGATCCTGGTCGGCGGAACCTTTGCAGCCCCGGAGTTCAGGCCTGATCTGGAATCTCTGGTTAAAGAACGTATGCCCAGCAAGGAAAATCTCAGTGAAATGATCAAGACCGGAAAAGTTCCCGTGGAAAATAAGGAACAACTTAAAAAAGAAGTTGAACAGGCGAAAGGGTTACTGAAAGGCCTTTTTAAATAATCACAGATAGTTGTTGCGTCATCGCTTTCAGAAAGCGGCATTACGGTACCGGGCCCCTCTCCGGGAGAGGGGCCCGGTCGTTTGATGCCGCTCTTTTAATCAGCTGCTGTACCTGTAGTCCGAATCAAAAAGTGAACATTGCTTCCTCACTGTAGTTGTGTTCTGTTGAACAGTTTGCCTAGCCAGTGGATCAAAATTGGACTTGTCCATTTTGCTGTGATACGATTCTTTGATACCATCTCTATAAGACAAGAATCCATTTGTCATAAGATGGTATCCCCGCGATACAATCTGGTAGGCAAGGATGATTTGTAACAGGAGTGCACAGCTTGAACGATATTCAGCAAACCACAGAGATGTTCAATGGGTATGAAACAAGCAGCCCCAAAATACTCATCGTTGATGACAATCCGGTCAATGTACAACACCTCGAATTGATACTTGAGGAGGCTCAGGCAGTAATCATTCGGGCAGAAAATGGTGAAAAGGCGCTTGCTGCAGCGCTTGTCCACGATTTTTCCCTGGCGCTGGTCGCAGGGCAAATGGTTGGCATGGATGGCTTCAAATTGGTTGAGTTGCTGCGAGGTGAGGCGAAAACCCGTAATTTACCTATTCTCCTGATGTCTGCCGCCGGTTCCAGCGACTACCCCGGGTTCGATGGAGACGAAACAGGACTGCTTGACGTTCTGGCTACCCCCTGCAATCCCAAAGTACTGCTCAGTAAGGTCCGAATTTTTCTTAAACTGAATCAGCAAAAGAGACTGTTGGAGAATTGCAGGAAAATACTTGCCCAGCCAAACGATTCCCTGGAACTCCAGATGCAGGAACGAACCGGAGCTTTGAAGGCTCTTATTGATGAACTGCAAACCGAGATCGCGAAAAGGGAACGGGCAGAAATAGAGCTCATCAAAGCCAGGAAAGAGTGGCAGGAAATCTTTGAGGCTATCGGTCATATGACGATGGTTCTCGATAAAAAGCATAGAATTATTGCTGCCAACAGAGCGGTATTGCAACAAACCGGCCTGACCTATGAGGAGATTATCGGCCGCTCATGTTCGTCTGTCTTTCATGGTTCAGAGGAATTAATAAAAGTATGTCCTCTGGCCTCCATGATGGCGAACGGAAAACCTCAAATGACTGAGATGGAAGTTGATGCTCTGGGAAGAACCTATATCATTTCCTGCACGCCATTATTCGACGAAGATGGGCAACTGGATAAGATCATTCATATTGCAACGGACATCACAAAACGTAAGAGATTGAAAAAAGAGTTGATTCAGGCCCAGAAAATGGAAGCTATCGGCTCTCTTGCAGGTGGAATAGCCCACGATTTCAACAATATCCTTTCGGCTGTTTTAGGTTTTACCGATTTATCCCTGAATAAGGTCGAGAAGGGGTCGGCCCTCGAGGAAGATCTGCAGCAGGTCTATGCTGCCGGCATCCGGGCAAGAGATCTAGTCAAACAAATTCTCACCTTTGCCAGGAGAACCGATGAAGAATTGAAACCGGTCCGCATCGATCTGGTCACCAAAGAGGTGGTCAGATTTCTTCGTTCGACCATTCCCACCTCTATTGAGATCCAGGAGAACATTACCAGCAACTCCCTGGTACAGGCCAATCCGATTAAGATTCACCAGCTCCTCATGAACCTCTGCACCAATGCCGCCTACGCCATGAATGATCAGGGGGTGCTGGAGATCTCACTGGAAGATGTGCTGCTGGAAGCAGCCGATCTGCCTGCCTTCAAGAATATGCTCCCTGGCCTCTATCAGCGCCTGAAGGTCTCGGATAACGGCTGCGGTATCCCGGAGGAGATCATTGAATCGATTTTTCAGCCCTTCTTCACCACCAAGGATATCCACGAGGGAACCGGCATGGGACTTGCCATGGTGCACAGTATTATCAAAGAATGTGGAGGGGATGTGTCGGTGACAAGTCAGGTCGGCGCAGGAACGGTTTTTACCATTCTCTTGCCGACAACTGAAATGCCCGAGAACGTTGAAAATCTTGAAGAGCGGTTCAATCTTCCCTCTGGTGCGGAGAGAATCCTGCTGGTCGATGATGAGCCGGCGGTCTGCAGGCTCTCTTCACGTATGCTCGAAACCTGCGGGTATACGGTGACAACGCATACGGACAGTAGCAAGGCTCTGGAACTTTTTGCTGCCCATCCCGGCCAGTTCGATCTGGTGGTAACCGACATGACCATGCCGAAGATGTCCGGAGATCAGCTGACGGCAAAAATTCTCGAACTGAACCCTGACATGCCGGTAATCATAGCCACAGGCTACAATAAACGGGTATCCGATCCACAGGCCATCGAGCTTGGTGCAAAGGCTTTTTTGGCCAAGCCTTTTGAAAAAGCTTGTCTGATACAGACGGTCAGAAACGTTCTGGACCAAAATCGTTTCAGTAAAAGTTAAAACATTACGGTGAGTATGGTGCCTCATACGCATTTGATCAGTCCGTATGATTCCAGCCAACAAAACGAACGGCTGAAGTATCGATCTCTCTGGATCGTGGGAATGGTTTTGCTCTTTCTTAGTTGTTTTTTCCTTCCTTGTCTTGCCCCGGCCGGTCAGTCACCGGCTGACCAACATCAACTGAAATCGGCTGGCAACCTGGACTACCCACCTTTTGCCATAGTGCAGCCGGACGGTACGGTCGGTGGTTTTTCCGTTGAACTGCTGCAGGCCGCGGTGGAGGCGGCCGGTCTATCGGTCTCTTTCAAGGTCGGTCCCGGAATTGAGCTGATGGAAGAGCTTGCCAGCGGAACAATTGATGTGCTGCCGTTGGTCGCCTATTCGAGTGAACGGGATAAAATTTTTGATTTTACCGTGCCGTATCTGCAATTGAACGGGGCGGTATTTGTCCGCAAAGGCAACAAGGACATCAGCGAGTTCGCCGACCTGAAGGACAAGGAAGTGCTGGTCAGGCAGGGAGGCGGCGCTCATGAATACCTGGTGCGGCAAAACCTCACTGAAAAGATTTTTCCGACAGCTTCCTATGCGGAGGCGTTTACCCTGCTTGACGAAGGGCAGCATGATGCCCTGATGGTGCCGCAGTTCGTCGGCCTGCAACTGCTAAAAGAGCTGCACCTGACCAATGTGGTTGCCGTGCAGCAACGGCATATCAACATCCTGAAACCGGTGGTGTTGCGGCCCGGCGGTTTTGAACAGAGTTTCTGTTTCGCGGTACGCGATGGCGATCGGCGGTTGCTATCACAGTTAAACGAAGGTCTTTCCGCCCTCTATTTCAACGGTACCTATCAGACCCTCTTCGATAAATGGCTCGTACCGATTCTGCCATCATCACAACATACTGCCGCTGAAACGGCACAAGAGTTTGGTGTTGTTCTTGTACCCCTGTTCCTGATATTTACCCTTGGCGGGATGTGGTATCTCAGGCGGCAGGTGGCCAGGAGAACGCGTCATCTCGAAGAGGAACTCCACGGGCGCCGACGCGCCGAAAAAGAGCTGGAAGAGGCCAACAACAATTACATCAAGGCCCAGCAGATTGGCCATGTCGGCAATTGGGAGTATTGTCTTGTCACCAAAAAATACTCCGGTTCGATGGAGGCCAAACGAATTTATGGTTTGGATGCTTCGGCTCCCTCTTTCATCGCTGAGGAGGTGGAGTTGTGTGTTGTCGAAAAGGAGCGGGTACGTCGGGCATTCCGTGATCTTGTCGATAACGGGACCCCCTTCAGGATGGATTTCGACATCATTGCAAGGGATAAAGGCGAACGGCGTTCTATTTTTTCTGTTGCCGAACTTGAGAGGGATGCGACAAACCAGCCGGTGAAAATTCGCGGGGTGATCCAGGATGTTACCGAGCGCAAGAAGGTCGTCGATGCCTTGCACAAAAGCGAACGGCTGCTCAACGAGATGGGGGCCATCGGCCGAATCGGCGGATGGGAACACGATCTGCTCAGTAATGCGGTAACCTGGACTCGGGAGATTTTTAAAATAGTCGAACTGGAAACCGGAATCGTCCCCTGTCAGGATGAGCTTCTGAACTACTATCCGCCGGAAGACAGGGAAGTATTTGGTCAGGCGTATCTTCGGGCCGTCAAGACCGGGGAGCCATTTGATCTTGAACTGCAAATAGTCACCGCAAAAGGGCGAATGCGTTGGGCTCGGGGTATTGGTACGCCTGAATTCAAACTCGGAAGATGCATCAAGATGAGAGGGACCTTCCAGGACATTACCGAGAGAAAAAAGATGGAAGAACGTCTCCAGCAAACGCAGAAACTTGAGGCAGTTGCTGTTCTGGCTGGAGGGATTGCCCATGATTTCAACAATATTTTGAGCGCAATACTCGGTTTTACCGAATTGGCAAAAGACAGCCATCCCACAGACCGGGAACTGCAGGAAGACCTGAGCGAAATTTATACTGCCGGTCTCAGGGCCAAGGAACTGGTCCAACAGCTTCTCACCTTCAGTCGGAATAGAGAACACAGCCCTGCTTCTCTAAATGTCCCGGTTATTGCAAAAGAAATTATCAAGACGATGCGTTTCAATCTGCCGGCCTCAATTCATATCACTGCAAACATCGATGAAAAGGTGTCTCCTATCCTGGCCGAGCCGGCACAGATCCACCAGATTCTGATGAACATCTGTACCAACGCAGCCCAGGCCATGAGCGACCACGGTGGCACCTTGACAATAGGGCTTACTGAAACGACTCTAGTAGAAAGAGAGGCAACCGGTCATGTTGGTCCTGCTCCCGGCCGGTACCTGAAGCTGCAGGTGCACGACTCGGGAGAAGGTATCCCGCCTGAAATCATCGGTTCTATTTTTGACCCTTACTTCACCACCAAAAATCAGGGTGACGGCACAGGGCTGGGTTTGGCTGTAGCCTACGGTATTGTTAAAAAACTCGGCGGAGATATCTCGGTGGAATCGGAGCCGGACAGCGGCAGTGTCTTCACCGTTTTTTTGCCGGTCATCAATCAGCATCTCAATTAGATGTAAGGAATAGTATGATAAACGCAAAAATTCTCATTGTCGATGATGAGGCGACCATACGCAGGCTGCTCACCCGGTATCTCGAAGAAGCAGGGCATATATGTTGTTGTGCGGAAAATGTCGAGTCGGCGAAAACCATCCTTGCCTCTGATTCTTTTGATCTTTTGCTCTGTGATCTGAAAATGCCGGGAGAATCGGGACTTACCCTGATAAAATTTGCGAAAGATCATTACCCCGACATCGGCCGGGTGATGATTACCGGCTTTGGTACTCCGGAAATAGCCAGCGAAATCATGGAGGTCGGCGTCTATGGCTATATCATCAAGCCGATAAGCCGTAATGTAGTTCTTATCACCGTGGAAAATGCCCTGCGTCATCTGAGGCTTGATCTGCAGATGCTCTATAGCAAAAATGACCTGGAGAAGAAGATATCCTCCCGAACGGAAAAACTCACCGCCATTATGAATGGTCTCGGTGTCGGAGTGGTTATGGTCGATCCGGACATGAAAATTTTAGAGATGAACAGGCAGATGCTGGAATTTTTTCCGAAATTTACTCTGGGAGCGACACTGCGCTGTTTTCAGACGTTCGATAGACCCGAAGACAAGGACGTCTGCGATGATTGCCCGACGAAAAAGACCTTGGAGACCGGAAAAACCTGTGAAATCGTTAAAAAGTTTGAGGTCGAACAGGAAAAGAGGGACTTCCGAATAGTGACTTCTCCCATTCGCGATAAAAGCGACAAGGTCTATGCCAGTATCGCCCTCTATGAAGATATTACCGAACGAATGGCGCTGGAGAGAGACCTGCATCAGGCCCAGAAACTGGAGTCAGTTGGCCAACTGGCCGCGGGCATTGCCCACGAGATAAACAGCCCTATCCAGTATGTCGGAGATAACCTGAGCTTTTTAAGAGATTCATTTAACGACATAGAAAATTTGCTGCAGAACTACCAGACCGTATGGAAGGAGCTGGCTAAGGACGGTGTAATCTCAAAAGAAGCCAGCCAGAAGTTGACTCAGGCGGAGGAGGAAGCAGATATCGAATATTTGCAGGAAGAATTACCCAAGACCTTCGAGCAGAGTCTTGAAGGTGTTCATCGAGTCGATAAGATTGTCCGGGCGATGAAGGACTTTTCGCATCCCGGCAATGATGAGAAGACCCCGGTCAACATCAATAAAATAATTGAAAGCACCACCACCGTCTGCCGCAATGAGTGGAAATATGTTGCCGAAATGTCCTTGGATTTAGATCCGGAACTGCCCATGACCCCCTGTTTTGCCGGGGAGATAAGCCAGGTCCTGCTGAACATCATCGTCAACGGTGCCCATGCAATCGCCGATGTTACCGATGGCGGCAGCAAGGGGTTGGGTAAGATAGCTATCAGCACCCGCAGCACGGTCAACGGCATCAAAATCCGAATCGGCGATACGGGGGGAGGTATCCCGGATGCAATTCGGGAAAGGGTATTTGATCCCTTCTTCACGACCAAGGCAAGAGGCCAGGGGACCGGCCAGGGGCTGGCAATAGCTCACAGGGTGATCGTGGAAAATCACCGGGGGGCACTTTCTTTTGCAAGTGAGATGGGCAAGGGAACGACCTTCTCTATCGAACTGCCGAATTCAGACTGATCGCCATATTTGCGTTCCGGCCAAAAAAACGGTCAAACCTAACGTCCCTAAACCGTTGAATTTTTTGGCATGTTCGAAAAGTGTTGAGCTTCTGCGCCAATCAGCGACTCTACCACGTATTTTCTGCCGGATAGGACTGCAACTATGCTGTGAAAACAACCAGATAGAGAATCGTAGTCTACAGGTTCATCTTGAGGGACGATGTTGTCTTCATACCTCTGCTAATTAGCAGGGAAACGTGTCGGTGTAATACCGGGCACCTCTGCATAATTGGTCAGCAGATTCAAATGGGTAGCATTATCTTCTCCACGTATGACCGGCACAATTTCGTTACCGTGTTTAAAAGCAAAGGATTGGACTGCAGTTATCTGCAGAAACCATCCCGGACATGTAACATCTTCTGCCAAAGTCACCAAATTACCGGCATTCTGGGCATTGCACTCAAATGGAACTTCATTGGCCCGGGGGTCATTGCTTGAGGACGTGATCCAATGAAAATGGGTATAGCTGCCTGGTTGAGGAATTTGTATCCTGTTCACCAGCCAAACCGGATGATCTTCACCGTTTGCACCAGTGTGAAACAGAAATTTAGCTTCACCCGGAAATGCTTTGATATCCCATCCAACTTCGCAGTCAACATCAACGGCGCATTCTTCGTTTTGCGCTGCCCCTTCCGGGTGACGTGCTACAGGTAACCCGGAGGCCGGATCTGTTTCACCAGTGAAGATGATGAGAAAGTCGCCTCTTAATCTTATAGGTTCACCGTTGATGACCTTGAGCGTCGTATTTTGATGGGTATCGATATGGTTGCCGAAGATGAAATCATTTATGGAAGCTGCTCTCGAAGGCCAGGGTAAAATGAGGCTGATCAGAAAGATAGAGATTATTGCAGCCTTGGTTTTATGGGTATCGTTCATAAGCCACCTCCTTCTATAGTCTGCAAGGTATCTGAGGAGCCCGATCAAGATAGCTTGATGATACCGGTTACAGTTTCGGTAATACCATAAGCAATCCGCCTGCAATTGTAAAATAAGCAATGATCTCTGTAAGATTATTGCTTCCGCCGACCTTTCGATTTCATTGGTCCGGGGAGAGCCCGGATCTCATTTCCCGGTCATCATTCTGCCTGATCTGTCATGATCGATGTCAAGGTTCTCAAGATATTCAGTAAAATTTATCGAGCTTGAAATGGTTCCAGGAATTACCTCACCAGCACCACTATATCTTATGACTGCAAACAGGGTTTGCTGTATCATATTTTCGTGACCGCCAAGTAATATTTCGGTTAACTGTTTTAATATACATGAATTAATCGTTAGGTTGACAACGTGTTTGGCCATCAGGTCCTTTTAATAATGTAAACGTAGTTTACTATGTCGCGACCGCCAGGGAACATGTCGTTTAGGTGCTTCAATAGTCATGAGTTAATTGGTGGTACCGAAGTGTATCGATCAATTCTATCTTTCGAAGTAAGGCATCAGCTTTATTGTTATATATTCTATAACAGGCCTCTTTCAGCTACCGGTAGAAAAGCAGTGGCGGCAAACGTGGGTGTAAAACTCCCGGGAAAACCCATTTTGTCACTGCCTTGTGCAGAAATAAGAGGTGCAGCCGATCTACACAATGGCCGATCATAGTCTTCGTCCCCTGAGCCTTATCATATCCCCTGTTCCCTCCTTGTTGGTGACGCCAGAGACCCTATAAAGATAAAACCATTCAGGTGGCTTAATGCCATCATTGGCAAGGTGAAAGAGGCGATCGGCACCTGTCATGGCGTGAGCGAATAGTACTTGTCTCGCTATCTGCCTGAATGCAGCCTTCGCTTCAAGCAAAGAGTCTGTCTTGACCTGATGGTGCCTGCATTATCAGCCTTTTCGGCATTTTCAAAATCTAGACCACTGCATCAATCAAGGCTTGCTGAAAAATAGTGGTAAGCAAAGAGACAAATGTTTTGTTTTCAAAGGGACAGATGACCACTCAGGGAAAAATTTGAGCAGATGATCTGCTGTCAACGTTGTTAACGTTTTAAAATTTTAAAACGATTCTCATGATAAACCCTATCCTGCCTTTCAGTGGATAAAAAAGTGTAACTGGTATTACACAAATAGTACGCAAAGATGCCCAAATAGAATCTTTCGTAATTTGTTCTCCTAATAACTGCAATTTTGAATTTACCAAGATTGGCACGGTTACTGCTTATCTCCGCACCTGTAGCGCAAATAAAAAACGAACCAATGAAAATCAAATAGATGAGGGCATGTCCGGGGCATGCCATTTGACCAAATAAAATCAAGACCTTGGGAAGATAATTGACTGCTCCATTAGTTAGCTCAACCTCAGAGGCTGAAATATACGGATGACTGAGAGTGATTTTTTCCACCTGGCAAGGGAGCGGAATAATAAAGAAGTAAAAGTCAACTTGGTATGTGCTTCAAATGAGGCCCGGAATAAAACGCGTCCGTTTATCTCCGGCACTCGATCGTTTTTACATAACACTGTGAATGACCAATAGATTGAGTCATTTGCTGAAAAAGTTCCGAAAGGGCAACGCCAGAGTAAGCTGGTGACGCAAAACCACGGATCCTGAAGTCAGGATAGCCGGGCTGCCGAAGAATTGAGACACACATCTTGGTTTCCGGGAACGGATTTTTTCAAGAGCGCTCATCTTCTGCTAAAGAATGGGCGCTTTTCTCTTTTGCGCTGCCACAAGGAAAAATGGAAGTGAAGTCGGCGCGCTCGATAGAAGGAAATTTGCTAATCGATCTCTTATCAGGATCAGGTAATTGAATATGTGGTTGAAGAAAAGCATATCGAAAATACGCCTCATGCTGGTAGTCGCGGTTATGAGTGTTGCCGGCTTGCTGCTTATTGCAGAAGCGGCTCAGGCCGCACCCTGTGATTTCAAGAGCGGTTATCCCTTTATCCAGCACGATCTTGGCAACAGCTACTGCGAATTGTGCGGATATGGCTACATCACGATTGTTGTCGCCAATCCCTATCGATACACGAAGGTACCTGGACCGGATATCCCCGGAGCGGTTATGACCGATATGACGGTTGTAGAGAATCTGGGCAGTTCAGGATTGCGTTACGAAGCAAACGCTCCGAATCCGATAACCTACAGGGTTGACGGCGGTCCTGTTCAAACCGGAGCAGCGCCGGTCATCAGTGGCGGCGGCGCCACTTTGACCTTCACTTCCAGCCAGATTCCTGCACTGGCGAGCTTGGATTCAGAAAACAATAATTTTCAGGTCAACACTATCACCATCAGGGTTGCTGTAAGACGAACGACTGATCCGGAAGGCCTGGTTGCCGCCGACCGCACCGTTCAGGCGAATCTGACTTTTGCCACGGATTCAGGTTGTGCCGATTCTCCGCAAAGCGATACGGACACCCTGCCGTTGCGCGAACCGAACCCGGCGGTGTCCAAAACCGGCTGGAACTACGATGCCGGTCAACGGCAGAATTCCCAGAGCAACACAGTTTACGGAAACAATGATGACGATATCGTCTGGCGGATCCGTATCGACAATAACGGCCTGGCCGATTTGCAGGACCTGCGCCTGGATGATCTGATGCAGTCGGGTAGCCTGGTTATCAGTGATATCTGTCCAACCGCAGCGGCGGCCAATACTATAGCGAACAATAACGGCGCTGGTTCAGCGGCAGGGTGTGTGGTTGCCGGCAACAGCATCAATGACTTTATCGTCACCAACCCCTTCGGGGCTATGGGTACGTCGTACTACGGTCAGGAAATCGATGTCGGCACCGGCGGCTCTGCCTATATCTATCTGGTCGGCAAGATCACCGGCAGCGGCTCCTGCGTCGCCAGCAGAATTAATACCGTCAGCGACGTCCAGTGGGGCTGCCAGGAACAGCCTCCTGCCGGCGGCATCAGCCAAACATCCACAGGCAGCATTCCCTCTCCCGTTACAGCTACCCTACAGACCCTTTATACCAACAATCTGAGAGTGGAACGCCGGTTGACCGGAACCAACACCGCGCAACCGGTGGGCAGCAAGGGAACGATGACTATCACCATCAGCAACTTCACCGGCGGCAGCGTAAAAAATATCCATCTAACCGATGTGCTGCCGCCAGAATATGTCATGGACCCGACCTTTACCCCGGAGATCGATGTGACGCCCGCCTACGGTGCCGCTTATCCGGGTATTGTCAATACCATTGTGTGGACCAATGCAGACAGCGCAAATCCTTTGGCCAATACAGTTCCGGAGTTTGATATAACGAGCAACGGTGTCTCTCATCCCATTTATCCGGATCAGATCAACATGTTGCGTCACGGCGATGTCGCTGTTGTCCGCTTTCGCGTGGTCCTGATCGAGTCCGATTTCTATGATCGGAATGCAAATCTCGATGTCAATCCCGAGACCTACCCGGTGACCGGAACCGATCCGAGCTACCAGACACCTTTGACCAATACCCTGACCGTTGATTTCGATCTGTTCTGTTCAAGCCAGGGGCATCAGCAACTGGTCCTGACCGGCAACGGCACCGGCAACCCTGCCGGTTCGAATATTCCGGCATTTCCGGAGGACCTGGATATCGCCATTGGCGGCAACGTCTTCATCCTGACCAATGACCCGAACCAGCTCCTGACATTGCCGATTGAGTTGATCAACAACGGTGGGCACGACGCCGCCAACTACCACGCCTTTATCAGTTTCGGAGCCACCATGGAGGTGGTCAATGCGCCTTCCGGCTGCAGCCCGGTCTCACTGTCCGGTACCCCCAATCAGCCGGCCCCGTGGAAGGTGTGGGTCGATCCTACAGTTATTCCTGCCACGGCAACGGTCTACGAGTGCGATTCGCCGGCCGTCATCTCCCCAGGGCAGACCGTCACATATAATTTCGATGTCAGAAAGACCAGTGATCCAACAAGGATTGCAATCGATGACCTCAGCCTGCGCGCCGATGTCGTAGGGGAGATCATCCTGAGTGACGGTACCCCGCTCTGGTTTCCTGACCCGATACTACGGTCCGACGGCGAGCTTGATCGCGCCAACAATTACTCACTGGATACTACCTGGGCACGGGTTATCGGCTTCAACCTGAAAAAGAGCCAGCTCGGCATCTGTAACGAGAACAATCCGCCAAGCTACGATACGAACGGCCATGAAGAGGTGCAGCTTGGCGAGGAATGCTCCTACCATATTGAGACCGGAGGATGGTTTGGTTTCAAGACGCCTGGGTTTGCCTATATCGCAGTACAGAACATTGATGTGGTTGATGAGGTTCCCGATGGTCAGGCGTATATCTCCAGCACCGACCCCTATGTTCAGTCCACCAGCAGAATAGAGAATATAACGCTGAATCCACCCGGCCTGTCGGCCTTGGATCAAGGCTGGTTCGACTGGCGTTTCAACGTTCCCGACAGTGAACGGATTGAGATCGCCGATGAGTGGTTTATCGTCGATACGACCACTCGGCTGCTCAACAAGCCGGTCGATCAGAGACTGGTGCCCAATGTCCATGCCGCCAACAGCCACAACATCCTTAATTCGACCTTTGATGCGACCTTTAAAAACGACAATACCGGCCTCATCGAACAATATACCCTCGGTCCGGCAACGGTGGGCTACCCCAATGAGGCGATCCGCCGCGCAGATCTCACCCTCACCGAACCGTATCTTACGATTGTCAAAGAGGTGTGCAATGAAACCCTGTACGGCATCGGCTCCTCGTGCAGTAACTTTGTTCAGGTGACTGATGAGGGCGATGCCTACAATTCCTATATCTATCGCATCAGGCTGACCAATGAGGCAGCCTCCGACGGGGTGCAAAGGGCCCCGGCCTACGATGTCATCGTCACCGATCAGCTGGACGGCAGCGATTATGCGTACCTGCTGCCGTTTGTCAGCGACGGCCTCGATAACGATGGTGACGGCCTGACAGGCGGGGCCGACAGCGGAGGAGAGGGCTCGATCAATGACAACGTCGTCAAAAACGGAGTTCCGGGGAAAATAACCTTCTCCTACACCCATAGCACGGCGTTGCAGCGGATCGATCCTGGACAGTCCGTCGCCCTTTACTACCGTATCGACTACGACGACGATGCCGCCCCGCAGCAGATCTTCACCAATACGGCTCAGGCCAGCTATGACAGCCTGACAGGCGACTTCGGCAGCCAGAGCGTTCCGCACCGGCCCAATAGCGACCTGGGCGGGGCCCGTGTCTACACTTCCGATACCGCTTCGGCCAGTGTGCGTATCGTTCCGGTGGAGACGCGACCCAAAACTATTGTGCGGCTTTCAAATACCCCTCTTGCATCTGTTCCCACCCAGGCCGTGTCGGTCGGTGAGGAAATCGAGTACCAGCTGAATACCCTGCTTCCGGTGGCCCTGTTACGCACCTTCGTGATTCGGGATGAACTGCCGACCAGCGTACGTTGTTCCGAGGCGGTGCCGGTCAATCTCGATGCGGCACCCTACAGCGATGCCGGTTTTGACCCGGGCGGGATTATTACACCGACCTGCACGGACAACTCTGTTGAATGGAATTTCGGCAACCAGCGCCTGACAAAAGGCACTCTTTCCGGCCGCTACGATTTTGCCATCAGGTTCATTGCGCGTGTCGACAACAGTGCGGCAACCAACAACGGCGATCTTATCACCAACGGCAGTCCGGCGACCGTGGCGACGGCCAGGTATATCGATGAGGGCGGCACATTGATATCCAACAATTTCGGCCAGGTGAGCGTTGAAGTCCGTGAGCCGCTCATTGTGCTGAACAACACCTTCAACGTAGCACAGGCCGATGGCGGAGATATCGTAACGGTGACGGTGACCGCCACCAATACCGGTACGGCTACCGCGTACAATCTGCATGTCATGGACGATCTGGTCGGCACTGATCTGAGCTATGCAGGCAGTGTGGGCGGCGCCCGGCCGCCGGACACTGTGGACACCGCCACCCTCGGCAATACCCGGCCCATTTTCAGCTGGAATGGGCCCAATGGCATCGATGTCGGCTCAAGTGTCAGCTTTTCTTTCAACCTCCGGGTAACGACCGATGTTCAGCCGCTTCAGATAGTAAGCAATACCATCTATGCGGACTGGACGTCGCTGCCGGGACAGACAACGGCGCTCAACACCACCGGAAGCATAGGCGCCGATGGCAGCGTCACCGGGATGAGAAACGGCACCTTGCCGGTCAGCGGCGATCCGATCAACGACTACGAAACCAGCGCCGACAGCCAGTTGACCATCGACGCGGTCACCTTGACCAAAACCGATGCGGCACCGGCGACGGTCCCGACCATCGGTGCTCACAAGCTGTTTAGAATCGATGTCAGGCTACCGGAAGGGACCAGTACCGGGGTTGTTGTCACCGACAGCCTGAACGCGGCAGGCCTGAGTTACATCCTGGCCAGTAATGCAGATTTCGACATCAGTTACGGTTTTGAAGGAATTGCCGAAATCAATGGCCAGGCGCCAGGCGAGACAGCCTTCAATGCAGTTCCGGCCGATGGCACCAGCGGCAGCGCTACCTGGAATATCGGTACCGTGGTTACGGAGACCGAGGATGACTTGAGCACCAATGCCGTCGATCCGGTTATACGAATTAATTATTACGCCCGGGTCAACAACGATCTCGATACCGACGCCGGTGATCCGCTGCAGAACGGGGTGGTCGTCAGCTATACCAACGGCCAGAATGGCGGGCTGGAAACGCTCAATGCGGCGACGGCGGCGGTCACCGTGTCCGAACCGGATCTGACCCTGACCAAGACCCTGGCCAATGTGACCGCCGGCAAAGGACCTTCCGATCCGCCTTTTGCCGGGGATATTCTGGAATATCGATTGACCGCCGTCAATATCGGCAGTTCCGATTCCACCGCCTTTGATGTCAACTTTGTCGACACCCTCCCCGCAGGCTTGGTAATCGATAGCGGATTCACCCCGACCGCGACGATCAACGGGGTACCGGTGCCCGGTTTCATACCGATGCCCGCAGGCACTCCGGCTGGTCCATTGGTCTGGGGAAAGGACAATGGCGACGGTAGCCTGGATATCCCGGCCGGGCAGGTGCTGGTCATAACGTACCGGACCGTTGTTCAGAATATTCTGGACCCCGCAGGTTTGATTGAAAATGGAGTCTTCAGCGATTGGACTTCTCTTGAAGATCTCAGTACCTACGAGCGTACCGGGGCAGGGTGCCCGACAATCACCGCCCCCAATGATTATTGCGTCGGACCAGTGTTCGCGACCACTACAGGCGTTGCACCCGATGTGGTGTTTCAAAAACTGGTGATCAACGACACCACGGGAGCGAACCCCGGCGTCACTGCCAGTCCCGGCGACACCTTGAGATACCGCCTGCTGGCCACCAATATCAGCACCGCGCCGGCAAATTTTTCCGTAACCGACGAACTCGACCGGTTAAACGATCCCCCCCGTTTCGTCCCGGATTCTCTCGTTGTGCTTGCAAATGGTTCCGGCACCGATGCCAGTGATCCAAATGGCGGCGCCTCAGGGACGGGCTTGGTGGCTATAGACAACCTTTCGCTCGCCGGCGGGGAGTCGCTGACCATAGAATTTACCGTCCAACTGCAACCTGTTATCGCCAACGGTTCGCTGGTCCTGAATCAGGCGCAACTGCTGTTGCCCGGTCTGAAAACGGTCAACAGCGACGATCCTGTCCTGGCTGGAACCGAGGATCCGACCCAGACCCTGATTACATCGGCCCCGGGCTGGATATTTGAAAAAACGGCCACGGACCTGACCGGGGCATCGACCATTCTTTTTGCCGGGGATCTGCTGCGCTATACCCTGACGATCAAGAATATCGGCACCGAAAATGCGACGGATGTCGTCCTGCGCGATCTTATTCCGGCCAACACCAGTTACATCGCCCAAAGTACCACCTTGAACGGGGCCGCTGTCGCCGACCCGGCGCCGGGGATTTCACCCCTGGCAGGCGGTATGTCCGTCAATGCACCCGAAAATCCGACCGCCGGTTCGATGCGTGCCGACGACTCCGATACCGGTGACAACGTGGCAACCGTCACCTTCGACGTCCAGGTGGATAGTAATGCCGCAAGCGGGACGATCATCTCGAATCAGGGATTTGTCAACGGCTCCGGCAGCGGCAGCGGGCCTTTCCCGGAAAAACCATCTGATGACCCGGCGACCACCGTTGCTGACGACCCGACCGTCAAGGTCGTCAGCAGTCTGGAGTTCATCAAGTCGGTGTTCAACGACACCACAGGAGGGGATGGCGCAACCGCTACGCCCGGGGATATTCTCAGGTACCGGCTGCAGATAGTCAATACCAGCGCACAGACTCTTGATGACCTGGCGATAGTCGATGAAATACAGAATCTTCAGCCGGCGGCCCCGATGTATTTTGTCCCGGGCAGCCTGGCCTTGGATCCTGCGACTGTCCCACCGGGTGCTGATACCACGGGCACTAATCCGACAGGTGGTGCCAAAGGAACCGGGATTGTCGATATTCGCAACCTGAGCCTGGCTGCCGGCGAAACCCTGACGGTCGAGTTTACCGTACGGCTTGCGGCGGCGATTACCAGCGGAACGCAGGTGCTGAACCAGGCTGAGTTGCTTGCTGCCGGACAGATGTTCCGTAGAAGTGACGATGACGATCCCTCTCTCACGGCAGACGATGATCCTTCTGTAACGGTCATCACTTCCGCACCGCTTTTGAGGGTGCTGAAAACCTCGGCAATTTTAAGCGGGGATCCGACCGTCCTGATGGCTGGCGAGAGGTTGCGCTACACCATTACCGTTAAAAATATCGGCAACGAGGATGCCGTCAACGTCATCCTGCAGGATTCCACTCCGGCCAATACCGCCTATGTGGCGGGCAGTACGACCTTGAACGGCGTTGCCGTCCCCGATACCGGTTCCGGCATCAACCCGCTGCAAAACGGCATCATGGTCAATGCACCGGAAAACAATACTCCGGGTTACCTCCGTGCCGATACCACTTCGACCACGACCAATGTGGCCGTAGTGAGTTTTGAGGTGGCAGTTAATCCGAATGCCATGGACGGTCTGATTATCGAAAACCAGGGCTTTATGAATGGCACGGGTGCCGGCAGCGGCTCTTTCCCGGAACAACCGTCGGACGATCCGACCACCCCTGCGGTAAATGATCCCACCCGGAACATCGTCGGCAACATGCCTCTGCTCTATGCGCAGAAGACTGTGGCAATCGCGATAGACGCCGGTTCCGCCGGGATTGTCGATCCTGGTGACACTCTTCGCTACACGATTGTCATCAACAACTCCGGCGCGATTCCGGCCACGGGAGTGTCGCTCAGAGACGATGTGCCGAATAATACCACCTATGTCGCCAATTCCCTTCGCCTCAACGGAACTTCACCTGGGCCGGACGCAGGAGTATCGTCGCTTATCGCCGGCCTGCCGGTACATTCCGCAGACAATCCCGGTGCCGGGATTCTTTCCGCCGGTCAGAGCGCGGAGATCACCTTCGAGGTACGGGTCGACGCCGGGGTGGCAACCGGTACGCTCATCAGCAATCAGGGTACCGTCACCTGTGCCGAGCTGGTGCCGGGTCTCACCGATGCCGATGGCATCGCTTCCAATGGCTATCAACCCACTGTCATCGTGGTGGGCGACGTCCAGTTCCTCTCTATAACCAAGGATGTTTCAGTCGTGGGTGGCACCAGTGCCCAGCCGGGCGGAGAATTGATCTATGACATCCGGATAGCCAATATCGGCAGTCTGCCTGCCACCCAGGTGGTAGTGACCGACGATCTCGGCACCTTGCCTCTCGGGGGGCAGATCACCTATATCGGGGGATCCGGCACGATGAACGGCTTGAACGGCGGAGTGAGTTATTCGGCTAATGTGCTCTCCGGGGACTATGCAGCCGTTTATGGTGATCTGGCCCCCGGTGCAAGCTTCGTGTTCCGTTTTCGGGTGCGGATAAACTCCGCACTTGCATACGGGACCACCATCACCAATACTGCTGTCGTTCAGTGGAACACTCCGCAACAAACCGCTTCCGCTGCCGTTTCGCTCGATGTGGGTGGCACCCCCGGCAGCGCCGGTCTCAACGGTCAGGTGTGGCATGATGCCGATCTTGACAAAGTCTGCGATGCGGCAAGTGAGAACGCCCAGCAGGGTTGGTCGGTGGTACTCTCTTCAGGCGGCCAGCAGGTTGCCACGGTGAGCACCGACGAAAACGGCTGGTATCGATTCACGGGGCTGGTGCCCAATGCCAATACAACCAACCTCTATGAAATACGCTTTTTCGCACCGGGTGCCGGGTCCGGCAGCCCATCGCTTGGCTACGCCGATTCACCCTTTACCGATGGGCTGCAGCGGATTACCGATATCAGCGTAGCCGGGGGCGGCAACCTGCAGAATCTCAACCTGCCGCTCTGGCCCAATGGAACCGTTTACAACTCGGTTACCAGGGTGCCGGTCGCCGGCTCCAGACTGACGATGCTGAACGCGACGAGCGGTACGGAGCTGCCGGTTCAGTGCTTTGATGATCCACTTCAGCAGCACCAGGTAACGACCGGGAACGGTTTTTATAAATTCGATTTAAATTTCAGCGATTCCGCCTGTCCTGTCGGTGGATCGTATCTGCTCCGGGTCAACGAACCGGCGAGCGGTTATCTGCCAGCCCCTTCGGTGGTCATTCCCCCGGCCAGCGATTTGTCCACCGCCGCCTTTTCCGTGCCCGCCTGTCCGGGAAGCGCGGTCGATGCGGTACCGGCCACCACTGATTACTGCGAAGCTGCCGCATCGGCAAACGCGCCGCCGATAGCGGTGGGAGCCGGATCAGCCGGTACCGTTTACTATCTGCACCTCAGCTTCAGCAACGGGGCGGTGCCCGGTCAAAGTCAGATCTTTAACAATTCGATCCCCATTGATCCGGAGTTGAATGGAGCCGTAGCCATCACCAAGACCGCCTCCCAGACCAACGTGACCAAGAGCACACTTGTTCCCTATACGATCACGGTAACCAACGTCTTTGGCTTTCCGCTGGAAGAGATCAGTATCGTCGATCGTTTTCCGGCGGGTTTCAAGTATGTATCCGGCAGCGCCCGCCTGGACGGTAAAAAGGTGGAACCGAAGATCAACGGCCGGGAATTGGTCTGGGATCAGCTCGATTTGGCCACCAGCCAGGTACGCACTCTCAAATTGCTGCTGGTGGTCGGGTCCGGCGTCTCCGAAGGGGAATTTGTCAACCGTGCACTGGTTTTCAATACCGCCCTTGGCACGGCGGTGTCGGGAGAAGCCACTGCGACCGTACGGGTCATCCCCGATCCGGATTTCAGTTGTACCGATGTGATCGGCAAGGTCTTTGACGACCGCAACCTCAACGGCCAGCAGGACGATGGCGAGACGGGCCTGTCGGGAGTTCGTCTGGTGACTGCGCGCGGCCTGATCGCTACGACCGACCAGTACGGGCGGTACCATATCACCTGTGCCGTAATGCCCGACGAGGATCGCGGCAGCAACTTTATCTTAAAACTCGATGACCGGAGCCTGCCCACCGGATACCGGGTGATTTCCGAGAACCCTCGGGTACAGAGAGCCACCGGCGGCCACATGATGCGTTTTAACTTTAGTGCAGCCATCCACAGGGTGGTGGCAATCGATGTCGCGGACGGCGTATTCGAGCCGGACACCACCCAACTGCGGCTCCAGTGGCGGTCGAAAATCGATCAGCTGTTGAACGAGCTCAGAAAGGCACCATCGGTACTGCGTCTATCGTACCTGGCGGATATCGAGAAAGAAGAGCTGGTGCAAAGCCGGATTAACAGATTGAAAGCGCAAATCGATGATCGCTGGGACCGTGAAGACAAAGGATATAGCCTGACCATAGAGACAGAGGTGTTCTGGCGGCGCGGCAGTCCGCCCGAACGGTAGGGATGGCAAGGGACACGTTGGCTTTGGGCATAAATTTTATCTTGAAAAGAAAGTATATGGGTAAGCGGGCGATCGCCATCTTTTTATTGAGTTTGGGACTTGCGGCGGCAACCGGGATTCCGGCAGTCGCGGAAACAGGCTCCGGTGCAGGGTCCGAGGTTTGTGATGTCCGTGAGGCATCAGCATACGGTCGGTCAACCGAGATGCACCTGCCCGCCGACCGATCCTTCATGCCCTGGATCGTCGATCCTGCCATTTTCGACGAAGATCAGGGCGATAAGGTGGAGGTGCGCCAGGTCGTCGAAAAAGATGTGAAAACCGTCAAGCTGACCAGCCTGGTTCCGCCAATCCATTTCCATGAAGGGGAGGCGGAGATTCCTGCGGATTATCTGACCCGTCTTCGCGATGTTCTCGGGAGTATGGTGGATCGGGTTAATGTTCGCCTTCACTTTGTCGGACACACCGATTCCAAACCTCTCAGCGATGCTTTGCAGACTCTTTATACTGACAATATCGGACTATCCCGCGAGCGGGCGGGCACCGCTGCCGAATATTTCCAGCGGGCGCTCAATCTTCCTGCCGATGCGATCTCTTATGAAGGAATGGGGGACAGCAGGCCGGTGGCCAGTAATGCGACCGAAGAGGGGCGGGCACGCAACAGGCGTGTGGAGGTCGAGGTCTGGTACGACGAAATCGGCGAAAAAACGGTGGACAAGGAAGTGGTCGTTCCCCGCGAAATCAACCGCATCAAGGTCTGCCGGACTGAAACCGTCTGTAAGCTGCGTTACAGGGAAGGACATTCGCACCGTGCCCAGGTGAAGAACCTGATTTCGCCCCTGCACTACGATGAAGGCATGATGAGCGTACCCCCGTCCTTTCTGGAGCAGGTCAGGCAGGCCTGGAATAACCTGCGGGGAAAACAGAATGTGCTCATCAAGCTGGTCGCCTATACCGACGACATCCCTCTGGCGGGGCGGCAGGAACGGATCTACGGCAATCATCTCGGGCTGTCGAAAGCGGTCGCCCGGCGGGTTGCACTGGCCATCCAGGACGGACTTGGGCTGCCTAATGAAGCCCTGGCCATCCTGGGGAAAGGGACGGCCCAACCGGTAGCATCCAATGCCACGCCGAAAGGGCGGGCGCTCAACCGGCGTATAGAAGTGGAGTTCTGGCACGATGATTCCCTCCAGGACCTTCCCGACGAGCCGCAGATTTGTCCGGAGGCTGCCGGGGCTGAAATCGTCACCCGGGTGTACGACTCTCCTGCAGGCAGTATCGACCCGATCCTGTTCGAAGACGGAAAACCGGTCATACCACCGGAAACCGTCGAACGTCTGCGCCAGGCGATGGCGGAGATCGCCGACAAGACCAACGTCCGGTTGCGGCTGATCGGTTATACCGGTAACAAACGACTGAACCGCCGGACCGCCGCAGTCTATGGCGACGACATAGGCTGGTCGACGGCCCGTGCCCGCCGGGCCATGGAGGCCCTGAACGAGAGGATGGGACTGCAGGAGGAACAGGCCGAATTCGAGGGGCACGGCTATGTGCAGACCGACGACGTCATCAACGCCGGTTTCATCGAAATGGATAGTTCGCGGGTCGAGGTGCAGGTCGTTTATGATGAACCTGTGGTCATGGATGACTACGAGGGGGTTGAAATCACGCGACTTACCCGTGAAGTCGAGACAAAAAATCCCTACGCTCTCAATCTCATGCGCATAACGGTGGACGGAAAACCGGTCGACGACCCGGGCAAATCCATTCCCGATGTGCAGCGTTGCACCGACGTGGCACTGGACGAGGCACAGGTCCAGTGCAAGTACGACAGTCTACAGCGTAACCCGCGCCTGAATATTACCGCCTGGCCTCGTTCCGTCCGTTACCGCGATGTCGAAGAGACGGATTTCCCTGAAAATCTGGTCGATTTTCGCCTCTACACCAACTATCGCACTTTCATCGATCGGGCAGAAGTGAGAGTTTTCGACGACAAACAATCGGTTCGGGACACGCCGCTTACGGTTATCGAAATGAATGGCGCAGGTCAGGCGCAATGGCGGCCCGATTTCACAAGCTATACCGCTCCGGGACGAAGCGTGAAATACCTGGTGCGGGTTTATGACAAGGACGGACACTTTGACGAAACGATCCCGCAGCCGATGTGGCTGATCGATAGGATCGATCCGGGCGTCGTGCTTGCCAGTCCGCAGACGGAATTGCTGGCCGGTTATGGCGCAAGCCGTATCGCGTATCGCAACATCCCCCTGCATGGCGGAACGGTTCAGGCTCGTGGCACATCCATTCCCGATGGCCACGGGGTGTGGCTGGCCGGCTATCCGGTGCCGGTGGACGGCAAGGGGAATTTCATCGCCGAGGAAATTCTGCCGGAAGGGCTGCATACCGTCGAAGTAGCCATTCTGGATCAAGCGGGCAATGGTCAATTGTTTCTGCGCGATCTTGCCCTGGACAAGAGCGACTGGTTTGTCGTGGGGATTGCCGACACCACCTTGTCGGCCAACAGGACCAATGGGCCGGCCAAGCTGCTTTCCCCCGACAATCCACGTTACAGCGAAGAAATGAGTCTTCAGGGACGCCTTGCCTTTTATACCAGCGGTAGGTTCGAAAATGGCTGGTCCCTGACCGCCAGTGCCGACACCGAAGAAGGACCGTTTGATGAAATTTTCTCCAATTTTCTCGACAAGTCTACCGAAGCCCAGTTTCGGAGAATGGATCCCGATCGACATTATCCCACCCTCGGCGACGACAGCACCGTAATCGAAGATGCCCCGACCAGAGGAAAATTCTACGTCAAAATGAAAAAAGACGAGACCTACGGCATGTGGGGTGATTTCAGGATTGGGTATCTGGATAATGATCTGGCGCACGTTGACCGTGACCTGTATGGCGCCAACGTGCATTACCAGCCGCTCGATACCACCAGCTTTGGCGAGCCGCGTTTGCTGGTGGACGGGTTTGCTGCGGATCCGGGAACCGTGGCGGCCCGCGATGAGTTCCGCGGGACGGGCGGATCGCTCTTTTTCCTGCGAAAACAGGATATCCTGGAGGGCTCGGAAAGCATCCGTATCGAAGTGCGCGACAAGGATTCGGGAATTGTCCTGGCGACGAAGACCTTAGCACCTGAACTTGACTACGATATCGACTATATCCAGGGGCGGATACTGCTGTCTGAGGTTCTGCCGTCAACCGCCAGCGATAACCTGCTTGTGGATTCCGGTTCTCTCGGCGGCCACCCGGTTTTTCTTGTCGCCCGCTATGAGTACAGCCCCGGATTCGAGGAGCCGAATACGCTGGTGACCGGCGGCAGCCTTCATTACTGGTTCAACGATCATGTAAAAGTGGGAGTGACCGGTGATTGGGATGAAAATGAGGACGCCGGCAGCAGTGTGGGTGGCGTTGATCTGACCCTGCGAAAGTCCTCGGCGTCGTGGCTCAAGCTGGAAGCGGGTCGGACGAAGGGCGCGGGAGTGCTCACATCGACCTCCAACGACGGCGGTTTTGGCTTTACTGCCCCTGATGCTGCCATCGACCAGGACGACGAGGCAATGGCCTATCGTGTCGATGGCAGCATCGGTTTCAACGACTTCTTTGAAAGCCTGCGAGGCCGGGTAACCTTCTACCTGCAGGAGGTAGGCGGGGGGTATGCAGCGCCGGGTCAGGGAACAACCATGGATCTGACCCAGTACGGCGGAACCCTGGAGCTGCCTATTGGTGACCGGATCAATGGGCGATTGAAGTTCGATCGGAAGGAGCAGGCCGAAGGACTGGAAACCGAATCCGGCGAAGCGGATATAGATTACCGGTTGAGTGAGAACTGGACTCTCAGTTCGGGGGTGAGACGAGACAGCCGGCAGGATAATTCGGCGGTTGTGGCATCGACCCAGGAGGAAGGGGACCGGACCGATGGTGTGGTTCGGGCAACTTACGATTCGCTCGCCAGCTGGACGGCTTATGGTTTTGTCCAGCAGACGATAGAAACAACCGGTGACCGTGAAGATAATGACCGTGTCGGTGCCGGCGGCAGTTGGCGGCTCAGCGATCGATTCAAGCTTACCGGCGAGCTTTCCGAAGGGGATCTCGGCCCGGGGGCCAGCCTTGGAACCGAGTTCCTCTATAGCGACCGGACCACAACCTACGTCAACTATACGCTGGAAAACGAGCGGTCAGATAGCGGCCTGCAGGCGCGAAAAGGCAATATGACCTCAGGTTTTCGCAGCCGCTATTCGGACAGTGTCAGTGTCTACCTCGAGGAGCAGTACAGCCACGGCGATGTCCCCACGGGGCTGACGCATTCCACCGGTGTGAAACTGACACCGACCGACCAACTCAATTTCAGTGCCAATCTCGATCTGGGCACCCTCAAGGACCCCGAAACGGCAGCCGACACCAAAAGAACGGCGGTCGGCGCCAGCGCCGGATACGGCGGCGACCGGCTGTCCCTCGCCAGTGGTCTCGAGTACCGGGTCGATGACACCGAACAACCGGATTTGAGCGACTCGAGACGTACCAGCTGGTTGTTCAAGAATAGTTTCAAGTATCAGCTCACCCCCGACTGGAGGGTTCTCGGCAAATTCAACTATGCGATGAGCGAGAGCTCCCTGGGGGATTCCTTTGACAGTGATTATACCGAAGCCGTTCTCGGCTATGCATACCGTCCGGTTCACTTCGATCGGTTGAATGTACTGTTTAAGTATACCTATTTTTCTAATCTTCCGTCGACCGACGACGATTCGGCAAACAGCTCGGACTTCGTCCAGCGCAGTCATATCGGAGCGGTGGATGTGATGTATGACCTTACCCCCCGCTGGACGGTGGGAGGGAAATACGCCTATCGCCAGAGTCAGGTGGCGCTGGATCGCGAAGACCCGGAGTTCTTCGAAAGCCGGGCGCATCTCTATGTGGCGCGGGCGGATTGGCATTTCATGCATCGCTGGGATGCGCTGATGGAAGTGCGCAAGCTTAACCTGCCGGATGCGCAGGACAGCCGAAGCGGAGCGTTGCTGGCTGTGTATCGCCATCTTGGCGATCATATCAAGGTGGGAGTCGGATATAACTTCTGCGATTTTTCAGATGATCTGACCCAGATGGATTACCGGCATCAAGGGATTTTCATCAATTTGATCGGGAAGCTGTAACGGGCAATGTTGCCCAGATTTGTTGGATATATGAGCTGGATATATGTCCAGGATGAGAAGGTCGAGCGTAAGGGTGCGAGTATGATCAAGGCTATAATTACTTTTGTGTTAGGGGCTTCGCTATGTGTCTGGAGCAGTGCTGCACCTGGAGAGGAGGTAACCAGGGAACAGATCAAGGGCCTCGATGAGCAGGTCCAGGAGATCAAGAGCGATGTCCTCTCCATCGCCACGGAGCTGAACAAGCTCGAAGAGGTGCTGCTTTACCCCTCCAATACCCAGATCTCGATGTTCATAGATCTTGCCAAGGGCGAAAAGGTCAGGCTCGATGCGGTTGAGATCCTGCTGGATGGACAGCCTGTTGCCCACTATCTCTATACCTTCAAGGAACTTGAATCCTTGCAGAAGGGTGGTGTCCAGCGAATCTATACCGGCAACATCAAGACCGGCGAACATGCCCTTGAAGTGAGTTTTAAGGGCAAATCCGCAGGGGGAAGCGATCTTGATCGTACGGAGAGCTTCAGGGTTCATAAGGATGTCGGCCCCAGTATCGTTGAAGTCACCCTGGCCGAACAGGGCATAACTTTTACTGACAGGTAGTTTATGTGCCGGCTGGCGATTTTTCTCACAGGCTTGTTGATGGTGGCTTCTTCCTCATCAATGGCTGCAATTACCACCACCCCCAAAGAGTTGCAGGATCTCTATCTGGGAGAGGTTCTCTATTACGCTTTTCAGGAAGACTGGTTCGATTCCATTGCCCGGCTTGATACCGAACTGGATCAGCACCACGGGCTGGACCAGCCTGAACTCGATTCCCTCTATCCGCATATCGGCATGGCCGAGTTTGCCGTAGGCGATTTTGAACTGGCCTACAGGATGCACCGGCGTGCCGGACGGGCCATTACCGCACTTATCAACGGTAACGTCCCGGAAGAGGTGCGCAATGAGGCAATATTCCGCCTGGCAAAGATATTTTTCCAAAAAGATCAACCTGTAAATGGGCTGCATGCCATTGAGCGTATCAGCGGCGAGGTTCCGGAGAACATCCGCGACGACGTAACATTCCTGCGTGCACAGATTCTCATGGCCAACGGCCGCTTCGAGGATGCCGCAAAAATTCTTGTGGATCTCGAGAATGCAAAAAGCCTCGAAGGTTTTTCCGGATATAACCTTGGGATAGCCCTGCTGGCGGATGGCAAGACCCAGGAGGGCCTCGACCATCTCAATCTGAGCGGTGAAATCGATAGCGCAAATCCCCTTACCCTGGCGATCAAAGACAAGTCGAACCTTGTCCTCGGCGACAAGTTATTGGGAGCTGAGAATTTCGATGCAGCCAAGGAAGTATTCGACCGGGTCCGCCTGGAAGGACCATTCTCCAATCAGGCGCTGCTCGGCTCGGGGTGGGCCGAGGCCTCGGCGGATCGTTTTGACCGGGCCCTGGTTCCATGGAGCATCCTGGTGGAACGCGAGATAACCGATCGTGCTGTGCAGGAAGCTATGCTCGCTGTCCCTTATGCCTATGGAAAACTCGGCATCTACAGCAAGGCGGCTGTGATGTACAACAGTGCACTGGCCGCATTTACAGGAGAAATCGATAAACTTGGCGCCTCGATCAAGTCCATCCGTGAAGGTGCCTTCCTTCGTGCTTTGGTGAGAGAAGAGCTTAAACAGGACAGTAACTGGGTCGTCAAGCTTCGGGAACTCCCGGAGGCGCCGGAAACCTATTACCTGCTCGACCTGATGGCCTCGCATGACTTCCAGGAATCATTGAAAAATTATCTCGATCTGGAGCAATTACGCAGAAAGCTTGAAAGCTGGCAAGGCGATCTGGATGCCTTCGAGGAAATCATTGAGAAGCGCCGCGCCTATTATCAGCCGCTTCTGCCCGAGATTGACGGAAAATTCCGGTTACTCGATTCACAGATGCGATTGCGCCTGGAACAACGCGGTCGTATCCAGAAACGTCTGGAGGCAATGCTGATCGCACCGCGACCGGATTACCTGGCGACGGCAAAGGAGCGGATTATACGAGAGCGGATCGACCGTCTGGAAAAATCGTCGAGAGCGGGAGGGGCGTCTGTTTCAAATGATGTCAAGCGCAGAATCGGGCGGCTGAAAGGGTTGCTCAACTGGAATATCCACACCGATTATGACCGGCGCCTGACCCAGACGTATCAGCATCTGGACGAGCTCAATCAGGACATCGAGAGGCTGCAGAAGCAATACAATTCGTTTGTCAGGAGCCGCCAGGCCGCCACCCAGAGTTATCAGGGCTACACCGCTTCGATCGTCCGTCAGCGCAGCCGAATCATTGCCGGTATGGACAAGGTCCAAACTCTCATGGCCCGTCAGGGACATATGCTTGAAAATATGGCTATCAATGAACTGTCCAGGAATAGAAAACGGCTTGAGACATTTCAGGTCAAAGTACTCTTCGCCATGGCTGACAGCTACGACCGTGCAGCCAGGGCCAAAGATCAGGGCGGGGTGCAACAATGAGAACACTGCGACTCTTCATTTTTGCCCTGCCGGTGATTATCGCGGCCTGCTCCTCGCTTGACCGGCGGGGAACGATCTCCCAGCTGCAAAATCAGCATATCGAAATGAAAGAAGAACAGATCGATGGCGGGATAGACAAGGCCATCGTGAGTTATCGGCGTTTTTTAGCGGAAGCACCCGACTCCCCATTGGCAGCTGAGGCCATTCGCCGTCTGGCTGATTTGAAAGTGGAAAAGGAATACGGCTTTCTTCCGGATGAAAAACCGGAAACGGGGGGTGGACAGAAATTGAGTGCTCCGGAACCCGCATCCCGACCGGTTAAAGAAATAGCGGTAGCGCAACAGCCTATCGGCCCGGCTGAAGAGGACTCCGAGAGCGATTTTGAACAGAGGGCGACTCTCAGTCAGCCTGTGGTCAGCCCGGTAAAGGGCCACTCAGGAGGAGATCAGGCAATTGACGATCTTGCCAAGGTCGGCCCGCTTGAAGCGATCGTTCTTTATAAAAAACTGCTCGACGATTATCCGTTCTACCAGCGTAACGATCAGGTTCTGTACCAGATGTCCAGGGCTTACGAGGAACTTGGCCGAATCGGGGAAGCCATGGAGGTCATGGCGCGCCTGGTCCGCGAATTCCCGGAATCCCGCTATTTTGACGAAGTCCAGTTCCGCCGGGCGGAATATTTCTTCATGCACAAAAAATACCTCGATGCCGAGGACGCCTACACCAGTATTGTCGACCTCGGCGTCGGGTCGTCCTTCTACCAGCTGGCACTCTATAAACTCGGCTGGACCTTTTATAAACAGGAACTTTACGAAGACGGGCTGCATAGATTTATCGCCCTGCTCGATCATATGGTGTCCGTGGGATACGATTTCGAGCAGACGGAGGATGAGTCGGAACGTAATCGCATAGACGATACCTTCCGGGTCATCAGTTTAAGTTTTTCCTATCTCGGCGGCGCCGATTCGGTGGTCGAATATTTTACTACCTACGGCAAGCGGGTCTATGAGGACAGTATCTACAACAATCTTGGGGAATATTATCTCGGCAAGCGCCGCTATAGTGATGCCGTGGCCACCTACAGCGCCTTTGTGAACCGAAATCCGTTTCATCGCAAGGCGCCAATATTCCACATGCGGGTCATCGAGATCAATACTGCAGGGGGCTTTCCAAGCCTGGTTATCGAATCGAAAAAATCTTTTGCAACGAGTTACGGCTTGCAGGCTGAGTACTGGCGATATTTTCAACCCGATGATCGGCCGGAGGTCATCGCCTCGCTGAAAACCAACCTGACCGACCTGGCGAACCATTATCATGCGCTTTACCAGGATCCAAAACGGGTCGAACAGAAAGCGGAGAATTTTAGCGAAGCGCTTCACTGGTACCGGGAGTTCCTGGCTTCGTTCCCGAAAGAACAGAATGCGCCGGCCATGAACTACCAGCTGGCGGACCTGCTGCTGGAAAACCATTCCTTTAACGAGGCCGCTGTAGAATATGAAAAAACCGCCTACGGCTATAAGCCGCATGATAAGTCCTCGAAGGCCGGTTACGCAGCCGTATATGCGTATCGGCAGCAGCTTGAAGCTTCTAAGGGGGACAAGCTTCTGCCTGTCAAAAAGGAGGTCGTCCGCAGTTCGCTCAAGTTCGTCGATACCTTTCCCGAACATGAGAAGGCGCCGGTCGTTCTTGGTGCTGCGGCAGACGACCTCTATGCCATGGACGAGTATGCCCAGGCATCGGCTGCCGCCCGAAAGCTCATCGGAAACTTTCCGGCAGCCGATGTCAAGGTCACCCGTTCTGCCTGGCTGGTTACCGCCCATTCGTCGTATGAGCTGAAACTCTTTAAAGAGGCCGAGACCGCCTATGTCGAGACGCTCAGCTTGCTGCCGGAGAACGACAAGTCGCGGGCAGGCCTGGTCGACAACCTGGCGGCGGCGATTTACCAGCAGGGCGAACAGGCAAAAGCCGGTGAAGACTTCAGGGCAGCCGCCGATCACTTCCTGCGGGTCAGCGTCATGGCTCCGACTTCCGGAATAAGACCGACCGCAGAGTTCGATGCTGCTGCCATGTTGATTCAACTGAAAGACTGGGGACAAGCGGCAACCGTTCTGACCGGTTTTCGTGCCAATTTTCCGGATCATAAGCTACAGCCGGAGGTGACCAAGAAGATCGCTTATGTTTACCGGGAGGACGGAAAGCTTTCCCTGGCCGCAGAAGAATATGAACGAATAGAAAGGGAATCCGATGACGATCAGGTCAGGCGAGAAGCGCTGATGATCGCCGCGGAACTGCATGAACAGGCCAATACCAGTAGCCGGACCCTGGAGGTCTATCGGCGTTATGTTGAGTACTTTCCACAGCCGGTTGAAACCAATCTGGAAACACGCGCCAAGATTGCTGAAATTCTTAAAAAACAGCAAAAACGGCAAGAATACCTGGCAGAACTCAAAAAACTGGTCGCAATCGACGCTGCCGTAGGCGGCAATCGAACCGATCGAACCCGATTCCTGGCAGGCAATGCCGCTCTGACCCTGGCTGAGATGACCTACCAGAGGTTCGTGGCTATCAAGCTGGTCAAGCCGTTCAAGGCCAATCTTCGCAAAAAACAGAAGGCCATGAAGGCGGCTATGAAGGAGTTCGGTGCGCTTCTTGATTACGAAGTAGGGGATGTTACCGCTGCTTCGACCTTCTATCTCGCTGAGATTTATGCTCATTTTAGCAAGGCCTTGATGGAATCCGAACGTCCTGACGGGTTGAACGCCTTGGAGATGGAGGAGTACGAATTGGCAATCGAAGAACAGGCCTATCCTTTTGAGGAAAAAGCGATCTCTGTCCATCAAAACAATCTCGAGCTGATGTCCCGGGGTGTCTACAACAAATGGATCGACAAAAGTCTGGCGAGATTGGCCAAGTTCATACCTGCCCGTTATGCCAAATCGGAAGAAAAGAGCGACATAATGACTTCGCTGAGCACCTACACGTTCCAGTTTGTCGTACAGTCACCGGCCAATGTGGCCGGTGAACTCACCATGGCAGCAGATACCAGTCAGGAGGTAACCGATTCATCGGTTACGAGTGGGGTTGTCAAAAAAGAATCGGAAGCAGCTGAATCGTCACCCAGGGAAGAGCCGTCCGACGGCGGCCAAACGGTTCCTGTTGATACTGATTCGGTGGACTAGAAAGGATGTACATGATCAGGATATCGAGATTGAAGAATAAGCCGGACCTCTTACGCTGCACAAAAGACCGCAGCCGCACGGGAGACATAGTTCTCATGCTTGTGCTACTGCTCCTGCTGGGTGGATGCACGGCTGGAAAAAATGTCGTTCCGGAAGGCAATGGTGGTGACCTGCAGGTTCAAAGTGGGCCAGGTGTTGTCCTCCCGGCAGCCCAGATTAAGGGGTTCGAACTGAAGGAAGAAGCTGAGCTGGGAGTGAGTGCCCGCCGTGATTTTGAACGGGCAGTCAGTTTTTTAAAGAACGAAGAGTATGGCAAGGCGATCGAACTGCTGGAGAAGGTGGTCGAAGTCTCACCTGGGGTCACGGCACCCTACATCGATCTGGCGATAGCCTACCGGAAGACCGACAAGCCCGGTCCGGCGGAGGAACAGCTTAAAACCGCCCTGAAGCTGTTTCCCAAACATCCGGTGGCAAGCAACGAATACGGCCTGCTGCTGCGAGCTGCCGGTCGCTTTGCCGAGGCAAGAAACGTTTATGAGACCACCCTCGAAAGGTATCCGGAATATCTTCCGGCTCGTAAAAATCTGGCAATTCTCTGTGATCTCTATTTGAACGATCAGGCTGCAGCCCTCGTCCAGTATGAGCAGTACAGCGAGCTTAATCCGGGGGATGACCAGGTTAAGTTATGGATCTCCGAGATTCGTCTTCGGCAGGGAAAATAACTGGTATTGACAATGGGAACAAACATCTCGGCACTGGGAGGATGATGTCTATGAAAATGAAAATATGGGTTTTTTTCTTTATTGTCCTGCTGCCCGCCACTCTTGCGGCCGCAGATAAGGCCGGGTCGGAAGGTCAGGGGAAGGACAAAAACCAGACGAAGGAACTTTCAGGGATGTCGATAGTCGGCAACGATGAGGCGCCGAAATCCCTCTATATCGTTCCCTGGAAAAGCTCCGAGATCGGAACGGAGACGAGTCTGAACATGATGTTGAACAAAGATGCCGTTCCTGTCGATCGGGACGTATTTAAAAGACAAATTGACTTCTATGAAGTCAGCACTGCGAACATATCCGGGAGGAAGTAGAAATGGAAATCTTTTATTCATTGATTGGTTTTTTTCAAAAGGGTGGACTCTTCATGTATCCGATTTTGGTTGTTTTTTCGGTCGGAATGGCCATCGCTGTCGAGCGTTGGGTACAATTGAGCCGTACCCGAAATGCCAATCGTAAAATGTGGATCAAGGTGCAGCCGGTACTGGTGCAGGGCGAGTTTGATCAGGCGCGGAAACTGGTTGACAAGGATAAATCCACCATTGCCCAGATGCTGTCCCTGGGACTGGCACGGGAGGGTGCGGTCAGGCGCCGGGACGATATCGAGATCGCGATGGAAGAGGGCATGATGGAGATTATTCCACAGTTGGAAAAGCGGACTGCCTATATAGGTTTGCTCTCGAATATCGCAACGCTGCTGGGATTGCTCGGCACCATCATGGGGCTGATCGAGGCCTTTACTGCGGTCGCCAATGCCAATCCGGCAGAGAAGGCAGATCTGCTCTCCGCCAGTATATCGGTTGCCATGAACACCACGGCATTCGGTCTAATGGCCGCTATTCCCCTGCTGCTCATTCATGCCAAGTTAACTTCGACTACAGGTCAGATCGTCGATAGTCTCGAAATGGCGTCGATCAAGGCGCTGAACAGTATTTCCACCTTCGCCAAACGCCAGCATTCAGTGGGCTGATCATGAGCAGACGAAATTCTAGAATACGACGAAAGGGCATAAGGGAAAACCCTGAACTGGATATCACCACGTTTCTCAATCTGATGGTGATCCTGGTACCGTTTCTGCTCATCAGTGCGGTGTTTTCACGAATTACGATCCTGGAGTTGAGTGTGCCTACTGCCGGCGCCGGAGGCTCGACATCGGAAAAACCGATGTACACGATCGAGGTCGTTGTAAGAAAAACCGGGCTCGAGCTTTCCAATGGAGCCAATGTGGTCGCAGCGATACCGAAAAAGGACGATCAGTACGATCTTGAGAAATTGTCCAAGATCCTCATCCGCTTGAAAAGCGATTACCCCGAGAAGGAAGATGTGACAGTTCTGATGGAGCCGGATATCGAATATGACTCATTAATCCAGGTGATGGACCAGGTGCGTGAGACTGAAGTGGAGGATAAGGAAAGTGAAACGCTACAGAAACTCGTGCTTTTTCCCCTGATATCGATAGGAGACGCGCCATGAACAACAGCAGACGTATCAGACGCATGGAACGTAACAGGAAAAAAGTGGTGGGATTGAATCTTACATCACTGATGGATGTCTTCACCATCCTGGTGTTCTTCCTGCTGGCCAACTCATCTTCAAGCGAAGTTTTGACCACACCCAAACAGCTCGTCCTGCCGGATTCGGTGGTTGAGACCAAACCGAGGGAAACGGTAGTCGTCATGGTCAGCTCTGAGGCGGTGTTGGTGCAGGGAGAGATGGCCATCGGGACAGTTGATCTGCTGGACTCCACAGACGATCTGGTTCCGGCGATCACCGAGAAACTGGATCATCTCGATCGCAATATCATTGGGATAAGCACCAAAAACATTGCTAACAGCAAAGAAATAACGATACTTGCCGACAAAACGATTCCGTTTCGGGCGCTGAAAAAAATTATGTCAACCTGTACCGCATCCGGATACGGCAGGATATCTCTTGCTGTGATCCAGAAAGCCAAACAAAGCTGAATATGAACTTCGTCGATACCTCTTTAATATTGCAGGATTTGGAGCCACTGAATGCGCAGATCAAGCAGTCTCAGGAAGCTATTGCCGGACTGGAATCGGATCTGCGGATTGTAGAGGCTGAAATTGACACCTTCGCAACGGAGCAACAGCACATCGATATATTGCAGGATGCCTGCAATGCACTCGACAGACTTGAAGAGATGGGTGCCGGTGACATTTTCTGGAGCGGAATGGCTGAGACTTCGGATGCCGCAAAGCATGGTGAACGACTGCGGTCCCGTATCGCTGCATTCAGGGACAAAACTCGTGGTGCCCTGGAGATGCGGGAGTCTCTCCAGGCAAATATCGGTGAACACCAGAATACACTTGATTGCCTGTTCTATGAAGTTGAAGAACTGCACAGGCTCGAAGAGCAGCGCCAGGACGAGTTCGTTGTCGAAAGGGAAATGGCACCGGTACCGTTTCGTCCGATGCTCATGCCCTGGACGAAAGAGGCTGAAAGTGAAAGGCGCTTTCGCCGGTCGCTCCTGGTGTCGATATTGTGCAGTTTGTTCTTCGGGATCACAATTCCTCTGGTGACGCTTCCGATACCTGATCGCATAAATGAGGTTTATGAAATTCCCGAGCGGGTGGCTATGCTGGTCAAGGAGGAGGTGACCATACCGACGCCCCCCGTAGCGGTTCCGGAAAAACCAAAGGAAAAGGAAGAAAAGAAAAAGGAAGAGGAGAAAAAGCCTGAGGAACCCGCGAAGACCGAAAAGGCTCCGGTTAAAAAGCCTCCCAAAGCCAAGCCGGCCAAAGGCGAGACGAGAGTAGCGAAGAAAAAAGCAAATAATGTCGGTGTTCTTGCGTTTAAAAGCAGCTTTGATGACTTGATGGATGAGGTTCCCGTCGCCAAACTCGGGGCCGAGGCACACCTGCAAAAATCGGCAAACAAGATTCCCGGCCAGGCGAGAGCTCAGCGCTCCCTGGTTGCTCTACAGGCCAAAGGAGGGAGCAGTGGCGGGATTGGTAATTACAAGGTCAGTCGAAACCTTGGCAATGGTGGAAAAGGTGGCGGGGCAGGATATGGTAACGCCGGAGCCATCGGCAGTGTCGGCACGGAAAAGGTCGAGAGCTCAGTGGCGGGGCTGATGGAAGAGTCGGGCCGCCCGTTGAGCGGTGGTTATGGGTCAGGTCGAACCGACGAAGAAATACAGATCGTATTCGACCGTTATAAGGCGACGCTTTATCGAATCTACAACAAGGAGTTACGTAAGAATCCAACATTGCGTGGGAAACTGTTGCTGAAGCTGGTAATCGAGCCAAGCGGGGAGGTGTCGCTCTGCAAGATGGAATCGACGGATCTGGACTCGCCGCAACTGGTGGCCAAGATTGTCAACCGAGTCAAGAGGTTCAATTTTGGTCCGAAGGATGATGTACAGAAAATAACCATTCTCTATCCTATTGATTTTCTCCCGGCAGGATAGATAACCGGCAGGGACCTCGGTTGATTTTCGTCCTCGAGTTGAGAGGTTGTTTGCAGAGAGAGTATTGAATCGAAATAACACGATAGTAGCCCTCCGGGGAGATCCGGTTGTCGGAAGTACCGGGGGTATAAATGAAAAATATATATTGTAAAAGGAGAGAATTATGTTTCGTTCCTGTCTTGTCGTAAGCCAGTTACTGTCAGTTTTGCTTATTTTCAGCGGGTGCGCCCAAAATACCGTTTCAGATAATGGAGTTAAGCAGGTCCAGGAAGTGGCTGAAACAGCTGTTGAGCCGGTTGTGTCCCCATCCGTCGCCGTTGATGACAAAGGACTGGAAACAATCTTTTTTGAGTTTGATTCTTACGATTTAACCACAGCCTCCCAACAGCTTTTGAAGAGTAACGCAGAATGGTTGAAAGACAATCCCGAGATGGACGTCATTATCGAAGGATACAGTGACGAGCGTGGCCCAGCGAAGTACAATCTGGCGCTTGGTGAGAGGCGTGCGCTGTCCGCCCAAAAATATCTTGGCGAACTCGGGGTTTCACCAGAACGTCTTGAAATTGTCAGTTATGGGGAAGAGCGCCCGGCAAATGGAGGTCATGGGACCCTGGCCTGGCAACAGAATCGCCGAGTCGAATTCGTTGCCAGGGATTGATTGGTATTGGCGATCAACTCACTATCTGATGTAAGCTTGCCGAGGGTGGAAAACAGCTTGTAACGTAGAATTGCAGTCAGGCAGTCATCAGCTGATTCCATGTTGGACGGCAAACCCTTGGTTTCCTAGTGAAGGACCGTCATTTTACCGTTGAAATAAATCAGCAGTTATAGGCAAAGATAACAGAATATCAATATGTTAATTTTTTGAACCTGGAGATTTTATTATCCTGGAATTTTAGGTTCGATTCTTGCCTGAGGCACAAAAAAATAGGGGGTTGATGAGCTAATGTCGCTAATCAACCCCTTATTTTTTGCTATTTCTCCCGGCAAAGGTTTCAGACGATGTTCCCCATGTTGGATTATTTGAGGAGGATAGCCTACAGCTATCGCCCTTGCATCCTGGCCATGGCAAAATCAAAATAGAGCGTACAGAAAAGAGCAATTTTGATCACAACGCGGTTCTCATTATCGACAACGGTCAGCTTTTGCTCTAGAAAGCCCCTCTCTTTTTGCCAAGATGTCAATTGTGATAGATTCCGATGTATTCCTCGTTTTTTGAGGTAAAGAAAAGGGATCTTTTGATAGGTGACCCATTTGTCCAACTACAACAATTTGCTTCAGACGGGATCTGGCATAGATAAGGAGCTATGTACAAAGAAAATCTTGCAATATCAGCAGGAAGAGAATACTTACTGGCAACAGTAAATGGAGTGTTTTCGATAAAGAGGTCGGATTTTTGAAAATGACTTAAGGAGTACGCTGATTACCGGACATGATCTCATTAGTCAGACTGCACTAAAGTCGTGGAAATATAGTCACTTATAGAATATTTCGGTGTTCGCCAATCGACGTACCTATTAATAAAAGCGATGCCCTATTACCTTACCAGGATATAAAATTTATCCAGAACCCAAACAATGAAATATTTTAAAATTATTGCCTACAATATTCTGGGAATATTTTTTTGGCTTGTCGTATTTACTCTTTTGAAGATCAATTGCATCGTGGATATTCCAGGGCAAATAGATATGTTGTGGACAAAACAAATAGGCAAAGGATTTATTGTATCTCTGACTGGCGATATTGCATTTAAAACTGAAATAGATAAGTGCAAAGATTGGCTTATATACAATGCCACCTATAGTCCAAATGACGCAGACAAACATGATGTAGTGAAGAATTTGACCACCACCGTCGACATTGATTCCTGGACAAGAACTGAAATTAATCCTCCAGTCATGGTTTATGAGGATAAAAGTTTTAAATACGTTGTTTACAATAACTCAGATGGCGTTTACATGAGAATATTTGACAAATAAAGAACAAAGACAAATGAATGCTAAAATAAGAGTTGCTCATACATTAGCCCATTTATATAAAACTTTATGTCTGACCTTATTCCTGACTGGAATAATGGGTTTCGCAAGGCACAATGGTAGCTGGATAAATTACATTATTGTTACTTGTATCCTGCTGGCTATATATCTTATTATAAGATTTTAGATATATATGAAAAATAGACCCAAAAGTGACATCTAACAATTTGTGTATGTTAGTTTCATGGGCGAGAAGACGTTGTTTAAATAATTCGTTTTGAATTTTGCTGGGTTCATCTCAAATGCAAAGAGTTGCAGGAAATAGATTTTACAAAAGTCAAGATTTCTCCTATCGATCTAAACACTTGGCTGCATAGGATCATGATCTGAAAGGAATTTTCCTATATCATTACGAGTGAATATGAAAAAATTTTATGTTTTCATTTTGACATTAATCGTTTTGGCGTCCTGTCGAGCCAATACCCCCTCTGAGCCCCCTGAGGTTCCTGAGTACATCCCGTATACGGCGAATCCGAGGAATGTCATTGATCCGATTTCGGTAATGAAAAATACCATTGAACAACAGCCGGCTGCATACGCTTACTTGCCTGAACATCTCGAAATTGACGACCAATGCATCAAGCTTTTCATGACAAGATCAGGGGTAGGCGCAGTGGCTATGATTGGGAGAGTTGGGGGTGTTGCTGTTGGGGCAGGAGCGAGCGACACGCCGGAGACCATCTGCTATAAGAATATTGGCAGAATTGGCTTGTTGAATGTTGAAGGTAAATTGTGGCGGGTCGAAATTGATGACAAAAACGAAAATTACATGTATTGGGTTTACACGTTTGATCGCTCCGAAGCCGAGCGGTTTATCGATGCTATTTCTAATTTTGTTGAATTGAAGGATTAGTTTTGCCGTAAATTAACCAGCCACCATTTCATGAAATCTAAGTTTGATCGCCACAATGTTTCAACCGCTTTTAATTGATTTTTTGCGAAAGTATCTTGATAGGGCGAATCAAGCATGACCATTAAAGACGAATATCTCGAAATTTGATCATAGCAACCAGCAATGTATTCTTTTGCAAGAGACTCGGAAACTTCTTGATCAATATTACATTTGCCACCATTATCACCAAGCTGCTCTTGGCATTTAGTCAGTGCTGCAAGAAACCGCTGTTGAACCAGGGGGGGCATATAGTTGATAAACTGATCCACAACATCAGGTTGCATTGTTGTTTGCTTCCAAAAGCTGTCTATAAATCGCATTGCCTTTGGCCCTTTAATACAGGGAGAACTGGCAATGTCATTCGACTCAGGCAGGATTTGTTTCATTTGTTCCACTGTCAATAATTTGCTGTCATTGAAGTGGGGTGCAACGTTCAGAGACTCCTCAGCAGGAAGGGGAATTGAAACTGAAGGTATAGGCTGTGTGGCTATACACCCATAGCAAGGTGATAGCATTGAAAATGCTGTAATCAGTTTAAGAATCTTGCCCAGCATTCGGTACTCCAGTAACTTTAGAATTTTCCTGCTGTCAATTCCTGTCTGAACCTTGATGATAAAGATTTGATCATCAGCGCAATTGAATAACATACAACTAAACCTAAAAATTGCCAAAAAATCAGCTAATCTTGCTTAGCAAAGTTTCAAAACATAGTAAGCAGACTTGGAGGGCTTCAGGCGCTGGTAAAAGGGCGCTGGGGGGTTGCCCCCTCGTCGGCGGCGACAATCGGGCAGGCGATTTGCTAACACATATAGATGGGCGGATATCGAACGATCGGGGGGGTAAGCAATTATACCCTGAATCAGCAGTCCTTTGATTAATGATCAGAGCCTATATACTACCGGGAGGAAATCCGCGTCATTCTACTGATTATCAACAGGAAAAAGCATCGAAGCCGGGACAAATATTTTGGCCTGAAATTCTGTCGCAAGGCTATCAAAAATAGCCCAAGGTTGGAAATAGGGTTGGAATCATAAAAGGATGGAAACAAAAAAGGGACTCAAGCAATAGCCTAAGTCCCTTGAATCGTTTTGGTAGCGGGGACAGGATTTGAACCTGTGACCTTCGGGTTATGAGAACCCCGAGCTATTGTATCCCGATTTATCACTATATGTCCTAAATTACTGTTATAGTGTTATAAATAGTGCTTGCCGTTGTTGTTCATTTATTGTAATTATCCTTAAATATCCCTGGTTGTTTGGGCAAAAAGTTACACAATAGTTACACGGATTCTTTCATTAAGAGGAGGTAATGAGTGGCAATTTTTGTTTTCTGCAACGGCTGTAATCGATATTATTCACGAAAGAATACCGGTTGCACAACGTGTGGCAAGAGCTTTAAAAGTTCAAAAAAATTTAGGGTTAATCTCAACACTCCTCAAGGTTCTCGTGTGACAAGGGTGGTTGAAGGCAGTCTTTCACTTGCTAGAAACGTTGAGGCGAAACTAAAAGCTGAAATAGCACAAGAGAAGCATCTTGGAATTGTAAAAGCCCCTCTTATTGTGGATGTGTGGGATGACTACATCAAATGGTCTGAGTCGAACAAGAAGAGCTGGAAAGATGATAAGACTCGTTGGGGTAAACATGTTGCTTCACATATCAAGGGTAGGAAGATGGATGCCCTATCTCCTCTTGATATTGAAAAAATTCTTGGAGGCATGGCCCAAGTTGAGAACCCTAAATCTCCTACAGGAAAAGGGTGCAACCCAGCGACTGTCAAGAATGTTCTTGGATTGATCCGTGGCTTTTATAACTGGGCGATCAAAAGGAAAATATTTACAGGAGAAAATCCTTGCGCCAGTATAGAAATTCCAAAATATGACAACAGGAAGACTAATTTTTTGTCAAAGAAACAGATGGAGAGATTAGTTGCCGTCCTAAATTCCTGGGAAAACAGGAGAGCAGCATTACTTGTGAAATTCGCACTTAATACAGGGATGAGGCAAGGTGAGATTATTTCTCTTACCTGGAAAGATGTTGATCTGAGGAAAGGGTTTGTGACTATCAGAAATTCTAAAGGCGTAACGATTAACACTCTTCCTTTATCAGAGGTCGCAATAGGTATTCTCAAAGAAGTAAAAAAATATCGTCCAGTCAAGGATTGCCCATACTGTTTCCCAAATCGTACAGGAGGGATGAGAACAGGTTTTTGGAAGAATTGGATGCGAATTCGTGAAAAGGCAAAGCTTCCAAAAGAGTTCAGATTTCATGACCTACGCCACACTTTTGCAACGTACATAGCCTCCTCAGGTGAAGTTGATCTTTATACTTTGCAGAAACTGATGACCCATAAATCCCCTCAGATGACACAGAGGTATGCTCACCTGCTCGATGAAACTTTGAGAAAGGGGGTAAATGTAGCAGGAAAGGTTCTTAACAGCAGCAATAATGAGGAGAGTATTGGGGGGTAATGTCCCTTATGTTAATATTGCCCATGCGAGCCTTTGCCACAGCGATATTGACCGTCTCTGTAACCTCTCATGGATATTATCAAGTCTGTCCTTGTCCCCATGTTGTTAGGCTTATTGGAGTGCCAGAAGCTGCAAGATACAGGAAGAATATTAAATTGACCGGTATTTGAGTTTCTTTGGGATTTGAACTGGTAAGATGAACATATCTGTATCCGACGAGGTCACAAATGATTATTATACCACCAGGTTTTTCATATTTTTAGGGAGAAGTGGAGATAGCAGAAAAGGTGCTTGATTGCAAGACCTGACGCCATGCCGCATGCTTCATGCTGAAATGAGTTGTGAGTTGTGAGTTGTGATTGAGGTCGTTAGCAAGAGAACGGGGTCAAATCTTTATCTTTGACAATTATTGAAATTATTGTTGCCCACCAGGATTAATTCTAGCTAAAACATTCTGAAAACAGGCCGTAGATGTCCTTGAAATTTATTTCTTTTTGCAAAGAAGTTCTTTTGCCTTCTGCACTGCAAGCACTGCATTCGATGCATAGCCATCGGCCCCGATTTCAATGGCAAATGCTTTTGAAACCGGCCCTCCCCCAATGAGGACTTTGTGCTGTTCCCTGATTCCCTGCTCAACCAACAGACGAACCACATGAGCCATGCCGTCCATAGCGGTCGTCATAAGAGTCGAGAGACAAATAATATCTGCTTCAGTTCTCTGCGCTTCATCTATAAATAGTTGCACAGGAACATCGCGTCCGAGATCGAAAACCGTAAATCCGCTGGATTCGAGCATGATTTTAACGAGGTTCTTGCCGATATCGTGGGTATCTCCCTCAACAACCCCTATGACTATCCGCCTGGAACCAGCATCATTTTTTTTTGGCAAATGTGGCTTGAAAAAATCAACAGCACGGGTCATCACATCAGCACATACCAGCATTTGAGGGACAAAATACTCTCCACTTTCATATTTCCTGCCGACAGTGTCCATTCCTTTGGCCACCCCCTTCAATAGAGCCTCCTGTATATCCAACTTCAAATCAACAACTTCAGCGGCCAGAGCCAGCGCCTTTGTTTCATCCATTGTTGCTACAGCCGCAGCCAACTCTTCAAACAGCTTTTCTTTTGTTTTCAACATGGGATATTCTCTTTTGACGAAGGTTTAGCAAATGTCTGTCCATCAGTATCAACAAAATGCTCTTGGCCAGACGGAAATTCCAGTGATTCAATGAAGAGCCGTTCGTACCGGCTGCTCATGGCAAGAGAAATTGCCTCAACCTCTCTGGCTAATAAACTTGCCTCGGTGAGCAACTGTGGTGAGCTGGCAATGAGGCTGGCTCCTTGCAAACTGCTGTTTCCCATAAAGGAACAGGTCGCGTTGGGATACGGCTCCAGAATTCCGAGCTTGCTGAGGTGCTCTATTTTCAGATGTTGGCCGAACTCTCCGGCGATAACCACCTTGGCAATTTCTTCCGATGTGATGCCGGCTCTATCCTGCAACGTTTTTATTCCTGAGAAAATGGCACCTTTGGCCAGTTGCACCTGTCGGATGTCTTTTTGACTGAAATAGATTTCATCGGTAATAAAAAATGCTTTGCTTTCGCGCAATTCTCGAACCTTTTGCTTTATTGCCGGAGGCAGTGAATCTTGAGGAGAGGACATCCTGCCGGTATTATCAACAATTTGCACCCGCAGTAGTTCAACCATTAACTCGATGATGCCTGACCCGCACAGGCCAAGTGGAGGTAGAGTCTCGTCAATAACGGTCAGTTCGACATCGTTGTTTATTCTCACCCCGGTAATTGCTCCCTGAGAAGCAATCATGCCATACTCTATATTCATGCCTTCCAGGGCAGGACCCGCTGCACAGGAGGTACCGAGAAGGCGACCATGACTGCAGAGAATGATTTCGCTGTTTGTGCCGATATCAAGAAAAAGTATATTTGCTGGTTCACGATAGATACCGCTGGTGAGAAGCCCGGCAACCACATCACCTCCCAGGTAGGCGGAAATTGCAGGAAGTCCAATGAGTTCAGAAAATTCAAAGTCATTCAAGCCGTAGTCTTTTGCTTTGCCGGTAATTGCTTCAAGAGATTCCGGGGTATAGGGATATTTCCCCAGTCCTCCCACTTCCATACCGAAGAAGAAGTGCAGCATAACCGTATTGCCGGAGATGACAATGCGTACAATATCCCGTGGGCTGGCTGCAATCTTCTTCAGGACACTTAGAATGAGCCGGCTTATGCTGACCCTGAGTGTTTTTACCATTTCCTGGAATTTCAATCGTTGTTTGGCCATTTGGAGTCGGCTCATCACGTCATGACCAAAAATCCTCTGTGGGTTGAGTACTGAATCACTGCCAATTCTTTTTCCGGTGGTAAGGTCTATCACCGCTATTTTTATGCTTGTTGTCCCAATATCGACTATCGCCGACAATTGCCTTGCAATGAAGTTTTCTGATACAGAAGGAAAATGACTGGAATCTGACGGGGGCAAAGGGCTTTCCGGGAAATCAACTACAGCATCACCTGAAAGTATCGTCCAGCAGGCTAAACGATACCCTTGTTCAAGTTCTGTCTGTGTAAGGTGATGACGTTCTCTCTCGTCAGGGTTGCTTATTGTACCTCTTGCTTTTACAAGGCATTTCCCGCATGTTCCCTGCCCTCCGCATGCGGTATGCAAAATCTTGCCCATTTGCAGAAGGGCATCAAGAAGAGTTGTGCCGTCGTCAATGAAAAACTCCTCTCCTCCAGGTTGAAGAGTGATTTTTATCGATTTAGTCACTGTGACGAGTCCCCGGTGCGAGATTTTGCGCCGCATCTTTTGCCGCCCGGACTATAGAGCTGATGTTTTCCGGCATAGTAGTGGTAGAGAGGCCGCAGGCGGGAGAAAGGATACCTGCAACTTCAACGGCACGCCTGGATGCCATATACACTTTGTCTTCGTTTGAAACTGCAAGCAAATGTGTTGAAATGTTGCCCATCAAAGTCCGCCCAGGGAATAAACTCTGCAGTTTTGCAAGGCTTACTACCGAATCGACGGAGAGGGCGTCCCAGGTAATTGCAGCCAGTTCATCAACGAGAGCCATGATATTGCCACAAATATGCAGTATTACCAGGGGGTCTTGTGATTTCAACTGGTCCACGATTTTCTTGATCGCAGGAGCGACAAGTCGGCGAAAATATTCTTTGCCGATAATTTCACCAGAAGCGCTGGGATCGGCAATGGTAATAACTGAAGCTCCCGCTGCCAGTTGAGCTTTGGCAAAATCGATCAGATGGTCGGACAGGTAGTCAAGTGCATCGGCAACCTTTCCACTGTTTGTCTCCATTGCCCGATAAACGGTAGACGGTTCAACCAGAGAGGTAAGCAGTGAGGTCGGACCAATGATGTTGCCAAAGACCGGAACCTCACGCCCTGTAAGCCTGGCAATGGCTTCTATGGTTGTCAGGTGCCGCTGGCAGGGCTTCGGGATACGAGCCGTCACATCATCGAGATTTTCGATGCAATAGCGAATTATCCGGGGTTCCTTCAAGGGATCGCCAAGATCAATCTCAGCGCCGAAGTCCTCTGCCTCTATGGTCATGCAGAAAGGAACCCCATAATTATCAAGCCCGCAGGTTTTCTGCAGCAAAACGGCATAATCCGCCATTTTTTCCGGATTGATATGGATGTCCGGATAGGAAAAATGCGCTTGCTGCAGAAGTGAGAAGAGACTTCCCGCCATCATCCCGCCTGGGATAACAACCGGCGGCCGATCAACGTTTTGACTATGCAGCGCCCGAAGAATCCTATGCTCTGTCTCTATCATGATTCCAGTTAATAATCTTCGTCAATGATGATACTGAAGCGGGTATCGATGAGATCGTCAACTTTCAAATCACCCTCAAAAAGCTCATATTGTTTAAAGATATCAACCATTTTTTCGAGGCCGTATTTGTATATGGTGGTAGGCATGTCAAAGGTCGGGAGCTGCCAGGCATCCTTGTATTTAAAAGAGCTCAAATCCATATGAGTCTTGCTGGCCAGGATTTCAATTGCTTCTTCCTCATGTTCATGGATGAAAAGACGGGCAAGGAGCATGCCGCTGACAAATTTCCAGACGGCGTCAGGGTTCTTTTCGACATATTCTTTTTTGAACCACCAGCCGCAGGAGTTATAAAGGTATTTGCTTATGGTCGAGGTATGGATCTTTTTGATTTTATCGCCGTAGATTGCCGGAAGTGTCGGGTGGCCGGTTGCGGCATCAACCTGGCCGCTGAACAAGGCGGAAAGAGCCAGGTCCTCGTTTTTGACGTCGATCACCTCGGCGTTTATGTTCTGGACATCAAGATCATAGCGAAGTGCTAGCCAGGGGCCGGAAGGGCGAGGTTTGTTGGCAATCTTTCTACCTTCAAGATCCTTGAGAGAATTTACCGGGGAGTCCTTCAGTGCGTAGAAATCGAAGGTTCTATTTCCGTTGCCGGCCACCTGCACCATTTGGACTCCTTTTGAATAGGCGGTAAAAGCACCGGAAGAAGCCAGGAAACAGCCATCGACATCGCCAGTTCCTATTGCTGAAATGATTGTTGCCGTTCCTCCTTTGACAACAACCGGTTCAAAATCCAACCCCAGGAGGTCGAAGTACCCCTTCTGCTTGGCGATGGTCACATCCATGGTAATATCATAGGTACTCGTAACAACCTTCATTTTGTCTTTGGCGAAAGTCACGGAAGGTGTAACAAGTGAAAGTAATCCAAGCCCGATGAGGGCACCTGTGAAGTATTTTTTCATGTGTAACGTACTCCTTTAAGATAAAATTGTGTGTTTACCGGGAAATAGTTTTGCCTTTCTGCCAGGGCATAATCAATTTTTCGGTATATCGAACAAGCCAGTCAAGGCTGAAGCCCAGAATTCCCACGACAATAAGTGTCATGAACATCGTTGAGGTGTTGAGATTTTCCCGCGAGTCTTCAAGCAAAAAACCAAGACCGCTGTTGCCGGAGATAATCTCTACAAAAATGAGAACAACAAACGAAGAGGCGGTGGCAATACGGATGCCGGCATAAATAGAAGGCAAGACTGCGGGGAATATTACGCTGGTGACTATCTGTCGATCATTTGCTCCTAAAGATCTGGCGGACTTTATGAGTAATCGGTCGACGTTCTGCACCCCTTCAAGCGTTGGGATGACCGTATAAAAAAAGGAAGCCAGACCAATCAGCAGGATTTTGGGAAAATCGCTAAAACCAAACCATACAATCAGAATCGGGGCGAGAGCGGTTTTGGGAATGGCACGGCTGAAATTAAGAGAAAAATCGAAAAAATCCTCAAGGGGTTTGAACCACCCTAAAAGAATACCGAAAAGAATACCGGCAGCCGAACCGGTAAAAAAACCCAGAGCGCATCGGCGCAGGCTGACCAGGGTGTGGTGGAGCAATTCGCCGTTTGTCGTATATTTGATGAAATCTGCTCCGATTTTGCCCAGTTTCGGGAGCAGGATGGGCGGGATGTCGTAGAACGTCACCGTCAGATGCCAGCACCCGAAAATAATCAGAGGTAAAAGGCATTTCAGCAATAGTGTCGATGCCTTCTTTTTATAGTTATGAGTATTCATTTTTACCCGTTGCAGGCCCCTATTGGTTGGTTGTGTCACTCTGTGAGATAAGTTGTCGCACAAGAAGTTCAATTTGGCGGAACTCCTCCTCGATCCGAACCTGAAATTCACGGGGGCGCTTGAGTTCTATGGGAATCGACTGCCTGACGGTTCCTGGATTTTTTTTCATGACGATGATCCGGTCAGACAAAAAAATAGCCTCGCCGACATCATGGGTGACGAAAATTACCGTCACCCCGGTCTGTTTCCAGATCTTGAGAAGTTCCCGTTGACACATCTCCCTTGTCTGGGAATCAAGGGCGGCGAAAGGCTCATCCAGAAGGAGAATGTCTGGGCTGGTGGCCAGTGCCCTTGCCAGGGCAACACGTTGCTGCATGCCTCCCGAAAGTTCGTGAGGATAGAAGGTTTCAAACCCATGCAGGTTAATCATGTCAATATATTCACGGGCAGTAGCTGTACGCGTTCTTCTGCCGATACCGCGAAGCTTCAGGCCGTATTCAATGTTCTTCTGTACCGTGAGCCAGGGAAACAGACCGTAATGCTGGAAGACGATGGCCAGTTTGCTGCGGAATCTGGTCAAGGGCTGACCGTCAATTACAACTTCTCCACTGCTTGCGGGCTGCAGACCTGCGATGATCTCAAGCAGCGTTGATTTGCCGCAACCGCTTGGCCCCAGAACCGAAAGGAACTCTCCCGCCTTGACTGAAAGGTTCAGTTTATTGAGTACTGTCAGATTCTCACGGGTATCGTTTCGATACACCATACAGAGATCCTTAACGCTGAGTTTTTCAGGCTCTGTCGTTTTAATGGATAAAGGAACAAAACCAGCTACAACATTCATGAGTAATATCCCCTGGTCGAGAGTGTTGAAGCTATAGCGTCAATATTTTCAAGGGGGGTGGCAGGAGGCATATCACATGCCGGCATTAGTATGAACCCCCCTGGGTGCGGCATTCCGGCAAGAAGACATTGTTCCACTTCGGCGGCTACGGTGTCAGGTGTTCCTCTCTGGAGTATTTCGTTATTGATATTTCCGGCGACTATAAAATCGGTGCCGATGGCAGCACCTGTTTTCGCCAGTTCCATTTCATGACCAATGGAAAAAACAGTGCGGGGCGGAAGGGGAATATCCTGCCAGTGATCCAGGTTGGCAGTGTGATCACCGCACAGGTGGACGATGACGTTTTTCACGCCAGCGTCTTTGTAGAAGGTAAAGATTTCCTTAATATATGGTTTGGCAAAACGAGCAAACATATTCGCTGGAATCAACTGGTTTGACTCCATAGGCACACCACTGAATACGCTGCAGTTGGCTGCCCCGTAGCGGTCGATGGTTAACTCGGCGGTACGCAGGAGGAAACGGGTAACTTTTTTCTGCAGGAAATGAATCGCATCAGGATACAGAACCAGCCATTTGAGAAAGGTGGGTCTCCCGACAATTCCGGCGGCAATTGTGGTGGGGGTACCGCCGGGTAGCGATGCAGCAAAGCCGTGACTGCGGCTGAGCTTATTGAAACGGGCAACAAGCGGATTCATTCCTGCATGTTCAGGATCTGGATCGGGGAGGTCGTAAATCTGATCCGGCGTGCTCACTAAAGGTACCGTACTGGGCGCGATGTAACGATTCTTGTCTGGCCAGGTGATCTGTCCACCAAATTCCCAGGAGCCCCTGTCCGCCCAGCCGTAAGTGGGACGGACGTTCATCCAGGGGTAGGTTTTCATCAGATTCAGGCCAGCTTCGAAGGCCAACTCAGGATTGCGGTAATATTCTCCCCTGTCAACTCCCAGTAGACGGGCTGAAAAACTATTGGAAAACGGAATAAACGGAACGCGATCAATGGGCTTACCGGCAACGAGTGCGATCAGTCGTTCTATAGGGGTTAGACTGTCTCTTTTGAAATAATCGTTCATCGACTGACCTTGCCACAATGAAATAGACATCCGGCTACTCCAGTTTCCCGGATAACTGATAGTGATTCAATTGGCATGAGATTGTCACAGGTAACCATAATTCTTCCTGAAATTATCAACGTGTATTCTTTACTGGGCTGAGTTTTTATTACGATGAACTTCGCAGGCAAAAAGCCTGTTGGGTGTGCCTCCGGATATGGGGTCCAGGTAGCTGTCATTAACCAGGTCGTTAATATTTGCCTTCCGGTCGGTGGGGTTTCCCCATCCGAAATCAATCCATACCAGTCCGGGTTGCGTATCTTCTGTTATTGTTGCCTTTAAGGAAATAGCACCGTTGGGAGATTTGACTTCAACAATGGAGCCATCTGTAATGTTTCTGCCCTTGGCGTCTTCCGGGTGCATGTGAACCAATGGTTCAGGATAGGGTTGGGCTATTCTGTCGAGATTCTTAAATCTCGTATGCACAAACGATGAAGGTCTTTTGCTGGTGCCAAGAAGAGAAAATTCTCTTTCAGTGCGAGGCTTCGAGCCTAAGTCTTCTCCTGCCGGATAGTTGTATGTCGGCAGAGGCGGTATGCCTTTCTGGTGGAAAAAATTTGAAAAAAACTCACATTTGCCCGATGGTGTCGTAAAACCTGATTCAGTATATTTGCGATATCTGACAGCAGGAGAGATCAATGAGATCTGTTCACTTTCCAACTGTTCAAAACTCATTCCAGAAGGTCTGATCATGAAGTTGATCCACGACTTTTCATCATGATAGGGAAAGCCATGATGCAGGTCCATTTTCTTTGCCAGTTCGTATTCGATTTCAAATACAGAGCGACCTTCTCCCTGAGCATCCGCCACCGGCCTGGCCATGGCGAGGATGCCTCCCTCGGTGCTGGAATAGGCTCTATAGCCGTAAGACTCAAAGTCTGAGGTTGTCGGTAATACCAGATCTGCAATTTCTGTGGTGGCGGTGGGAAATATATCCAGAACCATCAGGAAATCGAGTTTTCCAAGTGCCTCACGTGTGCGTTTGGTGTTGGCCTGGATAAGGACAGGATTCCCATGATGGACGATCATCGCTCTGGGGCTCTCCTCTCCTTCATCTAACAATGCTTCTTTGATCAGGGGAAACGGTACGTGGTGCGGTGCGGGGAAGAGGTTATAGCCAATCCGGTCTGTTTTGGGCACAGGGCGGCTCGGGATTTCCGGAGAATGGGGAAAGGGCATCATTACGTTTCCGCCCGGTTGATCGAAATTACCGCATAAACCTATAAGGATGGCAATCGTTCTGACCGCATCAACCCCATTGGTATACATATCCAACCCATTGCCTTCGAAGATTGCTGCGGGGCGAACAGATGCGTAGGTCCTGGCAAGCCATCTGATAAGCTCACCATTCAGTCCCGTGTGTTCCTCCGCCCATTCAGGATTGAAAGGCTGAACATGCATTCTGAGCTCTTCGAACCCGAAAGTATGGGATAAAACAAAATCACGGTCAAAAAGTTCTTCCTCGATGATTACATTGATCATGGCCAGCCCAAGGGCGTTATCTCCTCCGGGTCTGATGGTAATCCATTTGTCTGCTTTTTGGGCAGTTTCACTGCGGAACGGATCGATACATATGGTATAGACGCCACGTTCTTTCAGGTGTGGTAAAATCTTGTGCAGGCCATTGTAGGCGGCATATGATCCATAGCGATTAATGCTGGCAGGATTGCTGCCCCAAAAGATGACTAATCTGGTTTGGTCATAATCGGGTTCGGCTCGCTTTTCCCCGAATACAGATTGAAAGGCAAGCATTCGAGGGGCCATGCAGAGGTTGCCGACACTGGTCATGTTCGGTGAACCATACGCCCCCATGAATTCCAGAAAACCATCTCTTGCCTGATATGACACCGGTGCTCCGGTACACCTGGTCAGGCTGTGGGCCCCGTATTTTGAACGAATGTCAGTCAAGCGTTCAGCTGCAAAGTCAAGTGCAGTTTTCCACGATACTTTCTCAAAGCCTGTTGCTGTTTTCATCAAAGGAGATTGCAGGCGATCAGGAGATCGCTGGATTTCACAATTTGCCTGAGCTTTGGAACAACAATATCCGCGATTTACCGGATGCTCAGGGTCTCCCTTGACGCTTAGGTTTGTGCCGTTGCCTGTAACGATCAATCCGCAGTTATTGTGGCATATCTGACAAAGTGTTCTGTGGCTGTTTTGGCCCATGGATTTTTAAGTACAAAGTGATAAAATTTAAAAGAGCAAATTTCCCGTTGACGATCAGTTGTCTGAAACGGCCCCAATTTGCTTTTCGCTACTTTTTCAGTGCAACAGTCAGAAAACTCTGGTCGACCACTTCTTTCATAGCGATGGGCTTTTTAATCAAACCGACATCCATGGTGATTTTTTCTATGGATTTATGCCCTTCAGGAGTAATGACTCCATCATGGCTGAACGCCCGACGTATATCCCCTATAATCTTTTCATCTTGCGGACCGAGGAGATACGGAGCAACGGCTTCGGCTATCGTGGCGCTGTCCTGGGATTGTTCCCACTTCATTGCTTTGACTATGGCATTGACAAAGTGCTGAACAATCGCCGGATTTTTTTCAATATATTCTGCGGTGGCCATTACAACTTTCAGAGGATAGGTGTCGGTCCCCAGTATTTCGAGATGTTGTTTCGGATCATTCATGTCAACCAGTACCTTGGCTCCCCGGGCGAGTAATTCAGCCTTAAGATTGCCGCTGCCAAAGGTGGCATCAATAGCACCGTTTTCATACGATGGAATAATTGCCGGACCTGGAAGTGCGGAGAATTTGACATCTTTTTCAGGGTCTAATCCATATCGAATGAGAATGGTTGAAATAAAAGCCCGTGGGCCAGACCCCGGCATCTTGGCCGAAATGGTTTTCCCTTTTAGGTCCTCAACCGTTTTTATCTCTGGTCGCGAGATAATGGCCCATGGATGTTTTTCAGTTGTTGTCAGGAGGTTTTTCAATACACGGCCTTTTTCGTACATCTTCAGGGCCTGGTCATAACTGGTAAGTGTAAACTGAACCTCGCCTGCCAACATGGCAGCTACCGACAGCGGGCTCGATTTGAAATTAACAAATTCGACTTCGAGCCCCTCATCTTTAAAGTATCCTAATTTGTCTGCCAGGTATATCGGGATGCCGTAATTGTCGTGGCCAGGCTGGGCCATTTTGATTTTAATACTGTCCTGAGCCTGGGTACTGATACTGCAACTAAATATCAAGGCTATTGCAATAAGGAAATTTTTGATAATAGGTGACAATCTGATCATTAACTAATCCTCCTCAACTCTTACTCTGTAATCGGGCGCCATTTTAGCAAACGACGCTCAACATAATTTAGCGCTGCATTCAAAATTGCCATGATGGTCATCAGGACAATTATGCAGGTAAAAACTCTGGCAATATCAAACATGCTTCCTGCGAATTCAACCATCCATCCCAGCCCGGCACTGGCTCCAATATATTCTCCAACAACTGCTCCGAGCAAAGCCGCGCCCAGACCAGCTTTGATCCCTGCCATCAGCCATGGAACAGCAGATGGCAGGACTACTTTGAAGGTGATCTGCCTGGAATTGGCTCCCATTAGCTTGACGGTATTGATCAGGACTTTGTCCACATTCCGAAATCCTGCGTATGCGTTGAAAAAGACAAGGAAAAAAACCATGAGTGCGGCCAGTACGATCTTAGATTTCATGCCTAGACCGAACCAGAGAATAAAAATCGGACCGAGGGCTAATTTGGGGATGCCATAGAAGGCCATTATGATTGGATCAATAACCTGTGCGGTCGTTTCCAGCTTCTCTAGAATATACGCTGTAATAATACCTGTTAGCGTGCCGATAACCAGACCTGCAAGTGCCTCTTCCATGGTGATTATTATATGAGGCAGGATTTCTCCGGTTATAAATGCTTCTTTCATATCAAGTGCAATAGCTGATGGCTGACCGAAAAAGAAAGTATCAATTATTCCAGAGGCAGCGAGCAGTTCCCAGAGCAGGATTGCGGAAAAAAGAACCAGCACTCTGATAATCATTACTTGTCTGTCCTTTATGGTACGATTTTCCTTAGGCATCCCTTTCTCCACTCGAGGTGATGACCTCGGTCTTCAAATCGTTCCAAATCGTTTTGTGCAGTTCGACAAAGTCGGCTTGAAACCTGGTTTCCAGAGCAGATCGAGGACGGGAAAGAGGAATCCTGTATTCAGTTTTTATCGTTGAAGGCCGTGCAGTGAGCAATACCACCCGGTCTGCTAGAGTGATTGCCTCAGCAAGATCATGAGTCACGAAAAGAATGGTCTTTTTGGTTGACTGCCACATTTTAAGTATTTCATCCTGGAGCATCTCTCTTGTGAATACATCCAATGCTCCAAATGGCTCATCCATGAAAAACACTTCGTTATCTGCAGCCAATAGCCGCATCATGACGACTCTCTTTTTCATCCCCCCGGATAACTCATGGGGATATCTGTTTTCAAAACCGCTCAACCCCGCAGTGTCTATCAGTCGTTGTGAAATTTCCCGTCGTTGCCTTGAAGGGATGCCTTTTATCTCCAAGGATAATTCGATATTTTCGATGGTGGTCCTCCACGGCATTAAACTATCCGCTTGAGACATATAACCAATCTTCTGGTTGACCCCGGTCATCGGTTCGCCGTTGAAGAAGACCTTTCCAGTGCTTGGAGGAATGAGACCGGATAAAATGTTCAGAAGGGTACTTTTGCCGCATCCGCTCGGTCCGACGATGGCCACGAACTCCTGCTCATAGATCTCGAGATTAACATTGACTAGAGCGGTGATTTTAGGTTCAGAGGGAGAAACGAAGCTGTGTCCGATTCCCTCAGTTGTGATTTTTGCAATGGAAAACGCTCTGTTGTCGGGTGCGTTGTTGTCTGCAGGGGGATCCTGGGGTTGATTTTTGGGAATTGAAGGGATGGTTTTCGGTTTCTGTTCGAGATCTGTTACCGCAGATTGAGTGAGCTGGGGTTCTAGCATGTGGGTAATTTAAAACTAACCGAATTATTGATTTATTCAGACTGGCTTGCTAACTGATCGTGCTGAATAATGCTCCCAAAATCATATAGTATTTCAAGTATCTATTCTTAAACTATCAAAACAAGCCGAGCATAAATATAATTTTATGATCTGTCAAATAGGAAAATGCTATTGATCAACTGCTTATAAATCGGCAAACATTGGATTATAAACAGAAAGAAGTGGTCCCGGTTTATTGGACAAATTCTGGGCATGATTAAGATGAGCATTGGCAATATCAAACTATCGCTAGTATGGCATATAGAAGATATTTCCTGTGCAGTTAGACCCGACTATTTTGCTGATTTCGTTTAGAAATGGAGCAAGTGCAATGTGTACCTTGCCAAAGAGCAGTTAGACTTATTAACTGATCACCGAATTTAACATTGCCATTACGAAGGTGATGCTTGTTTCTCTCAAGGCAGAGATCTTCTAAAATTGGCTTGTCATTTGCTATTTCCCCAATTTATAGCAAAAAAAATCCATATTTTCCTTGAGTATGGCTATTTGTTTGGTGTTCTGCTAAGGGAGTTGTGGCATTGCAGCTTGCACAAAGAATTACTTTACCATATTGGCCCATTCTTACAGCATTCGATTGCCTCATCAAGGGTGGCATACATTCCCCAACAGGTTGACATGTCCCACGCACCACCATCCAAGCACCTGACATCATACCTTACTCCTGAAGGCCAGTGTTTGTACCAATCCTCCCGAAATTCCTCATTATCAAAAAAAGAGGTCGTCTCAATGTACGGTCTGTTCCAAAGGACTCCGATCTGCCAGTTAGGACGTTCATCATTTGGAGTGTCATTGATGTGGTCTGGCAAAGGGGGATTAATAGGGTTCTCCTCTTCAAGGAATGCTTTTCTGGTTTTTAATTCACTCATATTTCTTCACCGTAAAACCTTAAAGACCAAGCCGTCTAACCTTTTCTTGAGTATCCTGTTTGTCTGCATAGACGATGGAATCCATCTCTCTGGTATCAATGAGAAGTCTTCCGCTTACCTTGACGAAGATCTGCAGGTTAATGCCGCAGGATCTCCAATTGCGGAAGGTTTTTTCAGCAAAAGGGTACTTTTTTGCGGCTTCTTTGACTGTAATCAAGTGTTCGAATTCGCTCATGCCTGCAGCTCCTTTAACTCTTCCGGCGTGTAATAGCGAAAATCGACTCGCTTGCTGAGTTCCTTGGTGAGATCTGAAAATTCCATGGTTATGTCTCTTGCTTTTGCCATCATCTGGGCCCCATCCTCGTAAGAAATGCCACCAGGTTCACCGAGCTTTCCTTTGAAGTTGGCATAGGCTTGATCAAACTGACGCAAAACGTTGAACATTATGTTGCCCAGGGGAGAGTTAATTTTGATAACCCTCGATCCTCGTTCCCTTGCCATGTTGATTTTTCTTTCCAGTATCTCTTCACGGCTCAATTTGGGGCGTTTTTGAATTGTGGCACTTTTTTCCGACGCTTTATCTTGTTTGGTGGTCATTCACATATCTCCTTGAAGATTATTGTATTTTTTCTATATTTTTCTTTGCCCGATACAGTCTCCATTTGTCCAGGGCATACGAGACGATATAGGGTAGGATAGCTGCAAAGCACATCCCAACAGCTGTCTCCGTGGCTAAGGGAACCAGCTCCGGAAGAATTTTCACATAGCCTTGGTAAATCTTCTCTGGTTGGCTGAACCTTTGTGCAATAGCCCAGATATATTCTGGAGTACTCAGCTTGAAGACTATCTGGTAGATCACGTAGATCAGGAACCCTTTCAGCAGCAGCACCATGCCTCTGCCGATGAACAGTGAGTTGATGGCACGCCGGGTTATGTTTCCTACGTAATACCTCCCGATATAGACACAGAGTACGGTATTGATAATCAGGGGAAGGTAGGGGACCTGCGTTACCATACCTTTGGCAAATGGATCTGAGGTCTCGAGAACGAAGGGCAACAGGTAGAAAGAGAAAACAGGGAAAAGAAGAACGATAAAGAGTCCCTCGTTGAATCCGCTTCTCATCCCGATTTTGAAAAGATCGAGTGAGCCTTCAAGTGTCAGGAATTCAGATGGGATATTCTGGCCTTGACTTTCAATGACATAGAATTGCTGGATTTCGGAAATGGCACTGATAATATTGCGCGGCTTGTAGCCACCGCTACCGCCAAGTGGAATAATCGTGGTGTTTGTGCTGTAATCGTTTTTTCCTGCCATGGTTCCACTCAACTCTGATACACATCTACGGATACAAAATCCTTAAGAATTCCTTTCTTGCCATTTTCCAGCTCAGCTATTGAGCCAAAAGCTTCAGCTTTAAAGGGTGTGAAATAGCCTTTCATCGTTTTACCGCTTTGCATTTTTATGGTGAAATAGCCGCCGAAATACTGATCCTTGATCAGGTCTTTTGCTATCATGTCATGGGCGGTCCTGAATTGTTCCACCACACTGAAGAGGACTTTCTGCATGGTTTTATCTTTGTCTGCCATGGTGGCAATATCCATTGCCCCAGCTTTTTCAGCCAGTTTCCGGGTTACTTCTTCAATGACCCTGGCTTGAAAGTAGACATAGCCGCCAGGCATGGAGAAGGCCATAAACCTTCTGCCCTCAAGTCGGTTGATATAGGGTTTTAGCTCATCCAGGAAAATTTGCGCATCAAACCAACTTGAGATATTTATCCGGCTAATCGACCCGGAAGTGGCATTGTCCTTTAAACCAGTTTTTTCATCTTCACCGTAAATGTCAGCTTCTGCCTTTCTTGCCAGGCCGTGCTCAGATGCCGGCAATGAAACCGATTCATCTGTTGTCTCTTCACCCGACTCCGCCTGCGGTTTCTGCAGATTAACGGCCTCTTCTAGTTCCTGTTGCCTGGCGTTTTGATCTGCCTTTTTAAGGGTCTTACCGATCAGTCCTTCAGGTCTCATATGGTGATGTTTGATAGCCTTGGAAATTTCCTCTTTTCTCGAGAGCTCTTTGAACAGTTTGATTTCCGCGAGCACTCGGCCAGCAGCCAGAGGGTGTTCTCCCAGGCTGTATAGATGGGTTTTGTTGGTGGGCAATTTGCCGATATCATGTCCCAGTGCGGCTACCATGGCATCGGGAATGACGTGATGCGCTTCGGCATTGATCAGAAGGGCAATCGTTTGCTCTGCAACATGCAGACTGTGGTCAAGAAGCGATGTCCTGCCAAGCATGTTATAGGTATTTGTATCCCAGGATGCTTCCACATCGTTGGAAGGATTTGCAACAGAGGGGCAAGGATCTTCTGTCTCAAGCATTCGCAAGATTTGGTAACAGATTTCCGTGTGTGCTTCTGCCTGGTTAAACCATGGTTGCCCTGAGATGTTTGTCTGGAACCACTTTTCAACTCTGGAATATTTGAAGGTGTATTCAGAGCGCTCTTCCTCAGTGATAGTGCTTTTTCTCCATAAAGGGGCAATGTCCCTGATATGGATCTGGCCGGTACGTTTGCTCTCAGCCCAGATCCCGGCAAGCTCACTGAGTGGTATTTCCTGTTGATCAATGATTCGCGTTTGTTTCTTCTTGCCAAGGATCACAATGCTCAGGATATAAAGCAATAGGGAACCAATGGTTGTAATGAGAAGTCCGTTAAAACCAATCATGACCGAAAAGCTCCCTGTACATCCGGGAATACGACCTTTATGGAGGCCTCTGATACATCTCTGGTAACTCCCCGGTATACTCCGGAATAGGTGGTGAGGAAGAATTGCCGGGGCGCAAGATTCAGCAGTTCCGTGTGTTTTATCCGGGTTTCTTCGGTTTCGCGGATGGACAGGCCACCACCAAGGGAGATGATCGGGCTGTAGGTACGCTTTTCACCAAGATGGGTTGAGATATATTTTGCTGTCTTGGTATCCGGCACTCGCATGAACAGCTTGGTGTTACAGTTATCAAGGATGGTGTTGGCTCGATCCTGGCCAATCTCCGAATAGAGCTGGCTGATGGATTGGCAGTATCCGTGGATATAGATACCGGCACCACCGGCCTTTGCAAAAAGATCCTCAATGCCGTGATAAAGGACCGATTGAGCCTCGTCGATATGCAGTGCCAGGGGAGGTGTAACCCTTTTATCACTGGAATATCTGCGACCGACAAAGGCCTGAAGCATTGAGATGAGCACTTTGCCTGCGGAGTAGGCCGCCCGCTTGGTCAGAAGTGAGCCAAGTTGGACAACCAGAATGACAGGTTTTCCTGCTTCCAACCGCTCAATGAATCGGTCTTCTTCAGCATGGCCGATAATCTTTCCGATATTTCCAGAGGTCAACTCGGTAAGGGCAACACGAAGGGAACTGCCCACCTTGGAATTGAATTCTGCAGGGGTTACCAGAATTTTGGCCAAATCTTTTGAGAGCTGGTCTGCCTCCGGATCGTCGATATAGTCGAGCTTTTCCTTGAGTTCGGCCAGGTCCTCATGACCGATATTGTTTTTGATATCGCTGAGGTTGAACGACGGTTTCTGGCCAGTTGCCCGGGCAAGCATGATGAGTGATTGTACAACCAGCAGGCTCACCTCGTAAGCAACGCTGTAATAGTATGGTTCCCGGCCGATTGTTACTCCTGCGGTGATGTGGGCAACCAGCTCTTCGACCATGTAGTATGAAGACAGGGGATCGAGGGTTGCACTGTATTGCGGGAAAATCGGATTTATCAGCATGAGGTCCTGCTGCCGACCATTTTCGAAAGCAACTTGAACAATTTTGGAAAACAGGTCAGCATCGCCTTTGGGATCAATGGCCACCACTGAATATCCTTTGCGGATGTCTTGCTCGATGATGTTTTCCATGGCCCTGGTTTTGCCGACCCTGGTGGTACCAAAACACCAGAAGTGGGCTTTCCTGTAACTATCCGGATACCCGATTTGCAGAATTGTTTCGGGCGCATCCAGGTTAATGCCGCTTCCCAGCTCAACCGCACACTCGTTGTTCTTTTTGCGTGTGAATATCATGGGCTCTACTACATCCTCTCCCGGATCACGTCCACCTGGATATGTTCACCCAGCTCTTCCGCGGCCGCAATGATCGCTTTTTTAGGTATATACTGATTGGTCTGGACAAAGCTCTTATGTCCTACGTAGCGCTTGATGCAGCGAAGTTTTGTTGCCTGAAACTTCGGGCTCAATTGTCGTTTGATCAGCCGAACAACAAGGGTTTTTGATACCCGGTCGACGGTGATCTGTGTTCGAGGGATGTCACCAAGCATGACGGATTCAACCCTCCGGATATGAAATAACTTTCTATCACCTATGAGCAGAAGTCTCCGTTCATGGTTGCCGAGGTATTGCAAAGGGCAGGTGGCATAGAGAGAAACACCGAATTCCATATCCAACTCGATCCCCAGATTCTCCTCCTCTCGTGAGATAACCTCTCCCCATGCGATGTTCTTTTCTTTGCGTTTGTATCTGCTGACCTCATCCAGGCAGGCAGCTGTGCTAAGATTTCTATCGAGTATACGTATAATCGTGTTCCTGCCGCGCATGGTTGTCAGGTCAATTGGTGTTTGGGTAGGACCGGCGATATCATCATGGTAACCAAGCGCGGAAAGCCGACCGTCAGTGAAAACAACGACCACGTTTTTCCGGTGCCAGCGTGACAGCATGGAAGAGAACGTTCTCTCTATCTCAGCTATTACCTGACCTTTGCTCAGGCCGTGCTTGTCCACGAATGCGCTTATAATTTGCTGGAATGTTGCTTCCATAATTTCCGCTTCCAAAAAATTCCTTCCTATATACTCTTTTCCGGGCGCGGTACATTTTCCTTTGAATTTTTTCAAAAAAGAGATATTTTTTAATCATTATTCCACTTGATTCTTTCAAGTAACCCCGTTTCATACGGGAACTAGCTGGGCTCCAGACAAAATGTTTAAACACATTGGTGAACCTCTTTTGTTTTGTGGATGACCCTTGGAACTTTTTTTATTCAAAGCCGAACGGCATGCCTGGAAGGCAAAGTTTAATCGCAGAAGCGAACTTCCCGTGTCAAATCCAGGTAAATTCCCCAGCAGAATTGCAGCAAAACAATTCTGCCCCCTTTTTCCTTAGAAAAACGTCCGAGAGAATTGCGTCTTGTTGACGCAGCACTTTGTTGTGCCTCGCTGTGACTTTTTTCTCATAGATCAAAGTTATCCAACCCCAAACCAGGGAGTGAAATTACATACTCCCGACAGGGGTAGTGTTGTTTCCCTCCCCGACAACCACGAGGAGGAAACAGCAATGTCAGAAAATTTTTCTGAGACAGTAAAAAAGATCAATGCACAGTTACGGAGCTTCGGATCCGAAGCGGTGCAGCAGGTGATGTTTAAAGACAAAGACGGCAAGGTCATTGGCCAGGTCAGGTACGGGTTCAAGCCGCAGTATGTTTTTGATGCGGTTAACGAGATCCTGCAGCCTGAGAACTGGCGCTATGAAATTGTCAGCAAGGAAATTTTCGATTTCCAGGCAGTGGTGGAGGTGAAGCTGTTTATTCGCATAGCAAACGAATGGCTTTGCAAGGGCTCCCAGACAGGGCAGATGAACATTGTAAAGAAGAACGTTGGCGATGCCTATAAAGGCGCAGTTACCGACGCTATTCAGAAATGCTTCTCCCTTGTCTCTATTGGCTCTGATGCTTACCGGGGATTGCTTGAAGACGTATATAAAAGCGGTTACGGAAACAGGCCCTCTGAAACCAATAGTCAACCCCGACCACAGGAACAAAGATCTCTACAGAACAACCAGCATCGTAGAAACAACCGATCAGACGATCATCAACAAACTTTGGTTCAACAAACACCACTTTCCCAAGCCGGTCCTCATTTAGCCGGTGTTGATTATCAGCAGCAAAATGGCAGAATCATAGCCACTGGAGACACCTTTAATAAGAAGGAACTGCTGAAGGCAGAAGGGTTCAGGTGGGATGGAACCGAGAAAAACTGGTACAAGGAAGTTGCCGTACATTAACGGTACCCGCCGTAAATAGACAAAACGCTACCACCCAAAGAGGGAGTGATACACTTTTCCCTCATGGGGAAGATCCGTGTGTTCTCCCTCGACCTACCAAAGGAGAACAAACATGGATATCCGAGATACCCTTCACAACAGCTTACAGCTTCTCTCGAAGCAACATACCATAGAAACACTTGGCGATAGGCGAGAATACCTAGGCGCATCCGATATCGGATATTGCCCCCGAAAGGTAATTCTTGAAAAAATCTCTCCCAAAGTACATGACCTGACAACCCTGCTTCGCTTTCAGCGAGGCCATATGGCGGAAGATATTGTAGCTGCAGCGTTTACCGCAGCCGGATTCAGTAATTTTGAGCGGCAGGTGGAAGTGGATATTTCCACCGACAAGCTTCCGGCGCGGGTGCATATCGACTTTGTCTTCACCGCTCATAAGAAGAAGATTAAGTCCATCCTCGAGGTAAAAGCCGGTAAGATACCGGATCAGCCGTACAGCTCCTGGGAATCGCAGTTGTATCTGCAGATGGGAGCCCTGGCTAAAAAGTATCCTGATTATACGATCAAAGGAGCTGTGTTATCCCTTGATTTAAATGAAGGTGACATCGGTTTTTTCAACGGCTACACTCCTCAGAATACTCTTTATAATGGATTACTTCAGAGAGCAGAATCTATCTGGAGCGACTATCAGCAAAGCCTGAAAGGTCAAAAGATAGAGATGAAGACAGAGACGGGGCCGCTATGCGGTTTTTGCGACCATATCAGGACATGTCCTCGGTTTGCAGCAGATGATATCCCTGAGATGGACGATTACATCGCGGCGTTTCAGGATCTCATGAAACAGGAAAAGAACTATAAGGACAAAGTTGCTACCCAGAAAAAAATCCTGCTCACCATGGTTCGTGGCAGGGGGGATTTCCGGGCTGGTGGCTATCTTCTCAAAGAGACAACTCGTACCCGACAGAACCTGGATATGACGAGCCTGGATAAATTTTTATCCGAGAACGGCTCATCCCTGTCTGAGTTCCAAGAGCCTTCCTCGTTTTCCTTCTTGGATATCAAGAGGGCTCCAAAAGAAGTAAACGCAACTCATTAGCTTTTACCCAACCTGACCAGGGGAACATTTTCCCCGTGGTGGGGATCTTTATGTTCTCCTGGTATCTCAATTAAACAGGAGACAGATATGAGCAAAGGATTTAATGTCGACGAGTGGCGGGAAACGTGCAAAGAGATTTCGCAAAGTGCAGTAAGCAAATGTGGTTGTATTCATGACGTGTATGTTGGATTATACAGTTGTGAAATCGAATCTCATGCAGGTTGCTTTCCCGAAGAACACCACGAGCAAGCCTTCGACATTGCAAAACAAGAAGGAGATTACTACACGCCGAAAGAACGGGCGGCAGAAGCTCAGTGGAATGCTGAGCACGGATATTGTAGTCACGGCTTAGACCAGGATTGTTGTCCGTGTGGATGTGGAGATCTTGAAGAATACCGCTAATTGAATTCAACCCAACCCGACCAGGGGAACATTTTCCCCGTGGTGGGGATCTTTTTGTTCTCCTGGCGTAATTTCAATGCAAGGAGACGTCATGCAAAAAACAATTTTAATCGGCAATCTTGGAAACGACCCAAAACTTCGGGACGCAAACGGCACTGCTGTATGCTCATTTTCAGTGGCTACTACCGAGCGCTGGAAGGATCAGCAGGGTAACAGACAGGAAAAAACCGAGTGGCACAAGATCGTTGCTTGGAGAAACCTGGCAAATGTTTGCGCTCAATACCTTAAAAAAGGCTCAACTGTCTATATCGAGGGAAAGAATAAAACCCGAAAGTGGGTGGATCGAAACAATGTGGCGCACTATATCACGGAAATTCATGCCAAAGAGATGGAGATGCTTGGTAATGCAGAGGGCGGCAACGGCTATTCTGGAAATGAAGCTCCCCCGAGCTACCAGGATGATGTGCCGTTTTGAGAGCTGATATCTTCCCAGTAATAATAATGAAAACCCCGAATCAGGCCTTGGGCTTGCGCGGGTTTTCTTATCAACTGTGTATTTTTTAGTGAGGAGAAGATATGGCAAGACTCGCATCCAAGGCAAAAGCAGGTTTCTATCCGACTCCGGATACCGTATGCGACCTGCTTACAGCAAAACTCGAAATAGAAGAGGGTGCACGACTGCTGGATCCCTGCTGCGGTAAAGGGATAACCCTTTCCCGATTGGGGACTGGTGGTGTCACCTATGGAATAGAACTCGATCATGAACGGGCTCAGGAAGCGCGAACCAGGCTGCATAAAGTTATCTGGGGTGATTCTTTGACAGAAGTACGTATCAGCCCGGAGAGCTTCAACCTGCTCTATCTGAATCCTCCCTACGACACTGCCCTTGCTGCAGATGGTAAGGAAAAGCGTCTGGAGGAGCAATTTCTCAGGAAGTACATGGGAACTCTTGTGCAGGATGGGTATCTGCTGCTTGTCATTCCGTATTATGTGCTGAGATACTGCGCTAAACCTCTGTCCCGGTATTTCAGGGATGTGCAGGTTTACAGCTTTCCCGAGAGTGACTTCGGAGCCTTCAAGCAGTGCGTGGTTATCGGCCGTAAGGGGAAACTGATCCCGAAACCGGACGCTCAAGACACCCAAAATTATCTTGAAAAGTATGCGACATTGCTGCCTGCTGTTTTTCTCTCGGCAGCACCTCCCTTGGAGAACATGCCGGCAGTATCGGTTCCTGCAGCACAGGGACCGTTAAAAACTTTTCAAGGTACCAAAGTGGATCCTTTGGAGGCAGTACCGCTCATCAGGAAGGCCGGGATTATCTCAGGTGTTCTCAGCGAATTGGCTCCAAAGAAAAACAATCACATTCGTCCATTGAATCCCCTGGAAAATGGCCACATGGCTTTGATGTTAGCCGGTGGTTACATGAACGGTGCTGTCCGGAAGGACGGTCGGCAGCTGGTGATAAAGGGCGTGGTTGACAAGTTGGAAGAAGTCATCAAGTCAAGTGGTGATGGTTCCGGCAAAGGAACAATCACGACCAGAGACCAGTACAAACCGACGGTGAAGGTTATCGACCTGCAGGCAGCATCATTATTCACCGTTCAGTAAATAGAACAATACCCATGCCCGGGGAGACTTCTTCCCCAGGTGGGATGTCTCCTCCTGGCAAAAGGAGAGACCGTATGGATTATCTCACTGTAAAATGTGTTGGATATATCACGTACTGTGACGCTTTGATAGCTCAGCGGACAGGAAGTGAACTCCAACCATTTCTTTTCAGCATTATCGGATCACCTTCTCATATCCAAGCGACATCTGCTGTTTTATTCGGTGGAGAATGTTGCCGGGTAAATCAGAACGATGGTCCTGTATTGGATCTGAAGTTTTCCCCTGGAACTGTTCGGACATATCGGAACCGTAAGATTGGTAACACGGTAAACAAGGTTGTGATTACGCCCGGTTATTTCCTGGAAAAGACTCAAACGTCAACCGTCGTTTTTGGCTCGAATCTGCCCACTGTTCAAGAGCGGGCATTTTTGAGCTTTGATGCTGCTACAAGTATTCCGCTGAAGCCACAGTGGCAGAATTGGCTCTGGGATGAAATTCTGGAACCTGAAAAACTCTGCTCCTTCGGGGGAGAAGAACTTCAGGAAGCCTATCTCATCAAATGGCCTGATGATGCCAAGCTGGAAGAGCAGATACTGGAAGGGATAAAACTGAATTACCTCGAATAACCTGTTTCCTACGATAAAGGGGAGATGAACACTCCCCTGGCGGGAGCATTGTTTGTCTTCCCAGCAACCAAAGAGGATAAACAATGACAGATGTAGAAGCTCCTGCTGAACAGGAGGAACAGAAAGCCATCAAACTGGCTGATTTTCTCGATGATTGGGGGGATGTACTCAAAGCCCAGGTCATTGAGAATATGGATCCGGTCTACAACCCGAAATCCGAGGATGACTGGGACCAGGCAGCCAGAAAACAACTTCAAAACCTTGTCCGCCCTCCTTTTGAGTCCCAGACTCAACGGGGAATTTTGCCGGTGGCAAGATCACTTTTCAAAGAAGATTATAAAGCTGCCACCCTGGTTGGGGAAATGGGCACCGGCAAGACCTTCATGGGACTTGCGGTTGCTTATCTGGACCCAAAGCCGAATAAACGTATTTGTATCCAGGCCCCCGGCCACTTGGTCAAGAAGTGGATCAGGGAGGCGCAGCAGACAATTCCAAATGTTGTCTGCATAAATCTCAACGACAAAAGTCTGTCCAGCCTTATCGCCCATAAGCAGGAAGTGAAAAAGCCTGCTGGAATAGAAGTGTGGGTAATCGGCAAGGAACGGGCAAAACTACATTTTCAACGGAAAAAACAAACCTTATTTCGTCGTGGCGGCATTGAGTCTTGCCCGGAGTGCGGAAAACCTACAGAGGATACCGGCAGTAACAAGGCTCCTGTTTGTGAGCATTGCCGAGCTCGAATGTGGGCTGCAGACCGGGATAAGGTGCGACGTTATGCCAAAGCCGAGTTCATAAAGAGGTACCTGCCAAAGGGGTTCTTTGATCTCCTCATCTTGGATGAGGTTCATGAATATAAAGGTGGAGGCACTGCCCAGGGCCAGGCAATGAGCTGCCTGACTACCCGTGCGCGTAAAGTCCTGTCTTTGACCGGAACTTTGATGGGCGGATACGGGCGCGATCTGTACTATATCCTCTGGCGGATGTTCCCAGCCAGGATGGTGCAGGACGGATTTCAGTACGGCAGAACCATGCAGTTTGCGGAACGCTATGGAGTTGTCGAGCGGACCTATGACTGCGAGGATATGGCCGCTGGCTTGAATGCGGCCAGTATAGGTCGTAAAATCGGCCGGTCAAGGGTGAAGGAGTCACCGGGAATCTCCCCGCTGCTCCTGCCGGATCTGCTGCTGGAACGATCCGCCTTTGTTCGGCTTAACGACATTAGCGACGAGCTACCGGATTACGATGAAATTATCGTACCGGTGGACATGGCCGATAAACAACGGGATGAATACTACCGTTTATCCGACGATCTTATTACCGCCACTCACCAGGCCTTGGCCAGGGGCGATATGCGATTGTTGGGGAAGATGCTGCAGGCTCTACTTGCCTATCCCGATGGATGCCGTATTGCAGAATGCGTCACCCTGGAACAAAACGGTGTCGAGGAGGTTGTCGGCTATGCCGAACCCCTTGATATCGAGTTGTTGCCTAAGGAAGAGCATCTCATAAAAATACTTCAGGCTGAAAAGCAGGAAGGACGCAAGACGGCGGTGTTCCTGGAACATACCGGAACAAGAGACCTCATCCCTACCCTTACAGAGAAGTTGGAAAAACATGGCATTTCCCCTCTGGTGCTGCGAGGCCAGGCGGTAAAGCCGGAACATCGGGAAGAATGGTTGAAGGTGCAGATGGCAACGGGTTTGTATGACACCCTGCTTTGCAACCCAAACCTGGTGAAAACCGGTTTGGATTTGCTTAAATTCCCAACCATCGTTTTTTTTCAGTGTGGATATTCCGTATTCACGCTCAGACAGGCAAGCCGCAGGTCCTGGCGAATAGGTCAGGATAAACCGGTACGGGTGTTTTTCATGGCGTATGCAGCTACCATGCAGGACCAGGCTTTATCACTCATGGCACAAAAGATGGAAACGTCGCTGGCCGTGGAGGGTGAGCTGTCCGATCAGGGGTTGGCCGCGCTATCAAAATCGGAAAACTCCATGGTGTATGAGTTGGCCAAGGCTTTAACCGGTCAACAGTCTACCGAGAGCATGACCGACGCCTGGACCCGGTATAAGCAGCAATCACTTGTTGCAGGCCTCGCCCTGGACGAAGATCAAGAGGTAGTGGAAACCACGACCACAACCATTCAAACCAAAACCACCATGACCACTGCAGACGGCAGCACCTCGGTTACCTATGAGTATGTTGTCCGTGGCAGGGTCCAGATTCGGAATGATGGTGCCGTTGTTTATGTAGATCGTAATCGCTTCGATCTCCAGGACGGCAACGTTTTCTGGAACGGCAGGAAGGTCGGTTGGTACGACCGGCAGGGTTGTGGAGAGATCAATAAAAAACCGATCCGGATCTACCGGCCAAGGCAATCCGATTGCTATCTGTTGGCCGAGGTTCGATCACAACTGGCAGCATAATCCCATTAACCGGGGGAATCATTCCCCCAGCAAGGGCATTGATTCCCCTTTTCTATTTGGAGGATCAATCAATGCTCTACATACAGGAAGAAAAAGGAAAATATCAACCGGCGCCGGCGGATGCCGTGTTTATGGAAGCAAGTCGGCTCAGTGAAGAGCGTCTTGAAAAAGGCGAGTTCATCGGCACCTCAGATGATGCCAAGGCAGCAATGGGCTGGAAAATCCAGAATCATAAGGTGGAGGTGTTTGCCTGCCTGTTTCTGGACAGCGCCCATAACAGTCTCGGTTTTGAGATCATATCTTCAGGGACTATAAACTGCAATACGGTGCATCCAAGGGAGGTCGTCAAGGCAGCTTTCTGCCACGATGCGGCTGCCGTGATCTTTGCACATAATCACCCTTCAGGAAGTTCCATTCCAAGTAATGAAGATATTGAGCTGACTAAAAAGCTCAAGGAGCTTCTGGAGCCATTGCGAATCAAGGTACTCGATCACCTGGTTGTTGGTAATCAGGTCACGACATTCGCTGATCTTGGTTTGCTAAACCCTTAATCCCAATACCCATTCACAGGGGCAATTCTGCCCCGGTGGGGACATGCCCCTTTTTAATTCAATTTTTAACAAGGAGGCACGATGCTATCAACAACCCAATCCCCTTATCCTGTTACAGCCACGGAACTTCCCGAGCTTGCAAGCGACATTCTGGTCAGTGATCTGAAGGGAGAAATCCTGCTTATCAGGACCGCTCAGGAATTGATCGTCTGTGAACGTTCATCGATTCATCTTGAAGAACATCTGTTTTCATGGCTGCTCACGGCCAGAACGGAGCCTGCCAGTTTTATCGGCGGAAAAGTCTCGGAGAACGGTGGAAGATTCCAGATTCTCAAAAAAGATGAAGCGGTGAAGCTACTTGAAACGTGGAATTTCTGGGAACTGCAATACGGTATGAGGTAACACAATCAAAAGGCCTGTAACCTAAGCAGGTAATCGTCAGTACTGCCAACAGGCAGATATCCCTCAACAGGGGCAACATACAGCCCCGGTGGGGGAGGTGTGTCTTGTCCCTGTTTTTTTTTACTAATAGGAGACAAGACCATGACACGAAATATTTCTATTCTTTCCAACGACGATATCATCGAAATGGCACCGGCTGCTGGAGCCTGGGAACCCATAGAGGGTGTTTCTTCAAAGTATTCCTTTGTTCCTACGGTGAAGGCCATTGATCTGCTGCGTGAAGTAGGGTGGCAGCCTATCTTTGCCTCGCAGTCAGGGGTAAGGAAAAGCGAGCGTGATGGGTATCAAAAACATCTCATTCGGTTAGCACAGCCAGACTTGATCATGCGTGATGAGCGCATCGATCTTCTGCTCTACAACAGCCATGATCGAGGTTGCTCGTTTAAACTCATGGCCGGGATTTACAGATTCGTTTGCAGTAATGGACTGGTTGTTGGTGAGGAATATGCCAATTTCAGCCACAAGCATATCGGATTCAACCCGGATGATTTCATGCAGTCTGCCATACAGATCGCTGGCTCTGCAGGTGAAATAGCTGGTCAGATGGATGAGTTGAAGCAGATTGAACTCACTCCACAGGCACAGGGAGCCTTTGCCAAGGCTGCGCATATGCTGGTTTATGATGATCCTGAAGGAGCTCCCATAAGGCCAAACGATCTGTTGATATCACGTAGGTATGAGGACAACGGGAATGATACCTGGAGTGCCTATAATCGAATTCATGAGAACATCATAGATGGTGGGCTTCGTGGATCAAAAATTGGTGCAAACGGCCGAAGACGAAAGATTACAACCAGGCCAGTTAAAGCCCTTGATAAGAATCTCAAACTGAATCAGGCCCTTTGGATTCTGACTCAGGAAATGGGAAAACTTGCCAAAGAAATCGCATAGGGACAGACCTGGGGTGTTCCTTGTTCCCCCTTGACTACCAGCCGCTTCCCTTCGGGGAGGCGGCTTTTTTTTGTGTGGATGGTTCGTGAACAAGCAATTCCGGGCATTATTGAGAGAAAACTCTTATTTGAGGCGGCCTTGTCGCCCCTCAAGCGCCAGCCATATTAGCTGTAGAAATCGGAATCCAATCTGACAGACATAGATCAATTTCAAGGTTGAATATTAGCAGACCCCAAGATGTAGATACTCTTTGGAAACCTCTGATTTGCAGTTACTCCATTTTTCTTCAATAAAATTGAAATAACCAGGTCTACCCTCACGGGAAGTATAAATTTGCATACTTTCTTGAATGATTAAGATTGCCAATGGTAGCCTATTCAATGACTTTGGCAAGTATCCTATCAGGCTATCAGTAGAGGCATCAAACTGGAGCTATTTTTTCATTTGGACTGGTCATAATTTACAATCCTATCAGGCCAGCTTTAGCTGCCATGCAAAGCACTATGTTTTAATCAAAATTGAAAAAAAGAGTAACTTGTATCTTGTTCGTGGTGTTTCAGTTTTTAAAGCATAATCCCATCGCCTATCGAGTTGTACTACCTCCAACAACTCTAAATCATCCCTAAAAACCATCCTTTCGGACGATTCCATTTTTATCAGAGTTGGCTAGCATAAAAAAACAAACATTTTGTCAGTTTTGGATAATAGCAGAGGAAGAAGTGCCATGAACGATTTTTATATGGACTTCATGCTCAGGGAAAGGCGTAAGAATGAGTCGAGAGAATACGAAAGGAGACGTTTATTGAATACGGTCAGAACTCCTCCTGGTGGAGATTTGCGTAACTGTGGAAGATGCTGCAAAGATATCTGCATTGACTTCACAAACTTTTTCAGAGTAGCAGATTTAGGATTCATCAAAAAAATAAAAACATGAATATTATTAAATATTTAATATTGCGTTTTTGATCTTTTGACCAAACAAAAAAGGATATCCGCTTTGAAAACAAATAGGAGAGGTTTTTTACGGCAGGCGATGTTTACAGGAGCGATGTGTTGCTTTGGGGTTACTTTTGCGGATATGCTTTTGGGAAATGACAAGCAAAACAAAAAGATTATTGATGTTCACCATCACATCCTGCCTCATATATATGTCTCATCTCTGGCAAAGATTGGTATCACCTCAACAAACGGTAATCCATTTCCTCAATGGAGTGCGCGACAATCAATCGAGGCCATGGATAGGAATGGCATTCGAACAGCCATTACCTCAATATCTGCACCAGGGATATATTTTGGTGATAAGCAGTTTGCAATACAACTTGCCAGGCAGTGCAACGAATATTCAGCAAACCTGATAGCAAATTATCCCGGAAGATTTGGTGCATTTGGGGTGCTGCCACTTCCAGACGTTGATGCTTCACTGCTTGAGCTTTCCTATTCACTCGATACGCTGAAACTGGATGGGGTCATACTATTGTCAAATATCGCAGGTGATTACCTGGGGTCACCTCGTTTTGATGATGTTTTTGCTGAGCTCAACAGGAGAAAAGCGGTTGTATTTATTCACCCCACTTATCCAGCAGAAAAACGGTACCCGGATTTACAGATTCCTCCATCTTTTTTTGAGTTCGTGTTCGATACTACGCGAACAATAGCAAGTCTCATCCAGCACAATACTCTGGAAAGGTTCCCAGACATCAGATTCATAGTCGCTCATGGCGGTGGAACTGCACCCTATCTAGCCAAGAAAATGGCACTGACAGCCCAAATATCAGGGCAGCGGAGTGACCATGCAATAGCCCAGCTGAAAAAGATGATTTACGACACGTCCCTGTCGACTTCCCGCTATTCCCTTGCATTGATGAAAGACTTGGCAGGCGATGACAACATTGTGTTTGGCAGTGATTTTGGTTTTGTCCCGGAGTTCGTCCTGACCTCTAGTATCTATGAACTTAACAATTGTGAAGTCTACGACAGGATTAGTCTGGAAAAGATTTATCAAATTAATGCTGTCAAACTGTTCTCAAGATTAGTGTTAAAAAAGCATTCGTCGGGATCTTCTTGAAATCAATATATAGCTCAAAGGAAATGTCGATGAGAGGATTCATACCACGGGGAAAACGAGTGAAATATTTCATTTATGACGTGCTTTTGTTTTTGTGTTGTGCAGGACATTGTTCAAATGGATATGCTGGTCATGAAACAATGGACGAGTTTGTTTATGATTCTCAATCTGATTACTGGCCAACCAGTGGATGGAAATATACATCTCCTGAGAAACAGGGCATGTTATCTCAACATTTCACCTCAATGTTTAAAGAGATCAATGATGGGAATTATTACATCTCAAGCGTTATGGTGATTCGAAATGGGTACATTGTGGCAGAGGCTAATCGGAATGAAGCAAACCATAAGGTTCCAATCTGGTCGTCTACAAAAAGCATCATCTCTGCTCTGGTAGGTATTGCCTTGAAACAGGAGAAACTGCGCTCCCTTGATCAACCCGTTTTTGATTTCTTTCCGTATTTGGATAGGCGAATAGCATATGATAGTCCCAAAAAGAGATTGTCTATCAGACATTTGTTGTCAATGAGTTCTGGTTTGGATTGGCCCGAGGTGGAAAGTAGCCTGGCAGATGACAGGAACCCCGAGTACCAGATGGAGATGAGCCCAAATTGGGCTGAGTATGTACTAAACAGGCCGATGGTCGAATCACCTGGAGCTATTTTCAATTACAATTCCGGTTGCACCATAGTACTGACCTCGATTCTGGATATGATAGTGGGTGATGTGATTGAGTTTGCTCAGGATAATCTCTTTACTCCTCTAGGGATAGACCGTCAGGATTATCTATGGAATCGGACGACAGATGGATTGCCAAATGGAAGCCATGGGCTGGTAATGCGCCCAAAAGATATGGCAAAGATTGGCTACCTCTATCTCAAAGGTGGTGCATGGGAAGACAAGAAAATACTTCCCCGGCAATGGGTGGAGCAATCGACACGATCACATATTGAAATGACTTGGAAGGGGATAATTGCAGACTATTATGGGTATGGGTGGTATCTGCAATTCTTTGGTTTCCATTCAATGGGTTACCAAGGCCAGTATATTTTTGTTTTGCCTCACGCCGGGATTGTAGCTGTTTTCACCTCTGAATTGGCGCTTCATGAAGCAGAATTGCCCATACACTGGATTGAAAAATATCTGTTGCCAGCAATAGTAAGTAATAAAAGCGTGTCTGAAGACCATGTATCTCAGAAAATGCTTCAAAAAGAAATACAACGTTTTAATGAAACTCCCTACTGGTAAAACGTCGAAGAAGCTTTCACGTTTTTGCAATAATGTTTCCATTACCGGGTGAGCAAAATTTAATACTTATTCCGTGTTACCCTGTTATGAAGGTATGTAAAATGTATCTGGACACCTAGTGATATAAGGTTGAGCTCAAATTAAGACATCCCAATGCAGGGTGAAGTCAATGGATCACAGCCTTGAATCAGTTGCCGGAGAGGTCTTCACAAGACTGTTGATGGCAGCGGTCGGCTTGATGATGTTGGTTCCGGCTATAAATAAGCTCCATATCTATTCCTCTCTCATATTATTCGGAAACCATGCCGATGGTATTGTGGTTCATTCATCCTCTGGCAGAGATTGGGGAGGAAGGCCTTTACTTCAATACAGAGATGAGCAAAACATCATCCATGAATTCAAAAGCAGAGCAAAGACTCACTGGTTCAAGAAACCGATCAAAGGTGAGATCGTCGAAATCTTCTTTGACAAAAAAACACCCGATAAAGCCATAGTGAACAATTTCTACTACTATGTTTTCCTTCCTTTATTGTTTGCTGCGGCCGGGTGTTACTGTTGCTTTAAAAGTATATGGTTTCATACCTCAAAGTGGAGAGGGGAAGAAAAATAGCGGCATGCATTCCTATGTTCAAAACCGGTATGGAGAAAATCAGCAGTACTGTTAGATTTTTCATTTTTTCTTCTCGATAGGTTACCGGAGTCGTAAAAAAAGATATCTTCCCGGAAAAGATGTCTTTGTCGTCAGAGAAAGTATAACCCTGTTAATACAATAGGTAATCGTTCAAAAGGGCGATTTTGAGAGACGATTTTTTGTTGACGCGTAAACCTGTTTGTTATATAAGTTGACATGTAAACTAATTGAGTGAAGAATTATAGAGAAGACACTTGAAAGAAGCATATGAGTGAAGAACAGAAGGTAAAAGACCTTATAAATGTGGAGAGCGAAACCAGGCTTCTCTTTCAGCTCTTAAAATGCAGCCATTTCATTGAGCGGGAAGCAAACAATATTCTTCATGGCTTTGGCTTGAAGCAACAACAATTTGCTGTACTCAATGAGATCATTTGGAATGGGCCGGTGAGTCAGAAAGAGCTTGTCGACAATCTGCTTTTTGAAAAATCGAATACATCCCGGATTGTCAAAATGTTATCCGAGAGAGAGTACATTCAGGTGACAGTTTCTGCCATAGATAGGCGTTTGACACTCCTTGTAGAAACACCCAAGGGATTCAAAAAGTGGAGTGAGTGCTTACATGCTATCAACAGAGTAAGTGCAGAGTTTCTCTCTACCTTGTCGAAAAAACAAACTGGTAGAACTATCAGGCGATTGAAGCAGTTGGAGAGATCTTTGGATGTTAAGCGAAAGAACTCCACATAGGAACATCCGGTTGAGCTGTATTCAAATGGCGTTGAATGAGAGAAACCATGAGCGATCAGAATGACCTGGAAAACATCAAAGAAAGCCCATTTTTGGCGACGAAACTGTTCATCCCAAGGTCTAATGCCAAACTGATAGTACGTTCTTCTTTGATTGAAAAGCTGAACTCTTTCTACGATCCTTTCCATGATCACAAAATGACGCTGGTTTCCGCGCCTGCCGGCTACGGGAAAACAACAATCCTTACCCAATGGATTACGCATTTCAATAATCCTGTTGCCTGGCTCTCGCTTGATGAAAAAGACAATGATCCTTTCATATTCCTGCAGTACCTGATTGCCGCACTGCAATCAGTTGATGCAACCCTTGGAGTTTCTGCGGCGAATCTCTTGCAGACGGCCAAGAAGCAGTCGCTTACCGCAATTCTCATTCCTCTGTTGAATGACATTTCCGTGAATCAGAAAAAAATTTCTGTAATCCTAGATGATTATCACTACATTCAAGCTCGTGAAGTACATGAGATATTGCGATATATATTTGATCATATGCCTCCTCAGCTTCATCTGATACTTTCGACCCGGGCTGATCCGCCTCTTCCCCTGGCGAAAATGCGGGCGAGGAATACTCTCTCTGAAATCCGGCTTCGCGAGTTGTGTTTTACCAGACAAGACATTAATTCCTTTTTCAGTACAACCATGGAATTAAATCTTTCAGAGCAAGATATCACAGCCCTGGAGCATCGTACAGAAGGTTGGGCCGCCGGGCTGCAATTGGCAGCTATTTCTCTAAAAGGGTGCGAAAATATTCAAGAGTTTATTGAAGCCTTTGCCGGTGATAACCGCTACATTGTCGACTATCTAGTCGAGGAAGTCCTCTCGAATCAGGACGAACGCACCCATGACTTTCTTGTTCGGACATCTCTGCTCGAGCATATGTCTGCCGAGCTTTGCGATTATGTTCTGGGAAGAGACGACAGTCAGGCCATGCTGGAAAACCTTGAACAGCAGAATCTCTTTATTGTGCCGCTTGACGATCGAAGAAGCTGGTTCCGTTACCACCATCTGTTTGCCGATCTCCTTTTCCAGAGACTCAGGCGGACAGGAGATGCAACTGTTTCTAAATTACGCAAAAGGGCAAGTGAATGGCATGAAGGAAGAAGGTACCTTGATTCTGCCATAGATTATGCCATTCTTGCTGAGGATTACCCAAGAGCGGTAAAGTTATTTGAACTGGTATTAGACAGCGACTGGGAACATGGAAAAAGAACCAAATTACATAAATGGTTTGAAAAGATCCCCGTCGAATACCTCCATGATAATCTGGAGCTGTGCCTGCTTTATGCCTGGGTTTTACTCGATGATAATAAACAGGAAAAAGCCGAAAAAAGTCTGGCGAGTGTTGAGATCTTGCTAAAACAGCAAGACACCTATGCTGATGATACCGGTTTCTCTCAGGATGCCTATTTCAATGAAATTCGCGGCAGGACAAAAGTGCTGCGGGCACTCATCGAGTACGGCAGGGGTAACATTCAGCGCATATTGGACTATTCGGAGGAAGCTCTGCACTGGCTGAGAGAGGACTCATTGACCTGGAGGGCCAACAGCCTTTTTGCCCGTGGCATCGCCTTCAGTTATAAAGGCGATCTCGATTCAGCAGTTGATGCCTATTCACAGTCGATGAGCTTAAGCAAAAAAGCCGGAAACCTGGATCTCTACTTTCGGGCAAGCTACTGGTTGGTGGCACGGCTGTCATTTGCGGCACGGTTGGATAAAGCAACGCAGACATGTGATGAATTGTTTGAAGTTATCAGGGAAAACAGGCTGGAGCAATCGCTGATAGCTGCAGGAGTCCATGTTTCATGGGGGAATATCCTCTATGAGCGGAATCAACTCGATGACGCCCTTAACCACATAGAGAAAAATCTCAATATTATCGAAACGTCACACGATATCGGTCATAAAGCATGGTGCTATTTCTGCATGATGCGAGTTCTTATCGCCAAAGATGAGATTGAGGCTGCCGAGAGCCTTGTCGGGAAACTTGAACACCTGAAAGCAACTACTGAATTGCCTTATAGTTTTTTTCTTTTGACGGAAGCATGTAAGGCGCAATTTTGGTTGTCTCGGGGAAGGTTGGATCGAGTCGAGAGATGGCTGAAGGAAAACAACTTTTCTCCTGCTGAAGAGATAACAGCCTATCGTGATGTGGGGCAAATTATTCTGGCTAGATATCTGTTTGCTCGGGGCCATATTGACGATGCCAAATTTCTCCTAAAAAATCTGATTACGGGTCAGGAAAAGCTGGGAAGAACAATACTTCGTATTGAATCGCTTCTGGTCCAGGCCCGGGTTCTGGCGAACGAAGGTGATAAAAAAGGAGCAGATACTGCCATTTCAAGAGCGTTACATCTGGCAGAAAAAGGGGACTGTGTCCGTGTTTTCATCAATGAGGGCAAGCTGGTGGCCGAAATGATAGAAAATCTTCTCCTGGATAAGAATGGTGTTTCACGTCCTTTTGCCCAAAAACTGCTTGCTGGGTTCAAGATAAGCGAGGTTCGTGAAGGTGAGAAAAAGGACAAGGAAGAGCTATTAAGTGAGCGGGAGCTTGAAATTCTGCGCCTTATCGCAGCCGGTTTATCGAATAAGAAGATTATGGAAAAATTGTATATCTCCCTCTCCACAGTAAAAACGCACTTGAGAAATATCTATTCCAAGCTTGATGCTCATAGCCGTACCGAAGCGGTTGCCAAGGCAAATGAGCTGGATCTCCTGTAAACCTGGTAATAAGCAGGTTCGCACAATCATCCCCTAAAATCGTCCTTTCGGTCGATTTTATTTTCCCGCAAAGAGTATAACAATAGCAGCATGGAAGGGATTTGCCGTTTGTCTCTGCCTTATCAGTAAAATCATGGCGTGCAGACCGGCTCTTATTCCTGTCAGATTACGCTTGTTGGCAAAAGGAGGTAGGATTTGACAGCTAAACGAAAGTGGCATGGACCAGCACAGTACGAAATTGCAGTAAAGGGACACTTGGGTGGCCACTGGTTTGAGTGGTTTGACAATATAACAATGAAAAATGAAGCAGGGATGACAGTCATCACTGTGGATATTCCGGACCAGGCGGCGCTGCATGGGTTGCTCGCCAGAATACGAGATCTCGGCTTGCCGCTGATCTCGGTAAAACGGTTTTAGATACGCAGGAAAAATTGAATGTAGCCTGGCAGAAAGTCAGGGGGATAATGCTGGTATAAGGCAGAGGAGGGGCCAAGATGAATAATTACTATATAGATTGCCTCATAAAAGAACGTCGCCGACAGGAGGCGGAGGAGTGCAGAAGAGCCCAACTCCTCAAAGCTGCAAAGCCAAATCGTTCTTACTGGTATGAGTCGTTTCCTTGTTTGGTCGAAAAGGTGAGGTGCCTCGGAAATATTATGATGAGGATCAACTCGGCACGTAAGGGTTACCTCTCCTGAAGGAAAAGCAGGTGTACCGCGAGCGGATAAAGATTCTGCCGGCTGCGCAGATAGAGATTGTTCAATAAGTGAGAGAATTTCAAGAGGGCAATATGGGAAAGCCAAACCCTGTTTTTAAAAAGAGTTATGAGGACTATCTGTGCCAATTAAAAAAGGCCGATTCCGCCAACTGGAGCTCTATTCTGGCGATAGAGGCTGATGAGGAAAAGAGACTGGCAAAGATTCCTTTTTTCGATGAGTTGTATGAAGTTTCCCCTGCCGGAATCATTGATGCGCAGGGAGGCCACCCGGATTATGGGATTTGTGTAGTGCTGCTCAAGTATCTGCTGATGTGCCCACAGGTCGTCCCAATCGATTCGAACTGGGTGCATTCCCGGGAGTTCAAAGATACGGTTCAGGCACAAAATGGGGGAATGTCAGACTTTGCAACGCAGAAGCTCTCCAATCTTTTCGCTGGAGAGTTGGATTTGTTGACAACAGCCGTTGGTGAACTGGGCGGAAAGACGCTGGTGAGCGAGTTTCCCTACGATCTATCGGTAATCCTTCATCCGCTTCCCCGCGTTCCGGTGATTTTACTGTTCAATGACCAGGATGAGGACTTCCCGGCGAAAACGTCAATTCTCTATGAAAGCCGTGCCCATCACTTTCTCGATGCCGAGTGCCGCGTCATGGTTGATTGGTATCTTTTGACGAAGTTGAAAAAGATAAAGAAGCGCTATTCTGCCTGAAAGCGGGGTGTTTGACCAATGTATGACATGAAGCTGAAGAAGAGATGTAATGACGCCCAGCTTTTTCTGGCACGATTGCGGGAGAATAGCAGGTTTCGCAAATCGATGTGCAAGGTTTCATCGCAGGCAGAGATGCAAGGGGCGATCGACAGCAACGGCTATGACTTTGATGAGTATCAGTTGATCAGGGCAGTGGCAGAATTCATGGAACAAGAGAGTGAAGAATGCCGCCAGGGAAATCATTCGGCTATCGATAGCTGTCTCTTGGATTTGCTGTGAAGTTTTTACAACTAAGTAAAAAGAGAATTACATCAAAGGTTGCGAGACAGACAGTCAGTAATGCAAAAATGCAGCGGCAACTGTCAGTATGGCAGATGAGGACTGGGTAAATGCATGCAAAATGAAGGAGAAGAAGCGATGATTGCTGAGAAGGTGAATCTGGTCGGACCCAATAGCATAGTTGAGACGGCGGAAATGCTCTTTCAAACAAAAGGGTTCGACAATACCACGGTGGACGACATAATCGGTCACCTCAATATTTCGGCAAAACTGTTTTTCCATTACTTCGAATCGGTGGATGAAATTCTGGAGCTGTTATGGAGCGGTACCCTTTGCCGTTGAGCAAGGGGAAGAACTTTAGTGGCCAAGATCAATACAGAGTGATTGTCATGAAACAAGTACTTGTCGCTGGCGCTACCGGTTATTTGGGTAAGTTCATTGTCGAGGAGCTCCAACGTCGGGGAATATGGACTCGAGCTCTGGTTCGTGATAGAGGCAAACTGCCAATGTCCTCCACTGGTGATGTCAATGTTGTTGAAGGACTCATAACGAATCCACCGTCGATCGCAGGGTGTTGCCACGACATTGACGTGGTCATTTCCACCGTTGGCATCACCAGACAGAGGGATGGGCTCACCTATATGGATGTCGATTTTCAGGCTAATATGAACCTGCTGGAAGAAGCAAAGAGGAGCGGAGTGCAAAAATTCATCTATGTATCAGTCCTGCATTGCCGGCAGTTAGAGTATCTGAAGATCTGTGAAGCCAAAGAAAAATTCGTTCGTCAGTTGGAACGATCTACCATCGACTTCTGCGTCATTCGGCCGAATGGTTTTTTTTCGGATATGACGGCATATACTGAAATGGCCGAAAAGGGCCGGGTATACCTCTTTGGCAAGGGCGAATACAGAGCAAATCCAATCCATGGTGCCGATCTCGCGACTCTATGTGTTGATGCGATTGATTTTGATAAACGAGAGATTGATATTGGCGGCCCTCAAACACTCTCGCATAATGAAATTGCCCAGCTTGCTTTTGATGCTGTGAACAAAAAAGCGGCTATCACCTATATTCCTGAATGGTTGAGAAAGATGGTGTTGTGGGGGGTGAGAAGATTTACGACGAGTCGATTTTACGGACCGATTGAATTCTTTCTCACGGTTATGGCCATGGATATGCTGGCGCCTGAGTATGGATCAAGAACCTTGCAGATATTTTTTAAAAGTGCTGCCGAACAATCAAACTAAAAGGTTTCCGGTCATGGGAAAAACATTGAGCATCTACAGAAAATTAACAAAGATCCCTGGTGGCAAAAAAATATTTTCAAAGGTGTTGACCTTCAGGGTGCCGTATTTTTCTACCATTCATCCGAGGATCGAAGAATTGCAATCCGGCTTCTGCAAGGTGGCAATCAAGGATCGACGCTCGATCCACAACCACCTGAAGACGATAAATGCCGGAGCGCTGTGCACCTTGAGTGAGCTGACCGTGGGCCTTGCCGTAGAAGCTTCGTTGCCTGATAATTTACGCTGGATACCCAAGGGGATGAAAGTTGAGTATGCCAAAAAAGCCAAAGGACATGTAACAAGCACCTGTTCCTTTGATCCGCTTACTCTTGCACCAGGCGAGATCGGTCTGCAGGTCGCGATTACGGACTCTTCGAATGAACTGGTCTGTCAATCTGAAATAAACTTCCACATCAGCAAGCGTAAGGTGACATGATATGCGAGAGCTTAAAATACTTCCCTTGGAAAGAGCAGATAGCAGTGCAGTGGTTGATATATTCAATTACTACATCGAAAACACTTTCGCTGCCTATCCGGAAAAGAGAATATCCCGGAAGGGGGCTGGGGACCTCCTTGCTTGAATTTTTAGAAAATGAAGCGAAGCAGAGAGACATAACCCATCTGCTGGTAAGTATATCTTCAAAAAACGTGGGAAGTATCAAATTTCATGAGAAAAACGGGTTTCGCCAATGCGGTCTTTTTCAGGGTGTTGGCAGGAAGAACGACCACACCTTTGATATGGTCTGGATGCAGAAAGCAATATGAGAATCAGGTACTTTCCAGGAGAACAATAACTCTGCAAAGTAAGCGAGGTGAGAAACGATGAATCAACCAGCCAACGCCATGGAAATTTTCACCCAGCTGGAAAAGTCGAATTGCCGTGAATGTGGCGAGAAGACCTGTCTTGCTTTCGCGGCCGCAGTTTTTCAGGCACGTAAGCGGATTAGTCAGTGCACACGAGTTGATCCTGGCCTTGTGAGGCGATATGAGAATAACACTGCCTATGTTACCCAAGAAGGACCTGGTGAGCTGTATATAGAAAACTTGAAACAAGAACTATCGCAGATCGACTTGCCGGAGGCTGCTGGGCGGATTGGCGCTGAATATGACGGCCGAATTCTGACCCTGCATATGCTGGGAAAACGTTTTGGAATCGATACGGATGGCAAGTTTATGACCGATATTCATATCAATCCCAATGTTGCCACACCATTCTTGGAATATGTAGTGCACAGTAAAGGAATTGACCCGACAGGTACGTGGGTAAGTTTCAGAGAGTTGAGGGAAGGCAGATCGTTTTCCTATCCGTTCTTTCAAAAGCGCTGCGAACTGGTATTGAAAAACATTGCCGACTCCTACACCGGTCTTTTCGGCGACCTGGTGGAATTGTTCAGCGCCAGTAAGGTGCCAGCGCAGTTTGAATCCGATGTATCGGTTATTCTCTATCCTCTACCGAAGGTACCGATAATGATCTGTTACTGGATGGAGGAAGAGGGGATGGATTCGACCCTCAATCTCTTTTTTGATAGCTCCGCCGATGATAATCTTCCGGAAGGCTCACTCTTTGCGCTGTGTGTCGGCATGGCGCTTATGTTTGAGAAAATATCGCTCAACCATAGGATCAAATAGCAACAGTTAGAAATTCGATTTCACGAGGAAAGAAAACGGAGGAAGGTCATGAAAAAAGAGCCATATCTATTGATACTGATTTTTGCTATCAGTACTGCAGCAACGGTACATGCCGAAATGCTCAAAGAAGGGTCGGGAGAATACCTGGGCGGTAAAACCGGAACATATACGATTATTCGCATGGGTGATGGCCGTCAGCAGATTAACTGGGATGAATATGGAGTGATAACATCGGCTCCGAAGGACAGCCCATTTTATAATGTTTCCTATCATATGATAGGCACGAAACAGGTTGAAAACGGCAACTATAAGAGCAGTGGCGGCGGCATTTTCACGCGCCCGAATGGTGATACTTTTTATGGAGTGTCCTGGTCAAAAGGGTCTCTTGCCGGGGGGACGGTCGATGGCGGCGTGGAAATCAATAACGGTACGGGCGAATGCTCTTTTTTGACCGGTCAAATGAAGGCCATGCCTGGTTCCGCCCCTGTTGTCTATGCAGATGAAGGGGTATACAGCGGTGTTATTACCGGGACTCTCCAGTGGAAAATACCTTGAGATAATAAAAATGGAAAAAACAATGTTTGATAAATTGGCGGAAATAAACGCCCGTCCTGCTCCTTTTGAGTTCTACACTGCAGAGGAGCTATGGACGGATGAGCATACCTCGAAGAAGATGCTCGAATACCATCTCAACGAATCCATCGACCTTTCATCGCGGAATATGGAGTTCATTTATCGTTCGGTAAAGTGGATAGTCTCACGATTTGGAGTTGATGAAAACAGTAGCATAGCCGATTTCGGTTGCGGTCCGGGGCTCTACACAACCCGATTGGCAGAGCATGGCGCTGATGTTACCGGAATTGATTTTTCAGGGCGGTCTATCAAATATGCCAAACAGGTCGCCAAGGAAAAAGGACTGGACATCAACTATATCCAACACAACTATCTGGAGTTTGATACCATACAACGCTTCGATCTCATCATCATGATATTTTGTGACTTCTGCACTTTAAGCCCGATGCAGAGACAGGCTCTGCTTGCCAAATTCCACACCTTGCTGAATTCAGGGGGAGCGGTGCTGTTGGATGTCCATACCCTGAATATCTATAAGGGTAAGGAAGAGGCGGCATTGTACGAACGTAACCAGCTAGACGGCTTCTGGTCTCCCGATGACTATTATGGATTCGTCAACACCTTCAAGTATGATCAGGAGAAGGTAACCCTTGATAAATACAGCATAATTGAAAGAGAAAGAGTGAGAGTTGTCTATAACTGGCTGCAATATTTCAGTCGGGAATCGTTGAGGGGGGAGTTTGAGGAGAGTGGCTTTGCTGTCGAAGCGTTTTACTCCGATGTTGCGGGGACGAAGTTTTCTCCGAATTCACCTGACATGGCCGTTGTTGCCAGAAAAGATGGATAGGGTTCAACGCACATTATGCCAGGAAATGATGAAAATATCGTGGGTCAGTCATCCCCATTTCTTATAATGCTACGCTCAAAATCCAAGTTGTTTATTGCCTGTTTAATTAATCTATTTGCGGTTTCGTCTGTATTTATGACGCAATCAATTTTTCTTGAACTTTCCAAATCATTTCAGGTTGATATTTCTCATGCACGCTATTCTTTTAGTATAGTTTCATTATTTTACGCAATTGCATTTATTTTTCTTGGACCGATTACTGATAGATATGATTTACCTAGAATTTCTTTTACAGGTTTGCTTTTGCTATCTGCTACTGTGTGTGGTTCTTCTTATGTAGCAAATTTCAATGTTTTTTTAATCGCGATGGCTTTAACTGGAACTTTTGCCGCATTAATTCCGGCGTCAATGTTTCCACATATCGCAAAGATTTCTCCTGTTACCCAAATAGGAACATATATGGGGTCAATTGTAGCTTCTGGGACGTTAGGGGTAATTTTTGGCAGAGTTACGATGGGACTTTTAACATCAATATTTGGGTGGCAGAGTTCATTTAGAATTATTTCCTTAATTCTCTTAATTCTTTCAGCCTTGACCTTTGTTTATCTCGTTGAAGAGCAGGATAAAACATCTGTGGATCACCCTACGCTAACGAAATTGTATGTAAATTCTTTTGGATTACTACTCAATCCAAAAGTATTATCAATGCTGTTTGCCGGATTTTCGCTATTCGTTGGGTTTCTTGGTATGGTTACCTTCTTAACGTACAGGCTTATCGGACCTCCTTTTTACTATACATCAAGAGAGGTCGGTTGGATAAGCTTTGCTGGAATTACAGCACTGGTCGCACCCTTTGCCGGAAGAATTTCTCAGAAAGTCGGTGCTCTTAAGCTCATAATCTATAGTTTATTGCTCTGCTTGCTTTCATTTCAGCTTATGGGATGGTTCGAGTCTGTTACTCTTATCGTAATTGGCCTGTTACTGCTTTTTCTAAGTGTTTATACCTTCCAGCCAATACTGTTTATCCTCGTGAGCCAAAATGTATCCAGTAAATCCATAGGAAGCGCCTCGTCTCTTTATATTCTTTTCTGTATTGGTGGCGGGAGTCTTGCTTCTGTATTTTTGGGCCCTGTTTGGCGTGCATATGGTTGGGGTGGTGTCACTCTATTCTGTTCTGGTTCTATGATAATTTCTCTTTTGATAATGTCTGTTGTCGCAATTCAGAAAAGCGAAAGAGCAGCTGCCATAGATGGTTAGCATGGAGTTTAACAAAAACACATAAAACAAATCAGCTGATTGAAATTCGCAAATATCCGCTAAACAAATGTGCGACACAATACAATGCTATTAAAACTCGGTTCATCATCATATTTAAAAAGGAGAACTGGTCATGAGTATGGAAATTTTGCTAAAAATAAGGGTGATGGGCAGAGATGTAAAAAGCAAACGCCAGAATGAAGAAGTAGATTATGAATATATGACTGCTCCCTGCGGTTTGCCGTGCTTTGAGTGTTATCTCCATCTGGCACAGTTTGACGAGTAAATGGCTAAAACCATAGCTGGTGTTCTTGGTCATTCAACAGATGAAATCAAATGCAAAGGATGCAGGGCGGAAGATGGCAGGTGTGGTCATCTTGCCAAGGAATGCCGGGTCTACCAATGTATTGAAAAAACTGAGATTAAAACATGTGCTGAATGCAAGGAATTTCCGTGTGAATGTCTCCATCCTTACAGTGATCAGGCCATGAAACCGCATAACACAAAAGTCTTCAATCTTTGCCGTATCAAAAAAGTTGGCATCGAGAATTGGGCAAAGAACGAGGCCGGAGATATTCTTGACAACTATTACTATGGGAAGTGGACTTTATGAGAAAGTGTACAGGAAATAATACACAGGAATGGGGAGCAGACTCAATTTTCGATGTAAAATGTAAGAATTGCGGGAATATGGTTGAATTTTTCAAGGACGACATCACCCGAAACTGTTCTCATTGCAGGAGAACCGTACACAATAATCGAAAAGATTATGGGTGTGGACAATGGTGTTCCTCTTCATCTCCACATAGGAGAAATTTGTGCCCGAAATTCAGACAATCCAAACAGAGGTTTTATGGTGCTGTCATGCCCACTGTTCTGTATTGATAAAAGCTGTCGAATAACAAAAAAATAAAGCATATGCTTATAGCTAAGACGTTTTAGGAAGAATCAATGTCTTCAGAAAAACCAAGTAGAACCGCCTGCAAGGTGGCCTTGAATATACTGACCCTGGGAGCAAAGCCTGATATGGGGGCTGTTCTTCCTGCTGGTATCGTTGACGCCACAGAGAGGCTACTAGTGGGTTCCGGTGCTGTGAGCAGGAGTGCGGTCTATTGGTCTCGTTTGCCTGTTACGGTTAGTCTCTACATGGCTTTTGACTGGATGATGCCCGGCCAGTTTAAAGCATTTGCGTATAGAAAAAGGTTTTTTGAAGATCAGGTGCGGCAGGCGATAAGCAAGGGAACTACACAGGTTCTGGTGCTGGGCGGTGGCTACGATACAATGGGATGGCGGCTTGCTGTCGAGTATCAGGAGGTGGAGTTCTTTGAAATTGATCATCCATCTACGGCCCTGCTCAAGGCAAGAGGACTAGAGAAGATGGGAGTTCGAAAAAATCTCCACCTTATTGCGGAGGATCTGAGCAATCATAAGCTTAACGATGTTCTTACCTGTATTGAGACATGGGATCGAAGCAAGAAGACCATCATAATGGCGGAGGGGCTTTTGCAATACCTGTCGCCGGAGGCGATAGACGATCTGTTTGAGCGATGCGCTTCTGTTGCGCAGAGAATAACATTTGTTTTCACCTATGTCACAAGTCGAGATGACGGCGAACCGGATGCCGGGCCCTGGTCGGATCTTGTCCTCTGGCTTCTTAAAAGAGAGGGCGAACCATGGCTTTGGAGCGTGCGACCCGAAGAGCTTGATTCGTTCCTGGAGGAGAGGGGTTGGATCAGTACCCCTGAACTGGTTGGGAATACAACCAGGCACGGGGTTGAGTTCTATGGAGCGGCGACTAAGGGATTCGGGTCTATAAATGATTAATATTGCATAAGAAGCGAGTGAACACGAGGGAAGTAATGAACCATGATAGTCTCGAAAAACTTGGATATGATGAATACTTCCAGGAAATAAGTGCTGGTTTCCTTCAAGGTGGATTTTTACCTGTCAGGGTAATCGAGGTTAGTAGAAACAGCTATATGGTGTCGGACGGCAGACATGAAATGGTGGCTGAACTTTCCGGCAAATTTCTGTTTAACGTCGAAAACACAACGGATTATCCAACGGTTGGTGATTGGGTCACGATTCAGGCCATGGAAGATTACACTCGTGCCATCGTTCATTCCGTTATGCCCCGCAAGACAGTATTAAAACGGAAGGAACCGGGTAAACGCATAGATTTTCAGCTCATTGCTGCCAACATTGACTATGGCTTGATAGTCCAATCAGCAGACAAAGTGAATTTCAATTTACTGGATAGATATCTGGTGATGCTTAATGAGAGTGGTATTTTTCCCGTGGTAATCATCAGTAAGATTGATCTGGTATCACCCTCGGAAATTGATGCTATAAAGGAGAGCTTATCCAGATTCAGCTGTCAGGTCCTGTATGTAAACAATAATGCAGAAGGTGGAGTGGATGATCTGAAGGAAAATATTATCACAGGTAAAACCTATTGCCTGTTGGGCCAGTCAGGTGTTGGCAAAAGTTCACTGCTGAACAATCTTTTGGAGGCAAATTTACTCAAAGTCGGTGAGGTAAGAGAAAAGGATGGGAGAGGCAGGCATACCACGGTCAGACGTCAACTTGTCTGTCTTTCATCAGGAAGCTTGTTTATTGATACACCCGGGATACGGGAGCTAGGTAATTTTCAGATTAGCCAAGGGTTGGAGCAGACATTTTATGATTTTTCTGCGTATTCACATGGGTGTCGATTTGCTGACTGCTCACACACTCACGAACAGGGATGTGCGGTTATCGCTGCAGTGAAAGAAGGTGAAATAGCCAAAGATAGATACGAGAATTTCCTCAAACTCAGGAAAGAATCAGAGTTTTATGACATGTCGTACCAGCAAAGACGAAGTAAGGATATGTCATTTGGAAAGATGGTCAAGAATTATAAGAAAATGAGAGGGAAGAAAGGAGAGTACCAATGAAACTCCCTTGCAGATTTTAAAGGTATCCGGAATGTCAAATCATCCTGCATAACGATATGAATTGCGCCACTTTTTCTATAAGGTTCATGGAACTGAATGATATAGGCAAAGCTGCTCATGTTCTCAGCATTGCTATGCAGGACAACCCAATACATATCGCAGTTCTGCAAGGTCATGGAGAAGGTCAAAGAGTAATAATCGAGAAAATGTTTATCAAACTCTTTACCACATTTCCTGGGATAACATTCATAGCAGAGGAAGGAAAAGAAATTGTCGGAGTGATGAGGATGAAGTCTTGCTGTGGTTCTAGACAGCAAGATCAGCCTGAGACAGCGCCGGGTGAAGACACAATTGATGGTCGAATTGCTTTCTGGCACAGAGAGTGGGAGCGCAATGATCCAGAAAAGCAACATTGGCACCTGGGCCCGCTAGGAGTTTTGCCGTCCCATAGAGGGCTAGGGATTGGAACCGCTCTCATGAAAATATTCTGCAAAGAAGTGGATAGATGTTTGGCAACGGCTTTTTTAGAAACGGATTTTGATGAAAATGTCCGTTTTTACCAAAAATTCGGATTCGAAATAGTCTCAACTTCAAAAATCTTCGAAATCGAAAGCCGCTATATGGCAAGAGCTGTGAAAGTTTGATGTAAACTGAATAGACAAAATGCTCGCCAGAACTTGCTCAAGTTCGCGTATGGAATCCACGATGAACTTCATCATGTTTAAAAATAATTACGCTCAGTCCCAAGGAAATAGTCGTGAAACCACATAACGAAAAAAAAGAGCTGTGCCGAATCGAAAAAAGAGCGATTGAAGCATCAGCGGTTGCTCCTTTTATCCAGGCCGTAGCGCAAATAATTGGCAAGGAGAAAGCTCTTGCCATTTTACAGGAAGTAAACGAGCAAGAAGCTTTTCAGCGTGGCGAATCCATGCGGAGAAAACTTGGAAATACCGGAATACCGGAGTTGGTTGAAGACGTCGCTACCTGGGGCCTCGGCGGAAAGTTGAAAATGGAGGTTCTGGAACAAACATCCGAGACCTTTCATTTTAATATAACCCGTTGCCCCTATTATGAAAAATATCGTGAATTAGGGCTTGTCGAATATGGCGTAGCTTTTTCCTGCTGCCGTGACAAAGCTTTTGCGCGCGGCTTTCATCCGCAACTGAAACTTGAACGAACACAAACCATAATGGAAGGGGCTGATTACTGCGATTTCCGCTATACATTAGGCTCGGTTGGCTGATTTGAGAAATTCGAAGTAACTATGCAGGTATGTTTTATAATCAATGAACATCGCCGCGAATACAAGATAGCCTGAGGATTGTTTGACAATGGAAAAAATATTCATGCCAGGTAGGAAATTGATGCTCGTGGTATTTCTGCTCATCTGCTGCATTTCATCTGGTTGTGTACTTGTAAAATTGAAAAAAGAGATGGGGGAGGTTACAGCCGGGACTATTTTGGTTGGGCGAATCTCTTCTCAAGTACCAGTCAATGGTCCAATTATTGTATCTGCATTTTCCCAGGTGCAAGGAAAGAGGAAAATCGAACATTATACGATACTTCATGATACTGGGGAATTTGAACTATTTGTGGAGAAAGGAGGTTATTACGTTTTTGCCTTTAATGACAAAAACGAAAACCTGATTTATGACAGCGATGAGCCTGCAGGTCAGTATGGTACTCCTGAATTGGTAGATGCTCCGGCAGGCGGTGTTGTATCAAGAATAGATATCTCTCTTCATCCGGCAGGTGGAAACCTTGTCTGGCAGGCAGGCCAACCAATATCGGAAGACCTTCCACCTGTATTATACAGTCGTCTTGCCGGCGTAATAACCGATTTGGATGATGAGCGGTTCCAACCAGTGCATGGAACCCGCGGCTTTTGGGAACCTGTTTCCTTTTATAAGGAGTTTGGCGGCACAATTTATTTTCTCGAGGAGTATGATCCTTCTAAAATTCCCATATTGTTTATCCATGGTGCAGGCGGCAGCCCTAAGGACTGGCAATATTTCGTGGAAAATATTGATCGAAGCCGGTTTCAGGCCTGGTTTTATTATTATCCTTCAGGTGCTCGAATACGCAGCATGGCCAATTTGTTGTACTGGAAACTGGAAAACCTTCGGGTCAAATATAAATTTGATACCTTGTTTATTACAGCCCATAGCATGGGAGGACTTGTCGGCCGCTCGTTCATTAAGGATTTCTCGCTAGGTTTTCCTTTTGTAAAGCTTTTTGTTTCCCTCGCGACTCCCTGGGGCGGCGATAAAATGGCGGAATATGGTGTTAAGCAATCACCTGTTCTTATACCTTGTTGGCTGGACATGCAGCCGCAGGGGGATTTTATCAGCTCTCTTTTCCGTGAAAAGATGCCGGATACATTGGATTATTATCTATTTTATGGCTACAGAGGAAGCCGCAACCCATGGGGATCAAATAACGACGGCACGATAAACCTCTCAAGTCTTCTGGATAAAAGGGCTCAAAGTGAGGCGAAGATGAGCTATGCGTTTAACGAAGATCATGGATCAATTCTGCAGAGCAGGGAAGTTCTTGCCCAGTATAACATGGTTTTGCATGCCTACTTATCCAGGCACGATGTTTTGCGCGATCATTCCGGTGGATACCTGCGTGCGAATTTTACTTTTAATAAAGTCGATGCTGGTCCTAGTCCATTGCCACAACTCATCCTCCGTGCATTGGATAAAGAAGATGCCGATCTGGTGGTTGCCCTGAATTCTGAGGATGCAGGGAGAAAGCTTGGTCCTTTCCGTCCAGGCAAATATCTGGCGAATATCTCGGCTGAGGCATTTGTAACCCAGAAGAGTTGGGTGCCAATAACTATCGAGACAGAACGGATTCCTGAACTGAACTTTACCTTGGCTCCAGAAGGAGTACTCTCGGGTTATGTAACTACACCTTTAGATCCGGAAAATAACATGGCAGGAATGCCGGCCTGGGAAAAGCAGCCGTGGGACAATAACATACAGCTGCAGTCGATAGCTTTAGTAGGAAAGGGGGTGGAGCGAACGCTCTATCCGCTGTTGGGAGATAATTTTGATTACTATCAGATGGAGGTTTCCCATACCGACTATTGCTACAATGGCTTCTTTCGGTTTTTTGGATTGCCTGAAGGCAGATATACATTAATTATGCTCGGTAGAGACGGGAAAAAGATTGTAGAAAAACGATATGTCATGCCGGGAAAAGCGGAATCGCTAAAAATTTATGAGTGGAACTCAGATGGGTAAAAAGGAGGGTAATGAATTTGTAGACGGAGATACGATATAGGTGATGCCTGCAAATGAGCCGGGAAAGGAGTTCGAGAGCTTATCTACGATGAAATCCCTGGGGTTTCGCCGAAGATAAATACATTTGCAGAAAACTCTTAACCGGAGCGGCCGGTAATATAATCTTCGGTGAGTTTATGGCGGGGGTTGGTGAATATCCGCTTCGTGGAGCCGGCTTCAACCTGATCTCCCAGGTGAGAGTAGGCAGTGGGCCGAGACACCCGGGATGCCTTTTGCATGGTGTGAGTAACGATACGATGGAAAAGGTGATATCGCAGAAGACAGCTACAAGAACTTCAAAAAGATGAGAGGCAGGAAAGGGTGTGACTATGAAGGTTGAAGAACTCTCGCAGTATGGCAAGACCTTGTCTGGGTTGCCCAGGCAGGCTCTCGAAAAACAAAAACAGATCGTCTTTCGTGAAATGAGGGCAAAGTTCGGCTTATTGGGCATGGTAACTTTTTTTTTAAGAGTTGTATGGGGCCAGAGAGCGCTTAAGAAAAGATATCCACAAGCGTATCAAAAAGCATTGAGCATCAGCGAAAACGCGGCAAAGGAAATCACAATGCTGGTCGCCATATTTAATCTGATTGCTCAAAAAGAGGGGAAAGACAATGCATACGGCGTCTTGAAAAAGATTTTTCAAGAGCTGGCGGTGTACAGCATTCCGGCTCTGTACCAGATTGATGACTTGCTGAAGTGTGACGGTGACGTATTCGATAATTTTAAGAAGTTCAATATTGCCTGGTTTAAGGCAATGAATGAGGAAGGCACGTGGATCGTCGACAAAATTGAGGAGGAAGAGGATAAACTGACGATAATCGTGAGCGAATGTGCAAATTGTAAGGTTGGCGAGGCATTTCATTGTCCTGAAATAGCTAAACTTGGTTGCGATCATGACCTGGCTGGATATCCCGTAATTCTTGAAAGGGTAGATGCTGAATTCAGAAGGCCGCATACACTTGCAAAAGGAGATGCCTTCTGTGATTTCATGTTCTATCGAAAAGGCACAGCACCAGATACCGAGCATTTGAACAAATAGAACCCTGCGAATGAATTGTTTCATCGAGTTTACTTCTATGCGTAGGTAAACTCTAAACAACTTGAAACCAAAACAGAAAAGTGAGGGGAAGTTATGGAGTTTGATGAACTGCTGAAGAAACGGAGGTCAGTAAGGCACTACCAGGATACACCTGTTTCTATAGACCTTATCGAGGAGTTGATACATGAAAGTGTGCTTGCCCCAAATGCCGGCAATGAGCAGCCATGGAAGTTTATCATTATCAATGACAGGGATATGCTGAAAAAGATATCGGTTGAGAGTAAAAAAAATATCCTTGCCCGCATCGACGCCAATCCGGATGATTATGCCAGGAAGTATCAGAAGATGCTGGAAAATGAGTCATTCAACGTCTTTTACAATGCACCCTGCCTGGTGATGATCCTTGGTCTTTCTCACCTTAAAAATCTCTATGTAGATTGCGCTCTGGCGGCCGGTTACTTGATGCTGGCTGCGGCTGCCCGGGGACTCGGTACGTGCTGGATTAATTTTGCCACAGAAATCCAGGATTCTACATTGAAAAACGAACTGGGGATTCCGCAGAATTGCTCCATTGTCGCCCCAATTATTCTCGGTTACCCCGAAAAGATACCTCCTGTACCTCAAAGAAAGCCACCGGAAATATTGAAGATCATCGCTTAACTTCTGCTTATTAACGGTGATCTCTATCAGAAAATTCTGGAATACAATCTCTGATTATTTAAAACGAGCAGGTCACAGGATCAATGCAGTCAATTTTCATCCCTCAAAACCATCCTTTCGGACGATTCTATTATTCACCCTAACTGGTAATAATAAAGAAAAAGCTTTGCTCAGCATCTCTAAGATTAATGCTGACATTAACTTGGTCGGAACTCTTTTCGCGCTGTAAGAGTATGAAAATGTCGGAGGGTATTATGGAAATTGTCAGTCACAATTCAGGAATTAATTCAGCAGATATAGCTGCAGTTTCTGTTGGCTTTTTGCCAGAAAGAAAAGACAGCACAAAAAATGGCGCTGCAAGGACCATTCCTTCTTTTGCTGAACTGGAGAATAGGGGTCTACAGGAGACAAGTTCATTCTGTAAGGAAATTCTTTACAGAGATATTGCCAACAGCGTATCTGTTGCCAAGAAGACACTGCCTGCTAACAAAGAGCTCGGCATCGTACTGAACCATATCGTTGCAACCTTGTTGCGGCTATACGATAAGGATCGGGATTACTACCGCATCCTTATCCGCGATGTGTTTTTTGAGCCAAGCAAAGCAAATTCTCAAATGGAAGGTTTTGTAAAAGAGCAGCTCGAGTTCATTGCCTATCTGATAGAGCTGTGGAAGAGCAAGAGGCGTGTGGATAGCGACGTTAATTCCCAGCGTGTCGCGTCCTTGATATTTTTTGTATATCTTGGCGTGCTGCGCGAATTTCTTAGTCATCCCGAAATGAGTGTTGCCGATGCCGCCGAATCCTTCTCAGATTGCCTAAAAATACTGCGAACCGGCATAGAGGACAGGAATAAAGGCAATGGCGTTAATTGAGACCCAGGATTATAAATTCTCAAGATCAATATATGCTAAATGAAGGTTGGCAATAATTTGCCCACAACTCTTCAGGATAGTAAATATTGCCATATCGAAGTTCTGAATATCCTGTCAGCGCCTCTATTTTATATCATGCCTGTATATAGAAAATTCTGTTGGTCTCAAACCTAACATCAAACGGATAGTTTGCAAGTTGACCTTATCCATGAAAACCTTTGCCTCAGTCGTGAGGTGCTAGAGCATTCTATATTATTTGTTTCGAGAAAGACTTTTGAAACAACTATCAGTATTGATGGACCGCCGCCGATTAATGATGCGTTAAGGATGTATAAAGGCGGCAAACCGGTATCTGAACAGGTTGTAAGGTCTATCAATGAGTTACAGGCGATTGGTGTCAAGGTGACAATCGAGACAGTGTATACCGCACATCATATCTCACAGCAATATTCGATCAATGACTGTATGGAATTCGTCAAAAGCCTGGGAATAAATGAGCTCATTCTTCAGCCGGCATATCCACCCGCCCGCAGAGAAGTCAATCCATTATCCGATTCTACCATCGAAAACTATATAGCCTATTATATGGAAGCTGTAGACAGGTGGTGTGAAGATTTTGTTGATGACGGGAAAATATTCGGCATTTATTTCAAGGATATTCTCAAGATCATGCTTGAAGATTCTCCGTCGATGCCTTCAGGGTGCCCTGCCGGAGTAACAAGCTATTCGGTTGGTCCTGATGGTAGCATTTACCCGTGCCAGCTGTTATACGGCAAGCCTCGTCTACACATGGGTAATGTTTCTGATGAAGGTTTCGTTTTAAACTGTACAAATATTCCTGAGATACATACCGAGCCTGATGAGTGTCGCTCATGTTACGCCAGACATTGGTGTCAGCCGTGTGCCGCTCTTAATGATTTCTTTGGAGATATTGCGCATCCCTCGAAAAGTGAGTGCGCGGTGCGGAAGGCGGTAATACTGAGGATTGCTCAGTGGGCATCCGAGCGATTGGTGCTGCCTGAGAATGAATACACCGAAATACTGCGGGAAAAGTTGGCGCTTTTCCGATCGAAGACACCTTGTTGCGAACTTGTCTCAAGCTGATCAGGATTGCAAAAAAGGAAGACAGGAATAAATTGTTTCCAACCCTCTTCAACCAAGCAAGGAATAACTACCCGACAACCTGGATCTGTGAATCGATGCGCATGCCTGTAATTTTGTCAAACATGGATGAACGGGGCTCTTTGCCCATAATTTTCAAATATGAGTTTTTAGGGTCCGCTGGAATGGCTGGTGTGCGCCCGGCATGGGCGCGAACTTATGGGGTTAAAGTCCCCTGTATGTGATCCTGTGTTAAGTCTAGTGCTTAACATAAAATACTAACCGATGGCAAGAGCATTATTGTGAGGTAGTGTTCGGAGGAAGCCGGATGGTAAATTTATGGGCCGACGAACAGAAACGTCATATAAGGCCGAGTCTCTGGGTAAGACAGCACAACATGTTCACGCCCAAGGATCAGGAGATACGGTAAATGACGCGGTCGCATAGAGGAAGTTCGCATTCTTACCCGGGGAGGCCTGTCTCACAAGCAGCTGGAAACAGTGGCGCAGGCGGTGGCAACACCGTGTGTGATGAGACAGGAGTCAGCAGAGGCCATAGTAGGTGCAGGACGTCGTCAAAGGCAGATAGGCGGCTGGAAACGAGCTCGGTGAATAGAAAAGCCGGGAGGACTTACCCCACTGAAGGGCCGAACATGAAGAAGGAAGGAAACGTGCTTGTATGCTGTAAGGCTGTGCCGAACCCGTCCGGGAGAGCAGCTTCTACGCGCGATACAGGAATACTGCCTTCAGAACCTATTACACTCGAGCGTATCGTAGCAACAGACAATATTGCGATGGCATGGAAGAAGGTAAAATCGAATAGGGGTGCCCCGGGTATTGACGGAGTAACCATTGAAGACTTTCCCTACCAGTTTCGTGAATGTTGGCCGGAGATATGCACTGCCATTCTTGGAGGAAACTATACACCCAAACCGGTGAAGCGGGTGGAGATCGAAAAGCCTGACGGTGGCAGTCGCCCGCTAGGTATTCCATCTGTCTTGGATCGGGTCATTCAACAGGCAATAACCCAGGTCATGGAATCAACGTTTGACTGCTACTTCTCGGAGTCAAGCTATGGATTTAGGCCGAACAGATCAGCACACGGCGCGATACGTCAAGTGCAGTCATATATCCGCGAGGGGCGCAAAATTGCAATTGATGCCGACCTGTCAAAATTTTTCGACAAAGTCGCGCATGATGTCCTTATGGCAAGAGTCTCCCGTCGGGTAGATGACAAACGAGTATTGAAACTTATTGGCAAGTACCTACGGGCAGGTGTTGTGATAGATAATCGCCTCCAGGCAACTCCACTTGGGGTTCCTCAGGGCGGCCCACTTTCGCCTTTACTCGCTAATATTGTGCTCGATGATCTGGATAAAGAGCTGGAAAAGCGTGGTCACTGCTTCTGCTGATATGCAGATGACTTCATAATATTAGTGCGAAGTCCACGAGCAGGCAGGCGGGTTATGAAATCGGTTCGTCATTATTTGGAATCGGAACTGAAATTACTCGTTAACGAGCAGAAAAGCAGGGTGGTACATGTTGAGAAATGTTCATTTCTTGGCTTTACCTTCAAGCGGGGCAAAATACGTTGGACCGACAAGGCGTTTCAGAATTTTAAGAAGCGTATCAAGGAACTCACCGGTAGAAGTTGGCGGGTTTCCATGGATTACAGGATGATGAAGCTCAGACAGTATCTTCGAGGCTGGATAAATTACTTTGGTATTTCAGAGTATTACCGTCCAATCCCAGAGATTGATGAGTGGATTCGCCGTCGGATTCGTATGTGCTACTGGAAACAGTGGCGCCATGTCAAAACTAAAGTGCGAAACCTCCTGAAACTCGGTACCAACAAGCACCAAGCTATCCTTTCCGCTCTGAGTCGCAAAAGTTATTGGCATCTCTCGCGATCATTTGCAACACAGTCGGGGATGACGAATGAATGGCTGGAAAAACAGGGTCTTGTGTCAGTCAAGAATTTGTGGAGTAGGATTCACTACCCGGCTACGGCTCGGTAACTTCGTGAAACGCCAAGTGCGGACCCGCATGCTTGGTGTTGTGGGGGCTGGGGAAGAAAAACCCCCGGCTACCCGATTATAATTTCTATTTTTCTACTTCCTTAAAAGTAGTTATCAATGTTTTAAACAACTCAATATCTTTCAAAACAGAATTAACGCTTTTACCACTTGCTGAAATGGTGATCAGCTCTTTTCTTAATGAAACGCAACTAACTGTGAAGAATCCATCAGTATTTTGATCCATACAGCTCCACCCATTAAAATCTAACATTCGATTTATTTTCGTAGGCAATACTCCATATTCAGCATTGTGCATTTTTGCTTGGTCATAATATTGAGAAAAATCTGTATAATTATTAAGGCTAACACCTACATTAAATGATGTTTCTCTAATATCTCTCTCCACATTTCGCTTTTTGCTCTTAAAAAAAGTTAAAAGAAAAAAATCAGAATCTGTAAACTCTTTTGGATATGACCGGGGATAATACCAATAACCCATTGGTGGTGATACTTCATAGGTTCCAAAGCTGATACTTCCTTGAACCAGGGACGGTTCATCATTTGAACAACTGGATGTCAATATCAGCACAAAAATAATGAAAAGATACTTTTTCATACTTCAGGATATTTCTAAATTATAACGCGAAAATCTGCGGCTTGTCCGCAGAATTTTCTGGTTGGGGAGAAGTGTCAGGAGAATTTCAATATCTCAATTTTGTGCCTGAAAATCGCAATGTAACCCCAAAGATGGCCTCTTTTCAAGAAAATCTATCTGTTATCGTGACTGAAGATTATTACCAACCCCGATCGGAGTATCACCGTAGTCCGTTTAACTCATTGTCAATGTGAGAAAAATGTCAGATATCGCTGTTATGATAGCTCCCTTGCCGGCAAAAGGGGAGCGGTATGGAATACAGCAGCGAGATCAAAATATACAGGAGAAGGAAACCACAGGAAACCTCCCTGTGGAAGCTTCTCGACCACCACTTCCTCGAGTTCGAGGAGCGCTATGACGATCTCTTTCAGCAGCAATACGGTTTTTATCGACCGGTAATTTCACATGTCGTCCGAAAATACCTCGAATGCGGTGATCTCCACGAAGGCTTTGCCCGCATCAAATGCCCGGACTGCCATCATGAATTTATTTTAGCATTCAGTTGTCGCGGGAGATGGTTCTGTCCGTCCTGCCACAACAAGAAAGTAGTTCAGTTCGGCCACCACCTCAAGGAAACGGTTCTCTATCCTGTTCCCCACCGTCAATATGTTTTCTCAATCCCCAAAATTCTACGAAAATTCTTTTTCTACAACCGCAAACTGCTGGGCAAGCTCAGTCAATGTGCCGTAAAAAGTCTGACGAAATTCTTCCAGTTTACCCTTGGCAAGAAAACCGGTATTCCGGGAGTCGTCGTGGCCATACAGACCTTCGGTGACTATGCCCGTTGGCATCCCCACCTCCATGCCCTGGTGGCCGATGGCCTCTTCCTGGAGAGCGGCTATTTCTTTGTCATGCCGAAGTCGAATCTTCGCCCCTTAACCGAGCTTTTCCGTGCTTATGTGCTCAAAATGTTGAAAAAGGAAGGGCTGATAGATGACACCTTCATAAAAATGATAATGAAGTGGCGACATGCCTCGGGCTTTAATGTCCATAATGAGGTGCGGATAAAACCGGATGATGACAAGGGAATAGAAAATCTCTCTCAGATAAGCGACCAACGGGAGACTTCGATACATTATCCGTAATTCCTTCTCTCTGGAAAAGCTGAAGTATAAAGAAGGTGATTCTTCGGTAATCTACCGCTCAAAGATGACACATGGGAAGAACAAGAAAAACTTCCATGTATTTTCACCCTTGGAGTTTATCGCGTCAATAACGCAGCATATTCCTGAGCCTTATTTTCAATTGACGCGGATGTATGGCTGGTACTCGAATAGAATGCGCGGGGACAGAAAGAAACAGGAAGAGAGGGAAAAAGAGACGGCTGAAGGGGAGAGTGAAACCATAGAAGACAGCAAAATCATCGATGTCAGAAACTACAAGCCAAAGCGAATACCACAACTGATGTGGCGCGAGTGTATCAAAAAGGTATGGGAGGTTGATCCCCTTACTTGCCCCAAGTGCACTGGTGAAATGCGCATCATCAGTTTCATATATAAGAAGACGGTGATAAAGAAGATTCTCACCCATCTGAATATCTTCTTCGAAGAGAAGAAAAACCAGAGAGCGCCACCGAGGGCCGCACCCGAATATTTCGAGCCTCCCGAAATTGTACCATATGATGACGGCTGGCCTGGATATGATGAGCCGGTTTTTGATTTTTAAAAACTTAATGACCGCTAATGGATGCGTTTGTCCAAAATTGGCGGAAATAGAGGTGAGAAGACAGATTTTCCATATAAGCTGTTGGGAAATACCTTGAAAAGCATAAAATTGCTTGAAAGGACGGGTGGAAGAGGATAGGTTGTTTGATGTTGATGGCAGGCGGAAAGGAATTCACAAAAAAAGTTAGACCCGCCTTAAAAAGCGGTTACTTATCAATCAGGTGGGTGCCCCTATAAAGGCCTGTTCTCCCGCATATCCGGACACTAAATGTCACGCATCCTTTCAAAAAGTTCATTGCGATCGAATCGTATTTCGGTTTTCATTGGATGAACTATTGAACAGATACAATCGCCTGCAAAAAACGAAAAAGATTTATACTGAGCAAAATTTCTGTAGAGACATTCTACATAGTGCTCATGACGTTCGATCTTTGATATCTCAAATAATAGAAATGGTGTCATCAAGCCGGTTTTCAGCACTTTTGACAAGGCCTCCTTAGCGGTCCAGAGCAAGGTCAAAGCGTTTTCGTAAGACGGCAGACAGGATTTAGCAAGTCCCTGTTCGGCCAAGCTTAACTGGCTTTGCAAGGCACCATGCTTATCATGATCGATTTGCTCAATATCAATCGCCAGAGGATGCACTTCAGGAAAGGCGAGCGCGGCCGCAAGATTGTTGCAATGGCTGATACTGACCTGGACATTGCCCTTCCCGGAAACGACCACCGGCTGGGTAAAGATGCCGGATTGAATACAAATTTCATTCAGGTTTTCTTCACCGCTAAAATCCGCGACTGCTTTTTTTGCAACGTATCTTCCAAAGAGGTAGCTTCTGATTCGTCTTTCAAACACCAGTGTTGAATAGTATTTTTGCTCTTCAGGATGCAGATAGCAAGCCAACTTGGCGTAATTGTTCACACTGGGAATAGAACAGAGGCACAAATTTGCATTGTATATGGCCTCCGGCCTTACCAGATGCAATTTATCCGTATATACACTTCGTTCATACATTACGTAATCGCACCGCCCCCCTCAGGCTTAAGGGGCTGCCATATAAAGATAAGCAACATTATCAAAATCTGGTTATCCATAAGAAGGTTGCAAAATATACTTTTTCCTGGTGATTCCCCAACTTGTCGGAGAAAAATTTAGCGTTTCACTATATTTGTTACTGCTTATCGTGACATAAACGCATCGCTGTCAATACGCCTCTAATTTTTGAGGTCTGCGGTGTCTTTGACGCACATGCCGTCTTCGCTTACAAATTTTAGGTTTGCGCGCACCCATTGCGCCAGCGTTTCGATATAAGGCGGCTTAAGGATCGTCATATGATTTCCGGGTCCCTGCCACGCGATCAGATCCGGAGCAAAACGGCGCCAACCGGCAATGATTTCTTTATGACGCCGCCGACCGGTCGCCTCATCGTCTTTGGCATTGCGCACCAGTGCCATGTATAACAATCCGGAATATGTTTCATCCGGCACATAGGTCGTTCGCAGATTCGCTGCAAACATTCGCACAGGACCTCGCAACGTCTCCCATTTTGAGCGGGGTGGCATTATCCCGACAGATACAAGGCGCTGGTGCAGGAGCTTTAACTGTGCGGCATCATCGAGGGGATATAGATCCTCGATAGCGATCCCCAACGGGCGTTGCGCAGCCATCTCAAAAAGTTCGACCATCTCCATGAGGACTTCCGAACGATTGTATTCACGTCCCAGGATACCACCACCATCCGGTTCTGCGGAATCGATGATCGTCACCGAAGCGACATCACGATCGGCCGATTGCAGACGCAGCGCCATCTCGAATACTATCCATCCCCCGTACGAATGCCCGAGCAGATGGAAAGGCCCTTCGGGATACGCTTCGGCGATCTCTCGCAAATAGGCCTGAGCGGCAGCCGTCACTGTGGCGTGAGGCACACACCGGCCATCCAGTCCGCGTGGTTGCAAACCATGCACCGTCCACTGCGCACCCAATGCCGCAGTAAGCTCACAGAAGTTAAACACATTATCTCCGGCACCCGGAACACAAAAAACGGGAGGCATGCTCCCACGGCCGGGCTGGATTGTAACCAGTGCTTTGTACGCTGTTTCGGGGATAACCGATTCGGCTGTGCCGGCCTGACAGATTGCTTTTGACAGCGCACTGCCTAATGCCTCGATATGTGGCGGTTGTATCATGGAGTGGTGTGTACCCGGCATTGAAATCACACGAATCCGATCTTCCGGCAGCACCTGCTGCCACCCATCAAGACAAGAGCCCTCGCCAGGGGTTGGCTGCTCCTTTGCCTTGAAAAAATAAATCGGGATCGGAATGGACTTCGGGTAGTAATCCAAGTAGGCTGGTTCATTGGCTCTATAGCGACG
>Ga0210123_1000008_pt1 | contig 108389 bp, 81 predicted proteins | sample Muzzi_PWB_D2_FD_185535 | JGI IMG/M metagenome (GOLD analysis project Ga0210123, IMG submission 185535) | Wetland microbial communities from San Francisco Bay, California, USA, that impact long-term carbon sequestration - Muzzi_PWB_D2 (SPAdes) | ecosystem: Environmental > Aquatic > Marine >... | reverse complement strand
ACCCGTTCCCATTCCGAACACGGAAGTTAAGCTCTTTAGCGCCGATGGTACTGCACGGGCGACTGTGTGGGAGAGTAGGTCGCCGCCGTTTTTTATAACAAAAGCCCCGGACAGGTCTACTGTCCGGGGCTTTTCTGCGTTTTACCTGCTGATGATTTTCCCGCAGCAACCTCGCGTCAGTTATAACATCGAGGAGGAACTGTTCGTTAGCCGGAAACAATGAAAAAATCGACCACCATTTCAAGGGATCAGCGATCAGAATTACAGCTCCAGCATCAACTACTAAACAGCAGTACCCCATCGTGAGTGATAAATGTCATAACTTCGTCTATCACCTCATAGATTGGACGTTGCAATACAAGTCTGACTTCTTTGTCTTACTGAACTTAACTCCTGGTGTTTCTAACAATAAATACCCGCAATAATTAATGAGCCGTACTCTTTTCAAGAGACTCCGCTCCTACGTACCGGTCTATGTCTAAATCGAGGCAGGTAAGATTCGACTCCTTCTTTTTATTCACCTGATTCAATAGTGATTGTATCTGTACATTGAACGGCTTTTGGACCGGCTGACGATATTTGGGCTGGATTCCTTTAAAACTGATATCAATTTGTGATATCCTTTTGACACAACCATCTTTTTAAAAAAGAGTGCCATTTTTACAAATGAGCGTATAAACCAACAACTTACCATGCACATCGGTCATAAATGCTCGCCGGAAATACTTGATCTCCTCGCGACTCCTCCATCAAAGGTTTCCTTTACAGACAGAGTCCGGCAACTGAACCTCAGTTCCGATCTTGAACAAAAAGTATTGCGACAGGAAGGCAGGTTGCCGAAGCAGGGTGATGTGGGAGAAAGGAGGGCTCGTCAACTGTCTGTCAACGATGAGCAGGAACTGGCGACAGAGATGCTCCTGCTTCGGCATCGATTCACTGAACTTGTAGTACACTCAAGCAAATTCAGGCAGGCGGCACTGACTATCGTTCAGAATATTTATCTTTTCAGAAACAGGAAAATTTTTTTTGGTACTCCAAGCTCTGCATCCACTGAGGAAGAAAGACAGGAGGCACTGTGCCTCTTCAGTGCAAATCCTTCTCAACCGACACTCACGCTGGCGAAGACTTTTCAGCATCTTATTCTCGCCCGGGTATGGAACCGTATCCTCAGTTTATCAACTGATGCTGATTTTCGGCAACCACAATTCACAGAGTTACAAAGCGTTGTCGAGAGACTGAATACTGTCAGAAACGTCTATATGTTAATGACTTCGGGTCTCGTTAAGAAGCTGGCCACCCGAATCAACGACATATACAAACAATCTATCACCTATGACGATGCAATCCAGATCGGCAGTATCGGTATAGCCAGGGCAGCCTATCGATATCACCAATCATCCGGTATTCGTTTCTCAACTTTTGCCGCCAACTGGGTATTCAAAGAAATTCAGCGTCAAGCGTTGGAAGGTCGTCTCATTCGACTCTCCGTCAATACAGTTGAGCGGTATACCAGAGCTGCGAAAGAAGCCGATCCGGACGACCTCTGCACATTAACAGCCCAGCTCCAACATGTATCTATTGTCAGCCGGGAGCGTGTCGATAAAACCCCATCTGTCTCCTGTTTCCTGCCTGAGCTGGATGCCTCCTCCCCTGCCACAAATTTCGAATCCCGCGAACTCAAGACGATATTACTCCGAGCCATAGATCATCAGTTATCAGGAAAAAGTGCAGATATCATCAAACGCAGATATGGTTTTCCTCCTTATCAGGGAAAAGAGCAGTCCGTTATTGCCATAAGCAGGGATTATGGGGTAACGAGGGGAAGCATTTACCAACTGGAACAAGCCGGCCTAAAAAAATTGGGACTTCATCTCCAAGCTGAACGAGTCACATATTGATTTCAGGGACTCTATAGCACAGTCCATTGCCATCACCACGGTTTTGCATTATTTTATGATGCAGTAGTGCAAATAAGCCAAATGCGGTTCTCCCAACCGTCCTGTGACAAATAATTCCTAGGGGAGACACAATGAGAAAGTCACTGTCTATCCTGTTTTTACTGGTAATTTTTCTAACAACGACCGTCGCAAGCTCTGTTGCCGGGGGAGGACATTATGGTCATGGCCGATCATATTACCACGGTCATTCCCACCACTCGGGTCATCTCTGGGCAGGTCTGGGAGTCGGCCTGCTGAGCGGCATGGTCATTGGTTCGGTACTGTACCCAATGTACAGAGAGCGGACAATTATCTACCAAAGTCCTCAACCTGTGGTTGTCTATTCAGACCCCGTCATCCTGAGTAGCGGTTCTCCACCACCACCCACTCAACCTCAATTGGTATTGCGGCGCGTGGTAACTACTCCGGAGTTGCTTAATGTACGCTCTGGACCCGACTTAAATGCATCTGTATTCGATCAAGTGCCGAGAAACACACTTCTTGATGTACTCGGTGCAGCTCCGGAATGGCTGTATATAAGGACTGAAACGGGACAGTATGGTTGGATTATGACCCGGTATAGCCGAGAGGCTGAAGGTCCGGTAGGCTGATCACTCCATTTTGTCGAGAACGCTCGAGACCTTATCCTCCATAGTCTGAACGCGATCAATTCTTGTACCGAGCTTAATAGTCGTCGTGATACGGGGAGCTCCCATCCCATGTACTTTTTCATGACAACTCTTTACCGCTGCCATAACTTCGTCCCACTCGCCCTCGATGTTGGTACCATAGGCATGCAACTGGGTTTTTAATCCTGCGGCTTTTAAAATCTTATGGCAAGCAACAACATATTCCGAGACAGAAACTCCGACCCCCATTGGTATTATACATAGATCCATGATAATTTTCATAAATCTCTCCGTTGGTTATTAATCATCACGACTTTCTTTTCACTGGGTGAAATCGAAATGAAACCAGTTTCTTTTTCGAGTATACAAGGAGTATCCTTGTCATGCCAGGAAGTTACAAAAGCTGGTGCTCCTTTTTCAATTCCTTATAGACCAACGTTGACACCTCACGAATGACCCGGCTACGGGAATGTACCCAACGTCCATAATCGGAAGCTTTGGATCGTCTCTCGATAATTCCGACAATGACATAAGGGAAACGACCACCATGTCTGGTCTTCGGCACGAGTATTCCCATATCTCCACAGAGATGGGCAGTGGATCCAGTCTTATTGTAGACCAGTGTTCCTCTGGGAATGGGTGTTCCGTGGTACAGCCTGTCTCGTCCCGGCAGGGCCATCAATCTCCGGATCTCCTTCCCGCTCGGCAGTTCCTGATTCCAGAGTGCCTTTAAAAATCTGACATAGTCGGAAGGAGGAGCACTATTGAGATACGTACGGCCTCCGGCCGGGATATATTCCTTGATTCGTGTCTTCTTGAAAATTCGAGAATAATGTCTGTGCAAAATCGCATTACATCTTGCCGGCCCACCGGCCTGCCGCATGACCCAATTGGTCGCCGAATTGCTGCTCCGCTGTATCATGGCTTCCAATTTTCTTCTGCTTTTTGGACCATACTTTATCTTACCTTCCTTGACCTGATGAAAAAAAGCCAGAGCAACAAAAGGCTTGATCATACTCGCTGCCTGAAATGCATGATCGGCATTTATATCTACAACACTTTTGTTCTTTTCCAGGTCATAAACCATCCACCCTGTGGATTCGTCGCTGGAAATGCGTCCTTTTCTTCTCAAGTTGTCGATATATTTTTCAATCGATTGTTCAAACTTTGAGACATGCTTCGAAGAGATGACTGGATCTTTTGACACGATCGTTTTTATTGCTTTTTCCGTAGCAATAATTTTCTCCGGGACAGCCGCCTTATTTTCCGTGTCAGGAAGCTTACAGATTATAGGTTTATCCGGGCCGGCATCATCAATCAGACTTGATTCACCATATACCACAGTGTTATTGTTTTCCCTGATAATCGATGTCGATACCTTCCTCGATCGCAATATCCGTGCATGTTTTTTTGCCACCCTTGTCGTTGATGCCTTGTCGCCCCGGCGGCGATAGATGAGGGCAAAGTTGCCATAATCGGTTTGTTCGATATACAGATCGTTTTTCACATCTTCGCCCAGACATCCATAGACCAGCTCATATCTCTTCTTCAATGGCCCTATATTGGGGCCCATACCATAACTGACATTGTACAGACTGTGGAAATTCTGATTCTTTGTCGCATAGGGTTCATCAAATCCTGCCTCGTCCAATAACTCGGCATGCTTAATGAGTGTCTTGGTAACAGTCCCGGCTGAGTCGTTGCCGTCATAGATCAGTGCATAATCATTGCCCCTGCCAACAATTTTCAGCTTCTTTCTGACCTTGGCATCAAAGACCGCCTCCAACTCATCTTTGTAGTCGAGGACTTTCTCCAGATCCTTGCTAAAGAGATAGATTATATCGTATCTTTCCTTTTTTGCAGCCTGAGCATAAGTGGAAAAGATACAGGTTGAACAGAGAACTTGCAGGAGGACTATGGCGAGTGAAAATCTTAAAATTGGCACATCTGAAAACTTCATAACTGAATGTATACTATCCGTACTTGAGGATTGAGCTTGAGAATATGACAGTAATTCTTATATGAGATGTTATCTTTATTACTCAGCTTGCTTCCGAATTGCAACCAAGACTTTACAACCAGTCGTAAAACTTATCATTTTAAACAAAAATAACAATACTGACTTTTCCTCAGATACATTTACGGTTCTTTCGTTGTGCTGAAAAAAAGAGCAGGTGGGCATGATATTCTCTTAAAAATGACATTGCAGATACCACCACCCTGGAGGCTGAATTATCTCTCTTTATTTTCGACAAGATCGGAGCTGAAACATCAAGTTTCAGGCAATAACCCAATCTGCTATAATTGTTGCATCAATAGGTTATACCCCCTATAGTATCAAATATTAGCATAAGATAGAAGAGCTATCTTATTTATTCAATGATGTTTTCCCACTAAACAATAGATTTGCTATCATCGTTTTAACCAAGATCAGCTATGACCTTTTTTGATAATTTCCAGTCTCTTCATCTTATAGGCGCACATCGCGGGTTTCGGGCCCATTATCCGGAAAACACTCTTGCTGCATTTAAGGCCAGTATCGGCCGATGCCATTTCATCGAGCTGGATATCCAGATGAGTAAAGATGCGGTGCCGGTTGTCATCCATGATCCTTTGCTGACGAGAACCAGTGATGCTGCAGAAAAATGCCGGCAATTCGGTTTAAAATCGCTCAAAGTTAACGATTGGACCCTCCCGCAACTGAAAACACTCGATGTCGGTTCATGGTTTTTGCAAAGTGACCCGTTTGCTGCCATGCAAAAAAATGAAATGTCTTCTGAGCTACTCACAACGGTGATGCCCCAGACGTTGATGACCCTGGAGGAGGTGCTGCTGCACCCATCGTTGCGCAAAACTCCCATAAACATAGAAATAAAAGATCATCAAGGGAAGGAACAAAACAACAAAGTAACTGAAGCCGTACTGGCGGTGATTAACAAAACCAACACTGCAACCCGCGTACTCATCTCTTCCTTTAATCACGATTATCTGGTCATCGCCAAGAACTGTGCCCCAGCGATTTCCACGGCAGCCCTCCAGCATCGATCCCACCCGAGAAATCTTCTTGATTACTTAAAAACCCTTGGCGTCGCCGCCTATCATCCGGCCGACGAAATTACCGACGCCACGCTTATCAAAAAACTTCGCTCAGCGGGACTCGGTATAAACGTCTATACGGTCAATTCCAAGAAACGGCAGCAGGAGCTCTTTGACATGGGGGCTACCGCAATATTCACCGACTTCCCGCAACTGCTTTAGGTTGAATTGCAGCCACGTCATGGACCGTCCCCGCCAGCCCAAGACTCAGATTCTTCTTTTACCGCTTTATGCACTTTCTTCTGTTCAATTTCTCCTGTTTTTATTATAGTGGTTGCCTCACTGGGTACGGTATGCTCTACACATCTGCATTACAAATCAACCACGTAGCTCAATTACGGGTATTCTTTTCCAACGTGTCGACTACACATACTTCCTACACCAACTGTGGGTCCGACTATTGCAACTGAGTGTGAGATCACCGGCAACAACGATAAGTACCGGCTTTTGGAGATAGATGAGCCACAAGGAGAAAAAATGGAAAGTGTGAAAGACCAAGATCCGGAAATTTATTCATTGGTCAAGCAAGAGGAAAAACGTCAAGCGGATAAGATTCGTCTTATTGCATCCGAGAACTATGTTTCAAAAGCTATTCTGGAAACCACCGGGTCCATCCTCACCAATAAATATTCAGAAGGATATGCAGGGAAACGATACTATGAGGGACAGCAGCTGATCGATCAGGTCGAACAACTGGCTATCAAACGGGCCAAGGAGCTGTTTGGTGCAGAACATGCCAACGTCCAGCCATATTCGGGCTCACCTGCAAATATAGCCGTCTATCTTGCTTTCCTCAACCCGGGTGATACCATCCTCGGCATGGCTCTTCCCCATGGCGGTCACCTCACCCATGGCGCCAAGGTGAGCATTTCCGGGCGATATTTTGATGCCCAGTCCTACGCCCTTGATGCAAATACCGGTCTTATTAATTACGATGCCGTTCGCCAAAAGGCTCTTGACGTAAGGCCGAAAATCATAATTGCCGGCCATTCCGCCTATCCGAGAAGACTTGATTTTAAGAAATTCAGAGAAATAGCCGATGAAGTAAACGCCCTGCTTATGGTCGATATGGCCCATTTCGCCGGACTCGTTGCCGGCGGTGCCCACCCATCACCGGTTCCCTATGCAGATGTCGTCACCACCACGACCCACAAATCACTACGAGGACCAAGAGGGGCAATGATTCTCTGCAAGGCAAAACATGCCCAGGCGATTGATAAAGCGGTCTTCCCAGGGGTCCAGGGTGGCCCGCACGACAACACGACTGCGGCGATTGCCGTTGCCTTGAAAGAGGCGGCAACGGATTCCTTTAAAAATTATGCCGTTCAGGTCGTAAAAAATGCCAAGACTCTGGCTGAATCTCTCATGGCCAAGGGCTTTACCCTGATCACCAACGGGACGGACAATCATCTCATGCTGGTCGATCTCTCCAATAAAAATATTTCGGGAAAAACTGCAGCCAAGGCGCTGGACAAAGCAGGTATCGTCTTAAATTATAATGCTGTTCCCTTCGACAAACGCAAACCATTTGATCCAAGCGGCATTCGAATAGGTACCCCGGCAGTCACCTCACGCGGTTTCAAAGAGAACGAAATGTTGCTGGTCAGCAGCCTTATCGACAAGGTAATTGCCGAGCCCGAAAATGAAGGCCTTCAGGCACGTACGGCCGAAGAAGTCCGTAAGCTGTGCAGTCATTTTCCCGCTCCAGGTCTCGAACATCTTCATTAAATCAGCGATCCCTGCGATCTTGAAAGAACCAGGTCCTTTCCCTGATAGGACCTGATCTTCGGCCCAACAGCCCCATCCAACATTCAATTCGGAACCTCACCTGACAGGTGGGGTTTTCTGCAAATTTCTTCTCCAAATGCCTGGCAGCTATCGTCTTAATATTTATTATCTTTACCTTATCAAACTCTCCAAATGGCTGATGCTCATCATGCCCATTGTGGCACTTTTCTACAATGAAAACGGCCTTGATGATTTTGATATTTACCTGCTCCAGGCCATCTATTCATTCAGTGTCGCGGTCCTGGAAATTCCCTCTGGCTATATGGCCGACATTGTCGGCCGAAAAAAAACACTGGTTCTCGGCAGCTTTCTTGGGGCTGTCGGCTACCTGACCTATACGGTATCGTATAATTTTTCCGGCTTTATGCTGGCTGAGATAATCCTTGGTCTCGGGGGCAGCTTTATCTCCGGTGCCGATTCAGCCATGCTCTTTGACAGTCTGGCAGCAAGAGGTCACCAACACCAGTATCTGCAGTTTGAAGGACGGATTACTTCACTCGGAAATTTTGCTGAAACTGCGGCGGCAGTCTGCGGTGGCCTGCTTGCCGCCCTGCTCAGCTACCGGTCGGTCTATCTTTTTCAGACCGTCATTGCTGCCCTGGCGGTGCCGGCTGCCCTCCTGCTCCTTGAACCACCAAAAGACAGCACTATCGAACGACCTGGTCTCTTGCACATCATCGAGATCTGCAAAAAATCTATCCTGACCGACAAAAAGCTCAGCAGCGCCATTTTTCTTTCATCGGTTACCGGAATCGCGACCCTCTGCATGGCCTGGAGTGCACAAATTTACTTTGTGACCTGTGGTCTGACCGAGGTGACGATTACCCCCCTCTGGGTATGCCTCAACTTGATTGTCGCCTCCATTGCCGCCTTTTCCTCGGCCATCATCAAAACCCTAGGCAAAAAATTCTCCTTGCTGCTGATCATTGTTTATCTGCCCTCAACATTTATCTTACTTGGCTGGCTGCCACTCATCCCGGCTTTACTCTGTCTGGCTCTTTTTTATGCGGTTCGTGGTTACGCCACGCCCCTGTTAAAAGATGTGATCAATCAAAACTGCGAGAGTTCAACCCGGGCCACGGTCTTATCGATCAGGAGCCTGATCATTCGCCTTGGCTTTGCCGTCCTGGGACCAGCTATCGGACTGGTCTCAAACGGTTCGACTCTCTTTCTGGCTTTTATTCTGGCAGGAATTCTTCTTCTTCTCCTGACATGCCTTGCCGGTTGCCACCTGATTTTTACCCACCCGGATATTTTTCATAAGAAATCCTGACCAGGTCTGAATAGCTATCGGCACGAAGAGGACCCATTCCAAGGCTATAGCGGAAACATCAGCGCCCCATGATATTCTTTTTTTTAATTCGATTTGACTCACACTGATCAAATACAGTACCATCATTGGTAACGTTCGTTGTCGGTAGCTGATGTATCTTAAATTTAATAATCGCCTTAATACGTGCCGTGTAGCCGATAATGTCCTCACCAGAAATTACGGAACTCCGAGCTCAATTACAGCAGGCCGAACAGCGCATAACCGAACTCGAGGATCTTCTTGCCAGACAAACGGGTTCCGTCCTGACAACGGTGCAGGACCTCTCGCTCTGTGGACAGCAAAGGGAAGAACTGCAGCAAAGTAGAAATAAATATCGCAAACTGTTCAATTATGCCAACGATGCGATGTTTGTTATTTCACTTGACCATACGAGCCCAGCTTACGGATGTTTTTCCGATGTAAACAATGTTGCCTGTAAGAGACTCGGGTATACCCGGGAAGAGCTGTTGGGCAAAACTCCCTTTGATATCAGCCACGAAAAAGACTTTGCCAAGAACAGTCAATTGGCAGCCCGGCTCAACAGAGATGGCAGCGCCACGTACCAAACAACCTATATAACCAAGAGTGGAGCCAAGCTTCCGGTGGAAGTCAATGCCCTCAGGCTGACCATCGACGGTAAAGACCTCTATATGGCCATTGCCAGAGATATCACTGAAAGAAAATCTGCAGAAGAGGCCCTGCAAAAAAGTGAACATCTCTATCGGTTACTGGCCGATAACGTCCATGATGTGATCTGGACCACCGACGATCGACTCGCTCCCAAACATGTCAGCCCTTCATTTAACCATCTCACCGGCTTCCCTTTGGAAAGAGCCATCTCAATTATTTCTCTGGATATTATTAACACTTCACCGTTCACCAGTGATGATTTCCATCATCTGGTTGTCAATAAAGAAGAGTCCCTGCATTGGGAGTCGGAAATCAGAACGGCAGGAGGAAAGAAGATCTGGGTTGAAAGCATCGCCTCAGCACTGCCGGAAAGTTCGAATAAATTTACCGGAATTATTGGTGTTACCAGGGATATCTCCTCAAGAAAAAAAATAATCTTGGAGTTAGAGGCCGCAAAAGAACAGGCCTTTGCCGCCAATAAAGCGAAATCAGAGTTTCTGGCTAATATGAGCCATGAGGTCAGGACGCCGATGAATGGAGTGCTTGGCATGCTCCAGCTCATGACCTTGACTACGCTCGATGACGAACAGTTGGAATATGTTGAAACAGCGATGGCCTCTGGAGAAAGCCTGCTGACCATCATCAACGATATCCTCGACTACTCGAAGATTGAAGCGGGCAAACTGCAAATGACCCCTGAAGAATTCCAGCTCAGAGAAATAATCAAGACCTTGATGAACTCCTTCAAGACAGCAATCAACCATCAAAAGGTCCGACTGCACTGTACAATAGCACCGGAAGTACCAAATATTCTGGTGGCAGACCATGTACGCATTCGTCAGGTTCTTTATAATCTCGTTGGCAATGCAGTGAAATTTACCGAGCAGGGTGAAATAAATATTGGCATCAGTCTGCTGGAACAGATAGCAGATGATCGGGTACGACTGGAATGCACCATCACCGACACGGGGATAGGTGTGCCCGAGGATATTGGCGATCAACTCTTCGAACCATTTACCCAGATAGAGTCGCCCCGGCAGAAAAAAGTCAAGGGGACCGGACTTGGTCTGAGTATCGTCAAACAGCTGGTCACCAGGATGGATGGTACAGTAGAACTCAAACGAAATGGTGCCCAGGGAACGAAGGTCACCTTCACGCTGGTGGCCGGCAAAGGTGAAATGCGCTCGATACCCGAGCGATCAATTCTGCCGACTCCTATTCTTACCAGTCCGCATCGGCGCCTTTCCACCCTGGTCGTCGAGGATGAACAGATCAACCAGCAGATTCTTCAGGCAATTCTCACCAAACTTGGCCACCGTTCAACAATTGCCGGAGATGGTCATTTAGCCCTTGAACTGCTTGGGGCCCAGCAGTTCGATATCGTCCTGATGGACGTCCAGATGCCTGATTTAGACGGCATAGAAACAACGAAAATAATCCGACATGCGGAGAAGTATCGACATATACGAAACATCCCGATCATCGCCCTGACAGCTTACGCCATGGCCGGAGACCGGGACAAGTGTCTTGCGGCCGGCATGGATAGCTATCTGTCCAAACCTGTCGACATTAAATCCCTTGAAAAACTTTTGAAAAACCTGACCATGGACAGCTAGAAAAGCTTTCCGTCCGGCATAGTATCCGTCACAGCATATCTTCAAACAACCACGGACAGATCCTTCGCCGCTGCTCTTCATAAGCCCTGATCAGATCAGCTTTTGCAAGAGTCAGCCCTATATCATCCAAACCCTCCAGCAGGCATCGTCTGCGGAAATCGTCGAGTGTAAATCCCATCTTCTCCCCACCTGGCAGGGTAAGCTCCATCTTCAGAAGATCAACGTCGACCTGAATCCGGCTGCTGGAAGCAGTCAAAGTGAACAGCCGGTCAATCACAGCTTCAGGCAGAGTAATGGGCAGTAATCCATTTTTAAAGCAGTTGTTATAAAAGATGTCGGCAAAACTTGGCGCCAGGACGACTCGAAAGCCAAAGTCGAGCAATGCCCAGACAGCATGTTCCCTGCTCGAACCACAACCGAAATTCTCCCTGGCAAGCAGAATGGATGCACCTTGATACTTTTCCCTGTTGAGGGCAAACTCAGGATTTATCGGTCGCAAAGAGTGATCCTTCCCTGGCTGGCCCTCATCGAGATACCTCAACTGGTCAAAGAGATTCTGGCCAAATCCTGTTTTTTTTACTGATTTTAGAAATTGTTTGGGAATGATCAGGTCGGTATCAACATTTGCCCTGTCGAGCGGCACAACGATACCGGAGTGTTCGGTGAAAGATTGCACTTTTTTAACTCCACTGACGGATATCTACGAAATGTCCGGCAATGGCCGCGGCTGCAGCCATTGCCGGGCTGACCAGGTGAGTGCGCCCACCAAAACCCTGCCGCCCCTCGAAATTCCTGTTCGAGGTGGAGGCACAATGCTCCCCCTCACCAAGCTTGTCACTGTTCATGGCCAGGCACATGGAGCAGCCGGGTTCCCGCCATTCGAAACCGGCGTCGGTAAATATTCTATCCAGCCCTTCCAGCTCAGCCTGCTCCCGGACCAGGCCTGAGCCAGGAACCACGAGGGCCTGTTTTATTGAACCTGCCACTTTTTTTCCCTGCACAACCGCCGCTGCTGCCCGCAGGTCTTCAAGCCGTGCATTCGTGCAGGAACCGATAAAAATCCTATCGAGCGGGATTTCGGTGATCGGCTGGTCCTCTTTGAGATCCATATACTGCAGAGCCAGGGCGTAGGACTCCCGGTGCCCTGCACTTCCAGCAGCCTGCAAGGTAGGCACCCGGCCGGAAATTCCCACAACCATCTCCGGTGAAGTTCCCCAGGTAACCTGCGGCTCAATTTCTGCGGCGTCAAAGCTGACTATCTTGTCAAAGTCCGCGTCAAGGTCGGAAAGCAAAGTTCGCCAGTATTTCTCAGCCCGTTGCCACATTTCACCTTTGGGTGAGAAGGGACGTCCTCTCAGAAAGTCGATGGTTGTATCATCGACCGCAATCAGGCCGGCCCGTGCCCCGGCCTCAATGGCCATATTGCAAACGGTCATCCGTCCGGCAATGGACAACGACGTGATCGCCTGCCCCGCGAATTCAATGGTATGACCCGTGCCCCCGGCGGTGCCGATCCGACCGATCACATAAAGGATCAAATCCTTTGCCGTTACGCCAGTTGCCAAAGAACCATCCACCTGCACCAACATATTTTTAGCTTTCTTCTGTATCAGACACTGGGTGACAAGCACATGTTCGACCTCAGAGGTACCGATTCCCTGCGCCAATGAGCCTAGGGCTCCATGGGTCGAGGTGTGGGAATCGCCACAGACAATCGTCATGCCTGGTTGAGTCAATCCCTGTTCCGGACCGACGACATGGACTATACCCTGTCGCTTATCTCCCATACCAAATTCGACTATCCCCTGCTCCTGACAGTTTATATTGAGAATCTCCACCTGCAAACGGGAAAAAGGATCAATGATCCCGGCAATCCCACCTTTTCTCTCTTCGCTTCGAGTTGGGACATTATGGTCGGGCATGGCAAGATTTGCCCCTGGTCGCCAGAGTTTTCTGCCGGCAGTTTTCAGACCTTCAAAAGCCTGGGGCGAGGTCACTTCGTGAAGGAGATGACGATCTATATAGAGCAGTGATGTCCCGTCCGGACGGTCTTCAACTGCATGGCTCGTCCATAATTTATCATATAACGTTGTACCGGCCATCTCTCCCCCACTTTTCAAGATGAATAACGAATTTCTCCTGCAACAATAGTCACAAACAACCGGAAAACAACAGTCACCTAACACCTTTATTCTCTTGACCTGTCCTCTGATAAACGATAGATATTCACCAGGTGTAACGCTAGCCGCGCCATTTTATCGGGAAAATGATATATAGTGGGAGACTGGCTGGGTCACCCCATCTTGGCCAATTTTTCTTTGACAAAATCCAGATGAGGATTTACTCTAGTTAATCTTATAATTAAATACTTAAGCTACAGCATCTACGTATTTGTTCATGCTAAAGGACAGATTGCTTCATGAAAAGACACTCTATTTTTGCAGTTCTCAGTTTGTTGTTATTTTGCAGCAACGGCCAGGCAGCCAATCCTGATCAATCTCCCCCTGCCGCTCCCGGGGTTTGGACGGCAGAAAAGGCTGTCGCCTTTGCTCTTGCCGGCAATCCGGATGCCACAATAGCGCGCATACGTATGGAGGAGGCGCAAGCTGCTGCCACCATGGCCAAAGCAACCGATTATCCCCTGATCAATCTTTCCACTGAATATAACCAGACCAATAATCCCATGTATTCTTTCGGCAATATTCTAAACCAGGGTGCTTTTGACAACAGTATTAACTTCAACGATCCCGGCCGGACAGACAACCTTCGCCTGAAAGCCGAGATCAACTACCGACTGTACAACGGAGGAAGGGACAGAGCCGATCAGGCTGCTGCACAGGCAAATATTACCATGGCACAGACCAACCAGCGAGCAGTGCACCAACAGCTTGGATTCGCGGTGGTAAAGACTTTTCAGGCTATTCTTCAGGCTGAGAAAATGGTCACAGTCCGCAAGGAAGCACTGGAATCAATCAACGCAGCTCTCTCTGTTGGCAAGGCTCGTTTTGATGCGGGTGACCTGCTCAAACAGGACCTGCTCAACCTTGACCTGCAGCAATCACGGGCCAGCGAAGAACTGATTCAAAGCAAACACCTGCTGGAAATCACCCAACGCAGCTTTCTTAACCTTCTCGGTCTGCCTGAGGGTGAGGTTATAGTTGACTCTGACAATGGGGTCGAACAGGATCTGCCGACGTCCTTTGACTATAAAAATCGACCTGAATTAAGGAGACTTGAAGCCATGGAACAGGTAGCCCTGACCGAGTTAAAGAAAGCGCAGGGGAGCAAAATGCCTTCAGTTGATGCCTTTGCCAGTTACCAGATGGACAACGGCTCGATACTTGGCGAGTCAGGTGATTCCTGGATGGCTGGTGTCCGGCTGAACTATCTTCTTTTCGACGGCGGAAAACGCTCTTCTGAAATTGTCCAAGCCCGATTAAAACTCCAGGAGATCCAGGGCATTAGAAAGAAAACAGAACTCGCTCTCAATCTTGAGGTGCATCAGGCCAATCTGGACTTCGAGCAGGCAAAAAAGAGGCTGAGTATCACCGAGAAGATGGTCGGAGTCGCGACGGAGGTTATTCGGCTTGGTCGGGCCAGATTCAACGAGGGGGTTATACTCACCTCCGACCTGATAGATCTTGAAATGCGTCTCACCGATGCCCAGGCAAGACACCTTGCGGCCATGGCCGGTTATCGGGTTGCTATTGCCAACCTGAGACGTGTGACAGGGCTTGATCAGTTTCCACAAGATAATATCGGTAAAGGAGATTTATAAATGGCCTTTAAAAAAAGGGGCTTCCTGCTCATCACTATTGCCCTCACTTCTATTTTATACGGCTGTCACAAGGAGGAATCTCAATTTGACTCGTCACCCTCCTCTCTCCCGCCGACCCCTGTATCGGTTGCCAAGGCGACAAAACGAATAGCCGGTAATCAGGCCGAGCTGGTCGGAACCGTGGAAGCTGTGGAAAAGGCAGAAATTGCCGCCAAAATAACCGGAAATATCATCAATCTTCAGGTAGATCTCGGCACAAAGGTCACACAGGGGGAACTTCTGATTGAGCTGAGCGCAAGAGAAATATCAGCCCGGGTGCAACAGGCAAAAGCCCAACTCGAGCAGGCAAGACGTAATCTTACAAGAGAAGAGAGTCTCCTGAAAAAAAACGCCGCAACGCCCCAGACTGTAAAATCCCTTCAAGACACCACCAGGATAGCAGAGGCGGCCTATAAGGAAGCGGCGGCCATGCTCGAATATACCAAAATCACCGCACCCTTCTCGGGCATCATTACCAATAAACTGAGCAATGTCGGCGACCTGGCAACCCCGGGCAAACCGTTACTGTTGCTGGAACAGGAAGATAACCTTCAGGTGCTGACCGATGTTCCTGAAGCGATGATCCTGCGAATACATAAGGGAGACCTTTTGTCGGTTTTTGTACCCTCTGTGGATCTTGTCACTGAAGGTGTGGTCGCCGAGGTCTCCCCCATAGCCGATCCCTCGTCCCGATCAGCGCCGATAAAACTGCGCATCCCCCCGGACCCGAGACTTCGCTCCGGACTCTTTGCCAGGGTAACCCTCATGTCGGAACAGAAAAAAACCCTGTCGGTCCCTGCTTCGGCGGTTATCCCGTTTGGCCAGATGGAACGGATATTTACCGTGCAGGACGGTAAAGCCATCCTTCGACTGGTCCGGACCGGTAATTCAGCTGCAGGTCGTATTGAAATTCTAAGCGGTCTGTCGGAGGGCGAAACGGTTATCACCCGAGGCAACCTGACTCTCCTTGATGGACAGCCGGTAAATGTAGAATAGTCGCTTTTTATAGTCACAGCCTGCAAAGGTAACTCATAGCATGAATTCATCATCAACTCATCCGACAGGTTTTGCCGGTGGTCTGGCCCGCGCGTTTATCAATTCCAAGCTGACCCCTCTAGGCATTATCGCTTCGCTCCTTCTCGGTTTTCTCGCTATCGTCCTGCTGCCTCGGGAGGAAGAGCCGCAAATTAAGGTACCGATGATCGACGTAATGGTTGCCATGCCGGGTGCCCACCCGAAGGAGGTGGAAGAACGGCTGACCATTCCGATGGAAAAGCTTCTTTACGAACTGCCCGGGGTCGAATATATCTACTCAACTTCCATGCCCGGCAAAAGTCTTCTGGTGGTACGTTTTTATGTCGGAGAGAAATTAGAGACCTCCATCGTGAGGCTCAATCAAAAATTGGCAACCAATTTTGACCGTATTCCACATAGTGTCAGCCAACCCATCATCAAGCCACATACCATTGACGACGTTCCCATTATGGCCCTTACCTTCCACGGCAAAGGCTATGATCACTACATGCTGCGACGACTGGCTGCCCAAATTGACGACGCCATTAAAAATATCAGTGAGGTCGCTGAAACCAAAATCATTGGTGGTACGAAGAGAATTTTGACCATCCATTTTGATCCCCTGCTTCTTACTTCAAGAAATCTGACCCTCACTCAGCTGGTCCAGAAAATCCAGGCGGCCAACAGTCAGTCCAATTCCGGCAGTCTTCTTTCGCTGAACCGGGAAACCCTGCTCCAGACCGGCACTTTCATGCAGAGCGCCGAGGAAATCGGCCGGATAGTCGTCGGCGTGTACGGCGGCCGACCAATTTACCTTGATGAAGTAGCTGAGATTATCGACGGTCCCGAGGAGCCGAATAATTACGTGCTCTACGGCGACACTAAAAGCGAAACCCAGCAAGCTGCAGTTACCCTGTCAATTGCCAAACGGCCCGGGGCCAATGCGGTCTCCGTCGTCCGCGATGTGCTGGCAAAGGTTGACAGTCTCAAAGGGAGCCTTATTCCTGCCGATCTGACGATAAGCGTCACCCGGGACTACGGGGCGACCGCCTCGGAGAAATCCAACGAGCTGCTGCTGCACATGGGAATTGCCGTCTTCGGCGTTGCCCTGCTCATCCTTTTTTTCCTTGGATGGCGTGAATCGATCATAGTTATGCTGGCCATTCCTTCAACGCTTGCCCTCACCCTGCTGATCTTCTACCTCTACGGCTACACCTTAAACCGTATTACCCTCTTTGCGCTGATCTTCTCCATCGGTATTCTGGTCGATGATGCCATCGTCGTCGTGGAAAATATCGTTCGTCACCTGCGGCTTTCTGAGAACAAAGACAAGGCGAAGATCGCTGTGGCCATTGAGGCGGTCGCCGAGGTCGGAAATCCAACCATTCTCGCCACCTGGGCTGTTATTGCGGCAATCCTGCCCATGGCCTTTGTCGGCGGTCTGATGGGGCCATACATGCGGCCAATCCCCATCGGCAGTTCAGCGGCCATGCTTTTTTCCCTGATTATTGCCTTCACCGTCACTCCCTGGGCGGCGACCCATATCCTGAAAAACCACCGGTCGTCAAAACACCCAAAAGGACAGGAGAAGGCACCGGATGACTGGTTCACCAGGATTTACCACCGGCTGATGGACCCGCTCCTTGCTCATACCGGGTGGCGCCTGCTTTTTTTTGCCGTCATCATCATTATGCTCCTCTGCGCCTGTTCCATGGTCTATTTTGGCTTGGTGAAGGTGAAGATGCTCCCCTTTGACAACAAAAGCGAATTCCAGGTAATCCTCAATATGCCGGAAGGATCTACCCTTGAACAGACGGCACGGGTGGCCAAGGAAATGACCGAGACTATCAGACAGGATTCTGCCGTCACCGATTACCAGCTCTATGTCGGCACCGCCTCTCCCTATAATTTCAACGGCCTGGTCCGTCACTACTTCATGCGGAGCGGACCTACCGTAGCCGATATCCAGGTGAACCTTCTGGCCAAAAATCAACGTTCCCTGCAGAGCCATGATATTGCCACCAGGATCCGGCCACCTCTCGCGGCAATTGCAACAAGGTACGGGGCTGCCGTCGCCGTAGCTGAGGTTCCCCCCGGCCCACCGGTGCTCCAGACCCTGGTGGCGGAAATATACGGACCTACCGATAGTGCGCGGGTAAAACTGGCGGAGGAGGTTAAAAAGATTTTTTCCACAACCCCCGGAGTAGTCGATGTCGACTGGTTTCGTGAGACAGATCGCCAACGCAAGGTTTTTACCGTCGATAAGGAAAAGGCCGCTCTCAACGGCATCTCCGAAAAACAGATCACCCGGGCTATTGAGATCGCCGTCCAGGGCTACTCGCTCGATCTTTATCATGTGCCAACCGACAAGGAGAGCGTCGATATTGTCCTGGAAATCCCGGCGAAATATCGAGCCAGAGTTGCATCGATTTTAAATATCAGCCTTCGGTCCGAGATGAATCCTGCGGCCCCCCTTGTCCCTCTGCGCGAATTGGTAACCGTTTCCGAGCAGCAGGTGGAGCAACCGATCTATCGGAAAAATCTCAAGCCGGTGATCTATGTAACAGGTGATGTCGCAGATCTCGTGGAAAGCCCGGTTTACGCGATCTTGTCAATGAATAAAAAGCTTGCCGCCTTGAACGGCCGTAAGTTTGGTGGTCGGCAGCAGCAGGTAAAAATCTACAACCTGAATCAACCCTTTACCGAAAACGAACCGGCCATGAAGTGGGACGGTGAGTGGCATATTACCCTGGAGGTTTTCCGCGACCTCGGTCTGGCTTTCTGCGTAGTGATGATTCTGATCTATATGCTGATGGTTGGCTGGTTCAAGAATTACATCACTCCCTTAGTGGTGATGGCTGCTATTCCCTTCTCTCTGATTGGTATCCTTCCGGCCCACTGGGGATTCGGCGCATTTTTTACCGCCACCTCGATGATCGGCTTTATGGCCGGCGCCGGTATTGTCGTGCGTAACTCAATTATCCTGGTTGACTTTATCGAACTCCGGCTCCGTCAAGGCGAACCGCTGGCCAAGGCTGTGGTCGATGCCGGTGCAATTCGCTTTCGGCCGATGCTCCTCACCGCACTGGCGGTCGTTATCGGCGCTTCGGTGATTCTCGCTGATCCTATTTTCCAGGGGTTGGCCATCTCGCTGATGTTCGGAGAAATCGCCTCGCTGCTGGTCAGTCGTATGGCAGTGCCGGTACTTTATTTTGTCATCAAAAAACATCAACATCACCATGGGGCTGTGGTATAGTCATATACCTGGCAGCAATGATACCATTCCCCTCCAGTTCGGCATGATCAACCATTATGAAGAAATCACTTTTTAATCCCTTCGAGGACCGGCTGAGCCGTGATATCAGAAACGATCTGTCTGAAGGGCTGGCAGAGGCTGTGGAGACCGGAAACACCGACAAACTTAACAGGATAGTTGAGAACTTCCGGCAACAGGATCTTGCCGATGATTATCGTGACTACCTTGAGGATCGTTACACCCGCTACCTGCGAGCGCTTGACCTCATCCTTGGGAACATTACCGATCCAATTCGACAGGGAGTTGTGCTCTGGAATCTCGCACTTTTTTTCGAAGTTCATGAGGTACTGGAACATGCTTGGTATTCAGCGGAAGGCAATTTGAAAGCGACTCTGCAGGCCTTGATTCGCGCAGCCGGTGTGTACATCAAAGAGGAATACGGCTTTCACGATTCGGCCGTCAGGATTGCCGGTAAAGCAATACCGGTACTCGAAGCAAACAGAGCACTGCTGGAGGGTTATTTCAGGCCAGAAGCACTTATCTCAGCCCTGAAAAATCCAGAGGCCTTACCACCGGTTCTCAACTAGTGTCGTCTTGCCTGTCCATCTCCCTTGCCATCGGAACATCCAGGATCACGAGCCATTCATGCTATAGCGTACAACTTGAACGGTGGGATCCTTTGAAGAAGCTCTCTCTATGGTCTTTTCCACAAACTCAATCTCTCCCGTCTCGGTTACCGTAATCACTGCAGAGGATCTGGTTCCGTAGATCTCCCCATCGATAAAAATGGTGCTGAGCAACCGCTCCCAGTCAAGCCCTACTTTGGTATCCGGCAGCTGCTCATCCGGCGGTTGCTGTCTGTCTTCGAGTAATCGAAATATCTCTCGCGGATTAATTCTGCGGGCCTCGACCATCAGGGGACAAAGCAGCGCCTTGCCCCGCGCCACCTTGGGCCAGGAGGTATCGAGCAGATGATTGCTTAGGCCATAAAACCCAGGCTGGAGCAGCCGCGGTTCCCCCGCCCGATTGGAATAATAATAGAGCTCATCCCGGTCGCCAAGAATCAGATTAAAACCACTGTACCGTCCGGCAATTTCGGCTAGCAGGTGAATATACTCCCTTGCCGCCAAATCGCCAGCAAGGTAGTTCATAAGAATTTCGCCGCGGGATGGCGCATTCTGCCTGGCTACTACCGGTTCACGATAGTTGGTAATGGCGGCAAACTTCAACTGCGCCGTAATTCCCAGCCAGGTACCACCCCCCTGAAGATCTCTGCCGGCAAGAATTGTTTTTTCAGTATCGAGAAAAGCAAGTGGTGCGGTTGGGCGAGCGAGAAATTCGTCCCGGTTCGCCGCCACCACCAGAGGATATCCGGGTGTCGTTTTATATGAGAAAAACAGCAGACACATGCCGATACATATTCCTATGACGATCGGGGCCATTCCACCCCTTTCTCCTCATTAATCAGATAGCAGAATCTGGTCCATGAAAATTCTTTTTTGGAAATGGGGCATCTAAGGGTTATTTTATGTTCCCCAATGGCCGCGACCTCCCAATCTCCTTGCCTGCGTGTACCTTCAATACGAATTTTCTGGCCAACCTGAAACGGATACGGTTTGAAAACAGTTACATCGTGCTGCATACCCTCCTCCCTTTCGCTTGCAACTCTACAGCTGCTTTGTTCTCTTTTCCTGGAAAACCAACGATACTATAACTCGTTTCCAGTGGATTTCTATCCCCTGACCCAATGGAGCACCTGTTTGATCACCCCTTGTATTTTAAAGTAAAAGGGATACCTTATGAGGAAAGGTTGCTAAATTCACCACTAACTAGCCGCTAATAATACGTTTTTTATATTCGTTATGCCGACGCCACCTGGAAATGCATCTGCCGCCGTTGCAATCATAAGAAGTTTTACGCCTCTGGAGAGTTTTCTGATCCTTCGAAGAGTTGATCACCCGAAAGATCCGTGGTCCGGCCACTTCTCCTTTCCCGGCGGCAGAAAAGATGACCAGGATCATGATCTGCTGGCCACCTGCATCAGGGAAACCAGAGAAGAAACCGGCATCCATCTTGGTATTGATCAGCTGCAGCAGCGCCTGTCCCTGGAGCCGGCGGGACACCTCCTCCACAATCCTATCTGGGTGCAGCCTTTTTTGTTCACTCTCAGGAAGCCACCCTCCCTTGCACTCTGTCAGCGGGAAATTCAAAGTGCCTGCTGGCTCGAAGTCAGTCAGTTTCAAAATACCGACCTGCACGAGAAGGTGGAAATGTTGCCGGGTCACATTTTCCCGGCCTATCCCCTGGAAGATTACTACCTGTGGGGATTCACCTACAGACTGTTACGGCATATTCTCCTGATGGACGGAAATGAGAAATAATTTGCCATTTCCGCGCCGTCACTTACCAGTATGGAAATATTAAAAATATGCCTTATTATTATAAAACTGGCTCATCATCAACGAATGAAAAAGAGGATGGAGCATGACTGAATATAAAAATGTTCTCGGTACCACCCTTGAGATCTGTAGTATTGATCCAATGACCGGATTCACCCGTGAAGGAAGCTGCAAAGTGACAAAGGATGATTACGGGGTCCATGGAGTATGCGTCCAGGTAACTGAGGAATTCCTGGAGTTCTCCAAACGTATGGGCAATGATCTGTCCACCCCTATGCCTCTCGCCGGCTTTGCTGGGCTGCAACCGGGAGATCGCTGGTGTCTCTGTGCCTCCCGATGGAAAGAGGCTTTAGATCACGATGCCGCCCCCCTGGTAAACCTGGCTGCAACTCACGAAATCGCCCTGACCTTTGTCTCACTGGAGGATCTGCTCGCCCATTCGCTGGACAATGGTCATAGCTGAGATAAAGCCCGCACAGGAGGGAGTTCCGTATCAGGCCCATAAACAAAAATGCTGCCCCGTCACACCTCTATGGCCATGCCTTTGGCAACCTGTTTCTTTTTATCCTCCCCGAGTAAAATGCCAAGTAACTCCAGGCCGAACTCGATGGAGGTTCCTGCCCCTCTGCCGGTAACACAATTCTTATCAAACCAAACCTTTTCACCGACATACTGCTCACTGCTCAGCCGATCGGCAAAAAGAGGATGACAGGTGGCCTTTTTCCCCTCAAGCAACCCATGGTGTTCGAGAACCAGGGCTGGCGAGGCACAGATCGCGCCGTACAGTTTGTCCTCACGATTCTGTCTTTGCAGAAGTTCTGCCAGAACGGTTGACTTCTGCAGATTTTCCGCACCCGGAATGCCGCCGGGGAGGACTATCAGATCATAAACTTCATTCGCGCAATCAAGGATCGTCCTGTCAGCCATAATTCTAACATCGTGTGACGAAGTGACCTGCAGGCTGTCGCCGACAGCGGCCATGTCGACACGAACGCCAGCCCGTCGAAAGACATCGACGATACTGAGCGCCTCGAGCATCTCAAAACCTTCAGCAAGTGGGACAAGAATCTTTATTTCCATCCTTGATCTCCTTTCTATTTAGATTGATATGTTGGTGCCATAATCCATGAAAACCGCAACAAAAACCAGGATACCCTGATATATATGACAAACTCGTAAAAACCTTACACTTAGCGATGGCTAAGTAGATAAGCGCAGACTTCGAAAACCTTCAGATTCGAGGCGCGCATTCCCTTGTGGGGTGTTAAGATTATCACGGCATCAGGCACAATGGCAGCCTGGCCTGCATTGTAATTTTCATCCCCTCTGATGTTTGACTGCAGCCCGTAAGGTACTTTGGGTTCTTCCAGAAACAGATGACCAGGCAATAATTACTGATAGAATGCTAGACTTTGAATTTTCAATTACTTATCTTATGCACAGGATTGCCAATCTCCACAACCTATAACAGGAAGAAACTATGACAGCAGAAATACAAAAGCAACCGCTACCAGAAGCCAAAAAGGGATTTTCAGGCATGCAGGTGCTGGGCATGGTACTCGCCTCAATGTTGCTCGCCATTGTAGCCACTGCTTTCGCCATAAAGCTCTATCTCTTCCCTTCCCCCTTCACGCCGGTGAAACTCTCCCAGGACGAGGCGCAGGAACTGGCAACGAAGCTCGAAAAATTTGAGGGCTTCGGTCATCAGGCAGCACGAACTGAGAGTGATTATACCAAAAACGGCACGGTGATTCCGGAAAAATACAGTGAGGAGGGTGTGTCTCGAGAGATCAATTTTACTGAACGCGAACTGAACGGGCTGCTGGCTAAAAACACTGACCTGGCACAGAAATTAGCCATCGACCTGGCAGAAGATATGGTCAGTATCAAGCTGCTCATTCCGCTTGACCCCGATTTCCCAATGCTTGGCGGCAAAACCCTGAGGGTGAAAGCCGGAGCCGAACTTGCCTACCGCAAGGGAAGGCCTGTAATAAAATTAAAGGGCATCAGCCTCATGGGGGTCCCCATGCCCAATGCCTGGTTGGGAGGCATGAAAAACATAGATCTCATCAGCGAATTCGGCACAGATAAGGGTTTCTGGAAAACCTTTGCCGATGGTGTGGACTCCATTGGGGTGGAGGATGGTTTTCTGAAGATTCGGCTCAAAGAATAAGAAAAGGCCACCGTCTAACGGCACGGTGACCTTTCATCAGTTGGTCGTTACCCGTTACTGACTGTCTGGAAGAGTCAGATCGTTTTCGATGATCGGTGTCTGATCCCTGATCATCGATCTCACCGGCGCACTGGAAAAAGAAGAATTCAATCCGTTGTTGCTTGCCGGCGTGAGCTCTTGCTGGTCAGCCATGAATACAAGATTGGGGTCAATCGCATTCATTTCCTGTTCGACCCGATCGATATTTCCCCTCACCTTGTCGACTATATCCACATCGGGATATTTAACCAGAATATTTTTCAACACCTTGCGGGTTTCCATCAGCAGTTTCTTTTTGCTTTCCAGGTCCGTCGTTTTGGTAAATCGTATAAAGAGATCTGCCGCCTTTCTCCTGTCAGCCTTTGCGGCCTCGAGAGAGACCTCTTTTATTTTACTTTCTGCTTTAGTGCCGTATTCTGTCTCGAGCAGACTAGTGAAAACGGCGATTGCCTCTTCGTATCTCTCGCCTTTTTCCAATAACAATCCATTGTTCCACTTATTCTGCAGTTCCTGAATCTGAACCATCTTTTCCGTTTCGTTCTCAACCGCCTCCGCCAATTGCAGTTCTTCGTTCTTATCCTTGATTTTCATCTGTTTATCCGTACCGATGATATCATTCGGCATCGATTCCAGCAGGGTAAGAGCCTTGTCGAATTTCTTTTCCCTGGCCAACGAATCCACTTTTAGCATAAAATCGTTAAACCATTTCTCAGCATCTTCTTTGACCGAAACCTTTATCAACTCAACATTTGACAGAACAGGGGAATAGGGATAACCGGTCTCAAATTTTTCCGCCTGCCAGAGCACCTTAAATCCATCTCTCTCGGGGATGAATCCCAAATAATTCCTGAGTATTGCAGAGAACTCTTTAAGTTCCGGACTTCGATCCTTAGACCGATCCAGAAGAGCCAACTGGAGTTTGGACCATTCTTCCAATTCACCAATTTTCAGGTAATCCTTGGATATGTTTTTGTATTCGGTTGCCGCCGATCGATAGTTTCCGGAAGCTGTATAAATATCCGCCAGCATTTTCCGCAAGGAGACCAGATCGGTGGGCTGTTCTTTGGAATCGGACATCTGGTCCACGACCTGCTGATAAACCTCTGCCGCTTTTTCTTCCTGATGGAGATACATCAAGGCATTGCCGTAAAGAATTTTAGTCCTGAGCTGAGTGCGGCTGCGCTGCGACTCGGGAATCTTCGACCACACCTGAATCACTTCTTCGTACTCTTTTTTTGCTGCATACCTGTCGATGCGGCTTTCAAGTTGATTCAGATCTCCCCCTTCTTCCTGCAGACTCCGCCTATCACTTTTGTCGGTCGACTCAGCCAATAATCGGCCACAGGAATTTTCCAGGAAACGAATATCATTTTGCTGAATTTCATATACCTCCTTCGCATCTATTCTACGCGGAATCCTGTCATTCTCGATCTGAATCATCTTATTTCGCAAGTCGCTGTAACCGTTCAGAACTTCTTGCAGCTGACGAAAACAACGCACCATCTCCGCCGTCTCCTCGGCCTTCAGGTTCAATGTCATCGATTTACTATCCAACACCTTCCAGCGATCAAGTTTCCGGCCATATTCAAAAATCCTGCCGTTGATATACTCTTGAGAGGGTAAAGCCACTTCCTGATTCTCCCCGGCAAGCAATCCGTCCGGCTGCTCCTCATTATCAAGGTAGTTTGTCTGGTTCAGGTTGTTCGTTTCGCCGGTATCCGGGATATAGACAGGTGTTGGCTTGCTGGCAGATGTGGGCGGGATCTGGCTAACCTTAGGTTTTTCCGGAATGGCACAGCCACTCAGATGTACAACACAAAAAACGATAAACGCACTCCATACAAATTTATTCATGTTTTTTCTCGATCAAATTGACATTGGTTTTTATTACATTTCAGAGCTCGGTGAGACACTGCCACCAGTCTTGGCGTGCTCCAATGGAACATAAAAGTAGTGTATCATTGAGCCCCTTCGCCAGCCGTTATCCAGAAAGGCCGAAAATTTCTTTCCGGGACAAACCGCCCTGCATCTGTCTTTTTGCCGAAGGTAAGAATCGAAGGCTGCGAGCGGTTCATCTCATGCACCTGAACCACAGGTTCTATTACCCTGCCACCCTTCTGCGGATCTACTCCGACATTGACCTGCCCCAGATCCGACCTTTGAATGCCAAGGCCATAAAACGACAAATCCACCGGATCAAGTCTGCTGGCATAGTGCTGCTCCAGCAACAGATCATTAGCTATCCCGCACCAGGTAGGCAGAGCACCGACAGCCCCGCTGATGTGACTTGAATTTCGCCGCATGGCTGTATTATCGTCAAAGCCGACATATACCCCAATAGCATATCCGTCGCTAAGATTCATGGCCAGCCCGTTTTCAGCAACTCCAGGTAAGTAGCCAAAGAACGAAGCATTGGTATACCTGTTCGCAGTACCGGTCTTACCGAGCAGGGGAACAGAGAGATTCAAATCGGAAAGTTTCGCAGCTCCCCCCAGACCATCATTACGAAATCTGACCTCTTTAGCGGCTCCTCTTCCGGTACCAAATTTTATTACATTTTCGAGGATATTACCAATTTCTATACTGGATTTTTCATCAAAGACCCTTTTTCTGTTCGATTTTGGCTGGAACAGGATTTCGCCCTCGGCGGATTCGATGCGGTCCAGAATTGCCATTGAATCATTGCTCTCTTCCTGATCGCTGTCGCCGAAGGTGGTGACCTGTCCGGAAACAAGTCCTTCATACATTCTTGTCGCCTCGAGCAGGGTTACAACATTTGAGCCAAGCGGGAAGGACAATACCGGATCAAGATCGCTCTTAATGCCCAGCTGCTCGGCTAACCGAATGATATAATAGAGTCCTACCGTAATACGGAAGTCCTCAACCTGTGAGAGGACTTCAATACTGTACGGCAGTGCATCACTCAATTTTTTATACTCGTAGGCAACCTGCTCCGCCACCTTGTCAAAAGCTGCTACAGTCAGACCACCATCTAATTTGACATTTTGCCAAAGCCTTGATTTTTCGTTATCATCCAATACGGCCAGGTGATTGCGCAGTTTTATAGGGTCAACCCGGGCCAGATCATCTGTTACGTCCAGCCTGTCGACAAAATGTATCTCGCCGGATAGTCTGTCCTGGTACAGGGAAGCACTGCCGGCATAATCAACGGAATCCATCCCACCAAAACCGGCTCCCGGTTCAATCAGCGATCTGTAGTTTGCCAAGTCCTTCCTGAGCGACTCCAGCTTGAGATAATAGTTGGCAAGCAATTTCTTGCGAAGCACTAATTCGCTTATCTCACCATCACTCAGCTTCTTACTCTGTTGTTCCAGGGTATTGTCAATATCTTCGGAAAAAACATCATAATCGAGGCCGTAAGGTAAGGCCTTGAGAATTTCATACTCCTTTATCATTCCATCAAAAATAAAATCTGTTTCCAGGTTTTCAACAGCCTGACGATAGGCGGTGGCTCGCAGAACGTCACGAGTTATCAGGATACCGTAATGATCCCGAATCCGTGCTCGATAATTCCGGTAAGGCTCATTCTTCCCATCAATTTTTTTCGGCCCTAACCCGACATAATCAGCTACCTCGCTCAGCTGCTGTAAATTGAGCTGATCACAGAGGTGGGACAGGAGCCACACAGAAGCAAGATTCTCAGAGTGCACCCCGGCCCAGCTCATGGAGACCCATTTATATGGACTTATATGGTCGGGTCTTGGGAAATAGGGTTGTCCGTGATAAACAAAAACGTTCCGGCTATTATTCAGATTATCCGCACTGTTCCAGCCAAGCTGCAGGGCTGCACCATAGACCAGCGGTTTGAAGGCAGAACCCATGGTTCTTTTCGCCTGAATGGCACGATTGAAAAACCGGTTTTCGGTACCGCCGGCCATGGCCTTGATGACCCCATCTTTTAAAACCAGAGCACCTCCCTGTACCTGAGGAAATTTTTCCAGCTCAAGCATTGCGGGCTCATTTTCAACCACCTCGCGTACTCTCACCCAGACTCTGTCCCCGGGTTGCAACTGGGCTACAAGCTTGTCCTGATCTCCCTTCTCGGCCTCACTCCATCTGTTTTTCTGCCATCTCAATCTTGCCGTAACCAGACCCGAAAGCCCCTGGGCATCAATCACCCCCTGCCCCAGTTGTTTATCCAGCAAAACTGTGATTTGTATTGTATCCCCCTTGCCCTCAATCTGCTCAATATTACCAAATAAATACGCGTTTTGCTGCAGAGCCGAATCCCCGGTATAGTCGAGGCTGGCCAGTTCCCCCTGCACTTCCTGTCGATCATAGCCCCTGAGACGCACATCAAGCCTGGACAGCTCACCGCGTAGATTGGCAAGGGTGTTTTCCTGAAGATCTCGGTCAACAGTGGTGATCACCCGTACTCCGGAGGTAGCAATATTGGTTACATCATGCGTTTCCAGGGCATCGAGTACTTCGGTTGAAGAGACCGCATCCCTGACCAGCGCCATTGCATAATCAAGATCATAACCAACCTTGCCCTCTTTAAACTCGATTTCAGAGCTGAGGGCTTGCTTATAGGTAGAAACATCAATCATCCCCAGATCCAGCATCTTTCTGAGGACATAACCCAATCGAGTCTTCGCATGGGATCTGGCAAGCTCAGACGCCTGTTCAGTCTTCTTTATAAAGGGGTTGTAATAATTTGGTCTTTTCACACTCCCGGCAATAAAGGCACATTCGATCAGAGTCAATTCGCTTGGCAGTTTATCGAAATAGTATCTCGCTGCAACACCCAGGCCACGCCCATTGCCGCTCACATAAAATTGATTGGCGTAAAACTCAAAAATCTTCTCTTTGGGATAGTAATATTCCAGCCTCAGTGCAAAAAGCAGTTCTTTTAATTTTGCCTCGATTGACCGTTCCGTCCTTTTAAAAAGATTCTTCGCCGTTTGCTGGGTCAGAGTACTGCCTCCCTGAACGATCCGGCCGGCCTGGATATTTTTAATCATCGCCCGACCGATTCCGGCAATATCAAAACCGATATGCGAAAAGAATCTGTTGTCCTCGGATGCAACCATGGCATTGACGAAATCTTTAGGAATATCACTAAAGGAAACATACTGACGATGGGCAGTGTCAAAAAAAACTCCCAGTTTCGTTTGTCCGTCACTATAGAAAACATGACTCTCCCGACCGAGAATCCGATGAATATTCTCAGGTTGGATTTCATCACCCGGCTCTACAACGACCAGCCAGTAGACTGTTCCTAAAAGCGCCGCCGTTGCGAGTATGCAAACTACTGTTATAAATATAAAAAGTCTTTTCAGCATGGAATTAGAGGTAGTATGTGTGTAAAAGACGCCTGACAGGATCCAACAAACATCCCTGATAAAGAATGGGGTATTGCCCTTGCAATTACGTAGCGGTTCGGGTTTAAATGTTAAGATAAGTGCATAATTAACCGACAGGAAAGAATGTACATGGTTAGTCGACATATCTCAACAGACTAATTATGAAAGCAACCTGTCTTTTTTTTTATAACCTCTACCTCCTGGCCGATAACCACATCAAGACATGACTGCTATTTTTAGAACGCTCGCCAAAGTCTTCGCTCTGTCGTTTTTTGCAATGCTCCTTTCAAGTTGTGCAAATAACACTAATTTCAGTTCGTTTCCCGATTTTTTCAACGCTGACTCTCCAGAATATGACACCCTGGATACGGACACCCTGGATACGGACACCGTCGAGCTCGAAACCGTCGAGTCCAAAGTATGCCTGGATGAAGAGCTGAACGCTTTAAGTCAGACAGGGGGGTGGAGCGAAGAACTCTCATCGACCAAGGTCGAACCGGAGGACACTGTTGTTTATGACTTTCCCGTGGTACTGAACAAGCAAGTCGACATGTATCTGAATCTCTTTCAAAATTCGCAAAGAAGAGAGTTTCGCCACTGGCTGGCCAAGTCGGCAATGTATCGACCAATGATCGAAAAGGAACTGGAAGAAGCAGGTCTGCCTAAGGACCTGTTCTATCTGGCGATGATCGAAAGTGGCTTTAATCAACTGGCCTGTTCCAATGCACATGCCGTGGGACTCTGGCAATTCATGCGACCGACCGGGAAGCAGTACAATCTCCGGGTTGATAAATATGTCGATGAACGCCGGGATCCATTCAAGTCCACCAAGGCTGCCGTTACCTATCTCTCTGATCTTTACAAGGAATTCGATGACTGGTTCCTTGCCGTTGCCGCCTACAACGGTGGTCCGGGGACGATTCGCAGTGGGCTGAGAAGGCTCAAGGTCGATAATTTCTGGGATCTGGCCAGCAAAAGGCACCTTCGCCTGGAAACCAAGCGCTATGTGCCAAAACTTATTGCTGCACTGCTTATAGCAAAAAACCCAGAAAAATATGGCTTTGAAAATATCAACTACCAAAAGCCCCTTGAATACGAGACCCTCACCGTAGGCCCAGGCATGAGTCTTGATGCCATCGCCCTGATCAGCAACAGCAGCACCAAGGAAATAAAGCGGCTAAATCTGGAACTTAAACTCGGAAAAACCCCACTCAATAGAGCCAAATATGATATAAAAATTCCTCAATCAAAACTTGGTATTGCCAAAAGAAACCTCACTCGTCTGCACAGTATCGTCAGCACCGGTTATAAAATCCATCGTATTGCCAAAGGTGACACCCTGCGTAAAATATGCAGGAGATACGGCATTAACAAGGCGACCCTCTCTCGAGTCAATAAGCTTCACAATGGGCAGCTCGCCTACGGTCAAAAATTAAAAATTCCCTACAGCACCATTATCTACCGACTCCTGCCGGAAGGTTCTCCTGGCGCCATGGCTGCCTACAAAGACAGCCTGGTCCTGCACCGCATCAAAAAGGGAGATACTGTTTCGAAAATCGCCAGAATGTATAAGGTCCCGCAGAAAATGATTATTGCCTGGAATGATCTGAGGGATGTACGCTCCATTCGACCCGGTCAGCAACTCGCTCTCTACATCGACCATCGCAACGGCAACGGGGAGGCACACAGTAGCTCCGTTACGGCCAAACCATCCGGCAATACAATCAGACTGGTCGCTGAAAAAACATACAAAAAGATACTGCAACAGCCGGAAAACGATAGCCCTTATGAGTGGTACAGCGTGCAACATGGCGATTCACTCTGGACTATCTCGCGAAAATTCAGCGCCACAACTGCTGAAATTAAAAAGTGGAATAATTTGACATCTGATGATATTTACCCCGGATCAATGCTGAAGCTGAAGAAAGTCTAACTGCAAAGGGATGTTCTTCAAGAGAACATTATTGCACCCCCCTCTGATTTCTGCATGACAAAGGTTTCAATGATGGCTACCTTGGTTGCTGCCGAAGGAAACCGGATTGGAGGAGACATTGTGACTCCAATCTTTAACTATGCCGTTCAACCTGCTTATATCTAAGCAAATTTTAAATTATTATGTCAACAACCGTTGCGCCTTTCCCTGGCCACAGCTATGGCAGCGATGTGCATGTGGTCGACCACGGTGATCAGACAATCCTGCTGGTTGGCACCGCCCATATTTCTCAGGAATCCGTGGATCTGGTTAAAACAGTTATCGAACAGGAACAGCCCGATTGTGTCTGTCTGGAACTCGATGACAAAAGATACCAGGCTCTCACCCAAAAAAAACAGTGGGAATCTCTTGATCTAAAAACCATTATCAAAGACAAGCAGCTCTCAACCCTGCTCGTTAGTCTGCTCATGGCTTCCTATCAGAAACGACTCGGCGGGAAACTTGGTGTCACCCCAGGTGCGGAATTACTGATGGCTGCTCAAACCGCAAAAGAGCTGCAGATTCCCCTCTCCCTCTGCGACAGGGATGTCCGGATCACCCTTCGCCGCGCATGGAAGTCAACCTCATTTTTCAAAAAAGGATATCTGCTGGCCTCAATGTTAGCCAGTCTTTTTGACAAGAGCGAGATATCAGAGGAAAAGCTTCAGGAACTCAAACAGAAAGACGTGCTGTCCGAGCTGATGGAGGAAATGGGCGAGGCTTTGCCCGACTTGAAACGGGTCCTGATCGATGAACGGGACCTCTATCTCGTCGAGAAAATAAAATCATCTCCCGGAAAAAGGATTGTTGCGGTGGTTGGGGCTGGCCATGTAGCCGGAATGCTCTCCATATTTCAGGATGACAACAAAAATAAAATAGCCGAGATCACTTACATCCCGCCGGTATCCAAAGGATACAAATTTGCCGGCTGGACCATTCCTCTTTTGATCATCGGGTCACTTGCGGTCATTGGCGCACAGAAAGGGGCCGCAGTTGCCGGGGATAATATTGTTTTCTGGATTCTGGCCAACGGGGTGCCTGCTGCAATTGGTGCCCTGCTGGCCCTTGCTCATCCTCTGACTACTTTAGGCGCTTTTGCCTCGGCCCCGATAACCAGTCTGACCCCGGTAATCGGAGCGGGCTATGTCACTGCCTTCATACAGGTATTGGCTTGCCCCCCGGTAGTGAGGGAGTTCGAAACCGCCGGGGAGGATATTGGTTCCATTACCGGCTGGTGGAAGAATCGACTCCTCAGGGTCTTTCTTGTCTTTATCCTCACCGGCCTCGGCTCCGCAATAGGCACATGGGTTGGAGGTTATGAAATTTTCAAGAATCTGATTGGTTAAATTACTTATTTTATTTATAGCATAGACAATAACGGAATAGATCCATGACTAAAGAAAAGAAAGCTCAACCCGTGCCGATACTGACGTCCCGGCAAAAACAGTATCTCAAGGGCCTGGCCCATCCACTCACACCGCTTGTCCAAATCGGCAAGGAGGAGTTGAGTCCCGGTGTGATCGAGTCGATTAAAACCGAGCTCATGCACCATGAACTGATCAAGGTTAAAATCGGCAGCAACTGCGGGCTGGAAAAGAAGAGCTCCTCAAAAACCATCGCCGAACAAACAGCAAGTTCGCTGGTCCAACTGATAGGGAAAACAATTGTCCTCTACAAAGCCAATCCGAAAAGAGCCAAAGAAAAGAGAATTATCCTGCCTCGGGCATAAGCTGCCGACGACATCGAGATAACATCTTTCAACTCACAGTTGCATAAGGATGGTGGCTTTCTCCTGAGAGGCTACGGACAACAAGGTATCCCCCCAGTCCTGCACCGACAGCAGCGCTGCTTTTCGAGCAAGTTCCGGGGTGTTATTTGTTTCACTCAAGTGTGCGAGAACAACCATCTGCAGGTGTTGCCCTATCAGCCCCGCGAGAAAATCTGCCGCGTCCTCATTGCTTAAATGCCCCCGGCTCGATCGTACCCGTTGTTGCAGAGGCAGTGGATAGGGACCATTCTTCAGCAGCTGCAGGTTGTGGTTGAATTCCAGGATAAGGCCGTTACAGCCCGAAAGCCGTGTGCCGATCAGATGGGAAACCTTGCCGGTATCAGTGCAGTAGCCGACACTTTTCTTTCCATCGCTTACAACATATCCTACCGGATCGGCCGTATCGTGGGAAATCCTGAATGACCGAACCTGCAGGTCACCGATCTGCAGGAGGTCCCCAGTCTCAAATTCCTCTACAGCATGCAGCCTGCCTATTGTTTTTTCTCCAGCGGCAAAGGTGCCGCCATTGAGATAGGCCGGGATTTTGCACCTTCTCGAGATGATCCCTATTCCGCTGATATGGTCGTTGTGCTCATGGGTGACACAGAGAGCACGGACATTGGCCAGCTCACGACCAACCGACTGTAACCGGGATTCAATCTCTTTGCCGGAAAAGCCGGCATCGATCAGGATGCCGGTCTTGCCACTCTCGATATATACCGAGTTGCCTCGGCTGCCACTGCCCAGTATTGCAAAGCGCATGGCGGTCACACCCCTGTATGGCCGAAACCGCCGGCATCACGTTCAGTCTTATCGAGAAAGGTCACTTCCTTCAGGGTTACCCTGATCACCGGAGCCAGAACCATCTGGGCAATACGGTCTCCACGGTTGATGATATACGGCTCCTTACCAAGATTGACCAGGGCGATCTTGACTTCTCCCCGGTAGTCGGCATCAATCGTTCCCGGGCTGTTGAGGATAGTTATCCCATGTTTTATGGCCAAACCGCTGCGGGGACGTACCTGCAGCTCGTACCCTTGCGGCAGGGCGACACTGAAACCGGTCGGGATAAGAACCCTCTCACCAGGTTGTATGACCAGCCGGTCGCTGACCGCTGCCGCAAGGTCCATACCAGCTGCACCTTTTGATTCATAGCCTGGCGGGTCTATATCGCGTTCATTTTCGGGAAGAAGCCAACAAATTTTTACCTCTTTCTCATATATCACCGCTTCCTCCCTTCATTGAGCGTATCCACTCGTTGCCTATAAAAAAAGCCGACACCCCCTACAGGATATCGGCTGATAACGTCCATCATTACTCCGTTGAATCTACTCCTCCATCAACGCCTTTCGACTCAGACGGATTCTACCGCGATTGTCAACGTCAAGGACCTTAACCTCAATGATATCGCCTTCCTTGACCACATCCGTCACTTTGGCAACCCGTTTGGTATCCAACTCGGAGATATGCACCAATCCATCGGTGCCGGGAAGGATCTCGACAAAGGCGCCGAAATCTTTAATGGTCTTCACCGTGCCCTTATAAACTGCACCAACTTCCGCTTCGGCAGTAATTGCTTTCACTTTTGCAAGGAGGGCATCAGCCAGATCACCGCTCAGAGCAAACATCTTCACCAGTCCAGAATCATCAACCTCGATCTTGGCATCAAATTCAGAGGACAGCTCTTTGATGATTTTTCCTCCCGGACCGATAATATCACGAATCTTATCCGGATTAATTTTATGCACCATATATTTAGGCGCATGGTCGGCGACCTCATCGCGGGCCTTGATGATGCCATTTTCCATTTCGGTGAGAATATGAACACGACCCTCTTTGGCCTGCTGCAGGGCTTTGCCCATAATTGCCCGGTCAACACCGTCAATTTTAATGTCCATCTGCAAAGAGGTAATGCCGTCACTGGTACCGACGACTTTAAAATCCATGTCACCAAGATGATCTTCATCGCCTAATATATCGGACAGGATGACCACCTTTTCTCCTTCTTTAATCAGGCCCATGGCGATACCCGACACCGGCCGTTTAAGCGGTACCCCGGCATCCATCATGGCCATACTGCCGCCACATACCGTGGCCATGGAGGAGGAACCGTTGGATTCGAGTATCTCGGAGACCACCCGGATTGAATAAGGGAAATCCTCTTCTGCCGGTAAAACTGCTTCAAGTCCCCGGGTGGCCAGATTCCCATGACCAATATCACGACGGGAAGGACCACGCAAAAAACGTGCTTCGCCAACGCAGTACGGGGGGAAATTATAATGCAGCATGAAGCGGTTGATCTGTTCCCCGTTCAATGTTTCCACGCGCTGCTTATCGCGTTCGCTGCCAAGGGTAGTACTTACCAGAGCCTGGGTTTCCCCTCGGGTAAAAAGTGCGGATCCATGGGCCCGCGGGAGGTAGGCTGTTTCACAGTTGATCTGGCGAATTTCATCAAATTTACGCCCGCCGATTCTGATCTCACTGTTGACTATCTTGTCGCGCATGAACGATTTTTTATACGAGGAGAGTAATTCTTTTATTTCCCTACTCCTTTCTCCTTCCGGGTCAAGTCCGGTCAGAACCTCGTCTTTCAAGACGTCGTAAACGCGGCCTCGCTCCATTTTATCGGCGGTATTGAAGACCTTCTCCATCCCGGTCGCCGCCATCTCACGCACCTTGGCAAGCAGTGCTTCATCAAGCTGCACTGACTCCACCTCCGCCTTTTCTTTGCCTGTCGATTTCTGCAACTCCTCCTGAAGATCGATAAGCGGCTGCAACTGATCAAAAGCATAGAAAATACCGGAGAGCACTTCATCCTCGCTCAATTCATCTACCTTGCCTTCAACCATCACTACGGCTTTTCTGGTACAGGCGACGATTACATCCATAGATGATTTGGCCAGTTCGGCAATCGTCGGGTTGAGAACATACTCTCCGTCAATATAACCAATGCGGCCTCCTGCAACCGGCCCATCAAATGGAACATTGGAAATCGTCAAGGCGCAGGATGCGCCAGTCAGGGCGAGAACGTCGGGTAGGATATTCTGATCTGCCGAGAGCACTGTGGCTATCACCTGCGTCTCTGCAGAATATCCCTTAGGAAAGAGCGGACGAAGCGGACGATCGATAATTCTACAGGTAAGGACCTCATTATCACTTGGTCTGCCGATTTCACGACGGAAATAGTTACCCGGGATACGACCAACCGCGGCAAGTTTTTCCTGATATTCTATCGTCAATGGTAAAAAATCTGCATCTGCCCTGTTTTCACCAGCACCGACCACAGTGACCAGCACAATGGTTTCGCCTGAACGGATGACCACTGACCCTGATGCCTGTTTGGCGATTTTCCCTGTTTCGATGGAAATGGTCTTTCCACCTATTTCTGTTTCTACTTTTTTCAACATGTTTTCTCCAGATGTGTAGCATCAGGGAAAGGCGTAGCGCCACTATCCGACTGGATTATCCACCAGCCCCGTATGCTTAATATTTTCGGACTTCCCAAAACAACAAAAACCTCAAACAATTCCTAAACGCAAGGGACTGTTTGAGGTAAAAAGATGGCACTATGCCCAGGTCAACACGTGAACCTGCCGGCAGCAAAATCTACTTACGCAGACCAAGTTCCTTCAGCATCGTTCTGTATTTATTGACGTCTTTCTTCTTTAAGTAATCAAGCAGACTCCGACGTTGCCCAACGAGTTTGAGCAGTCCCTGCCGTGAATGATGATCCTTCTTGTGTACCTTGAAATGCTCAGTGAGGTACTGAATACGATCAGTAAGAAGAGCAATCTGCACCTCGGACGACCCGGTGTCGGTTGGATGGATCTTGAACTTCTCGATGATTTCATTTTTAATTACTGCTGACTGTGCCACGACAATCCTCCTGAAACTGTATAGTAAAAGCCTGATAGTTAGAATTGATTACTTCTCAATACAATACGTGTGCGGTCCATAATTTAGACCAGCGACACTACAAATATTTTCTTACATTATAAAAACTTATTTACTACAATTGGTCCGTGAATTTGGTGGCGAACCCTACAGACCGCTAGATACTTTGTATTAATTATAAACATCCCGGACACACTAGCCAACTCGTGCGATTATTGCAATAGTTTACATGCCTCTTCGACAGTTATCATTCTGCCGAGGCAATGACTCAGAGCGTCATTATCACTGAGTTCATCCCAGGTCAGACCTTCATCAACAATGAAAAAGCCGCTTCTCACCCTGCGCAATTGTACAAGATGTGCACCGCAGCCAAGATTGCCGCCGATGTCTGCTGCCAGTGTCCGAATGTATGTTCCTTTGCTGCAGACCACCCTGATACCCAAATCCACCTCATCGCCCATGAGGTTTCGACAACAATCCGTTCGTTCCAGCAACTCTATATTTATTTGCCTCGGGTCCTTGCTGATCCGGATCCCCTGGCGAGCATAATAGTATAGCGGTTTACCGTTGTGTTTCAGTGCGGAATAGGCAGGGGGTACCTGCAACTGTCTGCCCCTGAATTTTTGCAGGCAAGTCTCAATTTCAGCCGCAGATATTTCGCCTACCTGTGTACGGCTCGTAACCGCACCTTCCGTATCCTGAGTCTCGGTTTCGACGCCTAGACGAAGTGTGGCCAGATACTCCTTTTTGCCCTCCATGAACCGGGAAATGAGCCTGGTAGCCGGTCTCCCGGCACAGATAACCAACAGGCCGGTGGCAAAGGGATCGAGCGTTCCGGCATGCCCGACCTTCTTCATATTCAGAATGCGTCGCAGCCTGCTGACCACCTTAAAGGAGCTCATGCCGGGCGGCTTATCTACCAGAAAAATACCTGCGTCAATCTCGGGACTATGTTTACGAGCCATAAAATCTGCTATCGAAGAAACGGGTCAATACACTGTCGATGCATTTTCGTTTAATGCAACGCCTTCGACAGTACGGGTAGAATTTCCTCGTGAACCTGTTCGATAGTTTTTTCCTGGCAGCTAAAACCTGCTGCATTCCGGTGGCCGCCGCCATCAAACATTTTGGCAATTTCGGCCACATCACATTCTCCCTTGGCCCGAAGGCTGACTGCTATTTGGTCGGCACTTGCCTCTTTAATTAAAACCGCCACCTTTACCGAGCGAAGAGATCTTGGAAAGTCAATAAAACCCTCTACATCCTGGAGCGTTGCGCCACTTTCTTCGAGCATCTTGGCCGACACGTGCATCGATGCAATCTGATCGGACTCAAAAAGTGTGAGCGTTGATAAAACCATCTCCATCAGCTTCAACCTCTCACGGCTAAAACTGTCGTAGAGATGACTGCATACCTTTTCCGGGCGCACCCCCCGTTCCAGGAGGTCTGCGGCAATCTGCATAGTCCTTGGCTGGGTGCACTCGTAACGAAACGAGCCGGTATCTGTGCAGATTGCCACATAGAGATTATAGGCGCAGTGGTAACTCATTCGGGCATCAAGGGCCAATGCCAGTTCATACACCATCTCTCCGGTAGAGGATCTGGTCGCCTCCACCCATCTTGTAGTCCCAAACTCCTGGTGCGATTGATGATGATCAATGACCACAAAGGGTGATATCTGCAAAAACTCCTGTTTGTATTTGCCTAGTCGATCCGCATCTCCGCAATCTAGCGCAATACTCATTATATTCGTGCCAGCTTCCGCCACAAATTTTCTGTACTCTTCCAGCTGACTGTGTGCTTTCTCAACATTAGGTAAAAATGCATACAGGTGTGAGACAGGTTCATCCAGACAGCAAAAAACCTTTTTACCCAGATCCTCCAGGATATCTGCAAGACCTAACATCGATCCCAGGGCATCACCATCCGGATGGATATGGGTGAAGAGAACGATATTATCGGTTTTTCGTATGTTCTGGATTATCCGTTCAGGAACCATCCTCTCCGGATTTTCTTTCATTGGCAATTTCCTGAAATATTTCGTCCAGCTCAGCCACCTTCTCTACTACATCATCATATCGAAACTGGAGTGCCGGTGTAAAGCGCAAATTGAGCGTTCTGGCAATATGACTCCGCATAAAACCTTTGGCGCGTTCCAAGCCAACGCCCGCTTCCCTTGCCTCTTTTTTTCCCCCGAGAACAGTAAAAAAAATTCGGGCAAGGCTTAAATCGTCAGGAACCTCGACCCTTGAGATATGTACCCCGGCGAGTCTCGGATCCCTTATCTTGCTGAGTAAAAGCGTTGCCAGTTCATTTCTGATGGCCTCGGCCACCCTTGAGGAACGTTTCTGCTCCTTTTTGTCACCAACTCCGATGGAGTCAAGAGTCTTTTTTGGATCCCAACCTGGCACGGCAAACCTTTATATTATTAGAGAGTCGCCTCAACTTCATTCATGATGAATGCTTCGAGGTTGTCTCCCACCTTAATGTCATTGAATTTCTCGACGCCGATACCACACTCGTATCCGGACATCACCTCTTTTACATCATCCTTGAATCTTCTGAGAGATTCTATCTTGCCGGTATATATCACCACTCCGTCCCTGACGACACGAACCTTGGCGGTTCTGAGCACTTTGCCATCAATTACTGAACAGCCGGCAATGGTACCGACTTTCGGCACGCTAAAGGTTTCACGTACCTCGGCAAGGCCGATAACCTCTTCGACAAACGTAGGTTCAAGCATCCCGACCATAGCCTTTCTGATATCATCGAGTGCATGATAGATGACGTCATAGGACCGCACATCAACATTTTCCTTCGTTGCCAACTCTTTGACCTTGACACTTGGCCGAACATTGAAACCGATGATGATTGCATCGGAAGCCGAGGCCAGGAGGATATCCGATTCGGTAATCGTCCCGGTACCCTCGTGAAGGATCCTGACTTTGATTTCTTTGGTAGAGAGATCCTCTGCGGCCTTGGCGAAGGCTTCGAGGGTACCCTGCACGTCGGCACGCAGTACGACTCGAAGTTCCTGCACCTCTCCTTCATTCATCTGCTCAAACAATTTATCAAGAGAAATCTTACTGTTGGCACCAAGTTCACTCTCTCGGGCTTTAAGCGATCGTACCTGGGAGACACTTCTGGCCATCTTCTCATCGGTGACCACGATAAATTCATCACCCGCACTGGGCACCCCTGAAAGTCCCTGAACTTCAACGGGAATGGAAGGCCCCGCCTCTTTTATTTTTCGCCCTTTATCGTCCAGCATGGATCGCACCTTGCCGCTGAATTGTCCGACGACAAAATGTTCGCCGGGCCGCAGGGTCCCATCTTGAATCAACACGGTCGCTACAGGCCCTCTGCCTTTATGCAGCTGGGCTTCGATCACACGGCCTCTGGCCTTTCTGCTGCTGTCCGCCCTCAGTTCAAGCACTTCGGCGAGCAGCTGAATGGACTCCATCAGATTATCAATCCCGACATTTTTTTTGGCCGAAGTCTCGCAGTATATCGTCTCACCGCCCCAATCCTCGGGCATAAGATTCAGCTCGGAGAGTTCACGCTTGACTCTATCTATATCGGCATTGTCTTTGTCTATCTTGTTGACAGCAACAAGAATCGGTACTTCTGCAGCCTGGGCATGGTGAATCGCCTCCCTGGTCTGATCCATCACCCCATCGTCAGCCGCAACTACCAGCACAACGATATCAGTTACCTGTGCCCCGCGAGAGCGCATTTCGGTAAACGCCGCATGTCCCGGAGTATCGACAAACGTAACATCGCCGGCTGCCGAGCGGACATGATAGGCGCCTATATGCTGAGTAATCCCACCGGCTTCTCCTTCCGCAACATCTGTTTTACGAATTGCATCGAGGATAGAGGTCTTTCCATGATCGACATGCCCCATAACCGTAACGACAGGTGATCGTGATTTTTGTACCCCTCCTTCCTCGGACTCGTTCAGCAGTTGCATCCCCAGCTCTTCAGTAATGCCCTGCTCTACCTCGTAATCGAAATCGGCGGCAATGAGGATCGCCGTCTCCACATCGACCGATTGATTGATGGTGGCCATCACACCAAGTCCCATCAATTTGGCAATCACATCACTGGCTTTAATTTTCATCCGTTGGGCAAGATCACCAACAGTGATAGCGTCATATACTTTAAACCGTTTCTTACTGGCTTTCATCTCAGCTGGTGGAGAAACGACTTTTGCCGCTTTCCTGCTTCTCTTGCCACGTCGCACCCCTTCCCGGCCCTGATAATCTTGAGCAAAGTGCGTAAACTTGACATTCTTTTGACCTTTTTTCCCTCCCCGCCGTGAATCTATGCCGATTTCATCTTTCGCAGGGACATTCTTCTTACCTTTTTTCCTGGAGCGTCCACCATCATCGCCGACATCTGCAGCCGGCATTCTCGATGCAACTGGAGCAGCTTGTCTCTGCTGAACTGATTTAGGTCCCTTTTTCTTGATCGGGTGAGACGGTTTTTCATCTACCATATCGGGCAGCTCAATGGTACGCACTACCCTGGCCATCGGTTTTCTCTGTGGAGGTTGTTTCAGCTTTTTACCGGCTCGAGGAGCCGCAGTATCTTTGACCACAGTTTTTGGTTCAGCTGAAGTATCGTCCTTGACAGTAGTGTCTTCGTCTGGAACAGTCTTGCTTGCAGCCTCGGTTGCATCTTCTGTAACCTCGGCTTTCATCTCAGGTTCTGTTGGCTTTTTCTCTACAGACTCCTGCACATCCAGACTCGGAGATTCTTTGGCAGGAGTTTCAGTTCCGGTAATGACCGGTTGCTCTTTTTCCGGAGCTGGGGGCGGTTCTGGAGGTGAAGTCTTCTTCGCTATTTCCTCTTTGAGGTCATCTTTAGCCAATGCTTTTTCAGCAACTTCCACTTTTTGGTCTGTCGCCGGGCTTTTTTCCTGTTGGACTTCCTGAGTTTGCTCAACCGCCTTAGGCCTGCGCCGTATAACAGTTGCTCTACGCCGAATGAGGGTCGGACCATCCTTGTCGCTATCAATACGCTTTTCAACAAGCTCGGTATCTACCGATTTCAGAACAGTATTCCGGATCGTTTCCGCCGTTTCGTCATCAACAGATGAACTATGGCCTTTGATTTCAAAGCCGAGTTCAATCAGTCTGTCGGTCAACGCTTTACTGCTCATGCCGGCCTCCTTGGCCAACTCATATACCCTGATTTTGCTCATCCTTTACTCCCGTATTGCATCGCAACAGTCATTTCATGCATCAAGACCAAAGTGGCTGCGGCCACCGATATCCTTGATGAATTATTTTAAATCTCTTTGTTCAAAGACGAAACAATCTTTTCCACTTTTTTTTCTTGCCAAGTAAGAGCTGGGCACATGGCCCATCCTCACAACAATACGCCCCTCTCCCTGGCCGGACTTGCCCTGGATCGATTTCAACCCTTTCATTTCTCCAGACAAACCGTTGCAGCAAGTGTTTTGGCTTTTTTATACCGCATGAGCAACATGTACGATAAGGCTCTGTCATTCTTCAGGGTTATTGGCGATTCCCGTCGACTTAGCATCGTCCCCTTCCGGCTCGGTCCCGACAGGCAGCTCTTCTTCCTTAGCCGTGCCTGTATCCAAAGACTCACTGTCTTCATCAGTGGTCCCGGCAACAACCTGCTCCTCTTTCTTGGCGACAAAGGGATTTTTCTTTGCTTCCTCGATCAGTCTTACTGCAAAATCCTCATCTATGGAGCGTATCACAATGAGATCATCGACGTTTTTCTCAGCAAGTACGGCGGTTGAGAAAATATTTTTCCCCAGTAACTGATCGGCCAGGGATTCGTCAACCCCCTGTAGCCCCAGCAAAGACTGATACCCATCGTCCATTAAATTATTGTAGCGCTGTTCACTTTTTACATCTATCCGCCAGCCTATGAGCTTTGACGCAAGCCGAACATTCTGCCCCTGACGTCCAATGGCCAGTGAAAGCTGATCATTTGGCACAACGACCAGCAAGGAATTGGCATCCTCATCGGCCATAACCATGCTCACATGGGCCGGAGCCAGGGCATTGTATACATATTTAGCAGGATCAGGACTCCAGGTGACAATATCAATCCGCTCACCTTGCAGTTCCTGCACAACATTTTGCACCCGGGATCCTTTCATGCCGACACATGCCCCAACCGGATCGACGTCTCCCTCGGACGAACTGACGGCAATTTTGGCCCGAAAGCCCGGCTCCCTGCTGACGCCCATCACCCGAACAATCCCCTCGACCATCTCCGGGACTTCCAGGTGGAAAAGCTTCGCAAGAAATTCATCACAGGTCCTGGAAAGAATGAGTTGAGAATCCCTGCTCGTCTGGCGCACCTCTTTCAGATAGGCTCTGATCCTATCCCCTTGCTTGAAGGACCGTTTAGGAATCTGCTGATCTTTCGGCAGTATTGCATCGGTCCGGCCAAGGTTGACGATCATATTGCCCCGTTCGAAACGTTGCACTATCCCACTGACCACCTCGCCAACCCGATCTTTAAACATGTCATAAATGACTTCCCGCTCGGCATCCTTCATTCGATGAATAATTACCTGCTTGGCAGACTGTGCTGCTATCCTGCCAAGATCGGAAATGTCCACCATCTTTTCACCGAGTTCGTCACCAAGCTGCACTTCGGGATCAAGTTTTTTGGCATCTTCAAAAGATATTTCTGTCTGCTCGTCCTCAGCCTCTTTCACGACAATCCTGAACTGGAAGACTTCGACTTCGCCAAATTCTTCGTTGTACCGGACTTCCATATCCCGACGACTGCCGAATTTTTTCCTGGCGGCAGACTGAACTGCCTCTTCGATGGCCTCTATCAGTAAAGTTTTATCAAAACCTCGATCTCTGCTGATCTGGTCGATGATGCGTTTCAAATCTGATAGCATTCTCTTACTCCGTCAAAATGACTTTCCACTCCGCCATGCGGAGGACATCGCCTTGTTCAAAAAAATGGACACGTTCTATTCAGATTGCCAATCTGGCTTTGTTTATTTTCTCAAAAGTAAACTGTATGGAACGGTCATCATCCAACCTCAGGTGAATCGTGTCGCCTGAGGCCTCTTCGATTACACCTTCAAACACCTTCTCGCCATCAATAGCATTGTGCACCTTAACCCTGGCCTTCTTGCCGCGAAAACGACGGAATTCATCCATTGTTCTGAGCGGCCGCTCCAGTCCGGGAGAGGACACCTCTAAATGGTATGCATGATCAATAAAATCTTCCACATCCAGATAGCAGCCCAGTTCGCGACTGACATTACTGCAATCATCCAGGCTCACCCCTTGTTCGGCATCGATAAAGACCCGTAGCACCCATCCATGCCCTTCCCGGCGAAACTGAACATCAAACAGTTCAAGTCCCATTGTGGACAAAAGGCTTCGCAGGAAATCCTGTACCTTCTCTATAATAAAGTCGCTCATAACTCCTACCCAGACTGCACCGGACCTGCAGCCCGGAACACCAGATCCTTTTAACATCGACAACAGCAACGACCAGGATGCGGACATAAAAAAAAGCGGGCAAAGCCCACTTCCAAAAGCCGTCCTGCCACGAATAACAACAGGAGGTATAACCGGATGTCCTCAGTCTTGATCGAGAACCCGAAGCGAGGCAAACTTGAACAGTCCGCCGGAAATGGCCCCAGGACAACGATAGAAAGCAAAGTACCCGACCAGCAAACTAACCATAAATTTCAGGTGATGTCAAGCTGAAAGGGATCATGAAAGAATGGCTAAACAGAGAATCATGGCAATTTATTTACGTTTTATCACAAGTCGTTTGCTTGCTTTTATCAACAGGCCTCATGCCGGGTGATCATACCAAGGCCTTTGTTTCATTTTCATTTGCTATGGATGCAAATAAATTACCCTTGCTCTCATATTTCTTTTTTATTTCCTATTTACAGGTACTTATATCGATAAATACGTTTTTCTCTTACAGGGGCCAATGGACGGGCGGTTACTTGAGATATATAAAATTCTATTTGACAAACAACGGATGTGCCTTTATTTAAACGACAGTTCCAGATACCTTCCAGTGTTGTACCATATGCTGTGTTTCAGATAAGTAATACTCGTATCCCACTGTAACTCGGTAGAAATCAATATATATCCCTGGAACTTCCATTGATGGACCACTAATTCACAACCTCATGTTTCTAGTTACCTTGATCTGGTTGAACCATTCACATAATCCGATGAACATTTGATTTCATGACTGAGAAAATTCTTATAATTGCCGAAAAACCAAGTGTTGCAGCCGACCTGACCAAGGCACTTCCCGGCAAATTCAAAAGGGAAAAAACCCATTTTGAAGGAGACAAATATGTAGTTTCCTATGCTATCGGCCACCTTGTGTCCATCTGCTTTCCCGAAGAAATTGATCCTGAATATCAGAAATGGGACATGAGCAAATTGCCCATCTTGCCGGAGACTTTTCCTTTAAAAGGCCTGACCGGCACAAAATCTCAGTTGAATGCCCTGCAGAAACTCATCCGGCGCAAGGATATCAACGAAATAATCAATGCCTGCGATGCCGGTCGAGAAGGCGAATTAATTTTTAAATACATTATCAAATACGTCTGGAACAATTCCGTCGCAAAGAAGACATTTAAACGATTATGGCTGCAATCGATGACGGTAGATGCTATAAAAACGGCCTTTTCTTCCCTGCGGAAAAACGAGGAGCTTCTCCCGCTGGAAGACACCGCCCTCTGCCGGTCAGAATCCGATTGGTTGATAGGAATTAATGCAACCAGGGCATTGACCGGATATAATTCCCGCCGAGGCGGCTTTTTCCTTACTCCCTGTGGCAGAGTACAAACCCCGACTCTTTCCCTGCTGGTTAAAAGAGAACGTGCCCGTCATGAGTTTATCTCCCGTCCTTTCTGGAACGTGCAGGCACACTTTACCTTTAATGCTGAATCATACGATGGGAAATGGATCGATCCTTCTTATGTCAGAGACCCTCAGGATGCAACGACCAGAGCCGATCGATTATGGCAACGGGAGGCCGCCGATGCCATAATCAGCCGATGTAAAGGCAAAACTGCCGCCATAGAAGAAGTGAGCAAAAAGAGTTCTCAGGGGTCCCCGCAGCTCTACGACCTGACCCTGCTGCAAAGAGAGGCTAATTCCCGTTTCGGCTTCTCAGCGAAAAATACGCTGGCCATCGCCCAGGCGCTCTATGAGCGCCATAAAGTGCTCACCTATCCCCGAACCGACAGTAAACATCTGCCAGAGGATTATATAGCTACTGTAAAGAATACCCTGAAAAGCCAAGCAGGGTGGAAACTTGGTAAATTTGCCACCGAGGCGCTGCAGAAAAACTACGTGCGGCCGAATCCCCGAATCTTCAACAATGCCAAGATCTCTGATCACCATGCCATTATTCCGACAATCCTGCTGCCTGCTAATCTCACTGAACCTGAGCTGAAGGTTTATCAGATGGTGGTACAGCGTTTTCTGGCGGTATTTTTCCCACCAGCTGTCTTTATGAACACCAAGCGCTATTCCCGTATTGCCGAGGACACCTTTCTTACTGAAGGAAAGATATTGCTCGAGGCAGGCTGGAAGGCTGTTTACGGTACTATTGGGGGTGATGGTCAGGATAAAACTCTTGCCCCGATACCCGAGAACACAGCTGTCCTCTGCAGGAGTCTGGAAAAAGAAGAACACCAGACAACACCGCCGGCAAGATACAATGAGGCGAGTCTGCTCTCGGCCATGGAGAATTCTGATAAACTGGTCGAAGACGATGAACTGGCCGATGCGATGAAGGAACGAGGTCTTGGTACTCCGGCCACCAGAGCTGCTATTATTGAAAAACTCATCAAGGAAAAATATGTCGTTCGGGAAGGAAAAGAGTTGACGCCAACCGGCAAGGCCTTTGAACTTCTGGCTCTCCTGGAAGCAATGAAAATCGAAGTCCTGGCCTCTCCCGAGATGACCGGCGAATGGGAATTCAAACTGAACCAGATCCTAAGAGGTGAGTTTACTCGAGAGAAATTTATGGAGGAAATCAGATCGATTACCAGACACATCATCGATCAGGTCAAGAATTTTGAAACCGATGAAGTACGTCCGGAGGCGCCTTTTAGTCCGGTCAACAATATCCGCATCTTTTCCTCTCCCACAGCATTTATTTCAGAAGATGGGAAAATTGCCATCCGCAAGATACTTGGTGGTCGCATGTTATCCGACACAGAGGTCGTTGACCTGCTCAGAGGCGAGACCATAGGTCCCTTCAGTGATTTCAGATCCAAAAAAGGTAAGCCTTTTACCGCTTCAGTTCGAATGGTCAACAACAAAGTCGAGTTTATATTTGCCGATACTAATGCCGATCTTGACATAGATGCCATAAAAAGCGGACCTGTGCTTGGCATCTCACCAACCGATAACACCAGGGTCTTCGCTGCGCCCATGGCCTACATTTCTGAATCGGCTCTTGATGGCAGCGATAAAGGACTCAAAATCAGCAAGATAATTCTTTCCAAGGAGATCACAGAGACACATATCAGACAGCTACTCTCGAAGGGCAGGACCGACCTGATCGAAGGGTTCATCTCGAAAAAGAAGAGACCCTTTGATGCCTATCTGGTTCTTGCAAAAAATGGTAAAGTAAGTTTTGAATTTCCACCAAGAAAATCAAAACAACAAGAGCAAAAAGCACAAAAAAATTGACAGCCCTGAGAGAAAAGGGAACAAATAACTATGAAACAAATTAAAAAAGAATACCAGGAGAAGAGTGGTTATGAACTGGCACAGATACTGGCACAGACTGCTCTTGACACCAAAGCGGAAGAACTGGTTATCCTGGATGTTCGTGGTCTGACTACCTTCACCGAGTATTTTCTTATCATGAACGGAAGATCAACGAGGCATGTCCAGGCGCTTGCGGAATCACTCGAAGCCAGGCTGCGATCAAAGCGAATAAAGGCAACAAGTGCCGAAGGCCTGAGGGAGGGGATGTGGGTTCTCCTGGATTTTGATGATGTTGTGGTCCATATTTTTTACCATGAACAGCGGAAATTTTACAATCTGGAGGGGCTCTGGTCTGAAGGTAAACGCATTGAGGTAGAGAATGCGTCCAAGGCCTGAAATCTCCGGCAAAAATCTGTTGAAACATACGAGAAATATATAGGATTATGCAATACTTAAGCACCAGGGGAGGAATCTCACCCATCCCCTTTACCAAGGCGGTAATGATGGGTCTGGCCGAAGACGGCGGCCTGCTTCTTCCCCGTACCATACCCCGGGTCGGCAGCGAAACCCTCAACTCCTGGCAGAAATTAAGCTATGCCGATCTGGCCTTCGAAGTTATGTCAAGGTTCGTCGATGATATTCCCAGCAGTGATTTGAAAGAGATCATCAAGCGTTCCTACACAACCTTTGGGGCAGAGGACATTACCCCGCTGGTTCATAAGGGAGACCTGCATATCCTCGAACTGTTCCACGGCCCCACGCTTGCATTCAAAGACGTGGCTCTGCAGTTTCTCGGAAATCTCTTTGAGTACCTGCTGGCCAAAAACCAATCGGTGCTCAATATCCTCGGAGCGACTTCCGGGGATACCGGATCTGCCGCGATTTATGGCGTACGGGGCAAGGACAGGATAAATATTTTTATTCTCCACCCGCATCAGCGGGTAAGCAAGGTTCAGGAGAAACAGATGACCTCGGTGCTCGATGCCAATGTCTTTAATATTGCCATCCGGGGTTCCTTTGATGACGCACAGACTATTATTAAAAAAATATTTACCGATATCGAGTTTAAAAACACCTTCAATCTAGGGGCAATCAACTCCATAAACTGGGCCAGGGTGCTCGCCCAGGTTGTTTACTATGTCCGCAGCTGGCTGCATGTTGCGCAGCACGAAAAGGATTCCTCCGTTGATTTTTCCATCCCAACCGGAAATTTTGGTGACATTTTTGCCGGGTATATCGCCAAGAAGATGTTGCCTGCCGGCGCCATCCGCCAGCTGGTTCTGGCGACCAACGACAATGATATCCTGGCTCGATTTGTCAATAATGGAGATTACTCCCTGGGGGAGGTAAAGAGAACGTCAAGCCCCTCAATGGACATCCAGGCAGCCTCAAACTTTGAGCGATACCTGTATTACCTGATGGACAGCGATGCCGCCCGCACTAAAGAATTGATGGAGGAATTTGCCGAGCATGGCAAGATCGATCTCTCCGGAAGCCAGGACCTGATTCGCCGTGATTTTGCCGCCGCTACTATTTCTGAGGCGGATGTTGTTCAAACAATAGCATCTTTTCATCAGAAGTATGACTATGTCCTGGACCCGCATACCGCGGTCGGGGTGAAAGCGGCACAGCAGTTCAAGACAGTCAGTGTACCGATGGTCTGTCTGGCGACCGCTCATCCGGCTAAATTCGGACAGGTCGTGGAAAGTGCCATTGGTTCTCCCCCGCATGTCCCGGAGAGCCTTGTCGGGATTATTGATAAACCATCCCGGTGTGAGGTTATGGATAGTGATAAAAAAACTATCCAGGACTTTGTTGCCAATAATGGTCTGCGGGCATAGTTTAGCAACTGCGTCGCTATGCATATCTTGACAAGATCAAGAGACTACTCTAATGTCAGCTGCAGGAAGTTCTTCCATCGGGGATCCTGAGTATGGAAACTCGCGACTATTCACAGAATTTTGGATGAGGTAAAAATGTTTGGATTAGGAATGCCGGAACTTATTGTAATTCTGGTGATAATAGTGATTATCTTTGGCGCGGGCAAACTCCCCGAAATCGGTTCCGGTATCGGTAAAGGCATTAAAAATTTTAAGGAAGCCACCAAGAAAGAGGACGACGCGAAGAAAATTGATGCGGACGAAAAAGATACCGACAGCAAGGCCTGAGAGCATTGTAATTTTTTTTAACGAATCGGAGTAAATCATCATGTTTGGTCTTGGAACCCCAGAACTTATAGTCATTCTCGGTATCGCCTTTCTTGTTTTCGGTGGAAAAAAGCTTCCGGAAATCGGGGCTGGACTTGGCAAGGCAATCAGCTCTTTTAAAAATGGATTGCAGGATGTCGAGGAGAGCGGAAAAGAGATCATCAATGATATTCCGGGAGTAAAGGAAGCAACAGAGGTCAAGCAACGGGTTGATCAGGTCAAAAACCTCGGCAAGATTGAAAACATTCTCAAATAGCCATATCTCTTTCTCCTAGGCAACACGCAAAGTAACGGCTCCCGGGTTAATAGTTTCGAGCCGTTGTGTTCTTTCCTCATGTCTGTTACGCACTTTCTTTCTCCGGTTCCACCCATTGCAGGATTTTTCGTGCAACTTTATTCTGTAGCAGATTGCTCCGGAAAAACCCTGGATGTTTCTTCGTATGTAAGCATTCCTACTCTTTTTTTGAACAATTACCCGCTTGAGGCGCCCTTAGTGTCCTGCCGACAATCCTCTTTGCAATATTCTTGACTTTTTTGTCATAACTGGATAAATCAAAGCTTTCAATCATACGTTTTTGTCTCTGTTTATCCGCAGGAATCCCCCAACAGGTCTGCATCCGATAGAGGTTCGAAAGACGTGTACCTTTGTCATCAATTTCTACCAGCATCAGGAGAGTAACATGTGCCGTTTAGCCCTGAAATCAGCGGATGAACCGTTTTCTCCATACGAGGTTCTCAAAGCAATGGAGGCCATGAAGGAAGGATATGACGGATCCGGTCTAGGGCTTCTGCTTCGAGGAATGGAGTTTGAAGATTTTAAATATAATCCAAGGTTTCCAATTTTATCCGGAATCGCCCATACGGAAAAAGCCTGGAAACGGGTCACCGAATTTATGGAGAAACGTGGCTATGAATTGAAATATGACCACCGTTTTCACATGCGACCGGAACTGATTGAAGCCGAGGACCGCCATCGCTATTTCCTCCGCGCCTACCGAATGCCCCTTGCCTTCCGGGACCAGACCGACGAGGTAAGAGAAGCGGAACTGCTGCGCACCCGTCTTGCTCTTCGCAAACTGGGCACGGAACAAGATAACATCACTATCTTTTCTTTTTACCCAGATGTAGCCATGATCAAGGAAGTAGGCTGGCCCCTGCAGATCGGCGACGCCCTTTGTCTCCATGATAATCAGATCAAGTCCCGGGTCTGCATGGCCCAAGGCAGACAAAACACCAACTATGGCATCAATCTCTATGCCTGCCATCCTTTCTTCATTCAGGGTATCTCAACCATGACTAATGGCGAGAACACCGCCTTTGTTCCCATTCGCGACTGGCTGATCGGCAAAAATATTCCCGGTTATGCCGGTTACCAGAGCGACAGTGAAGTCTTTACCCACATTCTCCATTACACCCTGAAAAAGTTGCAACTTCCTCTGCAGGCATACAAGCACATTATAACTCCTTTGAGTAACGCCGAACTGGCTGAACATCCCCAGGGAGAATTCCTTTTGGGCCTGCGCCAAGTCTGCAAACGGTTGATTATCGACGGTCCCAACGCGGTCATCGGCACTCTGCCCGACGAGACCTGCATGTTAGTCATGGATCAGAAAAAGCTTCGGCCGGCGACGGTCGGCGGTCGCCCTGGAGCATGGGCTATCGCCTCCGAGATATGCGGGGTGGATGCGATGGTTCCCGACCGCGACCCTTCTCTTGATTTTCAACCGATGCGCGAACATACAGTTATCATTCCCCCACATAGAAAGGAATTAGAAATATGGTCTCAGTACGATCCGTTTCCGTTACCCCTAGCAGCCTAACCCCAACCGATCTGCTTTGGATTATTGAACACCGGGAGGACCGGTGTACCCTCTGTGGACATTGCACCGCGGTTTGTCCGAAAGATGCCATCCGGCTGGCGTACATGCGGCAGAGGGTCCCGAAACTTGATGTCTTTAGTAAGAACAGAGGCAACGACTACCGGACTTTTACCGGTATCCGCCAGGAAACCGATCCGGCCAAGCTCTGTATTGGCTGTGGCATGTGTTCCATGGTCTGTCCCAATGAGGCGATAACTCCGGTCCCCGGGACCAATGAAAACCGTACGGTCTTTTTTGAGAACCGCAAAGGGGAACCGATGAAGCGCGGCGGTCGTCGCAATACCACCGGCCCGACCCTGCTTGACCGGATCATGTTCAACCGGATATCCATGCTCACCGATCCGGCTCTTGATGCAGGCAGGCATGAGTTCACCGCTACGACCACCATCGGGAGGATCCTCTCGCCCGAGGACTTCCTCGAAAGGACCTTGACCGACGGCTGGATTCCGCCGACCAGAGAGGTATTCCCCTTTATCATCGGCTCCATGTCCTTTGGCGCCCTGTCACCGAATATGTGGCTCGGACTGCTCCAGGGAGTCGCCTATTGTAACGAAGTCCTTGGTATTCCAGTCGTCATGTGTACGGGGGAAGGCGGATGCCCTCCCTGGGTGCTGAAAAGCCCATACCTGAAATACATCATCCTGCAGATTGCCTCCGGCTATTTCGGCTGGGATGAAATTATTCGGGCAATTCCTGAAATGCAGTGCGATCCGGCCGCTATCGAAATCAAATACGGCCAAGGGGCAAAGCCGGGCGATGGCGGCCTGCTCATGTGGTACAAGGTCTCCAAATTGATCGCCCGCCTGCGCGGCGTCCCCGAAGGAGTTGATCTGCCGTCGCCACCGGTGCATCAGACCTTGTACTCCATTGAGGAAAGCGTCATGAAAATGATCCAGACCCTTTCCATGGCTTTCCAGCATAAGGTACCGATTTATCCAAAGATCTCCGCTTCAACCTCCGCCAAATCAGTGTTGAACAATCTGGTCCGCAACCCGTTTGCCGGTGGATTGATGATCGATGGCATTGACGGTGGAACCGGGGCAGCCTATAACGTGTCCATGGATGCCACCGGCCATCCCATCGCCTCCTGCGTCCGGGATTGTTATCTTGACCTCGCCGCCCAGGGCAAGCAGAACGAAATTCCTATCTTCGCCGCCGGCGGCATCGGCAAAAACGGCAATGTTGCCCAGAATGGCATGGCGATGGTCATGCTTGGCGCTTCCGGTGTCCACATAGGCAAATATATTATGCAGGCTGCCGCTGGCTGTCTCGGGAACGAAAAGAACCGCTGCAACGTCTGCAATCTTGGTATATGCCCCAAGGGTATCACCAGCCAAAATGCCAAGCTCTATCGCCGTCTCGATCCCGACAAAGTTGCTGAAAGAGTAGCAGAGGTTTTTATGTCCATCAACACCGAGGTCAAGAAGATCATGGCACCGCTTGGCAGGTCCCAGAGTTTGCCGATCGGTATGTCGGACGCCATCGGTATTGCTGATAAAGCGGCTGCCGATAGACTGCAGATCAGATACGTCTGCTAGACATTAAGAGAATTACGTGGGTACCGGGAAGACGCAGAGAACCCTTTTACCCACCTGCAATAAGGAGTTGCCAGTGGTTACTACGGTAGTTAAAGGTCAAAACGAGAAAGGTCAACGTATCGGCTCAATGGAATTCGAGAAATTGGTGCGCCAAGCTGCAGCCTCGTCCGGCGACCTGATCCTCGAATCTTTCGGTCAACACAATATAGGTATTCGACTTCAGCGAGAAGAAGGCCTTAAAATAACCGTTAAAGGCCCTTCCGGCCAACGGCTCGGCTGTATGGGTATGCCCGGCACTTCGATCATCTGCGAAGGAGCAAGTTCCGACGACGTAGGATACCTCAATATCGGCGCAGAAATTGTAGTTCTTGGGGATGCCACCAACGGGGTCTGCAACGCCATGGCCAACGGCAAGGTCTTTGTCGCCGGCTCCATAGGTGCCCGTGGACTGACCATGACCAAATGGAATCCGGAATATGAAAGACCGGAGTTGTGGATCCTGGGCTCTACCGGCGACTCGTTCGCTGAATTCAATTGCGGCGGGATTGCCGTAGTCTGCGGCATTAATCCGAAAAATCCTGACAACGTTCTCGGCTACCGGCCCTGTGTGGGAATGGTAGGCGGGACTATCTATTTCCGCGGCAAGACGGACAACTCCTTTTCCAAAACCAACGCCAAACTCACCGTTCCCGATGACGTACAGTGGCAATGGTTGCTCGATAATATCGAAGGTTATCTGGCAAAAATCCACCGACCGGACCTTCTCACGACTCTTACCAGGCGCGAGGAATGGAACCTTCTCTTACCGATAACTCCCCAGGAAAGAGCGCTGATGTTTTCCGGCCCGATGCCGATGGCCGAATTCAGAAATAAACACTGGAACCCTGCCTTTGGCGGCGATCCCCTGCGAGATCTCGCCCCGGGCCTTGATCGCAGTGTCGTCGATACCATCGTTACCGGCGACCTCCGACGGAAGAAGCCATACTGGGCCAATTGTGAATCGGCCGCCCCCTGCACCTTTTACTGCCCGGTACATATCCCGACAGTTGACCGATTGCGGCTTATCCGTGAAGGACAGCTTGAGGAAGCCTATGAAATGCTGCTTCGTTATACTCCCCTGCCTGCCTCGGTATGTGGTGCCGTCTGCCCTAATCTCTGTATGGAGAACTGTTCCCGTCGAGGAGTTGACGAACCAATCGAAATACAGATCCTCGGGAGATCGGTAAATAAGGTTGACGCCCCTGCTGTTGCAGACTCTCTTGGCAAAAAGGTGGCCATAATCGGTGGCGGTCCTGCCGGAATGAACGTTGCGTGGCAACTTGCGCTGGCTGGCATTGAAGCCCATATCTTTGAGCAGGACGAGAAGATCGGCGGTAAACTTGCTCAGGTCATTCCTTGGGAACGTCTCTCTCAGGCCATCTGGGACCAGGAGATCAAGCGGTTCATGGAAACGCCTAATATTTCAGTCAACCTGAACGTGGCGATGACCAGGAAGAAATTTGCCGACTTGCAGAAGGAATTCGATTATGTGGTCGTGGCTGTCGGCACCCATGTTCCCAGGAAGCTCACTTTCCCAGGCAGCGACAGGGTGATTACCGCTCTGGATTTTCTCAAAAAAGCCAAGAGTCCTGCTCCTATGCCTGTTGGTAAGGAAGTGGTGGTCATTGGTGCGGGAAATGTCGGTTGCGATGTTGCCTGCGAAGCTTACCGACTTGGAGCCGAAAAAGTTACTCTGGTCGATATTCAGAAACCTCTTGCCTTCGGCAAAGAAAAAGAGGCCGCCGAAACCCTCGGAGCCACTTTCAGGTGGCCGATAGTAACCAAAGAAGTAACTGAAAAAGGGCTTATGACCACTGATGGTGAATTGCTTACTGCCGAGACCGTTATCATCTCCATTGGCGACATCCCCGCCCTCGAGTTTCTGCCTGAAACCGTTGAGACCATTACCGTCGGCGGCGCAGCCTGGGTTACAACCGACAAGGCGCATCGTACCTCGGATGCCCGGGTGCTCGCGGTAGGTGATGTGGAGCGGCCCGGTCTTGCCACCCACGCCCTCGGCTCTGGAAAAACTGCGGCGGAATACATTATCGCCAAGTGCAAAGGCCTTGACTGGAAACCCTTCGACAAACAGGTTATCCCCCAGAAGGCACTGACCATTACCCATTACATCCCGATGGAAACCGGCTCAACTGAAGCGGATCAGGCGGATAGATGTCTCTCCTGCGCCTCATGCCGTGACTGCCATCTCTGTGAAACGATCTGTCCCACCGGGGCCATCAGCCGCAGGGAACTGGAATTTGGCTCGAAAAGCGGTTATCAGTTTGGACTGGAGAGCAGCTACGAGTATGTTTCTGACGATAAGAAATGTATTGCCTGTGGCTTTTGCGCCGACACCTGCCCATGCGGCATCTGGACCATGAACGCCTTCTAGTGTCAGTCAAGTATCAATTGTTGTACTTTCGCGCCGCATTTTTGGTTTGCTGCGAGGCCCGACAGAGGGGCACGGGAGAGGCGACGATTGAGGCTTGACAAGGACTAGTGCCCATGTGGCCGGACTTGCGCTAAAAGGCCCTGCACGTCGATTGCAGGGCCTTTTTTTATTATCTACGGATAAGACGAATCGTCACATCATATTTGGCAGTGGCAATATCTGCCGGCAGCTGCGCAGCATCCGGGACCATTATGGTCAACACCCTTCCATTTCGCGGATCGTTGACCTCTTTATTCCGTCGTTCTCTTCCCGAGGGACCGGCTATTCCTTTTCTCGGCGGCCTTACGTGCAGCAGTTGGGCTGTTATTGAGGAGCTTTTGTCCTGTTGCGTCTTTCTGGCCTGCTGTTTCAAAGGGGGGACTGATCCGATAACTATTTCCATTTCGATCTCCTCTTTTAGTGTTTCCCTTAGTACTACCTCTTCCATAGAAAAACGGCAAGACAAGCCCCTGGTAATGCGTGACTTTAACCTTGCTGATACCGATAATGTAGTCTGGCTTTTTTCTTTGCGGCTATTTGCCATCTTCACTTTCGGTTGACCTATGGTATATTCCCCCGATGCAAACAGTCAAATGCCATTGACAGGAATGTGCTGTTGTAAAGAGCATAAGGAACCTGCCTTCCGTTGATACTATTTCAAAACAGAGCTTTTCAGATGGCCGATCCCTTAAAAAAAATTCTCGAACCGATCAAAGAATTACAGACCATTCGTGGCATTGAACTGCCTATCGGCCTGGAATTTCTCCAGCTCGTAGTCACCGGCCCACCCGGAGCAGGAAAATCATACTATATAGAACAGATACGAGGATGGCCAAATGAAGGCTACCTTGACCTGACACAGAAAGGCTGGTGGAAGGATCAATCCCTTGTCTTCCGCCCCCGTGAAGTTCATTTGGGGCTGCCCTTTTGTGGCCACAAAGAAGCTCTGACTGTCTTCGATAAAGAATGGCTGGAGAGCAATACTCCTCTGGAACTCGAGTTTGATCGAATCAAGATTCCACCTCAAAAAGAAAATCTGTTTCAGACCGATTGGCGTCATAGGTATATTTTTGAATTTCTCATTCCAAGCCCGTCAACTATCTACCAGCAGCGAGTCGAACGTCAGAGTCGAGGTTATTTCCCAGTTGATGAGAGACTCAGCCTGGTAATGGTGAAAAATCAGGTCGCAGTGTATAGAGAGGTAGCCCTCTACCTGCACAGGGCAGGAATCAATGTCTACGTACGAAAGAGTCTTGACAAATCACCGATGAGAATTGCCGAAAAAGGGGTAGCCAATGTACCCCGCTGGGTGCTCAATAAAAAGCCTGGCCGACCGAGCCTGAAAAGTATCGCCGGTTGGAAATGGCTGATTCGCAGACGCTATCCAATCGAGTGGCTTACCCTCAGCGGAGAGCCGCTGTCCCTGCGGCGCGAAGGAAGAATCGCCCACGATGGTAAATGTTTCGAACTGATAATCGGCGATATTCCTTTGCGCTTCCAGCCGGAAATAGCCTTGGGGATAAAGAAAAAAGCCGCCCATAAAAATTGGATCATTAATACCGATCAGGGTTGCTCCACCCGGACAATCAAAGGGTTTATTCGACTTCGCCTGGGGGAAACGGTAATAATCGGTCAAGCAAATAATGAATTCTGCAAGGTGTTTCAGTTTAATGATTCGGTTGCCAAGCGGCATGTAAGTGTTACCAACCGTAGAGGCGACCTCATCCTCACCCCGCTGGCCATTGAACGGGAAACAAAAATAGTCAGACTCGACAACCTTGACTATAGGGAGCAGTTGGAAAAAGGCAGACACAAAGCCTTGCTCGAAATCCGGCATATCTACGGTCAAAAAATTGAACCTCTCCCACCGGTTCCTGCATTGCAAACAATAAAGCAAGTGAATGAGCTACTCCAGCAGGAGCAGTTTCGTGCCAGAAACAGACAGGGAAATCCTGGCGGTCTGGTAGAGATTACCGGTGAATTGGTTCCAGTAATTGTCGGCGACTTGCATGCCCAGGTTGACAATTTTTTGAAAATTCTCAGTGAAAACTGCCTGCTCGACTGTTTACGTATGAAAAGCGCCAATCTGATTATCCTTGGCGACGCTGTCCATTCCGAAAATATAGACGAAATGGACAAGTTCGAGACATCAATGCTCATTATGGACCTAATTTTTCGGCTCAAGCTTAAATTTACTGAAAATTTATTTTATTTACGGGGTAATCATGACAGCTTTGATCCGGAAATTAATAAGAATGGTTTTCTGCAGGGAGCCCTCTTCCGGGAAATGCTCCTTCAACATCGCGGCCGGGAATATGTGCGGGAAATGGAAATCTTCTACGAAAGGCTGCCGTACATTATCTGTTCGGACACGTTTATTGCCTGCCATGCCGGCCCTCCCCGTAATGGAATAACAAAAGACGATTTGATCAATATAGCGGACAACAAAAAACTGGCCGCGGAGTTGACCAATAACAGACTGCAGCGGACGAACTACCCTGCTGGCTATTCCAAAAGAGACGTAAAAAAACTGCGGAAATGCCTTAATCGTCCACAGAAAACCAGATTTATTGTCGGTCATACACCAATAGACCCCTTTGGCAGTTTTTGGTTGCACGCCGGTGCTATCAAGAACCACCACATCATCTATAGTGCCCAGGTGGAGGGACCGAGCATCTTTGTCCAAACAGGTAATTATTTTACCCCAATCAGTTTTCCGGCAGAGCCACTCACCGACCTGATAAACGATCTGACATAACTTTATTGGGTCCCAGCAGCTATGGTGCATTATGGTATTGTCAAAGCAACAGGATATTATTGGAGAATCAGCTCATCTTTTTTAAGACCCAGGATCTCACTGGCGGTGATTTCTCTGCATACCTTAACAAATCAGTTGACTTTCCTGGTAAACTTAGTATTGAAGCAATCAATTTGGACACTATTCCAGCGCGATTTTGACGTTGTCCCCATTTTCAATCGCAGTTTTTACTCCCTTTTGAGACCGGGAAGAAAATGATGAAAACGTTCTCTCACCATACATTCTGCTCAGGAGGTCACTCTCTCATGCCAATCATGTCCAATCGTCATCTGTCCGGACTGCTCCGGGGGTCACCATTCAAGCCAATTCAGGAACATATGAAGGTAATCTTCTCCTGTGTCTGTTTAATCCCACCGCTCTTCGATGCGGTATACCGGGAAGATACTGCCTCAGTAGTCGATTTTGCTGAACAGATCAAAAAACTTGAAACAAAGGCCGATAAGCTGAAGTCGACCTTCAGGTTGAATATGCCAAAATCCCTCTTCCTTCCTGTCGACCGAAAAGACCTGCTCAGTCTTATCGGCGACCAGGACAGAATTGCCGACAGCACCGAAGATATCGCCAAAACCTTTCTCTTTAGGGAGATGACGGTACCGGAAGGGATCAAAGACCTTTTGGATGAACTGCTGGAAGGGACAATGGAGATATCCGCTGCCGCCAAAGAGATGATCGGTCAACTCGATGAATTGCTTGAGGTGGGCTTTGCCGGCAGGGAAATAGACAATGTTGCCAAAATGATCGCCGGAGTTCGCCGAAGTGAGCATAACATCGACGAAATAATGCACAGGATTAAAAAGAAACTCTTCTCTATCGAAAAAGACCTGGATCCTGTTTCGGCAATATTCTGGTATCAGATAATTGATCTGCTTGGGGTTATTTCCGATCAGTCTGAAAATCTGGCCGACCGGCTGCTTCTTTTTCTTTCTAAATAACGTACGGGGATTTCAATGGAAATTATTGCTGAATACGGAACAGCTATGATGATCTTGGCCGTTATTTTCGGCCTCTATATGACTTGGGGCATCGGAGCAAACGATCTGGCCAATGCCATGGGGACTTCTGTCGGAGCAGGCGCCGTATCGGTTAAACAGGCAATCTTCATCGCCATGGTTTTCGAATTTCTCGGGGCAGTCCTGGCGGGCGGTCACGTTACGCAAACCATCCGCAAGGGGATCATCGATCCAACCGAAATTATCAATAGCCCGGAAATTCTTATTTACGGCATGCTGGCATCTCTGCTTGCAGCGGCTGTATGGCTGATGATCGCTTCTGCAAAAGGATGGCCTGTCTCCACCACCCATTCGATTGTCGGAGCCCTGATCGGTTTTGCTATAGTCGGTATAGGTCCCGAAGCGGTTAAATGGGGTAAAGTAGGAAGTGTGGTAATGAGCTGGATCATTTCTCCGGTTGTCGGTGGTACTCTCTCGTTTTTGCTGGTAATGAGTACCAGAAGGCTCATCTTCAATACCGATGAACCTCTAAGAAATGCCAAGAGATTCGCCCCAGGCTATATTTTTCTCGTGGGATTTATCATCTCACTCGTCACAATCTTTAAGGGGCTCAGCCATCTCCATCTAAAACTGACCACAATAGAGAGTTTTCTCGTGGCAATCGCCTTCGGATGCCTGACCGCCGGTATAGGCTGGACATTTATCCGGAAAATCAAAGATGATCCAAAAGCGAATAAATCCTTCCACTATGCCAGTGTGGAAAAGGTTTTCACCCCGATGATGCTCTTTACTGCCTGTTCCATGGCCTTTGCCCATGGTTCAAATGATGTTGCCAACGGGATCGGGCCCCTGGCAGCAATATACAGCATAGTCAGTTCCGGTGGTGGGGTGATGCAGTCATCCAGCCTGCCAAACTGGATTCTACTGCTGGGCGGCGGGGGCATCGTCCTCGGTCTGATAACATTGGGCTACCGGGTTATGATGACGGTCGGAAAAAAGATCACCGAGCTGACTCCTTCCCGCGGTTTCTGTGCTGAACTCGCAGCAGCGACCACTGTGGTGATTGCCTCCCGTACCGGACTGCCCGTCTCTACTACCCACATTCTTGTCGGCTCGGTACTCGGGGTTGGACTGGCTCGGGGAGTTGGTGCCCTTGACCTGAGGGTCGTATTGAACATCATCGTCTCCTGGTTGGTGACCCTTCCCGCCGGTGCCCTGATGGCAATGCTCTTTTTCTTTACCCTGAAAGGCATCTTTGGTTAATGCTCAACTGCATCACCTTACCCCCTTGAATCACCGAGCCCCTTTTCTGACCAGATTGGTCGTAAAGGGGTTTTTTCTGGTCAGCCGCCATTCATTCGACGAACCAAACACGCTGGTCGGGTAGATTAAATCGTGGTTGATTTCCATCAACAAGGTGAATATCCAGGTAACAGTGGTTATGTTATTATTTGAAAATGATTACCACAACCGTTTTGACAAAACGCGAAAAAGATTAGGGAGAGCACTATCATGAGGACAACAAGCAAGTGGACAATGTTGATAGCGATGGTCTTTCTGTTTTTCTGTTCCCCGGCCTATGGCTATCATGGCAAGATCACTTTAAATCAGATAAAAGCCAAGGAATATATCAGTCAACTCCAAGCCGGAGCAGACCCGGACAGTCTCACGAGACCGCATCTGCGGCGCGACAAGAATAACAAAATGAAACAATCCCGCCGGGAGATACAGAAGGCAATGGATGATGCGGAAGCACTCGCCCGAGCTGGCAAATATCAACTCATAAAAGAACCAGAATTTAAATATAACGGTATCCCGGAAGACAAATACAGAGCCATGCGGAATGAAAAGCAGAACAGCAATTATTGATGGCGTCGTAAAAACTACCCAAAGGGCATAGCAATCTTCACCTTCTTCATTGCCACTAATTTTCAATCATTTCGAAGTACCTCTTGTAAGGCGAAATGATTGAAAATTTGCACCTCGAAGTTGAAGTTTTTTACTTAGCCAACCCTTTGTTATAGGTTTTTACGAATTTGTCATTATTGACACTGCAGATATTTTGGCCACCTGAACGTCTTCGAGTCTCGGGGAACATTTTAACCGGCAATTGGTCAGTAACCCTACAGAAGGGTAATGTGTCCTGAAGTTATCTCTTCACTCTGATAGTTTTTTTCCTTTCTTTTGACCATCTTACCTTCTAACCGAAGATCAACTAACTGCTTTATCGTACTTTTCACTTGTAATGAGCCCGTCAGGAAACATATAATACAAAGAGAAGTAAAATATCTTTTTGTCTCCAGCTATTATTTCTTATATCTGTCAATCATGGAAAACCAAGAGAGACAGGCACCGTTAAACGGAAAAAGAATGCGGAGGTAACCGATGCCAATGGGTAACAATCGTCGGGACAACAGAACCTGTGAAATGCAATCCCCTCCAGATGGAGAACGTCGCTGTGAAAACCGCCGTAAGGACCGAAGTGAGGGATATACATATATCCCAATGGTAGGCTGGTACTGTCGGCGCGAAAGAGTACGACGGGGAGAGGAGTTCAAGAACTGCAGGTAGAAGACTAATTAATCACAGCTTTCAGCATAAAATCGCGCCAGATGGGCGCTGCGGTTGCACCGCCACTTGCCTGTCTCCCCATGGACTCATTGCGGTCATTACCTACCCATACCCCTGTGGTATACCGTGCAGCATACCCAATAAACCAGGCATCACGGTTTTCATCGGAGGTCCCTGTCTTCCCGCCCCTGACTCCAGGCACATCGGCGACTTTGCGACCGGTGCCATAGGCAACAACCTCCTGCAGCATTTGCCGCATCTGCCCCATCACCTGCCCCCTTGCCACAGTTCGCCGTGTTCTGGCATTTTCCGGAAGAATTACGGTTCCATCGGTAAGAACGATTTTGCTGATAAAGGACGGACTGGTGAAACTGCCATCACCGGCAAATGGCAGATAAGCAGCGGTCAGTTCCAATAGTGAAACATCCGCAGCCCCGAGAGCAAGGGAGAGATCCGGTGGCAAATTTGCTGAGAACCCTGCTCTCCTGGCAATTTCATGCACCCCTTTATAGCCGATTTTCTGCATAAGTCTTACTGTTGCGGCATTAAGGGAATATGCCAGTGCGTCGGCCAGAGTTGTCTGTCCATGATACTTACCGGAATAATTTCTCGGACTCCATATTTTGCCATCCCTGCCGCTGATGGAGATTGGTCTATCGTCTATTGGAGACTGAGGAGACCAACCCTGATTTAAAGCAGCTGCATAGACAAAGGGTTTAAAAGTTGATCCGGCCGGTCTTCTCGCCTGAGTGGCCCTGTCAAATGGAGATCGCTCAAAGGATGTTCCTCCGACCAGGGCTCTCACCCTCGCCGGCGACGTTTCAATACAGACTAAGCTGGCCTGGGGAATGGCTTCAATGGAGTTCCCGGCCAGGGTCTGCCGGCTCAGACTTGCTCTCACCCCACGACGTATTGCCGCGCTGGCCTGTTCCTGCAGTCTCGAGTCCAGATGGGTGTAGATCCTTGCCCCGGCGGTCTGCAGGGGACTGTGCAGAATTTCCCGGGCCTCCCTCTTCACTACCCCCAGATAGTAGCCATTATCGTCCGTCGCCTTTTGGCTGTACGAATTCAATATAATCTTTTCGGTATAGGCGCGCTGGGCCTCTTCTCTACTTATATAACCATCTGCCGCCATCCTGTTGAGCACATATTTCTGTCGTTCAACCGCCCGGTCGAGATGTTCAAAAAGCGAATATTTACTTGGGGCCTGGGGCAAGCCGGCGAGCAGAGCACACTCGCCCAGACTGAGTTTTGCAGCACTCTTACCGAAATAGACCTGGGCCGCCGCCTCAATTCCGTTGGCCCCTTCCCCGAGGTAAATCTGGTTGAGATAGATATAGAGGATCTCTTTTTTACTGAGCAGTTTGTCAATTCGCCAGGCAAGGATAGCCTCCTTGAATTTACGCACATATGTCTTTTCCGGCGTTAAAAGTAACGACTTGGCAACCTGCTGGGTGATGGTCGACCCCCCCTGGCTCCTTGAACCGCCGCGCAAATTATTAATTGCCGCCCGCAGTACTGAGAGAAAATCAAGGCCGGGATGTTCATAAAACCGGCCATCCTCCGCTGCGACAAAGGCCTTTGCCACAAAGGGTGACATTGCCTGCAGGGGAATTACCGTACGATTTTCAGTAAACATTCGCTCAACGATATTTCCTGAACTATCGTAGATGAGTGTCGTCTGGGCTGGTTGATATCTGGTAACCGAACTCAGATCGGGTATTCGCAGACTGACCAACAGAAAAAGAAGACTTCCCAGAAATACTGTCTGCAGCAGACAGATGACAATGAGAAAAACTGAGATGTGCTTTTCTGTGTAGATCTGCCGGCGTGCCGAAGGTTTACGAATCGGATTCCGCCTGGTGCTCTTGGGTTTAGGGGGTGACACTCTCGCAACACTCATGGTATCATTCGACAAATTATTTTGACACGGGGGTATTTTACCTCGCGCACTGTAACATCTGCCCATGAACTATCAACAGGAAAGTCGGTACCATGTCAAAAATTCGCATCCTCCCGGAACAACTCGCCAATCAGATCGCAGCGGGCGAAGTGGTTGAACGTCCCGCCTCAGTCGTCAAGGAACTTCTGGAAAACAGTCTGGATGCCGGGGCAAATCGGGTGGAAATCGAAATAGAGGGTAGCGGCACCAGATTGATCCGTATCATCGATAATGGTGTGGGAATGGCCGAAGATGACCTCCTTCTTAGCCTTGAACGGCATGGTACCTCTAAGATCGAAACAGAGGAGGATCTTGGAGCCATTGCGACCCTCGGATTTCGTGGGGAGGCTATTCCGTCCATCGGTTCCGTCTCCCAGCTGAGCATTACGTCCCGCCCCGAGGAGGCAGAATTGGGGACAAGGGTGGTATTACATTTCGGTAAATTGACCAAGGTACACGAAATCGGCTGCAGCTTTGGCACGACAATCGAGGTACGCAACCTCTTTGGCAATACGCCCGCTCGCCGGAAATTTCTCCGGACTGCGCGCACCGAACTTGGCCATATCGATGAGGTTGTAAAAAACTATGCCCTCGGCTCGCCTAGCGTCACCTTTATCCTTCGCATCGACGGTAAAGACATCCTCTATCTGGATAATTCTCTGTCGATAGAGCAGCGACTCGGCAATATAATGCGCTTTAGCGGACCGTTCCTTCCCGTCGGCAGCGATGAGCAAAAACTGAGCATCCGCAAGGTCAGCGGCTTTCTTGTCCCTCCCGAAAAAGTAACCATCGGCCCGGCGAGAATGCGTCTTTTTGTCAACGGCAGGGCAATTCGAGACAGAATGATCATCCACGCCGTAACGGAAGGGCTCCGCGGCTTCCTGATGAAAGGCAAAAACCCATCCGGGTTGATCACTCTGACCTTGCCGCCGGAAGAGGTTGATGTCAACGTCCATCCGGCAAAACATGAGGTTCGTTTTCGCAATTCCCGAGATGTCCATACCATGGTCAGTCAAACTGTTTCAGCGGCTATGCGTAGTCATCAACTGGCAATCAAGGCCAGAATCTTCGGTCCTGAACGAACCATTGACAGAACGCCGATTCCTCTTGAACCGCAGATGGAAGTGATACAATCATTTGAATCGTCATCAACTCCCAATGCGGAACCAGCTGCCAATGTTTCAGAATCGTCAGATATCCAGTATCGAAAACAAGAGGAAAACCGATCACCGCTGTCTAAGGGGCAAATCGCCCCTCAGCCATCAGCGGTCAAGGCTCGTCCGCTCTTTGCCACAGCGGAGCCGATGCGACAAGCTCCTCTTGGGAAGGATGAGCCGGCAAGTCTGAACAAGGGTACCGGACAGACCGGTAATGCAGGAGCCCACAACCTGCTGGTCATCGGCCAATATGATGAGCTGTATATTTTCTGTAAAAACAGCGAAGGTCTGCTGGTCATCGACCAGCATGCCGCCCATGAAAGACTGCTATATGAGAAACTACGCAAACACTACCTCGACAATACCGTTGTCCGGCAGACCTTAATGTTTCCGGAAACGGTGGAACTTTCTCTTTTTCAGGCCCAGTTGGTCGAAAAAAACCAGAAGGAACTTGAACGTCTTGGTTTCTCAGTCCGGGAATTCGGTGGCAATACATATATTATCTCCGCCGTACCTGCCCTGGCCGGTCATGCCAACCCCCGCGACCTCTTTCTCGACATTTTGGAACAGTTCGGCAGCGAAAACAGTAGCGGAGAAGCCGGCGGTTTCCTCAATACTATCCTGGCGACAATGGCCTGCAAGGCTGCGGTCAAGGCTGGGACACAACTCTCGACGCAGGAAATAGACAGGCTCCTCAACGAGATGACCAAGGCGGACCTTTTTTCCCATTGTCCCCATGGCAGGCCGGTGGTTAAACAGTTTACCCGAGAAGAGGTAAAAAAATGGTTCTATCGAACTTGAGTACCCATAGAGATACGAGCCTTGCTTAACATAAACCGGCATTAAATTATTAATTTTGAGACTGGAGCCTATCGGCTCACTCCTGATCATGGTATCATCAGGTAATACCTTGAATATTGACAGTTGCTTCATGTTTTGACTTACCACCAACACTGAAAACGATTATAATGCCACACAACAGAAAAAAGAGACAATCCACAAACCGATTCGGTCAATTATTCCTTTTATTCCCTTTTCTCGCCGTGTTGCTGTTGAGCGGCTGTGCCAAACCCCCGGTTGCCAAAATAATGGAAACCACTGCCTACTGCGGCTGCTCTGCCTGTTGCAGCTGGGAAAGGGGCAGCTGGAAGCTCCTTAAACTCGATTTCTGGAATCGGTATGTCAGTTCAGGTCCCAGAGCCGGCCAGCCGTACAATGGGTTGACCGCCAGGGGTACGGTCCCCTACGAACCTCAGGAAGGACTTTTTTCCGCGGACTCCATCTTCCACCCCTGGATGATTCCCGTCCGTCTTGTCCTTTTTCCCTGGTACCTGCTTCCCCACGATGGCACCATTGCCGCGGATACGAAATATTACCCCTTCGGTACCCGAATGCACATTCCGGGATATGGCTGGGGTGTGGTGGAGGATCGGGGGGGTGCTATTAAAGGACCGAAGCGGATTGATCTCTATTTCAGCTCGCATAGTGAGGCACTTGCCTGGGGCAGGAGAAGGCTGCCGGTGGTCGTCAAATATCCCCGGTGACAAAGGACCACTCAACGTTCCCAACACCTCTTTAATATAATCATGCAGCCCCTGACTATTTTTAGGGTGTTTCCACCCTTTGCGGCCGGCTATTTTTTATCCTACCTGTACCGGGTAGTGAACGCGGTGATTGCCCCCGATCTCATCGCCGATATCGGCGTCGGCCCCTCCGCTCTCGGCCTGCTGACGGCGACCTACTTCATCTCTTTTGCCTCCTTTCAACTCCCCCTCGGAGTCCTGCTCGACCGATTCGGTCCCAGAAGGGTTGAAGCCGCCCTGCTGGTATTTGCCGCCCTTGGCGCTTTGGTCTTTGCCAAATCTTCCAGCCTCACCGGCCTTGTTGTTGGCCGGGCATTGATCGGTTTCGGTGTATCCGCCTGTCTCATGGCGGCTTTCAAGGCCTATACCTTGTGGTTTACCAGGGATAAATGGCCGCTGGTCAACGGTTTTCAGATGGCCGCCGGTGGACTTGGAGCCCTGGCCGCCACCTCACCGGTCGAGGCAACCCTGCAATTCACCGACTGGCGCGGTGTTTTCATGGCCCTTGCCCTTCTGACACTTTTGACGGCTGCCGCTGTTTACCTTATTGTGCCTGAAAGGACAATCGAACGGAGCGGAATGAGTCTGCAGAATCAGCTTCGGGGAATCTACCAGATTTTTACCAGCAGAAAATTTTGGCACATGGCGCCGCTCACCACCATGTCCCAGGCCGCTTTTCTGGCCATCCAGGGTCTCTGGGCAGGACCGTGGCTTGCCCATGTTGCCAAATTTGACAGGACGGAGGTCGCCGGCCTGCTCTTCTGGGTGGCCGTTGCCATGATTGTCGGTTTTATCTCTCTTGGTACCATTGCTGAACGGTTAAGCCGGCGAGGTATTTCCGTTGCCACCACAGCGATGACCGGGATGGTTCTGTTCATGTTGGTACAGCTGTTGCTGATACTCGGTCCAATCAGCTGGTGTACCTCAATCTGGTTGGCTTTTGGCTTTTTCGGAACCTCCGGGATCATTGCCTATTCGGCCCTCTCCCAATCGTTCCCGGTCCACCTGTCGGGCAGGGTGACCACTGCCATCAATCTTCTCGTTTTTGTGGCTGCCTTCATCGGTCAATGGACAATAGGCGGCATTATCGATTTCTTCAGTAATGGCGAAACAGCTCTTTCCCCAAATGGTTTTCATGCCGGGTTTGCCCTGCTGCTGCTGCTTGAACTGGGCGGCGTCATAATCTATTTCTTTGCCGGTCAAAAACAATTTGACGATGAATAGGGCATGGTTACAATTACGTCGGTGCTGAAACCATCCCTTTTCCCTTGAGAAGCAGTGAGTTGTTTCCTGCCCTCTAAAATTTCGCTTTAAAAAAGTACTCCATGGAACAAGAGCGTACAATTACGATAATCGGTGGTGGACTGGCAGGTTGTGAAGCCGCATGGCAGGTAGCTGAGAGAGGCGGCAACGTTCGCCTCTTTGACATGAAACCATTGAAATACAGTCCCGCTCATAACTCCGAAAAACTTGCAGAACTGGTCTGCTCCAATTCCCTACGGTCAAATGACCAGACATCCGCGGTCGGGTTGCTGAAAGAAGAAATGCTTCGCTTCAACTCCCTCATTATGCGGATAGCATATGAGACGAAAGTGCCCGCGGGCAAGGCTCTTGCCGTGGATCGAGAGAAATTTGCCGCCCGGATTACGGCAATTATCGAAGAGCACCCGTTGATCGAGATCGAGCGACAGGAGGTTCTGGCGCTTCCTCCGCCGTCCGACAGCCCAATAATTCTTGCCACCGGGCCGCTCACCTCGGAGCCACTTGCCGAGTCGCTTGCGACGCTTACCGGCAAGAAGCGTTTGGCCTTTTATGATGCCATCGCCCCGATAGTATCGGCCGACTCGCTGAACATGGACATAATCTACAGCAAGTCCCGCTATGACGATGGCCCGGGGGACTATCTGAACTGTCCGATGGATCAAGAAACCTACCTGAAATTTATCGATGAACTTGGCAAGGCAGAGTGCATGCCTTTGAAGGACTTTGAAGATGTCAAATATTTTGAAGGCTGCCTGCCGGTGGAAGTCATCCGCTCACGCGGAGAGGACACCCTTCGTTTCGGGCCAATGAAACCTGTCGGCCTGGCCGACCCGAAGACGGGGCAGGAGCCCTATGCCGTCGTCCAGCTCCGCAAGGAAAACAGAAGCGGAACCACCTATAATATGGTCGGTTTTCAAACCAAATTAACCTACAGGGAACAGCAACGGATTTTTCGACTCATCCCCGGGATGGAAAAGGCTGAATTCGCCAGACTGGGTTCCATCCATCGCAATACCTTTATTCACTCTCCTGAATTGCTACACCCGACCCTCCAGTTCAAAATCCGACCGGACCTGCTGCTGGCGGGCCAGCTCTCAGGGGTTGAGGGCTACGTGGAATCAGCGGCAATGGGACTGCTGGCCGGCATCAACGGTGCCCGGCTGGCAGCGGGTCTGTCCCCGGTCGTGCCACCTCGGGAGACAGCCCTCGGATCGCTGGTCAATCACCTCACCAATAGCGATTCCGCTCGATTTCAACCATCGAACATAAACTTCGGTCTCTTCCCCCCCTGGGAGAAGAAGATCAGGAAAAAATTCAGAGGAGAGGAACGAGCGGCAAGGGCACTCACAGCACTGAAGAAATGGCAGGATGCTGAACAGGTATAGGGTGAGAGGATTGTCTCAATCTTCTTCCATTGAATGTTCCGTGAATCCCCAATAGGGAAAATCCAGGCGATAGTCGGCAACCCGGCCCGGGCTGTGTTCCCTGCTTGCCACCAGACAGAGGGTATTGCCTTTTCCCGCACCCTCCGCCGCGCCACCTCGTTTCTGGCCTGAAGGGTAGAGCACCATGGCATTGTCGGCACTGTATTCAATATCCCCGGAGCCCTTGAATACCCCGAGATGCGGTTCATCGATATAGGAACCTGCCGCACCTCTTGTAAGCTCGGAAATTACCAGAAAAGACACCTGTAATTCATCACGGATGGACTCCATTTGCCGAAGCCAGGCGTCGATACCGGTACGCCTCTCCGAAAACTCGTTAAATGGCAATTTATGCAGACTGTCGACCACCACCACAGTATATTCATTTTTCGTTTCATGGCGGATAAAATCGATATGTTTTCTCATGAGTTCAGGCGTTACCTTACGATCATTGATCACCCGCCAGTAAAAGAACATCTTCTGCAGTTTTCTTTTGGCTATTTCATGACTCTTTTTCTGTTTATCCGGCAGGTTTTGCGTTCTTATCTGGTCGGTTGACAACCGGGACAGCCGGCTCAAGGTACGCTGATAGATTTTCTGCCGACCATTTTCAAAGTCATAGTAGAGAACCGGAATCTGTCGCAGGGCCATCTCCGATGCTATCTGGATCAGAAAGGTCGATTTTCCAACTTTTGGTGCACCGCCGATCACGTTGATCCCATGGATACCGCCCAGGGCTTCATCCAGTCGGGGGAAGCCGGAAGAGAGATTCGTGTACTCTTCTCCCTGTTCTTTTTCAAGAGTCTGGAAAAAATAGTGGAATTCCCGTAGAGGAGAAGAAAAAGGTGAAAACGCGCGGGAGGTTTTAACCATATCCCCGATTCTCGCACCGAATGCCTTTCCCGAATCCCTGGCCAGCTGCCAGAGATTATAGTGTCTGGGACTACTCGGTTGCCAAGCCAGAATCCTGGCCTTATATCCGACCCTGGACGCAAGGTTTCTGGCCGCCTGTTCTGATTCTCTGTTGTTGGCGACACAGATAAACAGGGTTTTCACATGCTCGAAAAGCTGGGCAGGCAGTCTTTCCATCACGTTATAATGAGAAACCGCAACCCCTGGAAAACCAAGCTGCTTCAAGGTCAGCAGGTTTTCCTCTCCCTCGCAGATAAAAAGCGCCCCGTTTTCACAACGTTTCAGGTCAAGAACGTTGAACAGGTTAAACGGTTCTCGGCTGAACTCTTCATTCCCATGCCAGAAATTGTCTTCCGTCCTCTCAGGATGGACACAGCGGGCTGCATAACAATTTCCGTCCTCCTGGAGATAGGGATAGACGATATAACGACCGTTAAACCCAACCTGCAACTCCATGAGAACGGCCTTGGTAATACCACTTTGCTTGAAAAGAGTGCAAACCGCATCGGTGAGCCTGTCTTGAAAAGCGCGTATCTCGTCATTGATATTTTCTGCCGGGTATTCAGGTTGTTTGGTGATAAGCTCCCGGTCCGGATCAAAATTCGGCACCTCACTCAACGGAATCCCGGCCAACCGGGCAAACCAGAGTGGGAACCCGCCGGGAACGCAACGATTCAGGCAACGAAAGTATCCATGAAAAAAGCTATCCCGATTGAGAAAGACGATCAACCGGCCATTATCGTAACCATGATTTTTGCAGAAGGGACATTCGGAAATGAATTTCTCCTGCCATTCACCGTGCAGATGTTTCAGGTAAAACTTTGAAATGATATCATTACCTTCAGCCATTGTATGCTCCGGATGAGGCGGGGGAGATGGTAAAACGCTTTTGGTCATTTATTTGATCGCCTGAGATTCCCGACGCATGGCTATGACGATATCATGCAGTTGTTTTCGGTCTATCAGATTGTCGAATTTCATATGCAGGGAATAATCGTTCTCCACGGCGTAAGTGTGCTTTACTGCCAGAACCTCTCCTGTAATACTGATGCCGCGGGGCATTTTCTCCACAGCCGGAATTTCCAGCTGCAGTTTTCTTCCAAGGAGCAGCCGACCATTTTCTTTCTGTGAAATCCTTGCCAGCACAGAGATACCACCTTCGGAAATATCCAAAAGTTCCACTTTGAACTCGGTGCCAAGGCTTCGTCCGCGATTGTTTACCAGGGTTGCTACTACTCTGCCAGAGATCCGATATCGTTTGTACGATCGACGATCACTTGAGTTCTGCTTTATAATATCCTCTATTTTATCATATTTATTACAGAATTCTTTCAGCTTTACATCAAGACCCGGAAATTTTTCTGTCCATTCCTGCAAGGCATCCAGCGTCAGGACGGAAAGTTCCGTAGGTTCAATGGTGGCAACTGAAATCGTCCAGACTGACGCCTCAAAAAAGGCTGCTGCTCCGAAGATTTCACCTCTCCCCATGGTTTTAATCAGTACTTCACTGTCCTTCTCACCAAAATAGAGTCTGACATTCCCGGAATTTATGAAAAAAAGAGATCCCTGCAAGGCTCCCTGACTGATTATTACTTCCTCTTTTTCATATTTTTTATGGTGCAGAGCATGATAAACGGTAGTGAATTCATCAGTAGACAGGACATCATACAGCCCGGCCCATATTTCCAGGTGACTCTTGTCAATAGCAGCAACCTTCTCCCGATCAATAATCTCGGCAGCTCGAACGATCTGACTGAGAGCTACCGGATCGATCTCGATCAGCCATTCCCGCAATTTTTCCGCCTGGTTAAAATTACGCATACGGGCAACCCGTTCTATGAGGAGAAGAATCTGTTCCGCGGCTGCGGTCTTCTCCCCACGAGCAAGATAGGTCCCTATGGTCTGTTCCTCAGGAAGCCCGGTGATAACCCGCTGGGCCATCCCTGCTTTGCTCAACTTTGCTGCCTGTTTGAGGGAATTTTTTCGCAATTTGCTGGCCTGAACGTGCTTTTTCCTTGCCTCCTGCAATTCTTTCTGCAAAAATTTCAAGGCCTTCTCAGCCTCATTCCAGATCTGTTCGGGTATTTTCCTCGTCGCTCTCTGCCCCCTTGTACCCAGAAATGCCTGAACACCTTTAAGTGCTGGTGGACAGGGACATCGGCCAAGAGTTTCCAGCAGCTGCAGGAGAAGAGGTTTTCTGTTTTCCTCATCAAATTGCTCATGTGAGGCCAATAGCTCGACGAGCTTTCCAGCCACCTCGGGGTCGCAGTAATTGGCAAGAGCCCCGACGATCTGCGGCCTTATCGAATCCGAACTCTCGTCAAGCGCCCGCAGCAACAGTTGTCTTCTCTTTTGTCCACTTATTTTATAGAGAGTAAGGAATGTTTCTCGCTGGACCCGGAAATCATTATGACGCAGATAGGGGAGAAGACTTTCAGCATCCTTCTCCTGACCGGTTTCGCCGAGGAGCTTGATGAGATTACGTTTCCCATGCCAGGTCATATGATCTTCCAGTCGTTCGAGGATAACTGAGGGCAGGAAGTCCGGACAATAGGTGAGTAAATCTATGATCTTAAGGCGAGCAACTGCATCTTCTGAAGCAATTAGAGACTCAATGAGAAACCGAAGGGCAACAGGCCCCTGAAGTATCAAGCGAAAGCGAAGTGGTCCATCATTGGGTGCAGCGAGGCATTGCTCAAGCAAACGCGGGAGTTCTGCCCGCTGTATTCCCCGGTCCTGAACCTTGGCAACTATTGACTTGATTTCTGCCGGACGGGGTATTTTTCCGGAGCGGATCCTGTGCAGAAGATTAAGTATCCTATCTCCCCGGTCGTAGTCTCCATCCTGCCAGCTTTTCTGCATTATTTCCTGCAAAAAAGTGACAATCTTTTCAACCAGAACGCCTTCGGAACTCCCTTGAGAAATTTCTTCCATGAGCGGTTCGAGAAGATGGTCAACATGAAGCCACTGCCCATCGAGAGCGAGATTTTCACCGATGGTAACCATGCTGTTCAAGAGCGATTCCTTTCCTTCAGCACCACCTTCTTTAAGGTAGGTGACCATACCCATCAGTAATGAGGAAATATCTGCGTTAGCAGTACCTTTCTGTATCTGAGCTATAGCATCCGGCAGGAATTCAATCAGCTCGACACTTTTCAGCACACTGTTATTTCCCTGCAGAAAATTTTTAAGACCAGCCTCAAGACGGCGCTTTTTCCTTTCTTTCTCGCCTTCCATCATGAGAGATCTGGCCTTTTCAAGACTCAAAAAATGTTTGCCTTTCTTACTGTCGAGCAGGCTTATCAAGGCCTTGTTGAGAAACTGAACCCGCGAAGAATTGGTACCGTCTCGTCGTCTCGCTTTGTCAAGCTGCTCCCTGAGAATAGTTACTATGCCGCCAAGCTTTTCAGTAGTGAGGGTGGCAAGCAGTTGATCGTACACTTCACTGCCAAAGCCATCAGGATATTCCTGCACCAAAACAACGCAAAGTGCCGGTTCTCTGAGACTCTCAACCAATATTTTTGCCAGTCCCTGAGCTACCTCCGATTTGTCATTTGGCGTAATCAGCATCTCTGCCGTCTCCACCATCAGAGGAAAATCTTCAGATGCTGAAATCGTTTTTTTCTTTTGGATGTTCTTTAGAATATGTCCAACACAGGCGGCAAGGACCTCCATTGCCGTTTCCGCGGTTGCCATTTTCTCGCGGAGCTCAGCTACAATTACTGGTCTTTTGTCTTTCCCTAAAAGACAGACGACCAACTCCGGCCGCACTTTAATCAGGTTTCGGGCCCGCAAATCATCCGTACGGCCGCCTTGTGCGTCAAGCTTTTCACTCGGATCCGGGAAATAGCTTGCCAGGCCGAGACCGGTAATATAGGCAAGTCCACCACCACCTTTCTTGATTCGTTCCACGGAGGCATTAAAAACCAGCAGGAGCTGCCCGAAAGCAAACCGATCCATCTCCGGATGGATAGTCAATATTGGCAGCTCAAGCAGCCGCAACTGCCGGTAAATGACAAGATTTGGAAAGGCTTCCAGTGTCTCTGGACTAAGCAGCTGGCCACAGAGAGAGGGACTTCCACCTTCAAGAGAGAACTGTAAGTCACCATATTCACTTAAAAAGGATTTAAGGCCAGAATACCCCCTGTCGACAACGTTTGCGACCTGGGGAGCTTCCGCGGGATACAGGCGGCTCGTAACAATGGTGTTATTGAATAACTTCAGCGCTTCAATGCCTCTGGCCTGTAACTCAATCTGATTCATTATTCCACACCACTATTTAGAAAATCCGTTGTTTCGCGACCCAAGCGTCTTGGCTATCACCTGGATCCTTTCTTAAAAAGGACTGTTTTTACCGTCCTGAAAATTACCATCAGATCAAAAGCGATAGATATATTTTTCATGTAGTATAAATCATACTCCAATTTCTTTAATGCATCCAGTTCTGATGCTCCATATGGATAACAGATTTGCGCCCAGCCGGTTACCCCTGGTTTTACCTCGTGGCGGATTGCGTAATAGGGAATTTTTTCCGCAAGCTTATCAACAAAAACCTGTCGTTCTGGGCGTGGGCCAACTAAACTCATGTCTCCCCTCATGACGTTCCACAGCTGAGGCAGTTCGTCAATTCTAAGGGTACGGATAATTTGACCGACACGCGTAACGCGATCATCATTTTCCTTTGCCCAGACTGCGCCATTTTTTTCTGCATCCTGGCGCATTGACCGGAATTTAATTATGCTAAAGGGTCTGTTACCTTCCCCAACCCTCTCCTGTAAATAAAAAACAGGTCCTCGAGAATCGAGTTTGATCAGCACGGCGGTCGCAAGAAGAACGGGCAGATTAACCGTCAGAATGATCAACGAGAAGAAGACATCCATCATCCTTTTCAGATGATATTTCCAGCGACTGAGAGAAAACCCGTCGGAATAAATTATCCAACTGGGAGCTATCCTTTCAACGAGAACTTTACCAGCAACCCGCTCATAAAAGGTCGTACTCTGCTCGATTGTTATCCCCCGCATCTTGCAGTTCAAAAGTGCTTTTACCGGGGTTGCTCCCCTCGGATCGTCAAGAGCCACTATGATCCGTTCGAGATCATGGCCGGCAATGAGATCTTCGAAATCCTCAACGGCTGGCCGAATCAAGGCATCATGGGGATTATAGTCAGGTTCCCTTTCTCCGACAAAACCTTTTACCCTATAGACCGAGTCTTGCACCCCTTCAATTAATCTGGCAATATCTGAGGCCAGGGTACCGGTTCCAACCAGTAGAATGTTTTGAACAAAGAGACGTTTACGCAAAATGAGGTAATAGGCTCCCCGCCAGAGCGTCACCGACAAACAGATCATCAGATAGCCAAGCCAGAAAATTCGATTCGATATTATCATAAAAGGGGCCGTGTAGTAGACCCCGCCCAGGAGAATACAGCCGACGCCAAACGCCTGGGTCATACGGGTAAAGGAGTCCGGCAGCGACACCTCATTGCTGAGATCATATTGATCGAAGAAATAAAGACACAGCTGAAAAATCAGGGTAACCAGCATTGCTCTGGCGGAATTAAGGATAAGATCGAGAAAGAATAATCCTGAGCCTAACATGACAAAGTCTACAGCTAGAAGGGAGAAAAAAATAAGCAGCCCTTCGCCGAGAAAGAACACAATAGTCCTTACCGGATAATATTTATTAAAAAAAGTCGGCATCGATGTATTCTCGTGTCCTTTCTATGCAGAAGGAATTGCAGGCACAGTAAATGTCATTTTGAGTTTTGCACCAAAATATTTACAGGAAATTCGAGTCTCGCTCAGACAGGATCAACCGGTGCAATAACCCCATTTGTCAGTAAAATTTCAATCAGCTCGCTTACCGGCAGACCGACCACATTGGAATAAGATCCCTCGATTTCTTTGACGAGAAAAACACCATTTCCCTGAATACCATAGGCACCTGCCTTATCTAAGGATTCACCGGTTGCGACATAGGCTCGGGCCACCGGTTCGGAAAATTCGGCAAATCGGACCTTGGTAGTCACTGCTTGAACAATGCTCACACCACGTACACCATGGGTGACACAAAGCCCGGTTCTCACCTGATGTTCCCGACCGGAAAGCGACATGAGGAGAGTAATCGCCTCCCGCTCATCTACAGGCTTGCCGAGTATTTCACCCCCGAGGCAAACTACGGTATCACCACTGATCACCCAGCTATCCGGATACTCCTCGCTTACTATTGTAGCCTTCTCCCTGGCCATCCTCAAGACAAAGCTCTCAGGATCTTCATTTTCAAGCGGCTGCTCAAGGACTAAACCAGTCCGTACTTCAAAGACTAATCCCATATCCAGAAGATACTGCTTTCTCCGAGGTGATGCCGAGGCCAAAATGATCGGTTCATGATTACAGTACATATTTGACAAACTCGTAAAAACCTTAAAAATCAGCGATGGCTAAGTAAAAAACTTCAGAAGGTGACTAGTTTTTACGACGCCATCATATTTCATTTTATGTGTTTTTTATGGTCAATGAACTACATATATCAAATTTTAATTCATAATACCAGGCTACTAAGACCAACAGAAAAGAAAGTGCCGACAGCGGTATGACACTTCGTTCACATTATTTTCTAAATGGCTATACTGTTTCTATGAAGAGTACATATTTCAACCTTTCAACCGGCCTGAGATCTGCAACGATACTAATCTGGGCAATCCTGTTCATTTCGCTGCTCCGTCGTGATGTCTTCATCAAAACGATCGATAACCGAGATCTGCAGGCTCTGCAGCAGGCAGAAGCAGAAGAGTACCAGTCAATCTATTTTAAAAACAGTAAAATCGGATATGTGGAGAACAATTTCAAAAAGGGGTCGGAGCTGGAGGGGCTGCTCGAACAGCATGCTCGGATGATTCTCAATGTCGCCAACGCGGTTCAGACCATTGACCTGCACCTGACTGCAACACTTTATGCAGGTAACCTGCTGAAGAATTTCAGTTTCTCCTTTCATTCACCTTTTTACCAGATGAAGGCAAAAGGCTCGGTAACCGGCAATTCGGTCAGCTATACCCTGGTAACCGGTACCAATACCATTCGGGACACGGTTACCTTCTCCACCCCACCGCTACTGGCAACCTCCAGACGAGCCTATCTCCTCAACGAAGGTATTCGAGCCGGGGAAAAAAGACGACTCCCATGGTTTGATCCGGTCTCGCTTACCGGTAAGGAGTCGATTCTCGAATACCGAGGCAAGGAGTCTGTCCTTATCAACGGCAGGATTCAGATCCTGCACCGATTTACCGAGACTTTTTCCGGAACAAGGGTTAATTCCTGGCTTAATGATTCAGGTGTAGTGGTCAAAGAGGAATCTCCGGCCGGTTTTATTTTTCTCAAGGAACCCAAATTTAAAGCCTTTGATCTCTCTACCACCGGCGAAGAAATACTTTCCGCCGTGGCCGTCAAAACAAAAGGAGAGTACAGGGAACCCTCAGAAGACACTGTACGTTATCGATTGACTTTTCCAGATGATGTCTCCCTTGATCTCGCCGGCGACCGGCAACAGTTTGACAACCACATTCTCACCATTACCAGGGAAAAGATACCGGAGGGTGCCGGCTATCCGGCCTGTTCGGGGATCGGGGAGAGTCTTTCCCCCTCCCCGTATGTCCAGGCTGACAACCAAAAGATTCAAAATCTCAGCCAACAACTCACCGAGAATCTGAGCGAGCCGACAGATAAAGTGCGACGGCTTGCTCTTTGGGTATTTAACAATCTGGAAAAACGGCCGGTGCTTGGTCTGCCCGATGCCCTTACCACCCTGGAAAACAGACAGGGAGACTGTAATGAACATGCAGCCCTCTTTGCCGCCCTCTCCCGGAGTGCTTCGATTCCAACCCGCGTCGTCGCAGGCGTCACCCGCCACAAGGATGCCTTTTATTACCATGCCTGGAATGAGGTATGTCTCGACAGTCGATGGATCAGTATCGATACGACAACGAATCAATTCCCAGCTGACCTTGGCCACCTCCGCTTTGTCCGGGGAGAAATCCAGGAACAGGTGCGAATAGGCGGGCTACTTGGCAGACTCTCTATTGAGCAACTCCCCTGATGCACTCTTAAAACCTTAGCCGGCAGCAGGAGACAACCATGCCAGAGCAACTTTTGCAAATTACAGGTCTTACCAAGACCTTCGGCACCTTTTCCGCGGTGGATAATATTGATCTTGAGCTTTGTTGTGGCGAGATATATGGTTTTCTGGGACCAAACGGTGCCGGCAAAACCACTACCATCAGAATAATGGCCGGCCTACTCCAGCCAAACGCCGGCGTCATCACTATCTGCGGAAAAAATCTTGCCGAGCATCCCCGTTTCTGCAAAAGTAGGACAGGCTATATCCCGGATCGCCCCTACCTTTACGAAAAACTGACCGGAAGGGAATATCTCGGTTTTATCAAGAGCCTCTATAGTGATCGCAGCTCAAAACCGGCAGCAGAGGCCAACTACTATCTCGAACTCTTTGACCTGCTGCAGTGGCAGGATCATCTTATCGAGAGCTATTCACACGGTATGCGGCAGAAGCTGATCATGACCTCGATTTTTATGCTGAACCAGCCTCTCATTATCGTTGACGAACCGATGGTGGGCCTCGACCCGAAAAGTGCCCGTATCGTCAAAGAACTTTTTAAAACCAAGGCAAAATCCGGAGTCGGGATCTTCCTTTCCACCCATTCGATGGAAATTGCCGAGGAATTATGCGATAGAATCGGCATTATCAATCAGGGCACTATCAGGGCCAACGGGACAATAGCCGAACTACGTTTGCAGGCGGCAAAAGGCAGCGCTCATCTAGAAGATATTTTTCTGGAACTTACAGGGGCATTCGAATTACAGGATATTATCCGCGCCCTCCGCTCAGAACCGGCTGCCAATAGAAAATACAGGTGAAGCAATGGGACCACGACTTTTTGCACCCTGGCGTCAGACGGCTCTTAATCGCTTTTTTCCAACAGGTAAAGCGAACCTCAGGACGCTGTCCATCCTCACGCTCGGTGCAGGGGTTTGTCTGCTTATCTATCTTGGAACCTATAGAGTACTCAGCTATTTCCATGCGCAGGATGAACTTGGAATCATCCTCAGCCTGAAAATTTTTCAGATGGTTTGGATCCTGCTCTTTGCCATGTTGATCTTTTCAGCTATGGTATCTTCGGTCTCCACCCTGTATCTTTCTCAGGATAATGAAATTTTACTGGCCGCTCCGCTGGCACCTCGGGAAATTTATCAAATGCGGTTTGTCACCACCACCATCAGTACTTCCTGGATGGTGCTGATCTTTTCTCTGCCGGTCTTCGGTGCCTATGGACAGGTTTTTCATGCAGGTCCGATCTTCTGGCCGCTGGTGCTTTTTGCGGTCCCGGCCGTAGCTTTAACCGGTTCGGCTTTGGCCATGCTGCTCACCGTCGGCATTGTGTACCTTTTTCCTGCCAGACGAACCAAGGACATCGTTCTCTATCTCTCGCTCTGCTTCGGCCTGTTTCTCTATCTGGTATTTCGTCTTATTCGTCCGGAAGACCTGGTTAACCCGGACCAGTATGCTCAATTCATTGAATATTTCGGAGCAATTTCCACCCCGGCAGGACCATGGGTACCAGCAGGCTGGGCATCGAACCTTCTAACCGGCTATCTGCTTGACCGGGAGATAGACTGGCTCATGGCAGGATTGCTGTTGACCACCCCGATGGTTCTGTATTTTGCGGGGGAAACAACGATGGACCAACTGTTTGTAACCGGTTTCTCCAAATCCCAGGAATCGTTCGGCGGTCATCGCCGCTTTCGGCCCGTTCACATTTTTCAGGGTCGAGTGAGCTGGTTCTTTCGTAAGGAGCTTTACCAGTTCACCAGGGATTCAGGGGAATGGTCCCAATTTTTTATGATCGGCGCTTTGATCGTCGTCTACCTCTATAACTTCAAGGCACTGCCTCTGGATCGATCCCCCATGCCGACGGTCTATATCAGCAATCTGATAGCCTTTGCCAACATTGGTCTCGCCGGCTTTCTCGCCGCCTCGCTGACCAGCCGTTTTGTCTACCCGTCAATCGGCTCAGAGAAAGGTGCCATCTATCTCATCGGTGCCGCTCCGCTGACTTTCGGCTGCTTTCTCTGGTACAAATTTCTCTTTTATTTCGTACCGTTCACAGTGCTCACCAGCATCCTGATCATCGCCTCCAACCACCTCCTGCAGATATCCGGACCCATGTGGTGGATCTCGCTTTTTGCCGCCCTGATCATAACCTGGACCGTCCTGGCAATGGGTCTTGGTTTCGGTGCCTTCTTCGCTGATTTCAAGGCCGAAAACAAAACTGCGGCGATGGGACCGGGGGCGATTATCTTTCTCTTTTGTGCGGTCTTCTATGAGTTTATGGTCATTGCCCTGGGCCTTCGTCCTACCTATCGATTGGTACGGGGAGCCATTAAGGGTACTGGCTGCTCCGTCGCCGACCTGGCTTATCTTGCCACCTGGACCGCTGGAACGGTTCTGCTCTCCGTTCTCATCTCCTTGCTTGTCTGCCGGGCGGGAATACGCCGGTTACGTATTTGAATGTTCAGCTTAAAGCACCTTCCCCCATTACCGCTGTTCCCATGACTATCCTCGAATAGCATAACCGCCATCGACGGTGATCACCTGCCCCTGGATCATTGTCGATAAGTCGCTGCAGAGGAACAGAGCGATATCGGCAACATCCTGGGGGGTAGTCAGACGTCCCAGCGGCGTTCTGGCCATCGCCGCCCCGAGGATTGCATCTCGATTGGGGAAATGCTTCAGCGCATCAGTATCGACTGCCCCGGCGCTGATAGTATTGACATTGATTCCCTGCGGACCGAGTTCCACCGCCAGATGCCGAACCAGTGACTCCAGTGCTGCTTTCGATGCCCCTACCGTGGTATAGTTTTCGATGGCCCGAACTGAGCCCAGGCTTGAGACAGCCATTATCCTGCTGCCACGCCGCATCATCGGCAGCCCTTCCTGTACCAGCGTCAACAGTGCCCTGGCGTTGATATCCATCGCCCAGTTCCAATGACGTTCCGTCAACTCAAGCGCCGGTTTCAACACCCCCGAGGCGGCATTGCTCACCAGAAAATCAAGATGGCCAAAATGCTCGGCAATGATCGTAAACATAACTTTAACATCATCGCTGTTGGCGACATTGGCTTTTATCGACAGACATTTACGTCCGCATTTTTCTACCTCCGACGCTGTATCTTCGGCATCACGCTTATGGCGGACGTAATTGACGATAACATCCGCGCCCTGTTCCGCAAGCCGAATGGCAATGGCCCGGCCGATGCCTCTGGATCCCCCGGTAATGAGGGCAATTCTCCCTTGTAAATCAAACATGTAGATAATCCTTGTGGATAAATTTTAATGGTATTGCCGGCCTCTTGTCAGCCAACTGTGTTTCCACCCGATACCACACCGCCTCAGGCTCATCCGGCTATCTTCATGGTAACTCGTTTGACCATTCCGCCAAATAATCTGCCGGGGTTGAATCGCACAGCATCCAGGATATCAGGTGCGAAAAATCCGGCCCCCTGGAAATCCTCCGGGGCAAGAAGCGGAAATCGAAGATTGGCCAGGCTACTGCCGACAAGTCCCCGTTCAGCCGCAACCCGCCAGAGAGGACTGCTGTCCGCCGTAAGCTGAAGAACCTGCAGCATTGCCGTATCCAGTGCCACCGGGCAGAGTGATGCCGCGAGACAGTTCAAAGTCAAAGGATTACCGTGCAGCGGACCTGTTCCATGCATAACTTCTATACCGTCGGCCAGATGCAATTGTGGCGGCAAAAGAGGCAGGAGGTCAAGAATGATTTCGGCAAAGCGATCATGACTGCCACCATGAACCATGTGTAATAGTGCCTTTTTGACTCCCTTGACGGTGCCGAACATGTTTTTCACAGCCATGGTGACAAACATCTGCTGATGCGCTTTGATTTTCGGTAATCCCACTAAAAAATCACACTCCAGCGCTTCCCTGGCAAGGGTGACGGTAGTTCCGCCGGCAAGTTGCACCCGAACGGGGGAGACAAAATCTATCAGCTTGACATCCAGGCCATGTAAAGCTCTAGAGATCCCCTGCTTCTCACATACTTTGGTGGTATTGCCAAAGGCGGGAGAATCCCCCACCAGCACCCTGGCCCCCTGCTCAAGAAACCATACAGAAGCGCCGGCTACAAATTCTCCATGAGTACAGGCCAGACGAGGCCCCTTGCTGCTGATGAGATTCGGCTTCAACAGCACTGTTTTACCGTAAAAAGAACCTCTTGGCTCAAGAAGCCTCACCACCTTATCGATCCATTCAGCAAGGATCGACCGGTCATAGGTATCACATTTCTGCAATACTACCTGTAGAGATTTATTTTTCACGCATTCAACCCTTTTGGTGGGACATCCTGCAGTAATCCTTACGAAACACACTCGTCTTCACGAGCTGATCAGCCCGCACATTACAAGAAATCAAATGCCGGGATATAAAAAGGATGGGATCTCCAGGGGTATAAATAAGAAAAACCGGACCCTAGCAGGGGAGTCCGGTTTTTCCAGGAGAAAAGAGAGAAGAGATAAAGCAAAATATTTCATGCATATCACATGCCATCTCCAGAAAAATATCCCCACATAGTAAAATCAATACCTTAGGCCTCTATCCCAAGCCAACATAGCCGGCAACTATCCGAAAACGTACAATTATTTATACTGTTACCTTCGGATAAGCACCTGCATCACCAGTCTTGTGTGTGATTACAGGATCATAGAATGACTAATTTTTTTAACAAGTCTTCTCTTTATCACTGCCTATGCTTTAAAGGTAATCACCCGGGTGCGAATGACATCCGGGTTTTTCTCTATCTGTTCAATGACTACCGTCGGTATTGCCGATTCCACATCAATAATATTATAACCGACCGTGCCGTTGGATTGGTTCAAATAACTTGCGATATTTATGTTGTTGCCTCCGAAGATATTTGACACGAAGGCGATCATTCCAGGTACGTCCCGATTAATCACAATCAATCGTGAATGAATCTTGTCACCCGGTGTCGATTCAATATTGGGGAAGTTGACGCTATGGGTAACATTGCCGTACTTGAGATAGTTGGAGAGTTCTTTAACTGCCATGATCGAACAATTTTCTTCCGACTCCGAAGTCGATGCCCCTAGATGTGGCGTTGTCAACACTTTGTCATGTCTGACCAGGGCCGGACTCGGAAAATCGCAAAGATATGCTTCCAGATAGCCACTGTCGAGGGCTGCGATGACTGCATCTTCATCAACAATCGGCCCTCTGGAATAATTTATCAGGACCGCTCCTTTTTTCATTCGGGAAATGAATTCGGCATTGACCAGATTGCGGGTTCGTTCGAAGAGGGGCAGATGCAGGCTCACCACGTCGGCGTCCCCGACCGCATCGCCAAGATTGCGACAGACCCGAACCTCCGGGGAGAGCTGGTGAATGTTTGCAAGAGACGGGGCAGGATCAAAGCCTTTCACCTTCATATGCCGGAAAATACCACCGTTGGCAAGCCGAACTCCGATCTGGCCAAGCCCCACCACGCCCAAGGTTTTACCGGCAATTTCCTCTCCTTTAAAGGCAGCTTTTCTTGCCTCGACCTCCTTGCCAACTTTCTCCGGAGCCATGGTCGAAAGAGATTTACAGAAATCAATCCCTCGATATATATTTCTTTTCCAGACGCCCATCATCGGAAAAACCAGGTCGACCACCGCATTGGCGTTGGCTCCCGGGGTATTCAATACACAGATACCCCTTTCGGTAGCCCGTTGCACATTGATGTTATTCGTCCCCGCGCCAGCCCTGGCTACCGCCAAAAGTGTTGTGTAGTCATCAACATCGAGAGGGGAACTGCGCAGGATAATGCCGTCCGGGGCCCGTTCTTCTGCTGAAACCGTAAATCTATCACTAAACAGTCTCAACCCCTGCTTGGCTATATTGTTTATCTTCTTAATTTTAAATATCGGCATGAAATTCTCCCTCGTCCTTTTGGGCAATGTACTGCGCATTCATTATTCTTCTCAGACAAAACAGCTGCTAACTATATAACGACCACGCGGAAGATCAACTTTTTTCCAATTATTCTCTATTATTCTACAGTTTCAGCACCTTATTAAATGAATAGAGCGACTCCTCCTTCTCCTGCAGAAAACAGAGACATTGCTGCTGCAAAATGGCTGATTGACCAATTTCCCGAAGTGCTGCCTGCGATATTCGTAAAAAGTACGATTTTCGAAAGAACTGGTTGCGGGTATTCCGCAAATAGATTCCTCCCATTTCCGGGGGCAAGGTCTGATACAGAGATGATTTCGTCTCTTCCGGCTGTTCTTTGTCGCTATCCACTTTGAGACAGTCGGGGAGATATCGAAAGCCGCATCGCAGCCAGTCGTAGCGAAGCAGGTCAACGACCAGTTCACGGTCGGCCCGCTTAGAGGCCATTTCAACCAATTTGCTGCACATCAGCTCCTGGGTGGCGGCAAGCTGAAAGAAGCCGCTGTCATGACACAGGTCAAGTAATTCTTTGAAAAAAGAGAATATATCCTCATTTATTTTACGGAAATAGCGCCAGAGGGAGACAAAATATCGGTTATTGATGAATTTCTCAACAACCTCGCAAAACCAGTACAGATCGCTGAGAGTCTTGTGATCCATCCAGGTCGTCTGAAGGATGGCATAGGGCGGCTCCTTGCAGTGCACATAACCGAACTCATCTGCACCTTGACAAATTGGTGTATCCGGCAGAATTTTCAGCAGCCCCATCTGAATGTAGTGGGCACCCATGGCAAATACGGTCCGAAACGAAGATGCGAAACTTTCCCTGGTTTCATGGGGAAGTCCGAGGATGAGATCCACATGGAGATGAATGTTGCCAAGTCCGGCCAACCTGCTTATACTCCCGTGGACTGCATCCGGATCGATCCGCCTGTTCACCACCGAAAGAGTCTCCGGATTAGTTGACTGGATTCCCAGTTCAAACTGAAAACGTCCCGGCTCAAGGGTCGAAAGAAAATCGAACATCTTTTCGGTAAAGCGGTCTGGGGCCATCTCGAAATGAAAAAGCGTCCCTTCCCCTTCGGCGGCAAGAAACTTCCAAATGGTCAGAGCCCTTTCCGGAACATCGTTGAAGGTTCTGTCGATAAACCGTATTACCTTGGGTCGATAACTAAGAATATCCCGCAGCTCAGCCTTCACCGTGACAAGATCCTTGTGATAGAGACCTTTTTCGGCTGCAGAAAGGCAGTAGGTGCAGGAAAAAGGACACCCCTTGCTGCTTTCATAATAGATGTGTCTGTTTTGCAGATGGTCGATGAAATCGGTGGGCCGATACGGGTAGGTAAAAAATCTCTTTTTCAGCGAAAAGAACGATCCGCGATAACAGTGCCGCAGACTGCCTGCCCTTAGATCATCATAAAATTCCTCACCAACCGATTCGATCTCACCCAGCACCACCGTACAGAGTTCCGGGCCCAAACGATCACCCAGCACCGAGGCCTGCGGCCCGCCAATCACCACCCGGCAGGTCGGGAGACAAAGGCGCAGATCATGGGCCAATTTTTCGACCAGACCGCTGTTCCAGATTGCCGCTGAAAAAAAGATATAGGCGGGACTCCCCTTGCTGAGACGGAGCAGCATCTCATAGTAATTATCATTGATAGTGAACTGCAGCAGCTCAATACCAAAGTCAGGACAGTTTTTCTCCAGTTCATTCCGTACATAAAAAAGCGCCAGACAGGAATGGGTAAACCGGGCGTTGAGCCCGACAATTTTGATCTGTTGTCTGCTGTTGTTCACCTGCACCACCTTGGACTGCTTCTATTGCCTGATAAGTTTTTTAGCGCGAACAGATTTTTGATATTACACTATAGCTAACATAAAGAATGAATCTCTGCCCGACACGTCTGACGTGGCGGGAAACCTTATTCATCACTCACAGGATAAAGTGATATGGCGTTTTTTTCCGACTATGTACCAAATACCACTCTCCTTTTTGCCCTTATCTCGACATTTTTGTTCACGCATTGTTTTTCTTTTGTTGCCATGGCTGGTGAACATGAAAAGACCGACTATGACCTCTCACTGACATTCGTTCCCGAGGAGGGACGGGTAATAGGTACCAGCAAAATTACCATCAACTCTGGCGAAAAACTCACCCTTTCCTGCCTCGGTCTCGAGATAACAGGCAGTCTGCTCCGCGAGGACAGTGGCAAAGAGAACAGTCTGCAACCGGTCCAGACGACAATTACTCTTCCCCCGGCGACATCCAGGCGTACCCTCTACCTCTCCTATACCAAGACAGTTCAAAATGATTATGACAACCTGATCAGCCAGGCAGGCATCTCCCTGACCGGCAACTGGTACCCCGTCCCGGAACAGCCAAGGCGATTCCATGTTACCGCTACCCTGCCGGACCATTTTTCCGCGGTCATGGAAGCAGACAGCTTCCCATTCAGGCAGTCAGGCAATACAGTCAGTGCCGTTTTTTCCCAGCCGCTCACCAATATTCATTTCAACGCCGGCCCCTATGTCATGGCCAAACAGCAGGTCCGGGAGGGACTCCTCGTCTATACAATGTTTTTTGCGGAAGATAAAGAGCTTGCCGACGGTTATCTCAGCGCCGCGGCGAACTATCTGAAACGGTATGAGAAAGAAATCGGTCCCTATCCGTACAATCATTATATCATTGTCGCCAACCGGCTCCCTACCGGTTATGGCATGCCGACTTTCACCTTGCTTGGCCAGGCGGTCCTGCGTCTCCCGTTTATCAAGAATACCTCCCTAGGTCACGAAATTGTTCACTCCTGGTTCGGTAATGCAGTGCAGGTCAATTCCTCCAAGGGTAACTGGTGTGAAGGACTGACCTCCTATCTCGCCGACCATGCCTACCGTGAAGAAAAAGGGGAAGGTCCCGCGGACCGTCTGGAGAGTATTACCAGATATCTGAGCTATGTGCACAGTGATTCAGCTATCCCCCTGGATGCATTTACCTTCGCCGGCCACAACCAGCCTATGGCTGAAGTAAAACGAGCAGTTGGCTATGAGAGAGGTGCGTTATTTTTCACCGAATTGCGGGAAAGAATCGGTAACCATGCCTTTCAGGCAGGAGTACGTCGATTCTTTGCAGATAATCGTGGTCGGCAGGCTAGCTGGACTGATGTACAGGAAAGCTTTGCTGCGGCAGCCAAAACCGATCTCCATGGCTTTTTTTTGGAAAGGTTGCAGAGAACATACATACCGGACTTGGCGGTGGAGAATATCCATATCGACTATTCAGGCAGCAAAACCATTCTCTCATTCAGTCTGCTGCAACAAACCGTGCAGCCGTTCTCCCTGATGGTGCCAGTACGGGTAGAAACCTTGTCCTCGTCCACAACCGTATTCAGGGAGATATCGGCGAAGAAAAATTTTATATCCATCCCTCTTGATCAGCGGCCTCTGGCATTCACCATCGACCCCGACTACACCTTTTTGCGGCAGGTATCGGCAGAAGAGCTGCCAGCCGTCTGGTCCAGGTTTCTCGGTGCGGAAAAACCACTGGTCATTCTGGGAAAAGAGAGTGACCGGGAGCGCTATCGCCCACTGATTGACCGATTGGCAGGAGAGGCGTCGACCGTTGTTCTTGCCACCGCGGTCACCAATCGGCAATTAGCAGAGCATGACCTGCTCTTTCTTGGCCTCAACCAGGCGCCCAGTCGATCGCTTTTTGGTCTGCCGCACCACCCGGAAAAAGGTTTTATGCTGGATGTTCGTCATAATCCCTTAAACCGTCATCATGTTTCGGTCCTGGTTTTCAGCAGCGGCCAGGACCAGACTGCGGCGGTTGCCGGAAGACTCAGCCACTACGGAAAATATTCCTACCTCGAATTCGATGACGGTCATATCGTTAAAAAAACAATTCAACCAACCAGTTCCGGCCTCCGTTTTGTACTGGAGGAACTTCCAGCCGGAGGCAAGACCTCGACGTTGTCATCCTTTGTGCAGACAATCGATACATTTGCCAAAGCCCGGGTGGTGTATGTCGGGGAGACCCATACCTCAATGGCCGATCATTTGCTGCAATTAAGGATAATCGAGGCCCTGCACAAAAAAAATCCACAGCTGGCCATCGGCATGGAAATGTTTCCCGCCTCCTCCCAGGAAGCGCTGGACCGCTACACTCTTGACGATGCGGAGATTGACGAGCGAACCTTTTTGAAGCAATCCAACTATTACAAGGTGTGGCAGTTCGACTACCGTTTGTTCCGGGACATTCTCCGATTCGCCCGAAGGAACCATCTCCCCGTTATCGGCCTGAACCTAAACCGGCAGATTGTATCGGAAGTCTTTCGTACAGGCGGCACCGACAGTCTGGAGAAAGAGGTACGAGACGCACTGCCCATAGACCGCAAACTGGACATGCCAGGCTATGCTGAGCGGCTTTCCTTTATGCACAATATGCATCAGCAGGGCAGCCACGGAAGCGGGACAGAAGCCGGCTTTCTTCAGGCCCAGGGGATTTGGGACGAGACAATGGCAGAAAATATCACCGATTTTCTAAAAAAAAATCCGGCGTATCAGATGGTGGTACTGGCCGGCTCGCAACATACCCGAAAAGATTCCGGCATTCCTCCTCGAGTGGCAAGAAGACTGCCCGTACAACAGGCCTCGGTATTGAATATCTATGGTGAAGACGCACCTGCCAATCTGGAGCAGGTGGCCGATTATTACTTTCTTGCCGAACCGGCAGAGCTTCCCGAGGCCCCGATAATGGGCATTATCCTTGATCCGGTAACCCGGGATGGCCATCCCATGCAAAAGATAAGTCAACTGAGTCCAAAGGGCAAAGCTGCTGCTGCAGGCCTGATGGCCGATGATATCCTGGTGGAAGTAAACGGCTATCCAGTTGCCGAGATTGCCGACGTACGTATTGCCATGTTTGGCATGAAGGCAGGGGAGAAAGTCGAGGTCAAGGTGATGAGAACGAAAAATGATAAAGAGCAGGAACTGGCCTTTCAGGTCGAACTGACTGCTCCTCCGACAGTGGAACCGCATCCATGATCGGCACCCATTGAATATTGTAAAACCTGGTTACAATCCGCTATAGTGTTGTCCTGCTGTGCTGCTTACATACCGTTTTTGGGACGAAGCAAACCGGGTATCAAAAAAGTTTGGCACGTTTTTTCCCGTAAAACCTTTGCAAAAGGAGAATCTATGTATAGAATCTGCACCCTGTTCGTACTCATTATTTCTTTTATAACTTTATCCGGAGAATCAGGAATGGCAAAATCGACGCTAAAAAATGGTCTTTATGCGAAGTTTGATACCAGCAAAGGAGAAATAGTCTGCAAACTGGAATTTGAAAAAACGCCCCTCACCGTGGCCAATTTCGTGGGTCTTGCAGAAGGAACAAAGGACCTGGGAGGCGGAGCAAAAGCCAAGGGTGATAAATTTTACAATGGGCTGACATTCCATCGGGTCATCCCCAATTTTATGATCCAGGGCGGCTGTCCGCTGGGAACGGGTACCGGCGGTCCCGGCTACACCTTCCCGGACGAGATAGACCCGAGCCTGACCCACTCCGGTCCTGGTATACTGTCCATGGCCAATGCCGGCCCGGGGACCAACGGCAGCCAGTTTTTTATTACCCATGTGGCGACACCGTGGCTCGATGGCAAGCATACCGTCTTTGGTCACGTCGTCTCTGGCCAGGATGTCGTCAATAAAATTGAAACCAATGATGTGATCAATTCCGTGGAAATTATTCGGGTCGGGGCAACTGCGGAGGCCTTCAAGAGCGATCAGAAGGCATTCGACGATCTTCTGGCTAATCTTGAGAAGAACAAACGTGCCAGGGAACTGGCCGCCATGGAAGAAGAACAAGCTCTTATAAAAAAACAGTGGCCGAACGCAGTGACCACCCCATCCGGTCTGAAATATGTGGTTGTTGAAGAAGGGTCCGGCGACACCCCGAAAAAAGGAGCAATGGTCACCGTCCACTATACCGGCAAACTGCTCAACGGTACAAAATTCGACAGCTCCTATGACCGTAAGCAGCCGATCGACTTTCCCGTCGGCGCAGGCCAGGTAATCAAAGGCTGGGATGAAGCACTACTTAGTATGAAAAAAGGTGAAAAACGAGTACTGATCATCCCGCCAAATCTCGGCTACGGGCCTTCCGGCCGCGGCCCTATCCCTCCCAATGCCATCATGGTTTTCGATGTTGAACTGGTGAACTTTCAGTAAGATAAGAATCGCTCATCATGGATTAAAGGGCTGACGGAAGATGCATTCCGTCAGCCCTTTATTGCAGGACGATCGACCTGACAGAGTTAGCCGATCATGGGTGCTGCCTTACAGCTGCAGAAGCTGTATAGATTGACCTGGGTCGTCTAAAGGCCGATATCTTCCGCAATGGCCTGCATGGCAAGAAGACTCAGGTCGCAGAATTCGGCCAGTGGAATACCCGCCTGTTCGCATTCGGCAATGATCTCACGGTCGGCTCCGCGGGCGAAAGCCTTTTCCTTGTAGCGTTTTTTTACCGATTTGGCCTTTACGGCGGCCAGCTTTCTGGCTGGATTAACCAGCGCCGCGGCAACGATTAAACCGGTGATGGTCTCCCCTGCGGCAACGGCGTGCTGAAAGACCGTGGTACGCTGCTCTCCCGGCCAGGCGGTGGGATTGTGCAGGCGGATGGCTTCGATGATCTCCTCGTCCAGCCCATGCTCTTGCAGGATTGTTACCGTCTCGGAGGTATGGGTGGCCAGTTCAGGCTGCGTCTCTGCATCCAGATCATGAAGCAGACCGGCAAGTCCCCACTTTTCCTGATCCTCACCGAGCCGTTCGGCCATGGCCCGAAGAACTGCCTCCGCGGCAAGAGAATGGTTGACGAGATGCGGATTTTTCAGATGAGACCTGACGAGTTCCAGGCCCTTTTTACGACTCAGCCCATAGCTCATGTTCTCTTCCTCCAGTTAATTTTACTCAATATTTCAAACCGACCCGACTGCGAACCAAATCAAGGGTAACCGCCGCTTTCTCCCGTGCCTTCTCCCCACCTTTGTTGAGAATTTGCCGGAGCATCGCAGGATCGGACAGATATTGCTGTTTTTTCTTCCTGGCGGCCCCAAACTTCTCGTTGAGCAAGTCGAGCAGTTCCAGTTTGAGATAGCCATAGGCGGCGCCGCCGTTGATATAGAGATCGTGAATCTCCTGCATCCGATCAGGTGCGGCAAACAGCTGCATTATCTTATACAGATTGCAGTTGTCCGGGTCCTTCGGGTCGTCCACCGGGGTTGCATCGGTCTCAATGGACATAACCCTTTTCTTCAATGCCTTGCCCTCCATAAAGATCGGGATAGTGTTGCCGTATGATTTGGACATCTTCTGCCCGTCGATGCCGGGAACTATAGCCATAGTCTCACTGATTGCCGGCTCCGGGACGATGAAGGTCTCGCCATACTGGTTATTAAATTTAATGGCCAGATCCCTGGCAACTTCCAGATGCTGTTTCTGGTCTTTACCGACCGGTACCTGATCGGCCTGATAGAGTAAGATATCTGCGGCCATAAGAACCGGATAGGAAAAAAGTCCGTGACTTGCGGCAACCCCTTTGGCGACCTTATCTTTATAAGAATGGCAACGCTCAAGTAGGCCCATTGGGGCAAGTGTCGAGAGGACCCAGGTCAATTCACAGACTTCCGGCACATCCGACTGCACCCAGAAGATACATTTATCAGGATCAAGACCAAGGGCCAGGAAGTCGGCGGCGGCCTCAAGGGTTCCGGTGGAAAGTCTGTCCGCATCGTGGACAGAGGTAAGGGCATGGAGATCAACGATAAACACATAGAGTTCGGCGTTTTCCATATGCCCGATCATGGTTTGCATCATACCGAAATAATTGCCGATATGCAGCTGACCAGAGGGTTGAATGCCTGATAATATCTTCATGACTGCCTTTTGTCTGAGAAAAATAGATTAAGATGGATAGTGGTCGATCAGGCCGATATCATACCGTAAAATGCAGAAAAAAAAAGGGAGTAGGAAAAAAACTTTTCCTACTCCCTTTTATGTGCGACGTACCTGAACTACTTCACTTCTTCAAAGTCTGCGTCAACAACATCGTCATCGTCTTTCTTCTGTTTGGCGCCTGCATCATTGCCACCCGCGGCAGCATCAGGATTTTCCTGCGCCGCCTGAGCATACATCAGCTCAGCCAGTTTATGAGAAGCCTGGGTCAACGCCTCGACTGCAGCCTTGATAGCATCCATATCGTCGCCATCTTTGACCTGCTTGACATTTTCAATCTCTTTTTCCACATTGGCCTTGGTTTCAGCATCGACCTTATCGCCGAGATCCTTCAGGCTCTTCTCCGTTGCGTGGACCAGTGCATCAGCTGAGTTGCGGGTTTCCACCGTTTCCTTGCGACGCTTGTCCTCATCGGCATGCAGTTCGGCATCCTTGGTCATCCTGTCGATCTCTTCCTTGGTCAGACCAGAGGAAGCGGTAATCTTGATAGACTGTTCCTTGCCGGTACCAAGATCTTTCGCCGAAACACTGAGAATACCATTGGCGTCGAGATCGAAGGTGACCTCGATCTGTGGTACACCCCGCGGCGCCGGTGGAATATCGGTCAACTCGAACCTGCCGATTGTTTTGTTGTCCTGTGCCATTTCCCGCTCACCCTGAAGCACGTGAATCGAGACTGCCGGCTGGTTGTCTGCGGCGGTGGAGAAGATCTGGCTCTTTTTGGTTGGCACAGTGGTGTTCTTCTCAATCAGTTTGGTGGTGACCCCGCCAAGGGTCTCAATACCCAGCGACAGTGGCGTAACATCAAGGAGCAGGACATCTTTTACATCACCCTGCAGCACGCCGCCCTGAATTGCCGCGCCGATGGCCACAACCTCATCTGGATTCACCCCTTTGTGGGGTTCTTTGCCGAAGATCTCCTTCACCTTCTCCTGGACCTTCGGCATCCGGGTCATCCCACCGACCAGAATGACTTCATCTACATCCGAGGCTGACAGACCGGCATCTTTTAGTGCGGTTCTGCAGGGGCCGACAGTACGCTCAATCAGGTCGTCCACCAGACTCTCCATCTTCGCCCGGCTGAGTTTCAGATTGAGATGTTTCGGGCCGGAGGAGTCGGCGGTGATAAAGGGCAGATTAATGTCCGTCTCTTTGGTGGTAGAAAGCTCCATCTTGGCCTTCTCCGCTTCTTCTTTCAGACGCTGGAGAGCCATTTTATCGTTTCTGAGATCAATCCCCTGCTGCCGTTTAAATTCGTCGGCCAGCCAGTTGACGATCCGCATATCAAAATCTTCCCCGCCGAGGAAGGTATCGCCGTGGGTGGATTTTACTTCAAAGACCCCATCACCGATTTCGAGAATGGAGACATCAAAAGTACCACCGCCAAGATCGAAGACAGCGATTTTCTCCTCACCCTTCTTATCAAGACCATAGGCAAGTGACGCAGCGGTCGGCTCATTAATGATGCGCTGGACATTGAGGCCGGCGATTTTCCCCGCATCTTTGGTCGCCTGACGCTGGGAATCATTAAAGTAGGCGGGGACGGTAACAACTGCGTCGGTCACTTCTTCACCGAGATAATCTTCAGCAGTCTGTTTCATCTTGGTCAGAATCATTGCCGAAATCTCGGCAGGACGATAGACCTTCCCCTCAACATCGACGGAAACACTGCCGTTGGTACCCTCAACAATTTTAAACGGACTGATCTCCACCGAACGTTTCACTTCCGCATCAGTAAATTTTCGACCGATAAGACGTTTAATCGCATACAGCGTCCGAGTTGGATTGGTTACAGCCTGACGCTTTGCAACCTGCCCCACCAATCGCTCTTCATTGTCTGTGAAGGCGACAACAGAGGGAGTCGTTCTGTTTCCTTCAACGTTGGCAATAACTTTTGGTTCGCCTCCTTCCATAATTGCCACACACGAGTTGGTGGTCCCCAGGTCTATTCCAATAATCTTACCCATCTTCTTTCTCCTTGAATCATTCTCAGCGGATTATGTATCCGTCCAACATTCTTTTTATACCTTCAGTTAACTGCCATGACCGCAGTAGTGACAACCAATTCTATCATGGTCATCTTCCCTTGTTTGTCAAGGGATTGGCACGGTTTTCGTTAGTACTTATCCTTCGGATTCCTCATCTTTTTTTCCTGAAGAGACAACAACCTTGGCGGCTCGCAACAGCCTGTCTTTATAGTAGTATCCCTTCTCGAATTCGGTGATGACATGATTGGCAGGAACGGTGTCACTTTCGGCCATCGTCATCGCTTCCTGATGTTTCGGATCAAACGGCTTGCCAACACTGTCTATCTTTTTTACTTCAAATTTCTCAAGCGTCGTGACCACGCTTTTTAAAGTCAATTGGATTCCTTCAAGCAGGGCCGCATAATTCTTCTCTGCAGATGCGCCTTCAGTTACCCCATGATCGATAGCTCGTTCCAGATTATCGACCACCGGCAGGATCTCTCTGAAGATTGTTTCCCCGGCGTATTTCAAGCTTGCCAGTCGTTCGCGTTCCACCCGCTTTTTAAAATTCTCATTTTCTGCAGCCGCCCGGAGCATTTTATCACGGAGATCGGCTATCTCATTCTGTGCATCAGCGAGTTCTTTTTCCAGATCACGCTCTGCTTCCACCTGCTGGTCTTCAACTTCCAAGGTCTCCTCGGGAGTGGAACCGTTTTCAACCTCAACCGCAACTTCAGCGTCCTCCTGAAGTTCCTCACGTACTTTCTCTTCGCTCACCCATTCCTCCGTGCTGTCAGCAAATTCAATTCCTGCACCGCGCATCCATGTATCTTACAGCCTGCCGCGGCAACCCCATATTCAAACTGATGCCAACAATAAGTAGCCGGTTTTTCCTTGTCAAGTAACCGTGAATCATTAATAAATGAAGTGTTGAGGGATTAGAAAAATCTAATAAAATCAAAGGAAAGATTTACGTCCAGGGAACCGGGTGGCTATTGAGCTTACGAGTCATCAAGACTATTCATTCTCATATTTATTCAGCTTGCTTTGCAAGGTCTTACGGGTTATTCCCAACCTCCTTGCCGCTTCACTTTTGTTGCCGGCGGTGTCGACCAGGGTCCTCTTGATAAGCTTTTTTTCCGCATCAAAAAGAGACACGGGTTCACTCGCTGGTGCACTCTCTTGTTTGGGAGATTGTTTCTGGATGGGCAACGGCAAACTTTTTTCCGTCAGTTCAGTTCCCCGCATCAGGATGATTCCCCGCTCAACCGCATTTTCCAGTTCCCTTACATTACCCGGCCAGCTATATTTTCCGAGCAGATCCATACACTTGGAGGTTATGCCGTCCAGAACACGTCTATTTTTCTGGGCAAATTTCTGGGCAAAATATTCCACCAGTTTGGGAATATCTTCTCCCCGATCCCTGAGTGGCGGGACAGTAAGCATCACAACGTTCAGCCGGTAATAGAGATCCTCGCGAAAACTATTGTTCGCCACCTCCTCTTCCAGGTTCCTGTTGGTAGCAGCGATGATACGAACGTCAACCCGAATCGTCTCTTCGCCACCGACCCGCTGCAGTTCCTGTTCCTGCAGGACCCGCAGCATTTTTACCTGCATTGCCTGGGAGGTCTCGCCGATCTCATCGAGAAAGAGCGTCCCACCATCGGCCTGGACAAACTTGCCCTCCCGCTGCCTCTCCGCTCCGGTAAAAGCGCCTTTTTCATGACCAAAGAGTTCGGACTCGAGGAGACCTTCGGCAAGTGCGGCGCAGTTTACCTTGATAAAAGGTTGGTTTTTTCGCTCGCTGTTGGCATGCAAGGCCTCAGCCACCAGTTCCTTCCCTGTACCGGACTCACCATAGATAAGTACCGTCGCCTCGGTGGGGGCGACATAACTGATCATCTCGAGCAGCTCAAGCATTGGGGGAGAGGTGCCGATGATCGATGTCTCAAGCTTCTGACTGCCTGGCTTCACCTGCTGCTTCCTGCTCACCACCTGGTGATGATCGACCGCCCGCAGCAGGGCAAGGCGCAGACGGTCGAAATCGAGTGGCTTGGTCAGATAGTCGTGTGCTCCCTGCTGGATGACCTCAACTGCGGCATCAACTGAGGAGTACGCGGTCATGAGAATCACCGGCAAACCTGGACTGATGGCCTGAATCCGAGTGAAGGCCTCACGGCCATCCATTCTGGCCATCCGCACATCCATCAGCACGGCGTCGTAACGGTTCTTTTCCACCGCAGCAACCGCCGTTATGCCGTCATCGGCCTCGACACAGCGCCATCCCCATTCCTTTAACATGGAACAGAGCATATACCGATGCACCTGATCGTCATCCACTACCAGCACCGTCACCGGACCTTTCTTTACCACGTCCTCCTCCTTTTCGAGAAACCGCTTTCTTCTCAAGTCGTGAAAGATGCTAGCTTTTTATTTTCTTGAGCAGCCAGCCGATATTTTCACCCAGGGTCTTCATGGTATTGATGCCTTCTTCATCACCTGCCACCTCACCTTTTTCCCGGCCGATGCCGATATTCCAATAGGACGAGCCGGCAACTATCATCTCATTGATCAAGAAAAAATGGTTAATCGAATCAAAGACATGGATGGCCCCGGCCCGGCGCACGGCGACAACCGCCGCCCCGAGCTTTCTTTTATAGAGCTCGCCATTGGCCCGGCCGACCATACCGGCCCGGTCGACAAGAGCCTTCATCTCCGAGGAGAGATCGGCGAAATAGGTGGGGGAGCCGAGCAGAATAACGTCGGCCTCAATCATTTTAGCGATACAGTCGTTAACTGGATCCTCATTGAACACACATCGCTGGTCCTTGTTGTTAAAACAGGCGAAGCAGGCCTTGCAACCGGGAATTTCCTCACCGGCAAGTTCAACCAGTTCTGTTGCAATACCTTGCTGCGCGAGACTTTCCAGTACTGTCCCGAGCAGCAAAGCGGTGTTACCGTTCTTTCTTGCACTGCCACAAAAAGCTACTGCCTTCATAATGATCTCCTCAATCATACGTTTTGTTCGTGTGAATTTCCGTTCCTGTCTGTCTTAGCATTTCCAAAAGGTCAAAATATGTGCCGATCGTCCAGGAAAAGCAAGGCAAAAAGCTTGGATTTTTCCTGCCCCGGGTGTATGAGTGAAGTTGCGAAGAATGTCATCCCGTATTTCTGAATTTTTTTTACTTAGCCATCCCTTTGTTAGAGGTTTTTACGAGGTTGTCACACTTACTTTGTTCACTTTTTGGAGCTGCAGATGAAGGAAATTTCGATAATCGCCGTGGGCGGCACCATCGACAAGGTCTATTTCGACGCCAAAAGCGAATATGAGGTAGGTCCGCCAAATATTGCAAAGGTGCTGTCCGAGCTGAATCTTTCCATCAGCTATGGAGTTACCTCCCTGATGCGAAAAGACAGTCTTGACCTGACAGCCGAAGATCGAACCCTCATTGCCAAAACGGTGGCAAACGACCCGTGTGACCGCATCCTGATCACCCATGGAACCGACACCATGGTGGAAACGGCCAAAGCCCTGATGGCCATCGCCGAGAAGACCATTGTCCTCACCGGGGCTCTGGAGCCCGCGCTTTTCAAGACCAGCGACGCAGTATTTAATATAGGCTGTGCTCTTGGGGCCGTCCAGTCTCTGGGAGCTGGGATCTATATTGCCATGAACGGCAAAGTCTTTGCCGCCGACAAGGTCTGGAAGAATCTTGACAGCAACAGGTTTGAGACCCGCGAGTAAACTTCCAACCCGTCCGCCGGCAAAGGTTTCTCCCTGCCCACCGGTTTACAACAGTCTTTGATCTACCGCTCGAAGGTATAGAGGAGATCCGCGCCGGTCGATTCTGCAGAACTTCTTGTTTCCACGGAAAAACCCCGCGTCAGGTCATAGCGTACCCGAAACTGGCCGAGCTGGTTGAACATATTCAGATCGTAACCGATATACAATTTCCGGGTGACGCGTTTTCCCACGACCAGCGACACATTTTCTTTGCTGCTGCTGCCCTCGAACCTGAGATCATCCAACTGCAGAAAATCACCAATCCCCTGAACGAAACTGCCGCTTCCTTTCACGCCAAGAGTCACCGCCGCCGCCTCGAGAAGGCTTCCCTCCGACTGGGTTGAATCAGCCAGGGAATGTCCGACGATCATCAGCGACAGGATCTCCTTATCGTTCATATAGGGGTCGGAAAAAAGATGATATTGCAGGTCCTGCACCAAGCCGCTGATATCCACTCCCACGGTATAGGCTTGCCCTTTGGCTTCCTCGGCACTGACTTTCATCTGAGCCCTGACATCGATACCGGGATTGTCGATGGGACCACCGGTGAACAGCAACCGTCCCCGTTCAAGTCTGAGGGTCCGGCCATAGAGGCCAAAAGTTCCTTCGATCAGATCGAGTTCACCACGCGCGGCAAGCGAATCGTCCGGTGTGGTATAGACCTTCAGCTCACCCCCTAGCCTGCTTGCCAGGCCATATCCCTCTACTCGTACATCGTCACCCAGTCGAACGGTGATGTTCAGGGTAATTGGCCAGCCTCTCGTCCGTTCTTCCCTGGTACCGTTAACAATAACGACATCTTCCGAGGCGCTGACTGAATCACTCAGCTCCTCCGGCGCTATCAAAGCATAGGGAACATCTATCGTTCCATGCATCTCCCCTTGCCGGTTGTTGAACGTCAACACCAGATCAGGATCGACACGAATGGCATATTCCGGCAGGTTGACCAGGAGAAAATCGTCTCCCTTAATGTTCAGCTGTCCCTCAAAGTCGCCGGCGCCATACCGGATGGTCCCGTCGACAGTCAGGTGCCCCGGTCCCGAGGTCGCCGTGCCGGCCAACTGCACACTCTCTTCCCCGGCATCAATGGACAAGGCGATATTTTCTAAAGTGATACCCTGATAGGGAAGACCGATACCCCCCTCTTTAATCTCTGCCTTTCCGGATAGCCGCGGCTGGCCAAGCGTCCCGCCAAGAACAAAGGAGGTGGTCACCCAGCCGGCGGGCTCTACGCCATACCCGGTAAAGGTGGCGAGCGAACCAAGTTTGAATTTCTGCAATGCAAGACTTCCCGTAAGAGGAAGAGCACCAGTCGGTGTGGAAAAATCGCCGGCCCCTTGCACGGCAGCAGCGAGGATCACCTGACTGCCGTTTCGCATGCGGATATCGAAATTCCCCTGCAACAGACCATCGGCCAGCTGCATGCTCAGCAAGGAATCGGCAAACCGCAGCGGCACCTGCTCGGTCTCTTTGACATGGTCTGGAACAGGTTCTGCCATCACTCTGCCGGTAAGCTTGGCCGCAACTACCCGGTGACCATCACCGTTTGCCGCAATCTCTACCTGGGCCAGGCCCCGTATCGGCACAGAGATCAACCCCAGTCTGTTGAGCCATTTCAGCGGCATCGAAGTCAGTTCGCCATGTCCTGTCCAGGCGATTTCTTTTTCACGTTCAAAGGAGCCTCCCAGACAGACCCTGCTTGCTCCGTCAGCCAGGCACAACCTGTCGAGCAGAACGCCATTTCTGCCAACTGTAACCGCAGCATTCGCCTCCTGTTGCCAATTACCGTATTCTTCAGCCTCAAACAGCATTTGTGACACCTGCCCCCGCCATTCATCGGAATAGGATCCGTGCGCTTTTAATGTCAATTTCCCCAGGGTTCCGGAACCCTCCACCGCCATCTGGTGATCGGCAAGCGAACCTTTCAGATCTATGCGGCCGGTATCAATTGAATAACCGGCCAGAGATATCTCCTCTGCAGAAATGGAACCATATAAAGGCCCATTGGGCTTCAGGGTGGTTTGTACCTCGAACGCTATCCGGCCAAGGCTGTTCTCTTTGTAACTTATTCCAGCCCCTTGAACCTTCGCATTTATCTGCGGCTCCTGACGGCTGCCCTGCAGGCTTCCCGTAAGAAAGACACTCCCCTTCCCCTGGGGCAGGATAGCGCTGATATCGGGGCTTTTCAGGGAAAAGTCGAGAGCAAGACGCTCGCCTGCCCGGCCTCTGAGCACCAGTTCCGATCGACCGCTTGTAAGTGTCAGACCGGTTGTCTGCAGGGTGTCCTGGGAAAGAGTGATCTCTCCCCCTCCGGAGAGTTGATTGCCTCGCAGGGTACCGGAAATTTTCTGAATATCGAGTGAGCCCTCCAGGCCACCTGTGCCCAGCTTCCCTGCTGTCGTTATTTCTCCGTTGATGCTGCCGGAAAAATCAGGGTTGAACCATGATGGATCAAAACGGTCCAGATGGATTTTTGCCGACCAGCTCGGCTCTTCGGCCCAGGAGAACAGACCCTTGTCAATGTGCGCCAGCCCGGCCACCTCCCCGCTGCGAATGGTCAACCCATCGGTATGCACGTCGGTTTCGGTGAGAAAGACGTTACCGCTTGCACCAACCTGATGTTCCCGCAATCGACCATTGAGGCTGAGAATATTAAAAGAGGCGACAACCCCGTGCTCCTGCACATCCCCGGCACTTATCAGCTCGGTGCTGATTCTTCCCTGGAGCTCTTTGGTAATCACCGAAGGGTCGAAGTTTTCAAAATGAAATCGCCCCTGCCAGGAAAAAATATCTCGCCAGGAAATCTTGCCGCCATCGGCTTCAGCAGAGCTGTCCTTGCCATCAATGCGCAACGAACGGAAATCTATGCCCAACCCATCTCCGTCGAGGTCACTGACCAGCTGCAGCCCGGTCAAGGTATCCCACTTCCCTTCTGCCTGCACATGCCCCCGATATTTTTCGAAATTGCCGGAAAGATCGCCATCCACTGAAGCCAGTTCGATTTTCGGGCAGTCTTCGATGAAGCTTGAGAGATCAACGGCTTTTGCCGCAAGTTTTGCGGTCCATTCAGGCCGGTCCAACAGGTTGACAACATCGCCGGAGACCCGGATGCTGCCAGGACTATCTATCGCCACCTCAACGTGGGGATTAGTAAGCTGTCCGGCGGCTGAAAAAGTCCCCGCCATAGGATGAAAGCCGAAGCCCGCCAGGTGCCAATTGCCCTGTATATCAATGGCCCAGCTCTTTTTCACTGCAATATTGCCGTGCAGACTGATGCCCATATCCTGCCCCTGCACTTCAAAAGCATGGACAGACAACCGGGACGAATTGCCTTCCAGCCCGGCAAGCAATCTAGCAACCACAAACAGCTCTTTCCTATCGCTGTCGATTATGCGGAGCCCATCCACTTCAAGGCTGTCAAGCAAAACGGCAAAAGGAAGCAAAACCGAAGGCAGTTGAACCGCCGATGGCTGCGCGGTATTGCCTGCAGATGGGGGTTCCTCTCCTTCCGGGCCACCAGCAACAGTAATATCGACACCAGTCAACTGGAGTTTTACAATATGCAGCTCTGCCTCGAAAAGGGCAGCCGGCCTCCAGGCACAGGATATCCGCTTGATGTTGATCTCCGAATTCCCACCCGACACTCGAACATCGGCCAATGCAAGGTCGCCTGTAAGACGTCCTTCGACCTGACCAATTACAACCAGCCCGCCACCGTAGCGATTGACACCTTTTTGAATTAAAACAAGGCCCGGTTTCGTGGCCAGCAGAAACACGGAAAAAGCGAGGAGCAATCCGAAAACACCGAGAAAGAGGAAGGACGTTCGTCTCATCACAAATCTCCTCCCACCGTCAAATGGACCCTAAAAGGAGAACCTTCTTCGGTGAAACCCGAGGCAACATCCAGCCGGACCTGGCCAAAGGGGAGACGATACCGAATACCTGCTCCGGCGCCCTGACTGAAATCAAGAGACAGGTCGTCGGTTGCGGTTCCGGCATCCCAGAAGGTGGCAAGACTCCAGTTTTCAGTAATGACCCGTTCCAGTTCAATACTCCCAACGACCAGATACCGCCCCCCGATCACCGTGCCGGAAGAATCCTTCGTTCCGATAGATTTATAGCTGTAGCCGCGAATCGTACTGTCGCCACCGGTGTAGAACCGCAAGGAGGGTGGCAGGGCATCTATGGAATCAACCAGAGTTGCACCCAGCGACCCCCTGCCTATCACCCGCCAATCGACAAAGGGCGAGACAATGGCTTTGCCGTTGATGGTTGCCTGCAAAAAGCTGACGTCGGAAACCACTCCTTTGACAGCCCCCAGAAAACCTACTGAAGCCTGCAGGCCATTTTTCGTATAGAGAACATCATCGGCCAGCACCATCCCGGCTTTCAACGATGGGACCAGCAATGTTGAATCCCCGCTGGTGCTGCCGACATCGTACACCTCGTCACGGAGTTCCATTCCGCCGCTGAGGTTGTAACGGGGACCTTTATATTCATGGGTCACTCCTGCGGTCAGCAGCTGGGTGTTGGTATCATTCCACTTTCGGTCCTGGTAGCCAAGACTCTCCACCAGCCTGTTATACCGGGGATCGCTGCGCGGAATTTCATAGCGCAGGGCGATTACATTTTCCAGTTCAGCCAGCTGGAACGAGGCACTGACCTTATGCCCATGTGCATTAAACAATCGGTTTGACCAGTCTACTTTGCCCTTTAAACCGGTGTCGGTGGCATAGCCGAGACCAAGGCTGTATTTATTAAAATGCTCGGGAGCGGTCAATTTGATGTCCACCGGGACACTGACGTCTTCCGTCTCTTCGGTGTGGCCCCGAACCTCGACACGGCTGAAATAATCTGTCCGGTAGAGAATAGACTGCAGTTCGAAGAGTTTTGCCGGATTATACGGATCGCCAGCCTTGTAGGGCAGGTATCGGTCCAACAGCTCCTGGTCAAGGATCTGCTGGTCACTTGTAGTCGCGCCAAAAAGATATTGTCGACCGGTATCGAGAACAAGCCGGACGACAGCGGTATTGTCCTTCTGGTCGATTCGTATGGTATGCTCGGGAAAGGCTGCATCGAGAAAGCCTTCGCTCATCGCAAGGTAAATGAGATTCTTTTTGCCTTTCTCATAAAGAACCTGATCGAGGATTTCGCCCTTTTTCAATGGAAAACGGGGCAAGGCCCGCAAAAGCTGCCCGTTGCTTTTCCCTGCACCGACCACCTCCAGCAGGAGGTCCCTGACAATGACCGGAGTACCTTGATCAATGATATACTCGGCTTGAAAATTCTCCCCCTTCCTGGTCAATTTGCTTTCTATCACCGGATTGTAATAGCCGTACGGCGCCAAGGCGGACCGAATATCAGCCTCCGCCTGGCGATGCAGGCGCCTGATCGTTCTTGGCTGCAGTCGTTCGTTGTCTTTATGTAGATTGATGGCCAGACGGGCCATGACATTTTTATATAAGGGTTCCCCGATTCCCGTAACCTTGACCACGACCTTATCCGAAGCTGCGGCCGAAATGGACACAAGCAAGAGAAACGTGAAGCAGAAGAATATTATTCGACAGGACAAGGATGGTATATTAAGAAAAAAGAAAATTTCTGGATTGCATTGCTGCCTCCGTGACATTGGATTCAAATACATGAATACTTTACCCTGCCTGCCGGGAATTGAAAGATGAAACTTGCGCCAGTACACATTACAAAAATAGTCAACGGAGGTTACGGCTTTGCCCGCCTTGCCACCGGACAGATAGCTCTCGTCCGGCAAGTACTACCGGGTGAGATGGTAATCATAAACACAGAGGAAGCGAAAAAAAACCATCTTTTCGGCAGAGCCGACGAGATTGTCCAACAACATCCGGCCAGAATTTCACCCCCCTGCAAATATTACGGCGATTGCGGGGGTTGTGATCTGCAGCATTGCGATTATCCCACCCAGCTCACGCTGAAAGGTGGAATCATAGAGGACCTCCTTTTGCGCCAGAACGAGAAAGAGGTCCGCGATGCGGTACATCTCCTGGCACCTCCCCTTCCTTCGCCTGCAGAATTTTCTTACCGCCAACGCATCCGGCTGCAGGTGGGAAGACGCGGAGTGCTCGGCTTCCACCGCTATCGATCCCATGAGATCGTCCCCATCAAGGCCTGCCTGCTCGCCGGAAAATCGATAAACAGCTGCCTTTCTGCACTACGAAACCTTGAAGACGGGCAAAAGCTCTGCGACCTTTCGACGGGGATTGACTTGCAACTCAATCCACAGACAGGAAAGACGGTCTGTATCTGCCATTTTTCACGGAAAGCAAGGCCTGCCGATCGTGCCGCGGCCAAAGGATTCTGCCGGGATGTGGATGAGCTGGAGAGGATATTTTTCATTGGAGAGGACTTTCCGATCACCGGCCCATTTGGTGATAGCGTGGCTGACGACAATGCGAAACCAGATAACATCCTGTCCGTGCACTACCCGACAATTGCCGGACTATCCGGCCCAATCGACCTTTCCTGGGAAGCGGGCGGCTTCTGCCAGGTCAACCTGGCCCAGAACCGATTCCTCATTGAAACCGTGGTCGACTTCTGCCAACCGGACAAGACCGAAACGGTTCTCGACCTGTACTGCGGGATGGGCAACTTTTCCATTCCTCTCGCCATGGGGGCAAGAGAGGTTTTCGGCATCGAGGGCCAGGGTTCCGCCATTCGTAGTGCCGGAAACAATGCCGCAAATGCCGGGCTGACCAACACCCGGTTCCTGAAAAGTTCGGTGCACCAGGCCTGTCTTGCCCTTGCCGAAAGTGGCGAACGTTTCGACTGTGTGGTTATCGATCCTCCACGACAGGGAGCGCCGGAACTGGCCGAGAGGCTGGCGGTACTTACCGCCAAACGCCTGGTCTATATTTCCTGCGACCCGGCCACCCTGTGCCGTGACCTGGCAGCACTTACCAGCGAAGGTTTTACCATCAGAAAAATCCAGCCGGTCGATATGTTCCCCCAGACGCATCATATCGAGACCGTGGTTCTCTTGGATAGGTAGCTGCCATGCGACGATTTTCCTGTTTTGTAGGCTCCCGTATTCCTCCCCATCTCACGCCATTGCATTGCAGACCTCCACAGCCAGCGGACCGACCAAAAAGAAGAAGGCAATGGTTGTCACCGCCAACCGCTTGACAAAACACTTGCCTGAGCTGTCGGGACTCGTTGAAAACTGATCGCTTGCAAACCTCTTCAAGAGACCCTATCTTATCAAACGTGATGCGGGAGCTCGGAGTAACCGGGCTGAGAGGGGTTTAGGGCTAACCCGACCGCTTGACCTGATCCGGATAATGCCGGCGGAGGGAACAGTGTGACACCCATAGCCGTCTCCTGACCGGAGGCGGCTATTTTTTTTGCGGCCACACACTCCCACGGATTACGGCTATGATCTTTTCATCATTGACCAACTCGTAAAAACCTTAAAATCAGCGATGGCTAAATAGAAACCTTAGATTCGAGGCATGAAAATTTTCATTCATTTCGATGTACAAGAGGTACTTCGAAATGATTGAAAACTTGTGGCAACAACGAAGGTGAAGATTTCTATGCCCTTTGGGTAGTTTTTACGACGCCATCATCATTGTGGAGGCTGGAATGAAAAAGGTAGCGTACTATGCGGGGATGTGCATTCTTTCTGTGGGAATGGCGCTGGCCAGCGCAGCGCAGGCGGAAAAAACCATTACCCTCATGACCCACGACAGTTTCAATATCAGCAAAGAGGTGATGGCAGACTTTGAAAAGAATAACAAGGTCAAGGTCCGCTTCCTAAAAGCGGGCGATGCCGGAGGTGCTCTGGTGCAGGCTATCCTCTCCAAAGACAATCCGCTGGCCGATGTCTTTTACGGAGTTGACAACACCTTTTTCTCCAGGGCAATTGCGGCGGATATCTTTCTGCCCTACGCGTCGCCTCTGCTGGCGATGATCCCTGCCCGCCTCAAGCTGGACGCAGAGAACCGGCTGTTGCCCGTCGTCTACGGTGATGTCTGCTTGAACTATGATAAAGAGTGGTTCAAGAAAAAAAACCTCGCTCCGCCAACAGACCTCACCGATCTGATCAAACCGGCATATAAGGGCCTTACGGTGGTGGAAAATCCTGCCATCTCCTCGCCGGGAATGGCCTTTCTCCTGGCCACCATAGGCAGATTCGGCGAGGATGGATACCTCGACTTCTGGCATAAGTTGCGGGACAACGAGGTGATCGTCGCCAACGGCTGGGAGGACGCCTATTACGGTCATTTCACCTCTGCCTCAAAAGGTGACCGGCCAATCGTTGTCAGCTACGCCTCCAGCCCGCCGGCCGTCGTCTATTATGCAGAAAAACCAATAACAAAGGCACCAACCGCGGCTCTTGTCGCCGACAATACCGCCTTTCGGCAGATCGAATTCGTCGGCATCCTGAGCCGCACCAGGGAACCTGAACTGGCCAAAAAACTGGTGGACTTCATGTTGAGTCGCAGGTTCCAGGAAGACATCCCACTGCAGATGTTTGTCTTCCCGGCCAACACCACGGCCAGGTTGCCCGAGGTCTTTGTTAAATACGCCGTTGTCGCCGAAAAACCGGTGCACCTCGATCCCTCGACCATTGAAGCCAACAGGGATGGCTGGATCGAGGCCTGGACGAATACCGTTCTCCGTTAAGAGACGGCCATTATCTTGATTGACTAAGGGAGTACAGGACGTGAATCGGCCGCAACCTCTGTTTCGCTGGATACTGTTCTCCTTGCCCCTGGTCTTCCTGCTCCTTTTCTATTTTTATCCGCTGATAAAGATAGTCCTGTTGAGCTTTTTACCGGACGGAAGCTGGAATCCCGAAAGACTGGGCAAGTTGGTGCATTCGCCGATCTACGGCCGTATCCTCTGGTTCACCTGCTGGCAGGCGGCCTTATCGACCATCCTCACGCTCCTGCTCGCTCTTCCCGGAGCCTATATCTTTGCCCGCTATCGGTTCTTCGGTAAAAACCTGCTCCAGGCTCTGATGACCGTCCCTTTCGTCCTGCCGACAGTGGTCACCGCTTCTGCCTTTCGGGCCTTGCTGGGACCAAATGGCCTGCTCAACAACTGGCTTATATCCGGCCTTGATCTCGCCCGCCCACCGATCAATATCGATCAAACGGTAGCTTTTTTTCTCCTCGCCCATGTGTTTTACAATTACACCCTGGTCCTGCGGATCGTCGGTGGCTACTGGGCCGGCCTCAATCCCGATCTACGCGCCGCAGCCAGAATGCTTGGGGCATCACCCTGGCAGACCTTTCGCAGGATTACCCTGCCCCTGCTGCTGCCTGCCATCGGTTCTGCGTCACTTCTGGTCTTTATCTTCTGCTTCACCAGCTTCGGGGTTGTCCTCATCCTCGGTGGCCCGACCAACGCGACCCTTGAGGTGGAAATCTACCGGCAGTCGATCCAGCTCTTTAATCTGCCGATGGCCGCCGCCCTCTCACTGATCCAGATCGTGGTCAATTTCCTTCTCATGTGGCTGCACGCCCGGCTCAGCAAGAGGTCGCGGGTGGCCTTCTATACCGAATCGGCGACGGGGAGCACCGTAAAAGCCAAGACTTTAGGGGAGAAAGTCTTTTTCGGCGCCAACCTGCTGTTCATGATTATCCTTCTGTTGACCCCGCTCCTTGCCCTGGTCATCCGGTCGATATCCGGGGAAAACGGTTTGACCCTTACCTACTACTCGGCACTCTTTTCCACCCAGGCACGATCGGTCTTCTTCGTCGAACCGATTGCCGCGGTCGGCAACAGCCTCGGCTTTGCCCTGGCAGCCATGACCCTCGCCGTGACCCTCGGCCTGCTTGCCTCGACTTTTCTCGCCTCGACAAAGGGTCGCGGCACCTCGTTCTGGGACGCCATCATCATGCTGCCCCTGGCAACGTCGGCGGTAACCCTCGGTTTCGGCTATATCATTACCCTGAACAGACCGCCGCTTAATCTGCGCGATTCCCTGGCCCTGGTCCCCATTGCCCATGCCCTGGTTGCCTTCCCCTTTGTCGTCCGCTGTATCCTGCCGAGTCTCAGGCAGATCCCCCAGACCCTACGGGAAGCGGCCTCCCTCCTCGGGGCCTCCCCCTACCAGGTATGGCGTCGGGTGGATATCCCGATTATCAGCCGGGCAATTCTGGTGGGTGCGATTTTCGCCTTCTCCATCAGCATGGGCGAGTTTGGGGCCTCGTCCTTTGTCACCCGTCCCCATACCCCGACAATGCCGGTGGCAATATTCCGCTTCCTCGGCCAACCCGGCGAGTTGAATTACGGTCAGGCCATGGCCATGAGCAGCATACTTATGCTGGTCACCTGCTCCGGCTTCTGGCTGCTTGGCCGGCTTGACGGCTCGAAAAAAATCCCGGGGTCATTGAGGTGAAAAGTGAGAAAGGATATATGATGCAGGAAAACAACACCATCCTCGAGGTCGACCGACTCTCCAACCAATACGAAGGGCAGCCTCTGCTGCAGCACATCGGT
>Ga0210123_1000007_pt1 | contig 112889 bp, 101 predicted proteins | sample Muzzi_PWB_D2_FD_185535 | JGI IMG/M metagenome (GOLD analysis project Ga0210123, IMG submission 185535) | Wetland microbial communities from San Francisco Bay, California, USA, that impact long-term carbon sequestration - Muzzi_PWB_D2 (SPAdes) | ecosystem: Environmental > Aquatic > Marine >... | reverse complement strand
CAGGCCGCGGCCACCAGCGCCGGCCCCGGCGCACCGGCGACGACCACCTGGTTCCGACCGCGGCGCTTCGCGTCGTAGAGCGCCTCGTCGGCCGCGCTCAAGAGCTCCGCACTGTCGCTCTGGTCGGACCGCGCGGCCGCGATGCCCGCGGACACCGTGAGCTGCTCGCCCGTAGAGGTCTCGAGCTCCATGATCCGGCGCCGGACCCGTTCCGCGTAGACGGCGGCGCCCTTGGCGTTCGTCCCCGCCAACACGACAACGAATTCCTCGCCGCCCGATCGCACGGGAAGGTCCGAGGCGCGTGATTCTTCCGCGAGGATTCTGGCGAACAGAACGAGAGCCTCGTCGCCGGCCGCGTGGCCGTGGGCGTCGTTGTAGCCCTTGAAGTCGTCCAGGTCGAACGTGACGATGGAGGCGTGAATCCCGCGGGCGGCGCCCGCCACGTGCCGATCGAGGACGAACTCGAGCACGCGCCGGTTGCCGAGTCCGGTGAGCGGGTCCGCGCACGCGAGCCGGAGCGCGTCGAACGTGCGGCGCTGCATGAGTTCGGTGACCGTTCCCGCTCCCATCGACACGACCAGGAAGATGCCTGCCGTATAACCCGTCGTATGCCATTCCGGCGCACCGCCCGAGAGGACCGAGGCGGCGAGCTGTTGCCCGATGAGAACGAGCATCGCGGCGCCGAGCCCCGACGCCGCACCACGCCAGCCGCGATAGTAGGCGAACAGGAACGGCGGGACGAGGGCGAGCAGCCACAAGTAGGCCGAGAACTGTTCGATCGCGGCGGGCAGCCACAGGTTCGCGACCCCCGCCGCGATGAGCGCGGCGAGCGACAGGTAAAGGGCGCGCGCCGGGACCGTCGGGCCCACACTGCCCTTCAGCGAGAGCTCCACGCTGTCCAGCGAAAGCCTGGACGGGTCTCGCACCGACATCTTCGTATTTCCTTCGGCCACGGCGGCTCCTCTCGTCTGGTCCAACGCGTCGGGCACCTGAGCGCCCGATACAGCACGACGTATGCCGTGAAACCAGCCTCTGCCGGCCCGTCCACCGAAATTCGGGCCGGGACGCGGTGACCGGTAACCTGCTCGTACAGGAGGATGGACCGCCCTGGGGGATACAGCAGGTGGCGATTTCCCTGAGGTAGTCGCAAGCTGACAGCGTCGGCGCGGTGCTTTGAGCCGGTTGCCGTTCAGCAAGGGAATGCCGACTCTGGTGGCATGCAAGCGTTCTCCGAAGTTCTTCCCCGACATCGGACTCGTGGCGTTCTTCTGGGCCTGGCGCTCGCGTTGCTGGCGGCACCGTCCCAGGCAGCCGCCCAGCACTCGCGCGACGCGGGGCTCGAAAAGGCCGAACCGTCCGCCGCCTCGCCCTACCTACCCCTCGACCACTGGGCCTATCCGGCCCTCGATCTCTGGATCGCACGCGGCGACATCTCGACGCTGTCGCCGATGACCCGGCCGTACCGGATTTCCGAGATCGTACGCGCCGTCGCTGCGATTCGTCCGCGGCGGCTGTCGCGCACAGAAGCCCAGCTGCGCGACCGGTTGCTCCTGGAGCTCGGGCCGTCACCGGATCGGCGGCGGCGCGAACGCGACGGTGCGCGCAGCCGCGACCGTGGACGGCGTGCCGCGGCGAACGGACCCGCCGCGGTCCGGGTCGACCTCGGGATCATGGCCGGCGGCCGCTACGTCTCTCAGACCCACCCGGACCCGTTGCAGCCGGTGCTCGACGGGAAGTTCGGCGAGAATCGCGTCCTCGAGGAGGCGGAGCTCGTCATCCGCGGAAGCTCGCCCTACGTCGCGGGCGGCGTCCGCATGCGCCGCGACGGGATCTACCGCTACGATCCCCGATTTCCCGGCGGCCAGGTGACGCCGCCCCGGGAGATTCCGGTGTTCAGCGACCTCTCGCTGCGCGCCGAAGAAGCCTATCTCGAGCTCCAGATTCCCTATTTCCGTCTTTCGTTTGGCCGTCTCGACCGCAACTGGGGACCCGCGCCGATCGACGGCTTCCTTCGGTCGGCGAATCCGTACAGTGAGGACGAGATCGGCTACCGGCTCGGCACCGATCGGGTGTTCCTGATCGGCACGGTAGCCGCCCCGGGGGATTTCCGCGGCGACACCGCCCGCTATCTGTCGGCGCACCGGCTCGAGGTGCGTCCGAGCGACCGGCTGGCGATCGCGGTGTCCGAGGCGGTGCTGCACGGCGGACCCGACGGCCGGTTTCGGTTCGCGCTCGTCAATCCGATCTCGGTCTGGCAGATCGCCGTGGACGAGGCCGAGGCGCCGCACAACAAGCTGGGGCAGGTCGACGTATGGTGGCGCGCGACGGACGGCCTGGCGCTGAACGGCAGCGTGCTGGCCGACGCGACCAATCGCGAAGGATCGTGCTGCCAGCTCGGCGGTTCCGTGGGACTCGAGCTGACGCGTCTCGCGCCGGGCCTCCGGGTCGGCGCCCAGTTCACCGCCATCCAGAGCCTCGCCTATCGCACCGCGCGACCGTGGGAAGAGTACTCCCTCGACGGCGTCGGCCTCGGCTGGGACAAGAGCGATTTCTGGCTGGCCAGTCTCGGCGCCGACTGGTTCGCGACCCCGATGCTGCGCTTGAGCCCGCGCATCGATCTGCAGCGGAAGGGCGAGGGCGACTTCAGGCAGCTTCGTCCGCCGCCCGAGGATCTCCCCGATCAGCCGCGAATCCTTTCCGGCATCGTCGAGACGACGATCCGCCCGGCGCTCGGCGGTCAGTGGCGCCGTCCCGGGACGATCGACATCGCGGCCGAGTGGGATGTCGGCGTGTCGCTGATCACCGATTACGCGCACCTGGCGGGCGACGATCGCACCGAGTTCACAGGCTCGGCGGCCGTGCGGCTGTACACGCCCCGCTGGGCTTTCCGGCTCCCGTGAAGCCCACACAATTCGTCTTGCGTCCGGTCAGCATGATGATACCTTGACGCGGCTTACCGGCTCGCGGCACGTCGGTGGCCGGGCCGTCCGATCCGCACTTGTTCGGCACCTATCGTCCCGTCGTTACAGAGAACAGCGCTGATGATCCCATCCAGGAAATCTTTTGCAGTCCTGTTGGCCGTGGCCGGCACGGCCGGTCTCGCCACCGCCGCCGGGAGTCTCGGTGGCGCCCCCGGTCAGGACGCCAATTCAGCGTCCACCGCCCCCGCCCAGGCCGCCCAGATTCGGGCCGCGGACGCGGGGATGAACCGAGCCGACTCGCTGCGTCCGCTCCTGCCCATCCTCGAACATCAGTCGACGGGGATGACGGCGCAGGAGGCGATCGACGCGCACGTCAGCGCGACCGACGGCCCGGAACAGCCGATCCCGTTCAACCACCGGTTCCACTCGCAGGAAATCAATATGCAGTGCGCGTACTGCCACGGCGGAACGCAGTCGTCGCCGGTTGCAACGATCCCCCCGGTGCAGGTCTGCATGGGCTGTCACCTGATCGTCGGCTCGCAGCTCGCCCCGATCCAGCAGCTGCGCGAGATGTGGAACAACGATCAGCCCGTCGAATGGGAGCGGGTCCACAAACTGCCCGACTTTGTCCAGTTCCCGCACGAGGCGCACATCCGCAACGAGGTGGCCTGTTCCGAGTGCCACGGTGCGGTGGAGGAGATGGACCGTGTGAGCCAGGTGCAGTCGCTGAAGATGGGCTGGTGCCTGGCCTGTCACATGGGTGCAGGCCAGGAATCCGACTACGCGACCGACCGTCTGATCGCCGCACAGTTCCCACCGCCTCCCATGCCCCAGGGCCGGCAGCCGGTGGGCCTGTACCCGCGCAGGATCGACGAGCAGTACGGTGCGTCCCGCGGACCGATCGACTGCACCGTCTGTCACTATTGATTCGACTTCTCGGAATTCCGGATTACGGAACGGCATGAACAACGGCGATACGAAACCCAACGGACTCACGACATCCCGCCGCGACTTTCTGAAGGTGCTGGGCGTCGCGGGCGCCGGTGCCGCGACGGTGAGCTGCGGCCCGCCGGACGTGGGCGACAAGCTGATCCCCTACCTGGTGCCGCCGGACGACATCGTCCCGGGCACGAACGTCACTTACTCGACGATTCTCGCTCATGCCGGCCCGGAGCCGGTCGGGGTGCACGCGAAGGTGCGCGACGGTCGGGTGATCAAGCTCGAAGGCAACCCGGAGTTCCCGAATCGCGGCGCCCTCTCGGCCCTGGCTCAGAGTTCGCTGCAGGATCTCTACGATCCCGACCGGGTCCAGGGCCCGCGCGAGAAAGTGAGCGGAGAATGGTCGGAGTCGACGTGGGAGGACGCGGTGAAGGCCGCGGCAGCCGCCGTCGGGGCCGGGCGCACCTTGCTCCTGACCCCGCCGGCCACGGGCACGGCGGCCAAGTTCCTGGCCGAATGGGCCGAGACGATGGGCGTCGAGTGGATCTCCTGGGAGCCTTTCGGCTACGAGGCGATGCGGGCGGCGAACGAGATCGCCTTCGGTCGCCCCGAGATTCCGTCCTACGACCTGGCGGCCGCCGATCACGTGGTGTCGTTTGGGGCCGACTTCCAGGCGACGTGGCTCGCCCCCATCCAGCTGGCGAGGCAGTTCGCCGACGCCCGTGCGATCGAAGATGGTGAGGCACCGGCCCGCCTGACGTTCGTCGGACCCCGCCTCTCGCTCACTGGCACCAACGCAGACACCTGGCTACCGGCCGGCGCCGGCAGCGAGGCGAGCGTGGCGCTGGCCGTGGCTCGCGAGGTCGCGCAGCGCCGCGGCGGCGGCGAGGCCGCCCGGGTTCGCGACCTCCTCGCCCCGTTCACCGCCGACGCGGTCGCGGAGGCCTCCGGCATCTCGGCGGAGAAGATCACGACACTCGGCCGGCAGCTGGCCGAGGCCGCCTCGCCGGTCGCCCTTCCCCCCGACACGTCGGGACAGGGCGTCTACGCGACGGAAGTTCACCTGGCCGTGACGATCCTCAACTATGTGATGGGCGCGATCGGCACGACCGTACAGTTCGGCTCTGGTCCGGTCCGCGGTTCCTCCGCCTCCTACGCCGACATGCGGGCACTCACCGCCCGTCTTCGCGAAGGCGAGTTTCGCACGGTCGTCACGGCCGGCGTGAATCCGGTCTACGCGCTGCCCGCCGCGTCGGGCTTCGCGGCCGCCCTGGCCGATGTCGCCAACCACATCTCCCTGTCGAGCCACGTGGACGAGACGGCCGCGGCCGCCGGCTGGATCCTCGCCTCGAGCCACGAGCTCGAGTCGTGGGGCGACGTCGAGATCGCCCCGGGCACGTTCGGGCTGCAGCAGCCCGTGATGCGCCCGGTGTTCGACACGCGGCAGCGCGAGGACATCCTCCTCGCCATCGCCGTGGCGGCGGGTCGCGACCCGGGCGTCGAGAGCTACGGCGCGTATCTGCAAAGTGCCTGGCAGGACGTGGGCGGCGCCGACTTCGAAGGCTGGTGGTACGGCACGTTGAGCGACGGAACGCCGGTGCGGCGTCCGTCGGTGGGCGCCCCCGCCGAGGCGGCGCCCCCGCTCAGCGCGGCGGCCGCCAATCACTCGTTCACCTTGCCAGCTGCCGACGACGGCCTCTCGCTGGTTCTCTATCCGACGGCCCAGTTCTACGACGGCCGCGGAGCAAACCGGTCGTGGATGCAGGAGCTGCCCGACGCCGTCACCAGGGCGGTCTGGAACTCGTGGGTGGAGCTGCATCCGGCAACGGCCGAGCCGCTGGGCATCGAGACCGGTGACCTGGTAGAGGTGAGCACGGCCGCCGGCAAGGTGCAGGCGCCCGCCTTCGTCTATCGGGGCATCCGTCCCGACACCATCGCGGTGCCGCTCGGCCAGGGCCACACGGCCTACGGGCGCATCGCCGCGGGCCGCGGCGTACACGCGCTCTCCCTGCTCGACGGCACGGCGGATCCCCGCAGCGGCGCTCTCGCATACGCGGGCACCGCGGCGGAGGTCACGGCGATCGGCCAACGGAGTGGCCTGCCGATCATGCAGGGCAACGACACCGACATGGGCCGGGAGATCAGCGAGCTGATCAGCGTCGACGCGGCAATGGCCGCGCAGCAGGCGCACCACGTGGACCTGACGGAGCTGGTCGAGGCTGCCTGGGACTCCGATCCCGACAGCCCGTACCGCTGGGGCATGACGATCGACCTCAACGCCTGCAACGGCTGCGGCGCCTGCGTCACGGCCTGCTATGCCGAGAACAACCTCCCGACGGTCGGCGAGGATCTCTGCGCCCAGGGCCGCGAAATGTCGTGGATGCAGATCATGCGGTATTACGAGGAGACCGAGGACGAGGGCTTTCAGACCGTCCACACGCCGGTGCTCTGCCAGCAGTGCGGCGACGCGCCCTGCGAGCCGGTCTGCCCCGTCTACGCGGCCTACCACAACCCCGAGGGGCTCAACGCACAGGTCTACAACCGCTGCGTAGGCACCCGGTACTGCGCGAACAACTGTCCCTACAAGGTGCGGCGGTTCAACTGGTTCACGTACGAGCACCCGTATCCGCTGAACCTGCAACTGAACCCCGACGTGACCGTCCGCCAGAAGGGCGTGATGGAGAAGTGCACGTTCTGCGTCCAGCGGATCAACCGCGCCAAACTCGACGCCAAGGCCGAGGGCCGGCCCGTGGAGGACGGCGAGATCATGACCGCCTGCATGCAGACCTGCCCGACGCAGGCGATCAAGTTCGGCAACCTGAAGGATCCCGCGAGCAACGTGTCGCGCATCGCCAAAGGGCCACGCGGCTACGGCATGCTCGAGGAACTCAATACACGTCCCGCCATCACCTACCTGAAGTCGGTGACCTACGCGTCCGTCGCGGAAGGGCACGGTGAGCACGGCGACGGGGGACTCGACGAAGAAGTGGACCACCAGCCGGAGGTTTCCACCCATGGCTGATCCGCTGAACGGCTGGATCGTTTCGAATGCCGAAGGACTCCATGGCGACTGCTGAACACGAAGTCCCGGGCCGTCCGACGCTCTCGGACGCGAATCGCGACATCATGCGGCCGATCGAAACGCCCCCGTGGCGTTTCTGGCTGCTGTTGGGCATCACGGCGCTCGGCATCGTGGCGGCGGGCGTCGCCTGGGCCATCCAAATCCGTGACGGCCTCGGCGTGGCGGGCATCAACAACCCGGTCGGCTGGGGCGTCTACATCGTCACGTTCGTCTTCTGGGTCGGTATCGCCCATAGCGGGACGCTGATCTCGGCGGTGCTCTACCTGGTGCGCTCCGGCTGGCGTACGACGATCAACCGAACCGCCGAGGCGATGACGATCTTCGCGGTGATGACCGCGGGCCTGTTCCCGCTCATCCACCTCGGCCGAGTCTGGTACTTCTACTACCTCGTGCCCTACCCCTCGACGCGGCTCATCTGGCCGAACTTCCGGTCACCGCTCGTCTGGGACATGTTCGCGATCGGCACCTACTTCACGATCAGCCTCGTCTTCTGGTACCTGGGCCTGATCCCGGACATCGCCGGGCTGAGGGATAAGTTCACGGGGCTGCGCAAGAAGATCTACGGGGCTCTCGCCCTCGGCTGGCAGGGCTCGGTCCGCGACTGGGCGCACTACCGCCGGCTCTACCTCTACCTGGCCGGCATCGCGACGCCGCTGGTGCTCTCGGTGCACAGCGTCGTGTCGTGGGACTTCGCGATGGGCATCGTGCCGGGCTGGCACTCGACGATCTTCGCGCCCTACTTCGTGGCCGGCGCGATCTTCAGTGGCATCGCGATGGTGATTACACTGCTGGTCCCGTTGCGCTGGGCGTTCGGCCTCGAGAAGTACATCACGAAGTACCACTTCGACAACATGGCGAAGCTCCTGCTGCTGACGTCGCTGATCGTTGGCTACGCCTACGCGATGGAGTTCTTCATCGCCTGGTGGTCGCAGGATCCGATCGAGATCGAGAGCTTCCGCTGGCGGGCGATGGGCTTCTACGCCGGACCGTACTGGGTGATGGTGTTCTGCAACGTCATCATCCCGATGAGCCTCTGGTTCAAGAAGATCCGCGGCAGCCTCGCAGCCCTGTTCATCATCTCCGTGTTCGTGAACATCGGGATGTGGTACGAGCGCTTCGTCATCATCGTGACCTCGATCGCCCACGAGTACGAGCCGGGCGGCTGGGGCATCTACGTCCCCAGCTGGGTCGAAATCACGATCCTCCTGGGCAGCTTCGCATGGTTCTTCTTCTGGTTCCTGCTGTTCACGAAGTCGCTGCCCACGATCAGCATCGCCGAAGTCAAGGAACACCTGGCCCATCAGCAGGAGCACGGGCACTGAGATGAGTGGAATCCTCGCACAATACGACAGCGTCGGAGCCGCGATCGCGGGCATCCGGGGACTGCGTGACGCCGGGCACGAGAGCTTCGACGTGTTCTCGCCCATCCCCTATGAGGAGCTCGAGGAGGCGATGGGCATCGTCACGAGCCCCATCCGGCGCTGGGCGCTGATCGGCGGCATCACGGGCTTCATCACCGCGATCGCCCTGACCGGGCTGACGTCCTACGCCTATCCGCTGATCACGCAGGGCAAGCCGATCATGTCGTGGCCGGCCTACTTCGTGATCATGTTCGAACTGACGATCCTGTTCACCGGCCTGTTCGGATTCGGTGGGCTGCTCTATCTGACGCACAAGAGCCGCAAGCGGCTGTCACCGGCGTATCGTACGCAGTTCTCCGTCGACCACTACGGCATTTACGTGTACGACACGGCTGCCGACGACGTGGAAGGCATCCTGCGCGAGGCCGGCGCAGTGTCGATCGATACGGAGGTGGGAGCGTGAGCCGCCGGATCATGATCGCCGCTTCGGCCCTGCTGCTCGTGGGACTCGGCGGATGCGACGACCAGGTAAAGTACGTGCCCTGGTTCGCCACGATGTACCGACAGCCGTCGGTGGAAACCTACGAGACCGACGGCCGCCTGCCGCCCGAGGGCGCCGTGCCACTCGGCGCGGAGCGCACCGTGGCCCTGATCGCCTCCGACTCGCTGCAGAACCCGCTGGCCGGCCGCACGGACGAGGCCGTGCTGAATCGCGGCCACCAACTGTTCCAGTCGTACTGCATCATGTGCCACGGAGCGACCGGTGTGGGTGACGGACCGGTCGTCGGCGAGAACCGTCTCCCGGCCCTGCCCACGATGAACCTCACCTCGGACCGGGCCATCGCCCTGACCGACGGCTACATCTACGGAATGATCTCCAACGGCCGCGGCGTGATGCCGTCGTACCGCCGCATCCCCGCCGCCGACCGCTGGTACCTCGTGAACTACGTAAGACAATTGCAGGGGAACCCTTGAGCGCTGAATCGACGAACTTGTCGCCGGAACGCGTCCTGGGAACGATCTCCGGACGGGTCAGCGGTCTCGCCATGGGGTTGTGGCTGCTGGCGATCCTGATCGGCGGAGTCGGAGTGTTCACTTCGATCGGCAGCATGCCGGTGCGCACCTGGCAGGCGATCTGGGTCAACTTCCTCTACTGGACCGCGATCGCACAGGCCGGGGTCTGCTTCGGCGCCGTGCTCACGGCCGCCAGGGGCCACTGGGGCAAACCGTTCATCCGCGTGGCGGAGCCGGCGGGCGCCTTCCTGCCGATCTCCCTCGCCGTATTCGTGGCCATGTACTGGGGCGCGGGGTACATCTTCCCGTGGATGGATCCCGAGTTTTCCGGTCATCTCAACCGGGCATGGGTCAATCACGACGACGTGTTCATCCGCAACGGAATCCTGCTGGCCGTGCTCTATCTGGTCAGCTTCTACTTCATGCGCGTGTCGCTTCGACCCGACGCCCGGCAGATCGCCGAGCACCACACGGGATGGCGCGCGCGCTGGATGTCGTTCTGCGCGCGGGGCTGGCGCGGAGACGACGAGGAGATCGCCCGCTCCCGTCGGATCGCGAACTGGCTGGCGCCGGCGCTGATCCTGCTGTGGGCCCTCGTGTTCAGCCTGCTGTCCTTCGACCTGACGATGTCGCTGATGCGGAACTTCATCAGCGTGATCTGGGGTGGCATCTACCTGTTCGGCGGGTGGCTCTGCCTGCTGGCGATGATCGCCGTGCTCGCCCACCGGTATCGGATCCGCCACAACCTCGACGACGTCTGGGGCAAGTGGGAGTTCCACGACCTGGGCAAGCTGATGTTCGGTTTCACGATCTTCTGGGCCTACATCTGGTTCTCACAGTTCCTGCCGATCTGGTACGGCAACATGGGCCGCGAGACGATCTTCTTCGAGCAGCGGACCGTGAACGGGTTCGGCATCCTGCTGTGGGCGCAGATGGCACTCGTGTTCATGATCCCGTTCGTCCTGCTGCTCGGACGGCGCCCGAAGATGAACCCGCGCTGGCTGTCGTTCGTGGGGCTGATCCTCCTGGTCGGGTTCTGGCTCGAGCGCTACATGCTCGTCGTGCCCTCGACGTGGCACGGGGAGGGGATCCCGTTCGGCTGGCCCGAGATCTCGATCTCGCTCGGATTCCTCGGACTATTCGGGCTCAGCTACTCGGTGTACGCTAGCCTGACGCCCAAGCTGCCGATCCACGAGCCGTTGATCGTCGGGGAGCGCACGAGGGGCCCTTGAGTCAGGTGCGGGCGCGGATCAACTGTGCGAGGTCGTCACGCGGCATGTCGTGGGAGATCAGCGCGTAGTCGTACTCGGCGTCGCTCCATCGGACCACGTTCAGATCGCCCTCGCGCGCCGTTCGCAGATCGCCGTCGATGCCCTTGCCGTCCCGCGGCACCTGGTAGAAGACCAGGCGGTTCCCTTCCATATCGTACTCGACGTACGCGCCCATTCGGCCTTCGAGATTGCAGACCGCGACCTTCGTGACGGGCGCGTCGAGCATGAAGGCCGGGCCGTCTCCGTGGAACTGGGTGCGGTAGAAGGCCTCCACCTCCGACGGCGGCACGTTCCGTCGGGCGATCTCCGGAAGTGCCGTGCGGTGGTAGTCGTCGACGAACGCCTCGTCGGAAAGTCCCGTTTCGAGCCGCTGCGAAAGCGTGAGACCGCCGGCGATGAGGATGATGGCCGCCGCCGCCGCGAGCACGCCCTCGGCCCACGGAGGCCAGCGGCGCTTCTTCGCGTCGCGCCCGCTGACGAGGCCTTCGCCAGGCAGGAACAGTTCCTCGTCACCCAGCTTCCGCCCGAGGACGTCGCGCACGTCTTCGGGACAGGGAGAGGCGCCACACAGCCGGAGATCACGCAGCCGCGCGGCCAGCACGCTGTCGCGACGCAGGAACGCGCGACACGGCGGGCACGCCGCCAGGTGTTTGCGCGCCTCGGCGAGCTCGGGTGCGCCCTCTCCGCCATCGGAGACCGCGGAGGTCTCGGAGGACCGGGCCTCCCACAGCAGCTCCAGTGCGCATTCGCAGCTCGGCTTCATCGGTCTACCGCCAACTCCCGCTTTCGATTACGACGATGCGGCATCGCAGAGTGCAGTGCCGCGTCTGGTAAGGTAACCAGCAGCGCGAGCGCTCGGTTCCGCCGCGGCCAGCGACGGGCAGCGGATCGTCAACGCGACAGCGCGTCGTCGATGAGGGCCTGTTGCTCACGGCCGTGGGCCGCCGCCGTGCCGGCCGCCGGGCTCGCCCGCTCGGGCCGCGCGACGAGCCGGAGGGAACGATCTTGGCCGGCCAGCTCGGCCAGCCGCGCCCGCAGGTAGCGCCACGCTCCCATGTTCTCGGGCTCTTCCTGCAGCCAGACGATCTCGGCGAGCCTGGGGTAGGCGTCGAGCACCGCCCGGAGCTCCTCGGCCGGGAACGGATACAGGAGCTCGACGCGGACGGCGTCCACCGCGTCCGCCGCCTCCCACGCTTCCGAGCCCACGAGGTCGTAGTACACCTTGCCCGAACACAGCACCAGCCGCGTGACGGCGTCACCGTCCTCGCGAGTTCCCGGCAATACGGGCCGAAACGCGCCGTCGGTTAGCTCGGTGGCCTGCGAACGGGCCGCGGGGTGGCGCAGCAGACTCTTGGGCGACATGACGACCAGCGGCCGACGGTCGGCCCGGAGGGCCTGCAGCCGGAGCAGGTGGAAGTACTGGGCCGGGGTTGTGCAGTTGGCGACCCGGATGTTGTTCTCGGCGCCGAGATTCAGAAAGCGCTCCAGTCGGGCGCTCGAATGCTCGGGGCCCTGCCCCTCGTAACCGTGGGGCAGAAGTAGCACCAGGCGCGACTCGAGCCCCCACTTCGAACGACCCGAGACGATGAACTGATCGATGATCGCCTGGCCCACGTTGGCGAAGTCGCCAAACTGGGCCTCCCAGAGTACGAGGGAATCAGGCGAGAACACACTGTAGCCGTACTCGAATCCGAGGCAGGCGACCTCCGAGAGCGGGCTGTTCCATACCTGGAAAGAGGCCTGCTCCTTCGAGAGGTTCGCCAGGGGGATGTACTCTCCGCCCGTCTCGATGTCGTGGAGCACGGCATGGCGCTGGCTGAACGTGCCGCGCTGCGTGTCTTCACCACTCAGGCGGATCGGCACACCGCCATCGAGCAGGCTGCCGAAGGCCAGCGCCTCACCGTGCGCCCAGTCGAGGCCCTCCTGCAGCTGGCCCTTCCGGCGCTCGAGCTGTCGGCCGAGCTTCGGGAATACGTGGAAGTCGTCCGGCCACGTATGCAGCGCCTCGTTGATGTGCTCCAGCTCGTCCCGGTCCACGGCCGTGATGACCTCCGCCGGGTCCATGAGCTCGGTCGGGCCGAGCTCCATGATGCTCGTCCGGCTCATATCGGCGTCGGCCTCGTCGGCTTCCGCCATCTGCTCGGTCACCTGGCGCCGGGCCTCCTGCAGCTGCTGATCGAACTCGTCCGCCATCCGCTCCGCATCGGCACGCCCGATCGTGCCGTCCTTCACGAGGCGATCGACCCACTGGTCGCGCACCGTCGGGTGCTCGTCGATCCGCTCATACATGCCCGGCTGCGTGTAAGCGGGCTCGTCGCCCTCGTTGTGCCCGTACCGCCGATACCCGACCAGGTCGATCACGATGTCCTGGCCGAACGCGGTCCGGTAGTCCATGCCCAGCTGGATCGCGGCGAGACAGGCCTCGGGATCGTCCGCGTTCACGTGGAGGATCGGCACGCGGAAGGCGAGAGCCAGGTCGCTGGCGTAGCGTGTCGAACGGCCGTCCTCCGGGTCGGTCGTGAACCCGAGCTGGTTGTTGGCAACCACGTGCAGCGTGCCGCCGGTCTCGTAGCCGCGCAGCCGGCACAGGTTCAGGGTCTCCGCCACGACGCCCTGCCCGATGAAGGCCGCGTCGCCGTGAATCAGCACGGGCAGCACGCCCGTGCCATGCTCCTCGTCGAAGCGCAGGGCGTTTCCGTTCCGCATCGGTGCACTCCGTTGCACCAGCTGCTCGCGGGCGGCGCGAGCCATGCCCTCGACGACCGGGTTGACGTGCTCCAGGTGGCTCGGATTCGGCGCCAGGATCGTCTCGATCTCGCCCGCCGACGTCTCGACCATCTGCCGGGCTCCGAGGTGGTACTTGACGTCGCCCGACCCGGGCACCGTCGTCTGCAGTCCCTGCTCGTGCTCGCCCTCGAACTCGGCGATGATCGACTCGTAGGGGCGGCCCACCAGGCGAGAGAGCACGGAGAGGCGCCCGCGGTGCGCCATCCCCAGGAAAATCATCTTCGCCCCGCCCTCGGCCGCGATCCGCGCCGCGCGTCCGAGCATCGGGACCATGATGTCGAGGCCCTCGATCGAGAACCGCTTCTGGCCGAGAAACGCTCGGTGCAAAAAACGTTCGAAGCCCTCGACTTCAGTGAGCACTTCGAGGACTCGCAGCTTCACTTCCGGGGTCAGCGGCTCGAGATGGCGGCCTGACTCGATGTGCTCCACGAGCCAGTTCCACTGTTCCACGTCGTCCATGTGGTCGAGCTCGTAACCGATGCGACTGCAATAGATGCGGCGCAGCGACTCGACGGCGTCGAGCGCCGTGTCGCCCAGTCGCTCGAGCCCGATCGCGGCCGCCGGCACCTGCTCGAGCTCCGCTTCGGTCACCCGGTGGAATTCGAGCGTGAGCGAAGGATGTCCCGGCGGCTCCGATCCGAGCGGATCGACGGGCACCAGCAGGTGGCCGTGCGTCCGGAAGTCCTCGACGAGGGCGCCGGCCGCGGTGGCCGTGTGCAGCAGATCCGTCGATACCGGAGCCTCGGCCTCCGCGGCTCGCGTTGACTCGACGACGGCACCGTCACCGGAGCCATTGAGGTCGGGATCGAGCAGGGACGGGGGAACGATGCCGTGGTCGCGCAGGCGGCGTTCGTACAGCTGGTCGGCGTAGCCGGCGTTATAGCCGTCCGCCTGGTATGATTCGCTCATTCTCCGTTATCAGGGACTGCGAAGGGAGATCAACTCAGCGACGCTCCACCCTCGAGGCGGACGCCGGATCGCCAAAGTACGAACAACCGTGGCCGACACAAGCTGGCTCACGGCTCGAGCGCGACGACCTTCACGGCTCGAGTGCGACGATCCAGATGTCGATGTTCGTCGTACCGGACTGCACCCGTGAGAAGGCGAGCCAGCGACCGTCGGGGGAGACGGCGGGATCTCGGCCGTTCTCGGTGTCGGGAACAGGTCGAGGATCGTCTCCGGCTTGCGACACCGACCAGATCATTGCTGTCGACCGGAGAATTGGGCCGATTCGGGTTGCAGCTCGGCGGACAGGTCACGATGACTACACCGTTCTCGATCCGCACGTCCTGGCTGATGTAGGTGACCTCGTCGCCCGAGGCCGACCAGGCCGGTGCGACGTCGCGCCTGGGATCGAACGTGACAGTCCGAACCCGGCAATCGTCGAGCGATTCTCGAACGCGGCCTGGTCCACGGCGCCCAGATACCGATCGAGCCGCTGCGCGGCCAGACGGAGAGTCAGGCGATCGGCCCCGCCGCCCGTCTGGCTTCCCACGTCGAACGTCAGCGTGCCCAGGGTAGCCCGATTCCGCTGCGCGAGCCGGCTGTCGGGGTCGTACTTGAGCTCCTGGGTGTAGAGCTCGCGCTGGAGGCGGTTATGGAGCAGCGTGGCCGTGAACAGACCACCGAGCGCCGGCCGGTCGAGGCGGAGGCCGGCGCGACGTGATCGCTGCGAAGGCTCATCGCCCCCTCCCAGCGATCCTCCGAACCGCGCCGGGTGACGTAGCTCACGACGCCGGACAGGGCCGAACCATACTCGGCGCTGAACCCGCCGGTCACGACCTCCAGCTCCTACAGCGACGTCGGCGCGAGCTCGATCGACGCACCCCCGGTGGTCGACTCCACCTGGTTCTTCACCGCGAACCCGTCGATCACGTAGGCTTCCTGGCCGATCTGTCCGCCGCGGAAGTGGCCGTCGGAGACGCCGGTCGAGTGCTCGACCGCTTCCCCGACCCGCGTGACGGGCAGCTCGCGTAGGACTTCGCCGGTGATGACCTCTCGCGTCTGGGCCACCTCGGGTTCGATCAGCGAGATCCGTTCCGCGTCGACGACGAGCGGTTCGAGCTCCAGGGAGGTGGGATCGAGGGCAATGGCGAGCTCGGACGCGCCCGGCCCGGACCGTGACGCCTTCGAGCCGCAACGACTGGTAGCCGAGCAGATCGACCGCCACGCCGACCTCGCCCGCCGGCAGGCCGGCCAGCACGAAGCGGCCCTGATCGGTGGTCACCGCTTCGAGGGCCTGCGCCTCGACGGTGGCTGGCGCGAAGAGCGCCAGCAGCATGACCAGCACCGCGACGCCCGCCCGGGCCCGACGCGCGGTCGGCATCAAAGGCCCGGGATCACCGCCTGAATCAGCCCCCAGGCCAGCACGCCCAGGATACCGGTGACGACCGCCTGTCCCGTCGTGATGTCCAGCGCCTGTCGAATACCGACCACGACGGTCACGAGGACCCAGAAGAACACGACCAGGGACACGAGGACACCGAGGATCGGGAGGATGCCGAGCAGAGACAGGATGGCAGGCGCCATCGCAAAGCCCAGCGTGCGCAACAACTCTCCCCACGTGGCGGTCCCATTGAAGAGTTTCGTCCCGATGAAGTAGGTGAGGCCTGCGAGGGCCGCCCACCCGATCAACGAACCGATGATCCCGGATATGACACCCACATACGGCGAGCCCAGTCCCTGGGCGATCGCCGCCAGGACCACGACGGCGGCCGCCTGCATGGTCGCGTCGGTGTCGTGCTCGACCTCCTCGTAGGTCGCGACGTCAACTGTCGCGGCACCGATCATCCGTGCAGCAAACGTGCTCTGCACCATTCCAGCCTCCTATCCGGTGGACGGTTCGGGCAGCGCAGCCTGCGCCATGCCCTCTGCCTCGTCGACCGAAAGTAATATCAGGCCGCCCACGATGAAGAACGCGACCACGGTCGCCACGCCTGCCCGCATGCCGAAACGGGCCGTCATTTCCGCGAGCGCGAGGGGGCCGAGAAACGACGTCGCCTTCCCGGAGAACGCGAAGAAGCCAAAGAACTCCGTCTTACTGTGCTCGGGCACGAAACGCCCCATCAGCGAGCGGCTCGCCGACTGGTTCGGCCCCACGAACAGGCCCAGTGAGATGCCCGCGACCCACAGCCAGGTCCGGTCGGGCGCGGCGACGGCGACCAGCGAGGCCACGACCAGCGCGATCAGCGTAATCAGGATCGTCCGCTTGCCGCCGATACGGTCATCGACGACGCCGAAGACGAGCGCTCCGATTCCGGCGGAAATGTTGAGACCGATGCCGAACACGATCACCTCGTCCAGGCTCATGCCGAACACGCCGGCGGCGTAGGCGCCGCCGAACGCGAACACGGTGACCAGGCCATCGTTGTAGATGAGCCGGGCGAGGAGAAACCGCACGATCTGCCGGTAACGTCCCAGGTTACGGAAGGTACGGCCGATCTCGATGAACGCGCCCCGCATTCCGGCGACGGCGTCCTCGCGGACGCGGCTCGGCGGGGTGCGAACCCAGAGGATCATCGGCAGGCTGAACACGAAGAACCACCCCGCGACGAGGAGGGTCGTCGCCCGGAAGTTGAACCCGCCAGCCGTCGACACGCCGAACCACGGGACCTCGGGCCGCACCAGGGCGACGAGCGCCAGGCCCAGTGCGACGAGCCCGCCCAGGTAGCCCAGGCCCCAGGCCCAACCCGAAATCCGGCCGATCCGGCTCTCGGAGACCAGCTCGGGCAGGTAGGCGTTGTAGAACACGACGCCGATCTCGAACGCGACGTTGGCGATTACCACAAAGGCCAGCGCCGTGAATACCGCGCCGCGCCCGTCGGGCGCCACGAAGGCGAGGGCGGCGGTGAACGCGACGCACACCCACGTGGATACGACGAGGTACAGCTTCCGGCGCCCGCTACGGTCGGCCAGGGCGCCGACGATGGGGGAGAGGACGGCGATCAGCAGCGCGCTGATTGATATGGCGCGTCCCCACAGGGCGACGCCTTCGTCGGGCGTCGGCGTGAACGTCTTGGTGAAGTACGCGACGTAGACGAAGGTGATGATGAGGGTGCTGAAGGCCGAATTGGCCCAGTCGTAAAAACACCAGGAGACGACGGCCCGGCTGTCACCGCCTGACTGCGGGGGCCGTCGCGTGGGCTCCAAGCGGTACCTCCAGCGGGGACGGATCGACCGACCAGCGCATCACCGAGCGTCTCGGCGTGGCATGGATCGTAGTCGACCCGCCCCCGTCTGTCATCCGCGGAGCGTTACTTCGAGCTGAAGTTGATCGGCAGTTCCGTCCAGCTCTCGACGGGCCGGTCCCGCAGGGTAGCGGGCCGGAACACCATCACATCGGTCACTTGCAGGGCCGCGTCGGCCATCGCCGGATTCCCAGTCGCCCGCTTGACGCGGCTCTCAGCCACTCGGCCGTCAGGCCCCACCCGCAGCCACAGCAGCACGGTGCCTGGCTGCCGCACGTTGGGGCGGTAAGCGCGCAGGAACGCGGCCGAGACGTCCTTCCAGTTCGTCAGCTCCGGCGGGGTCTCAATGGCCGTGCGATCTTCGACGGTCGGCGACGTCGGCGTCTTGCGCTCAGCAGGACGCTCGAGTGCCGGGGTGACCGGTGCGGACGAGGCGATGTCGAGGTTGCCGAGGTCGATGTTCCGGCGTCGCGGACGCGGCGGCGCTCGGACGATCTTCGGCTCGGCCTCCGTGGCTTCCGCATCATCGGCGGCCGACCGCGGTCGCGTCATGCATCGATCGACCTCGGCCAGCACGACATCCGCGTTCGGCAGATTGCTCAGTTGACGGCGGTCGCGGGTCGTGGGCTCGAAGTCGACGCAGTTCATCCGGACGATCGCGGCCATCTCGGTCGCCGTATAGTTGGAGGCCGTCATCATCCGTACGAGGTCACTCTTCAGCAGCGGTCCCCCCTCCTGCGCCGGCGCCGAAGCCGGCAACATGAAGGTCAGGGCCGTCATCCCGGCCAGCAGCCGGGCGATGTCGCGTGGTCCGTTCATGGTCATTCCTGCCCGTCGTCCTGATTCTGCAGCTTCCCGATATCGACGCGGCGTGTCCTGCTGCCGCGGGGAGAGTTGCCGCATATTCGTGCAAGGTACGTACCCCGGGTCGCACACGACCGTAAACCATTGCATGGATGTGGCTTGCGGTTCGACGCGGCCAGGGTTGCCGAGGATAGAAACCTCCCGCCTGTGCAAACAGTTTCGGGGCACGGTCGGGCCGGGCGACCCGGAGCGGCGGATCCGGGGACGGTCGCGCCGGGGGGCCTGAGAGCGCAGGTTTCGGGCTGGCCCGCCAGTTGCAATGAGATTTGCGTATGTCTCCGTGCCGGTGGGAACGCGACGCAGTGCGCTCGACCAGGGGAATCGCGGGCTTGAACATCCTACAACTCAGCTACGAGTATCCCCCTATCGGCGGTGGTGGGAGCAGGGTCGCTTTCGGTCTGAGTCGCGAGCTCGCGAATCGCGGCCACCAGGTACATGTGGTCACCATGCGCTACGGGGAGCTTCCTCTTCGTGAGAGGCTCGATGGCGTCACGGTGCACCGCGTTCCCTGCATTCGCCGGAGCAAGTTCCATTGCAGCCTGCCCGAGGCGGGCCTGTATCTCGCACGAGCACGCCCGGTTCTGGCCAAGCTCACGGGACAGCACCGCTTCGACGTCGTCCACGGGCACTTCATCCTGCCCGGGGGGATCAACGCCGGCTGGCTATCCAGACGTTCCGGGCTCCCCTACGTGCTGACCGCACACGGGTCCGATGTCCCGGGCTACAACCCGCACCGGCTCCATCTGGCTCATTCGCTGTCCGCCCCGCTGTGGCACCGGGCGACCCGGGACGCCGGCTCCATCATCTGCCCGAGCCGATCCATCGAAGCCCTGGTTCATGCGCGGAACGCCCGATTGCCCATGACCGTCATCCCGTACGGCTTCGAGACCGATCGTTACCGGCTCGATCGGCCCCGGGAGAAGCGCATCCTCACGGTCAGTCGCCTGCTGCGGCGAAAGGGTGTGCAGGATCTGATCGCGGCCGTCTCGGAGACCGAGTTCCCGTACGAAGTTCACGTGGTGGGCGACGGGCCCCACCTCGAGGCCCTTCGTCGCCTGGCCCGGACATCCGCCACCTCGGTGACGTTTCATGGCTGGCTCGACAACCGATCACCGGAGTTGACCTCGCTCTACGAGACGTCGGAGATCTTCGTCCTCCCCTCGGAGGCGGAAAATTTCCCCGTTTCTCTCATGGAAGCGATGGCTGCGGGCCTGGCGGTCGTCACGAGCCGGGGAACCGGGTGCGCCGAGGTCGTCGGGGACGCGGGAGTGCTCGTCGGGGCCGGCGACCCGGCGGAGCTTCGCGATGTCCTGCTCCGACTCACGGGCGATCCGCAGGAGGTCGCCGACCTCGGTCGCCGGGCGCGGGAACGGCTCGAACGCGACCTTTCGTGGTCGTCGATCGCCGGGCGTCACGAACAGCTGTATCGCAAACAGCTGCCGATCGGAGATGCCGCGTAGATGGGCGGCTCGACGGTCGCCATCGTGGTCAATCGCGACAACCGCGACTACCTGGCCCGGTGCCTGGCCCACCTCGGGCGGCTCGACCCTCCCTGCGACCGGACGATCGTGGTCGACGACGCTTCGAGCGACGACTCGGTAAGCATGGTCCGCGAGCGGTTTCCCGACACCGAGGTCGTAGCGCTCCCCCGACGCATCGGTCCGGCGGGGGCGCGGAACGCGGGAATCCGCCGCGCACAGGACGGCCCACCGTTTGCTTTCTACCTGTTTCTCGACAACGACGCATTCGTCGAACCCGGCCTGCTGGGAGCCCTGCGTGCGGTCGCCACGGCCAATCCGGGAGTGGGACTCGTCGTGCCGAAGGCGTATCAGTCACTGGAAGAGGGTCGCCTCCATCTTGCGGGTGAGCTGCGCCTGGACTTCGGGCGGGCGCGCATTACGCCGGTCGGGGCGGGTGAGATCGATCGCGGCCAGCACGACGAGCGCCGCGAGATCGTCGCGTGTTCGGGCTTCGCGGTCCTCGCGCGGCGGGCGACTCTGGACGAGGTCGGAGAGTTCGACGAGGCGTTCTTTCCACCGGCCTGGGAGGACGTCGACCTCGCGCTCCGTGTCCGACAGGCCGGCTACGCGATCGTATACGAGCCCGACGCCGTCGTCGAGCACGTGGGCGGTGTGCTGGGACGGGGGCCCATCGAAGAACGCGAATCGGCTAAGGTCTCGAACTGGCTGCGACTGATGAAGAAGCACGCGACGCCCGGCGAACGGCTGGGCTTCGCGCTGCGGCTCCCGATGCGTGTCGCGTCTCGCGTCGCCAGCGGGCCGTGCGAGGACCCGCGACGGATCGGCTCCTGGATCCGCGGGCTGCTCGGTCGGCATGCCGACGAGCAGCGGGAGGTCCGATGAACCTGGCGGAGGGGGCTTACGGCTCAGACCGCCACGGGGCCAGGGAGGGCGCCGAACGCGTCCCGGAGCGCGGCGATCTCGGCCTCCGGGAGGGGATCGAGCACGGCCGCGACGTTCGCTCGCAGATGCTCGGGCCGAGAGGCCCCGGTGAGGATGGCGGTCACGCCGGGCACACCCGCCACGTAGCGGTAGGCCAGACCGGGCACCGAGGGAACCGGTCGGCCGAGGACGCGCTCGAGGGGCGAGTCCGCCCGGGCCAACTCGCCCGGAACCTGACCGACGGCGGCAAGCCGCTCCAGCCCGGCCCGCAGGGTGGACTCGTCGCGCAGGAGACGCCGCACCGCGAACATCGCCAGCCCGCCGACGCCGCGCCGCTCGCAGACGCCGAACACCAGTTCCGAAGCACTCTGGTCGAGAAGGTGGATACCAGCCATCACCACGTCGAAGCGGCCCGATTCCAGGGCCCGCCGCGCCGTCACGTGCCCGGGATCGGCCCGATAGGCTTCCGTCAGGCCAATGAAGCGTACCCGACCCTGCTCGCGCAGACCCTCGGCGACGGGAAGCAGCCGTTCGATGACGCCGTTGAGCTCATGCGGCGCCACGGAATGAAACTGCAGCAGGTCGAGCGTCTCGACGCGCAGCCTGCGGAGGCTCCGCTCCACGCTGCGCCGCAATCGAAACCCCGCCAGCGGGCCGTAGGCCAGCTTGGGCCGGGCCTTCGTGGCAATCACGAGCTCTTCCCGCGGCTCGCCCGCGAGCGCGCGACCGAGGATTTCTTCGGCCTCCCCGTATCCAGGGGCCGTGTCGAACAACGTGACACCCAGATCCCGCGCCGCCCCGACGAGGCGCCGCATATCGCCGCGCGATTGCCCGGTGGCCTGGCCGAGGCGGCTTGGACCGCCCGAGCCAAGCCCGAGGCGCGATACACGCAGGCCTGTATTCCCGAGAATTCGATACTTCATCCGGTTTGTTCCGAACTGTACGAGGGGGTTTCTTGAGCGATGTGAAACAGCGGCGCCTGATCATGATCGCCGTGGACGCGGCGGAGGCAAGCCTCGTGGAGCGCTGGATGGACGAGGGCGTACTGCCCAATCTCGCGCGCCTCCGCGAGCGCGGCGCCTGGGGGCGGCTCGAGAGTCCCGCTTCGTTCCTCAACGCCGCGGGCTGGCCGACGTTCGTGTGTGGCATAGGTCCGGCCCGGAACGGAATCTACAACTACCTGCTATGGGACCCCGACACCCTGTCCTACGTCCGCCCGGGACCCGAGCTGCCCGACCTGCCGCCCTTCTGGCGGCGAGCCGCCGAGGAATCCGGCCTGCGCACCATCGCGCTCGACGTCCCCTACGTCTATCCCGGAGACGGCTTCGACGGCCTGGAGCTGCACGGCTGGGCGGGACACTACAAGCTCGTGCCCACGTTCACGCTGCCCCCGTCCTGGCTGAAGACCGTGCACCGCGAGTTCGGTGAATCGCCGATCGAAGGCTACGGACCCGGGACCCTGCCGGTCCGCAAGTACTTCGAAGTGCGCGACACGCTCGTGGCGGCGAGCCGCCGGGCGACCGACATGGCCGCGACTCTGATGGAGCGGGAGGACTGGAACCTGTTCCTCATCTCGCTCTCGGCCACGCACTCGGGCGGGCACCAGCTGTGGGACGCGACCAACGTCCGTGGGGAGATGAGTGACGACGAGGCGGCGGAGCTCGAGGACGCACTCCGGGCGCTGTACGTAGAGAGCGACCGAGCCGTCGGACAGCTCCTCGCCGCCGGGGGTGACACGCCATGCCTCGTGTTCGCGGTTCACGGCATGGGCGACAACTCGGGCCTCGGGGCCATCCTGCCCGAGATGCTCGACCGGGTGCTCGCCGGCGGACCGCCCCCCGACGACGGCACGCCGTCGCGGCCGAGCGTGCTCCACCGCCTCCGTTCGGCAGTCCCCGTGGAGTGGCGCAGCGCGGTGAAACGTCGGCTGCCGGCCGCCCTTCAGGACCGCCTCACCCTGTTCTGGCGACGATCGAGCGCCGCCGACTGGGGCGAGACGCGGGCCTTCTGCATGCTGCCCGACCGGGAGGGCTTCGTACGCATCAACCTCGAAGGCCGCGAGGCCCAGGGCATCGTGGCTCCCGGCGAGGAATTCGAGGCGCTCTGCGCGGAGATCCGGGAGGGCTTGTCCTCGTTCGTTTTCGCGGACACGGGCGAACCCGCCATCCACCGCGTATCGCCCCCGGAGGCGCTCATGCCCGATATCGAGCCCGGCGTCCGACGGAGGATGCCCGACCTGATCGTGCACTGGAGCGATCGACCCGCGGCGGAGGCGACCGTGATCACGTCGCCCCGCTACGGTGACGTCAGGTGGCCGACGCCCGGCTTCGTGTCGGACGGCCAGAGCGGCCATCACCGCGGAACCGGCTGGGTCATGGCCGGGGGGGGGGGCGCGGAACCCGGTGGCCGTATCGACGGTGGATCGGTGGCGGATCTTACCGCCACGGCGCTCGCGGTTCTCGGCTGTCGCGTGCCGGCCGAGTTCGACGGGCGGCCGCTGAAGGTCTTCGAATGAGCCCAGCGTCGGACGGCTCTCGCCGGGTGTTGATGATCGGCGTGGACGCCGCCGAGGCCCGTCTGATCGAGGCCTGGACGGAGGATGGCACCCTACCAAACCTGGCTCGGCTGCGCGAGCGAGGCGCGTATGGCCGCCTCGCCACGTCTGCTCGCTGGCTGGTCGGCTCCCCCTGGCCGACGTTCTACACGGGCACGGGCCCCGAGACACACGGCCTCTACCACTACCTGATGTGGGAACCCGCGCGCATGGAGGCCGTGCGGCCGGGCCGCGACGATTTTCCGAGCCCGCCGTTCTGGCGCCGACTCGGCCCGGACCGACGGGTCGTGGCCGTCGACGTCCCCTTCGTGTTTCCGCCGGAGCCGTTCGAGGGCGTCGAACTGAACGGCTGGGCCACGCACGACCGACTCGGGCCACCGAGCACGCACCCCGCAGAGCTTCTCGCGACCATCACGCGCGACTTTGGTCCGCCTCCACTGGAGGACGAAGTGCACCGCCCGTTCTCCGTGGATCGGCTCCTCGAGGTCCGTGACGAGCTCGTGCGAGCGTCTGATGCCGTGACCGGCGTGGCCGAAGACCTGGCGCGTCGCGAGTCGTGGGACCTGTTCCTCGCCGCCTACTCGGCCACGCACCGTGGCGGGCACAAATTGTGGATCGACCCGGCCGCCTCCATGCCCGACGACGAGGCCGGCCGAGAACTTCGGACGGCGCTGCGCGACATCTACGTGGCGATCGATCAGGGCATCGGCCGACTGATCGAGGTCGCCGGTTCCGACACGGGGGTTCTCGTGTTCGCCCTGCACGGCATGGGTCCCAATACCTGCCACACGCAGATTCTCGGTGAGATGGTGCGGCGAATCCTGGCCTCCCCCGACGAGGACGGATCGCAGTCCAGCCGCAAGATGAGCCTGTTGAAGCGGCTCCGCGGCATGGTACCGCTGGCCGTTCGAAACGAGGTGAAGCGTCGGCTTCCGGTCTCCCTGCAGGATCGCCTCACGTCGTTCTGGCGCACGGGTGGGCTCGACTGGTCGACGACCCGGGCGTTCTGTCCGGTGGCCGACCTCCAGGGGTACGTGCGGATCAACCTCGAGGGACGGGAGGCCGAGGGCATCGTGAAGACCGGGGCTGAGTACGACGCCCTGTGCGCAGAGATCGCCGAGGGCCTGCTCAGCTTCGTCGACGCGGACACGGGCGAGGCGCTCGTGCGGGCCGTCGAACGCTCCGACCAGCTGTTCCCCGAGGGCCCGCGCCGCGACGGCCTGCCGGACCTGCTGGTCGACTGGACCCCGACCTCGGTCCTCACTCGACGCGAGATCCGCTCACCACGGTTCGGGGCGATTGCGTGGCCGGATCCAGGCCGCCCGCCGGATGGCCGCAGCGGCAACCACCGGACCGAGGGCTGGCTGCTGGCCGCGGGCCCGGGCTTTGGAGCGGGAGGCGCGATATCGGGTGACATCCTCGACCTGGCGCCGACGACGCTCGCCTTGCTGGACGTGAAGCCGTTTCGCGAGATGGAGGGCCGGTCGCTGGCCGACCTGGCCGGCGGGAGCCGCGGGTGATCCGGACGAAGATCCGCTCCGATCTCGGCCTGGCCGTGTCGGTCGAGCTCGTGCAGAAGGTCGTCGCCTACGTCGTCATCGTCCTGCTGGCCCGGTATCTCGACAAGGCGCGAATGGGTGAGTATTTCTTCGCCGCTGCCATCTCGGCGATGTTTGCGATGCCCGCGGAACTGGGCACGAGCAAGTACCTCGTGCGCACAGCGGCGGAACGGCCCGACGACGCCGTCGCCGCACTGTCCCGGGTGTTGGCGATGCGGCTGCCGCTGGTCGTTTTCTCGTTCGCCATCTTGGTCGGGCTCACGGCCCTGCTGCGCCCCGACATCCTCGCCGTCATGACCCTCACGGCGGCGTACACGATGATCGGAGACCTGTACTTCAGCTTCGGCGCGACCTTCGTCGGCCTGCGTCGCATGAAGCTGCGCTTCGTCACCGCCGCCGCCGGGCACGTCGCTCTGCTGGCCGCCGTCGTGGTCGGAGTGCGCGCCGGGGGGACGTTGCCGCAGATCTTGCTCGGTTACGTGGGCGCGAACCTGATCGCGCTCGCCGCCGCCGCGCTGGTCATGCGCCTTCGCGTCGGCCGCATTGGTCTCCACTGGGATCTCGAGGGCTCCCGGGCGATCGTCCGCGAGTCGTGGCCGTTCTTCCTGCTCGCGGTGCTCGGGCTCGTGCAGTTCAAGGTGGACACCGTGATGATCTTCTTCCTCGGCACGGCGCCCGGAGTCGCCAACTACGAGTCGGCGTACAAGCTGCTCGAGGTGTCGAGGATCGCCGTGCGCCCGCTCAACCTCATCTTCTTTCCGATCGCCGCGCGCCTCGTGGTACGCGACGATTGGGAAGAACTGCGCCGGCTCGTGCGTCGGCTCGTTCTGGGGGTCGGTAGCCTCGGGATCCTCGCCACCCTGGTGGTGACGGCCGCCGCCGGGTTCATCGTGCCGCTGATCTGGGGATCCCGGTACGTCGACGCCGTGCCGATCCTGCAGGTGCTGTATCTGACGGCGCCGCCTCTTTACATCGGCTTCGTGTGCTCGTTCACGGCCTACGCCCTACACCTCGAGCGCCAGACGCTCCGGGTGCTGGCCGCGGCGGCCGCGTTGAATCTGGTCGCCAATGCGATCGCGATCCCGCTGGCCGGGCCGATCGGCGCCGCCTGGACGACGCTGGCCACCGAGTTGCTGATCGCGGGCTGGCTGCTGACGCTCGTGCGGCGCCGGCTCGCCCTCGGGCCCGGGGGCGGCCTCGGCGGGGAGGCTGCTTGAACGGGCGAGCCGGCGGTCCGGCCATTTCCGTCATCGTGCCATGTCGCGGTCACGCCGAGCTACTCGTCGACTGCCTGGAGGCGCTCGGGGCCCAGGAGACCAACGTTCCGTTCGAGGTCATCGTCGTGGACGCGGCCCCCGATCCCGTCGTCGCCGCAAACGCCCGGCGCTTCGCCTTCGTGCGCCTCGTGCGGAGCACCGAGGGCCTGGGTCCCGGACTGGCGCGCAACCTGGGTGTGGAGGCCGCCCGGGCCCCCGTCCTCGCGTTCACCGACGCCGACTGCACTCCGCAGCCCGGCTGGATCGCGGCCGCCGCCGCGGGGCTGGAGGCCGGGGCCCGGATGGTGGGCGGGCCGATCCTGCACGCGCGGCCGGGGCACCCGATCGCCGTGGCCGACAATCTGCAGCAGTTCGCGGAGTTTCCCCCGACCCGGCCCGCCGGTCCCGCGACGCACTTCCCCACCTGCAACATGGCCATCCGCTTCGTAGACTTTCACGCTGCGGGTGGTTTCATCGACGATCGTCTTGGCGAGGACATCGTCCTCAGTCGAGTGACGGCCGAGCGCTGGCCCGACGGACTTCGTTTCCTGCCCGGCATGCGCGTCGGGCACGTGGGCCGCATGGGGTGGCGCTCGATGCTCGAGCACAACCGGTTGCTCGGCGAGTGGCGAGGACGTCTGAAGCTGCTCGTCGGCCCGCTCCAGGTTCGGCTCGGCCGCTCGTGGCTCTCGGTGCTCCCGTTCGCCCTCTGGCGCTGGCTCTACATCGTGCGTACGACGGCCCGCTGGCATCCCCGCGGGCTGCTGCGGGTCGTCGTGCTCACTCCGCTGCTGCTGCCCGGACTCGTCGCTTGGTCGATCGGCTTTCGCCAGGGAGTTCGGACGGCCGTCGTCGGGTCATCGGAGGAACACTCATGACCATAGACCCGTTGCACATCGGCCTCATCGGCTGCGGCCGCGCCGCCGAACGGATCTACCTTCCCGCGTTCGGGCGGATCGCCACCGCCCGCCTGGCGGCCGTGGCCGACCCGTCGCGGGAGCGCCGGGAGCTCGTGGGCGCCGTGATGGACGTCCCGGATTTCGCGAGCGCCGGGGAGATGCTGGCCGCCTGTGAGCTGGATGCGGTGATCGTCGCTACGCCGCCCGAGACACACGCCGACCTCGTCACCGCGGCCCTGGAGCGATCCCTTGCCGTGCTGGTCGAGAAACCGCTCGCCCCGAGCCTCGCCGAGGCTCGCCGGCTGGCCGACGCCGCCGCGGCGGCGAACCGGCCTGTCATGGTCGGCTTCAACCGGCGCCGCCTGCCTGCCGCGGAGCGACTGCGCGCCATACTGACGACCGTGGACGGCGGGTCTATCCGCATCCACTCCGAGTTCCACGCGCTGCCAGCCGCCTGGGACCCGGTCGCCGGGGCGCGCGATCCGCTGGACGACCTGGCCTCGCATCACCTGGACCTGTACCGGTTCCTCACGGGGTCCGACATCGCGTCGGTGGACGCCGGGCGGCTCGACGGCGGCGGCATCGAGCTGCGCTTGAATCTGGAGAGCGGAGCGCGCTGCCGCTGCACGGTCTCGCAGGGCGCGAGCAGCCGGGAAGAGGTGACGGTATCCCACGAGGGCCCAACGAAAGGAACCGGGCGCCGTGGGTGGAGGCTTCGGCCGAGCTCCGACCGCCTGACGCCGGCCAGCGGCCCGGGACGCACAGCGCTCGACCGGGGCGCCAAGCTCGTCCGCCGGATCCGGGGCCGACCGGATCCGATGGCGCGCTCGTTCGCGTTGCAACTCGAGGCCTTCGTGGCCGCTGCCCTCGGAGTCGTGCTCCCCTCCCCCGGCATCGAAGACGGACTCGCCGTCGTGCGGGCCGTGGAGGCCGCACGGGCCCGCCTGAAGGACGGAGCGCCGGCTACTGGTACCCGATCATGACGGCCACGACGAGCGCGATCGAGCCGATCACCCAAATCTTCACCATCAGCGGGAGCAGGAAGCGCACCCAGCGCATGTACGGGACGCCGGCGATCGACAGGATACCGATGATCACCGCGTTGGTCGGCACCAGGATGTTCGTGAACCCGTCGCCGAACTGGTAGGCGAGCACAGCAACCTGGCGCGTCACGCCGACGAGGTCCGCGAGCGGCGCCATCAACGGCATCGTCACATAAGCCTGCCCGCTGCCCGAGGGCACGAAGAAGTTGAACACGCTCTGCACGGCGAACATGCCGACCGCCGCAAGCTCCGGCCCCAGCCTGGCGAGCGGCGCCGCGAGGCCCGAGATGATCGTATCGACGACGTGCCCGTCGTTGAGCACCACTTCGATCGTCCGCGCGAAGCCGACGAGCAGGGCGGTCATGGTCAGTTCGGCCGCTCCATGTCCGAACTCGATGGCCGCGTCGTCAGCGGACAGGCGCGAGACGATCGCCATGACTACGCAAAGCGCCAGGAACAGGGCGCTCATCTCGACCAGGTACCACTCGTGGACCTTGAGGCCCCAGATCAACACGACCAGGCCCAGACCCAGCGCCACGAGCACGATCCGACGACGTCCCGTCAGCGGCACATCGGTGTCGGCGAGGTGGACCGCCTCGGCCTCGACGTCCGCCACCAGGCTGGTCGACGGATCGGCCTGCACGCGCTTCGCGTACCGCCACACGTGGTGGAAGCCGACAGCCAGGAACACGAGAAGCAGCACGGCCCGCAACTCGATGCCCGAACCCTGTTGCAGCCCCGCAATGTCCTGGGCGATGAACACCGTGAATGGATTGATCAGGGCCGCGCCGTAACCGACTCCGTACCCGACCGCCATCACCCCGACGGCGACCACCGCGTCCATCCCCAGGGCAGCGGTGAGCACGACGAGAAGGGGCACGAAAGGGATGTACTCCTCGGCCATTCCGATCGACGCGGAGCCGAACGCGAAGATTGCCATCGTGCCGCCGAGCAGCCATGCCGGACGGTCGCCGAAGCGCCGCAGCATGGAGCCGATCGCCGCGTCGGCGGCGCCCGTCGCGCGAAACACGCCGAACATTCCGCCGATGATCAAAATGAAGAAGATGATCTCGGCGGCCGCCTCGAAGCCGCGCGGAATCGCCGTGAAGATCTCCGTGGGCGACAAAGTCTCGACACCCTGGAGCGGCGTGTAGCTACCCGGCACGACCTGCTGGCGTCCGACCTCGTTCGTGATACGCTGGAACTCGCCGGGAGGAAGGACGAGCGTGGCCAGGTAAGCCAGCACGATCATGCCGAACAGCAGGACCAGAGTATGGGGTACCTTGAACGGTCCGGGTTGCTCGGCCTCCATCACTCCCCCTTCAGCGGTTGGTCAGATTGGCCAGCATGTCGGCCGTCATCGCGGCCACGTCGTATTCCGGTTTCCAGCCCCACTCCGCGCGCGCCGCGGAATCGTCGATGCGTCGAGGCCACGACTCGGCGATCACCTGCCGGCCCGGATCGACATCGTAGTCAATCTCGAACTCCGGGAGGTGCTCACGGATGGCCGCGGTCAGCGTTTCAGGGGTAACCTGCATGGCCGTGACGTTGAACGCATTGCGGTGCTGCAGCCCGCTGGGGTCTGTCTCCATCAGCTCGATCGCGGCCCGGATCGCGTCGGGCATGTACATCATGTCGAGCTGTGTATCGGGACCCAGGAAGCACGTGTAGCGACCGTCGCGTGCCGCCTCGAAGTAGATCTCCACCGCGTAGTCCGTCGTGCCCCCACCGGGGGGCGTGCGCCACGAGATCAGGCCAGGGTAGCGGACGCCTCGCGTGTCGAGCCCGAAGCGCTTGTGGTAGTAGTCGCACAGCAACTCACCGGCGACCTTCGAGACGCCATACATCGTAGTCGGACGCTGGATGGTGTCCTGGGGGGCCGGGTCGGCCGGCGTGCCCGGGCCGAAGGCCGCGATCGAACTCGGCGTGAACACGGCGCACCCCCGCGACCGGGCGACCTCGAGCACGTTGAACAGCCCACCGATGTTCACCTCGTACGTTTTCTGCGGACGCTGCTCGCCCACCGCCGAGAGGATCGCCGCCAGGTGGAAGATCGTATCGGCCCGGTGGCGGGCCACAGCGGCATCGAGCGAATCGCCGATCGTCACGTCCGCCAGCGCGAACGGCCCGGCGCTCGTCGTATCGTCGGGAATCCGAATGTCCGTGGCCAGAACGCTTTCCGTACCGTAGCGCGCCCGGAGCGCGCTCACCATCTCGGTTCCGATCTGGCCGGCGGCGCCGGTGACGACGATGCGTTCCATGGGCGCCAACTTCGGCCCCCGCCGCCGTCCGGAAAAGACCCGGCCGGCTATTCGATCAGGCGGAGCCGCTTCTGGAGGCCGTCGTCATCGTCCTCGTCGCCCGGATCGTTCGGATTCGAGGTGAGAAGTCCCAACCAGCGTGCCGTGTAATTGCCGCCGGGCAGTGCGTCCTCGACGAACACCGACCCGAAATTCTTGATCCGCACCTCCTTGCGGCCGTTTGCGGGGGCTTCGCGCGGATCGAACATTGGGATGCTGCGAATGCGGGAGGACGTGTAGTCGCAGGCACCGGCACCGTCGGCCGCGCTCGGACGCCACGGGCACCCGCGACCCTGCGGTGGCGCCGTCGGTCCCGTCGGGGATTCGTTCCAGAAGATCTCGGGATCCTCGTCGAAGAGATCTTCGAACCCGGCGTTCGTCGGCCCGACCATCGCGCCCGGCTCCGTCAGCACCACGTTACCCGGCGCGTACTGAGACTGCAGGCACCGGGTGAACCGGTCCCGGTAATTAGCGGCTCCTCCCCCGCCGTCGACGAGCTGGTCGGCCTCCTCGAGCGGCGCCCACGGGTAGTACCAGGACGGGTTCATCCCGCCGCCTCCCCCGCCCGCTTTGTGGATCTCGATGCGCGTCCCGATGACCGACCCGTCATACCCGGTGGAGGGATTGCCCGGACTCCCCTCGCCGGGCGGCACGTACACGTCCCAGACCCCATCGCCGTCGAGGTCGTTGTTCTTCGGATTCGGGATCTCTGGATCGAAAGAGTCGTCGACACCCGGGTATACGCCCGGCCGCTCGAGCCACCGATCGGGCAGCATGATCGGCAGCAGACAGCCCTCGCCCGACGTGGGACCGGCCGGTTCCGCGATCGCGAGCGCCCGGGCGGTGACGTCAACGGTAAGTACACCGAACACGCGGGCGAAGAACGTTTCGATCGGATTCCCTCGCTCCGCCGTACACCGGACGATCACCTCCACCGTGCTCGCGTCGAGATCCACGGCGACGTCCTCCGGTTGGAGGACGATCGGATCGCCGCATACCGTATTGAGAGAGGCGAAGTCCACCGCCTCGGTGCGGGCGCTGCCGTCGTTCTCGGGATCCACGGCGAGAATTCCGGCGCCGGCGAGGGCCGCCGCATCGGCGACGCGCTGTGCTTCGGTGCGTGCTGTCACCATCCGTCCCACATCGATCGCCAGCGCCATGGCCGCCAGCAACGCGATCGTCACGAGCGCGATCAGCGCCATTCCGGCGCCCCGTTCCTCGCGCAGGATTCCACCAAGAATCGTCTTCATGACAACCTCCCGGGTTGCGATGATTCGACGACAATGCGGAAATGCGAAGGGCGTGCCGTGGATGTGGGTCGATAGCTAAGTATGTGTACAAATGTCAATTACACCTACATTCGGGTGCGGGACGGCGGCCCGGTGGCGGGACATTTCGCCACACCTCCAAAACAGAAAGGGCCCCACCTGGTGTGGAGCCCTTTCCGTGTTGCGATCCCCGGCCGGCTGCCGGACTACCGAAGTACTTTGTGTCACCTCATTCGACGCGAGCCTCTCTCCAGTCGGTCCGGCTCACTGAACGAGCCGGATGATCTTGGGGATGTCCTCCGTCGAGCCCGCTTCACCTTCATCGGCGGAGCCGCTGCCCGCGTCGGGCGTGATGTAGCCCATCCAGCGTGCGACGAAGGCGTTCCCGGTGCCTGCACCCTCGTAGAAGATCTGGGCGAACTTCGTAATGTGGACGACCTTGCGGCCCGATGAAGGAGCCTCCGTCGGATCGAACATCGGCATCGGCCGGATCCGCTTCGTCTCGTAGTAGCAGACGAGGGGACTCGATATCTTGACCGGGCAACCCTCGGAACCGGCGTCCTGGTTCCACATGACGTCGGGGTCGAGCGCCTCGAGGTCGTCGAACCCGAAGTTCGTCGGTCCGACCATCGCGCCGGGCTCCGTCAGGATGGAGTCGCCGGGTAAGTACGTCGACAGGAGACAGTTCGTGAACCGATCCTGGTACGTCGCCGCACCCGGGCCGTTGTCCACGAGCTGATCTTCCGCGTCGAGCGGCGTCCACGGGAAATACCAGCTCGGGTTCAGCCCTCCGCCGCCACCCCCGGACTTGTGGATCTCGATCTGCGTCCCGATGACCGCGGCGCCGTAGCCGGTGGTCGTCGCATCATAGTAATCGTCCGTGATGTCGTGCGAGCCGGGGTTGGAGGAGCCGGGGGGGTCGAACGAGTCGTCGACCGTCGGTGCCTGAAAGCCCGGGGTGATCTCGGACCAGCGGTCCGGTAGCATGATCGGCAGGAGGCACTCGGCCCCGGTATCGCTGCCCGCCGGAGCGGCTTCAGCGGCGGCCGACGCCGTGATGTTCACATCATGCACTCCGAAGATACGAGCAAAGAACGTGCGTACCGGATTCCCCCGGACATCCAGCCGCCGCACGTTCACGTACACGCGGCTCAAGCCGAGATCGACCGTCACATCCTCGGGTTGCATCTCGACGCCCCGGCGCCGGATATCGTTCAGCTCGGCGAATTCAATCGCCTTCTGGACGGCTCCGACGGAGTCGTCGGGCGCAAGTGCCAGAACCTGGGCGCCGGCGATGGCCCCGGAATCAGCCGCACGCTGCGCCTCCGTCCGCGCCGTCAGGATCATTCCGCCGTCGACCGCGAGGGCGACCGCCGAGAGAAGCGCGATCATGCTGAGCGCTACGAGCGCCAGCGCCGCACCGCGTTCTTCGCGACAACTCTTCAGGAAACGATCGATCATCTACGACCCACTTTCCAGGATACGGGGACAGGGGAACCCCCGATGGACTGCATGAACATGCATCATGAACTTACGGAGAACACAGCCTAATTGATACACGAAAGCTCAAGCTTGTTCCCCGCCTGTCGCTGGGTGGGCATCCGAACGGCACAAGGCATCCCCGAGTAGGGATTATTTCACCCCTGACACCAAGGCCGCCGGATGACCCGCAGCTTGTGATTGCGAGCTTCGTGCCGTCCCCTCAAATCTTCGATCTGCGGGAACATAACATTATGTGAGTGCTAGTCTTCCACGTTTTCGGTCTTCAACGGGCCGCCTTCAGGCAGTGTTGCGGCAGTGCGACACCGGCCCCGGAGCGATGTGCGGTCGCCGCGACAGTACGGGTCCGGACCTACAGCGCGAAGAAACCTGCCGGACGCCCGTTCCGTACAGCCCTACCAGAAAACGCGGAATTCGACCCTCTCAACCGTCACGGAGCTACAAGATGACGAAGATTCTACGGGAGATCAGCCTCCTCGGGCTGATGATCGGCGCCTCGACGACCCTGCTCACCGCCCAGGTGGCCGGTGACACCACCCCGGCCGAGGTCACGCCGATGCCGGCCGACTCGATGGAGATCGGCAAGCGCTACGTGGACTGGCTCATCGACTACCGCGCCGACAGCCTGTGGGCGCATCTCGGCGACGAGTCCAGGGGGCGTCTCGGATCCGTCGGCGACTTTCGGGACCAGATGGGACAGATCTTCCGACAGATCGGAAACCAGGGCCACGTCGTGAGTCAGCGGTACTGGATCCGAAACGGCGATCATCAGTTCTGGCACACGGCGGAGTTCGCGAACATCGACGAGCCCGTGGTGATCCGGTTCGCCATCGACCCCGACGGTACGATCACCGGCCTGGGCATCAATCCGCAGAGCCAGAACCCGCCGGTCGACGACCCGAACCAGCACGGCGAGGGCGTCACTCCGTAGCGGGCGTTTCGGGGCGCGGCCCAGCCTGATATACATGCTCCCTCGCCGGACAGGTGATTCCCTCGAGGGGTGATGCTCGCATGAGCGACACGGTGTATTTCAACGGCTCGTACATGTCGAAGGGCGAGGTGCGGATCTCGCCCGACGATCGCGGCTTTCTGCTCTCCGACGGCATTTACGAGGTCGTCCGCGTATACCGCGGCGCGCCGTTCGAGATGCAGGCCCACGTCGACCGCCTGGCCGACGGCCTCGCGGCGCTGCGCGTCGAGGGCGCCGACGCGGCCGGCCTGGCCGAGGTGACCGATGAGCTGATCCGGCGCAACGGTCTGGAAGACGAAGACGCCGTCGTCTACGTGCAGATCACGCGCGGCGCCGCCCCCCGTACGCATCACTTCCCCGACCAGGCCGTCGAGCCGACCTACTACGCGGCGGCCTGGGGGTTCACCCCGACGACCGATCCGGATGTGGGCGTCGAAGTCGTCACGTCGCCGGATCATCGGTGGACGCGCTGCGACGTGAAGACTGTTTCCTTGCTCGGAAACGTGCTGGCCGCGCAGGAAGCCCACGAGGCCGGCGCCTACGAGGCGGTGCTGGTGCGCGATGGCGTGGCCCTGGAGGGAACGCGGACCAGCCTGTTCGGCGTCATCGACGGCGCCGTCCGGACGGCTCCGCTCAGCAACTACATCCTTCCGAGCGTCACGCGGGCGGTGGCGCTTGACATCGCCCGGGAAGCCGACATCCCGGTGGACGAACGGCCGATGCTCCTGGCAGAGTTCCACGCGGCCGACGAGCTGTTTCTGGCGGGCACCACCAGCGAGATCATGCCGATCGTCCGGGTCGACGGGAAGCCGGCCGGCGGCGGGCGGCCGGGACCCGTCACGAGCGAGCTGGCCCGCCGGTTCGCGCAGCGGGTGGCGGCGCTCGGCGGCTGACGGACGTCAGTCCGCCACGTCCGCGCCCCCGGGAGTCGGCGCTTCGTACTCCACCACGCCGCCGACGATCGTCATCAGAGTCCCGAGCGCCGGAAAATCCGCGGCGGATACCGTCAACGGGTCGCCGTCGACCACCGTTACATCGGCGAGCTTACCGACCTCGAGGCGGCCGCGGGCATCTTCTTCGAACGCGGCGCGGGCCGCGTTGATCGTATAGGTCGCCAGCGCCTCCTCGCGTGTCAACAGGTGCTGAGGATTGAACACCTCGCCATTCTCCATCCGCCCGATCGCCATCCCGGCCATCGAGGCCCACGGGTTCACCCGCTCGACCGGCGAGTCCGTGCCGCCGGCGATCAGCGCCCCGGCGTCCCACAGGTCGCGAAACGCGTAGGCGCGAACCCGGCTCCGCTCGGCGCCGAGCCGGGTGGGGGTCCAGAGTCCGTCGGATGTCGCCTGCACGCCCTGCATGGCCGCCATCACACCCAGCTCCGCGAACCGTGGCACGTCGGCGGGCGCGACCACCTGCGCGTGCTCGATCCGGAAGCGGGCGTCCTCCGACTCCTCGGGATGGTTCTTAAAGGCCTGTTCGTAGACGTCGAGCGCGCGACGGTTCGCCGCGTCCCCGATCGCGTGCACGGCGGCCTGGTAGCCGTGCCGCAGGGCCAGGTCGGCTACGCGCCGCAGCTCGGCCTCGGTCGACACTTCCTCGCCCTGCGAGTCGTCGTCGGCATACGGCTCGAGCAGGAGCGCTCCACGAGAGCCGAGCGCGCCGTCCGCGTAGGCCTTGATCGCGCGGACCGTCAAACGGCCGTCACTCGCTCCGATCATTCGCAGCGTGTCCAGAGATACGTCGTTCGCATCGGCCGCCCCGACCATCGCCCAGACGCGCATGCGGAGCTCGCCGGAATCTAGGGCGTCCCGGTACAGCGCGATCTCCTCCAGCGAGGCGCCGGGAATGCTCTCCGACGGCGGCGTGTGCACTTCCGTGACGCCGTTGCGGAGGAACTCGTCGATCCCGGCCTGCAGGGCTCGGTGCTCGTCGGCCTTCCGAATGGCTGGGTCACGGGTGGCCAGGTAATCCTGGTAGGCCGCCTCGACGATATCCTCGGCCGTCTCGATCAGCATGCCCGAGGGTCGTCCGTCCGGCAGGTGGAGGATCTCGCCACCCTCGGGGTCAACCGTTCCGGCCGTGATCCCCGCGGCCTCGAGGGCTCGCTGGTTGACCAGGCGCCCGTGCCCGGAGGCGTGCCGCATGGACACCGGGTTGTCGGGCGCGATCCGGTTGAGTTCAGCGTTGGTGGGAAACCCGCGCACCATTGCCTCGGGGGCGTCCGTCCACTTCTCCTGGTGCCAGCCACGGCCGACGATCCACTCGCCCGGCTGCGCGCGCGCGACGGCCGCCGTCACGGCGTCGAGTACCTGCTGATACGACGTCGTACCCAGCACATCGACCCGCGCCTTCAGCCGCCCCGTACCCATGAGGTGGGCATGCGCGTCGGTGAGGCCCGGTACGGCCGTGGCCCCGTCGAGATCGACGACGCGGGTCTCGGAACCCCGATAGGCGTCCACGCCCGCATCGTCGCCCACGTAGACGATGCGGTCTCCCGCGATCGCGACCGCCTCGGCACGTGGTAGGTCGGCGTTCATGGTGATGACGTGGCCGCCCCGGAGGATGAGATCCGCCGGGGGCTCGCCGGCGCCACCGCCGCATCCCGCCAGGAGAGCGGGGGCCAGTGCGAGCCCGGCGAGGGCGGCGGACGAAGGCCGGGGGAGACGTCGCCTGCGTATGGACATGATTCTCCGGTTCGAAAGTGGATCGAGCGCCCGAGCGCTTGGAATATAGGGATCAGCCGAACACGCGGCCCGCGATGAACACGACGGCGAACCCGCCCAAGAGCAGGAGGCTGATCCGGGCGAACGCGCGCAATCCGGGTCCGGGCTGATGCTCGGCCGGGACTTCGGGAAGACAGACCGCCCGCAGATTGATGTAGCCGAGCGCGGGGGCCGTGATGAACGTAACGATCGTCGCGACGTCAACCATCGCCGTCATGCCGCCGAGGAACTTCAGGTGAATGAGAGTAGAGGCGAGGCCAAGCACGATCAGCGCCCATACATAGGCTGACCCGGTCTCGCCGGCCGCCCCGTTCTCGCGGAGTACCGCGATCGTCCGGTCGAGCGCCCTTGGGAAGCCGTCGATCACGGTCAGCGCCGTCGAGAACATCGTCGAGAGCACGGCGGCGTATACGACCGGCACCATCCACGAACCGAGCGTCACGGCATACAGGTCGACGAGCTGCGCGGCGAACGCGGTGCCGGACTCCGCGAACTCGGCGCCCGTCTGGTACATGGTCACCGTACCGAGCAACAGGAACGCGAAGGCCATCACCCCCGTGCCGACATAACCGATGCGGAAGTCTGTCATCACGTGCCGGAACGAGACGCGATACCCGAGCTCTCGGTCTTTGGCCACGGTCCAGAGCGAACTCCACACCGAAATGTCGATCGCCGACGGCATCCAGCCGGCCAGGGCCAGGACGAAAGCCAGCGAAACGGCGGACCCGTCGACGGCGCGCGGCAGGAGATGGAAGCTCGAAGGTACGAGACCGGGCGCAGCAACGGCCGCGGCGGCGACCGTCGACACGGCGAGCACGGCGATGATTGCCTTTACCGCACGATCGAGTACGCGGAAGCGGCCCACGAGCACGATGAGGGCACAGGCGATGTTCATCAGGGCGGCGATCAACGCGAGCGGCCAGGTGAGCCCGAACGCACGGGCGAACAACGAGGCCGTGAACAGCAGGATGGCGGCCTGCACGATGGCCGCGGTCGACAGGGTGATGATGAGATAAAGCCACAGCGCCCAGCGGCCGACGGCCCGGTAGCCCTCTACCAGGCTTTTCCCGGTGGCGGCGGCGAACCGGGGTCCGAACTCGAAGAACGGGTACTTGAGAACGAGGGCGGCGAGGATTACCCCACCGAGCGACAGGCCGCCCAGCGCCCCGGCCCGCGTCGACTGCACGAGGTGCGAGACGCCGATGGCGGCCGCCGCCCACAACAGCCCTGGCCCGAGGCTGGCCCACAGCCCGGCGCGGCCTCGCGAGCTCACGTCAGAGGGCGTCGATCACCTGGCAGACTTCCTGCTCCGTACAGTGTCGCCCCGTGGCTCTCTTCGAATACACCAGATGGCCGTCCGCCTCCACTTCGAACACCCCGCCACCCGAGGCGATGAGCTCGACGTCGGAGTCGTACCGGTCCTTCAAGGTTGCCGCCAGCCTGGCGGCTCTGGGTTCGTAGTTTCAAACCGAGCAGTACTCGATCGTCACGTGCATCGGTGCTCCTTTCCCCTTGAGTGGTTCAGTTCGTCGAATTGGCCCGGTCGGCCTCCGCCTCGGTGCGGAACAGCCGGCCGGTCTCGGCTTCCGCCAGGATCCGGTCGAGGTCGTAGGCCACGTCGAGCGCCTCGCGGATCGCGCGCACGTCGACCATCACGTTGCGCCCGCGCTCGGGCAGGTAGATGAAATCGCGCGACAGGCCTTCGATGTTACGGTCGAAGTTCAGTCCCACGACCTCCAGGTCGGGCGTCACGGCCGGCGAGCCGGAGTTGCCGCCGTACGAATCCGTCGTAGAGACGAAGTTCAGCGGCGTCGACAGGTCCAGCCCGTCCGGCGGCGTCATCCAGCGGGGCGGCAACTGCCATTCCTCGTTGTCTCCGTGGCTGTAGTACCGATCGTAGATCCCGTAGAAGGTAGTATGCGGGGGCGCCAGCGTCCCGTTGTAGCTGTAGCCGCGCACCACGCCGTCGGCGATCCGGGGCGACGACGTGCCATCGGGCGGAACGCTGCGACCGTACACGGCGAACCGGGCCCGGCCGAGGGCCTGCTCGAGTCCCGCCTCCCGCCGGGCGAGGGGTTGAGACTGCTCGCCGTAAGCCTTCAGCGTCGGCGTGATCGCTTCGGCCAGCTGCATCACCGGGTCGCCGGCCAGATCCTCGCCGCCGTCGACGATCGCGGCGGCTGCCGCCTCGTCGGCGAGACGCGAGTTCGCGAGCAACGCTCCGGCGGCTTCCGCGGGGGTCCGGCTCGCGAGGCCAACCCGCGTGAACTCGGCCTCCGGCAGGTAGCGCTGGAAGTCCGCGAGCCGTTCGATCAGCAGGCGGCGCTCGAGGTCGGCCGGGAAGTTCGACACGCCGGTCAGGTTCCGCGCCAGCTGCGCCAGCTGATCGTCCGCGGCCCCTGCTGCCCGCGCAGCCACGTAGGCCTGGGCGGCCATCGCCCGGCGGAGAAGCGCCGATTCGAGGAAACTGCTGCCGAACGCCAGAAAGGCGCCGAACTCGTCGGCCAGGGCCCGCTTTCCCTCCTGGACCTCGGCGATCTCATCGAACAGGTCGGCGTAACGCCCGGCGAGCTCCGGGTCCGCCATGATCGATGTCCGCAGCTGTCGATCGGCGTCGGCCTTGCGGGCCAGGATGACCGGGTCGCCCAGCGCGGCGAGCCGGCCGTCGGAGGCCTTCAGGCTGTTCGACAGGCCGAACATCCGGTTCCGCATGTCGAGCCGCTCGGCCTCCTCGGGATTCGCCTGCCGGTACGCACCCATCGCCTCGTGCCGGCTGGCCAGCAGGTGGATCAGCGCCGGCACCTGCACGTCCCGCTGGTACTCGAGCTGAGCGACGGTCTGCAACCGGTTCGTCGAGCCCGGGTTGCCGATGATGAACACCGGATCCCCCTCTTCGACACCGGTTCCCAGGGTGAAGTAGTGGCTCGGCTCGTAGGGCTCGCCGTCGGGGCCGTACACGCGCAGGAACGCGAAGTCGAGGGCGTAGCGCGGATAGGTGAAGTTGTCGGGGTCGCCGCCGAAGAAGCCCATGTTCAGCTCGACCGCCGCCACGAGCCGCACGTCGGTGAAGCGCCGGAACACGTAGGCCGAGTAGCGACCGCCGTTGTAGAGCGGCACGATCTGCACCCAGACCGAGTCCTGCCCCATCGGGTGCTCGGCGCGCAGGCGCTGCTTCACCTCGCTCGTGACGCGCTCCATCGCGGCATCGCGGCCGGCCTCGTCGTCCGCCGCGTCCAGCGCTCCGAGGAACTCGTCGCTGACGTCGACGGCCGCGATCAGCTGGTCGGCATAGTAGTTCGGAATCGGTCGTTCATCGACCAGGTCCTTCGCGAAGAAACCGTTGTCGAGCAGGTTCTCGCCGTCCTGGCTGACTGCCGAGACCCGGCTGCGCACGCAGTGATGGTTGGTGATCAGTAGCCCGTGCGGGGAGACGAAGGAGGCACTGCATCCGGGGATGCGGAGCGCCGACAACCGGGCCCGCTCGAACCAGGCGTCGTTCGCGTCGAACCCGTAGGTCTCGCTGAAGTACTCCTCCGGCGGATACTCGAACGTCCACATCTTGCCGTAGTCGAACCGGCCCATGCGAACGGTGTCGAGGTTCACGCCGGCGACCTGGGCCGTGGCCGGCGCCGCGAAGGCGAGAGCGGCCGCGATCGTCACGGTGGCGGAAGCGAAGAGACGGGACACCGAGCGGCGGCGTGCCGTCCGAAAATGGATGGTGGTCATGGGTTCCTCGTGCGTTGTTGCCGGGACTTGGCGGCGGCCGGCGGCCGCGCGCTCGGTCGAGGAGGAAGATGCACGCCGGAGGAACGCCGGCAAAGTGCCCTTGCCCGGAAACGCGACCGGCCGCACGATCCGGCGTCCGCCGACAGGATCTTCCCATGCCCCGGAACGCCGTGAACATTCAGACCCAGCTCACCGTCCTCGTGGAGCTGCTGCCCGATCATCCGTCCTACGACGATCCCGGCCCCTTCCAGCTGGCGCCGGCCCGGGCGGGCGACGCCGGCCTCGACCTCGTCGCCTGCGAAGCGCTGGAACTCGCGCCCGGGGAGCGAGCGGCCGTCTCCGCCGGGCTTCGGCTCGCCCTGCCGGCAGGCATCGAGGGCCAGGTGCGCCCCCGGAGCGGGCGGGCCCTGCGCGAGGGACTCGGGGTGGTCAACGCCCCCGGAACGATCGACCCGGGCTACCGCGGCCCCTTGAAGGTGCTCCTGCTCAACACCGCGGCCGCGATCGATCCGGCTGACCTGGACGGGGAGCCCGGCACTCTGGCCGAACGGCTGCGAACGGGCCTGGCTCGCCGCACGATCCGCATCGAGCGAGGAGAGCGTATCGCCCAGCTCGTCTTCGCCCGGTTCGAGCGCCCGGACGTGGAAATTGTCGACGAGGTGCCTACGGAAACCGATCGGGGAGCGGGCGGCTTCGGCTCCACCGGTCGGAGCTAGGCATCCCGGGTGGGGCCCGGCATCTCGACTGGCGAGTGCCGGTGGATCGGATTCGCGCCGAGCTGAAGCGACAGGTCGAGGCGAACAACGACCGGGACGGCCGCGTCGCCACCGTCCAGGTCGCGGGCACCCGCGCCGAGGGCGTCGAGGTCCGGCCCGCGCCGGACCCGGGAACTCCCCCTGACACCGGGCGGTAGAATACTACGGTTCATCGCGCCGATTGCCGGGCCGCGGACATCACATCCCGGGGAAGCCCATGATTCGTCGACCTCGTGCCCTGCTCACCACCGCTTCCCTCGCCGTTTTCCTCCCGAACTGCGGAGGTGCTCCCACCAACCCGCCGGTCGCGGAGTAAGTGCGCATCGTCGTTCACACCACCGGGGGCATCGCCGGCATGGACTGGCTCGTCACCCTCGACGGAGTCGCCGGTGAGATCCGCTGTTCGGCCCCATGCCCATGGGGCAGCGAGACGACGCGAGTCGTGACGGCCGCGGAGGCTGAGGAACTCGCGGGCGCCTTCGTGGATGCGGGCATCCGCCGCGATCGGTCCACCGACTTCGGCCTGTGCAGCGCCTGCGCCGACCAGTTCCACCACGACATGGAGTACCGGGACGGCACGGGAATCTACTATGCCGAGGGAGACGCCCCGAACCTGCCGGACGGGCTCGCGGCGGCCCTCAGCCGGATTATCTTCCCGGTGACCCCGGAGTAGTCGCGATCAAGCGGCAGGCCCGTCTAGATCTCCAGTTGTGTCCCCAGCTCGACGACCCGATTCGGCGGCAGCTCGAAGAAGTCGGTCGCGCCGGCCGCGTTGCGTGAGAGGGCCGCGAAGATTCGGGCGCGCCACCGCCGCATCGGCGGCTCTTTGCGAGCGATCAACCGCTCGCGCCCCAGGAAGTACGTCGTCTCCATGGGCTTGAAGTCGATCAGGCCCTTCGCGTCGGCCTGCGCGAGCGCCGCCGGAATGTGCGGATCCTGCGCGAAGCCGTAGAAGACTTCGGCGCGGCGAATCCCGTCGCCCAGGTCCTCGACCTGGATCCGGTCCTCCCGGGGTACATACGGGAAGTCCTGCACCCGTACACTGAGGAGCAGGACGTGCTCGTGCAGCACCTTGTTGTGTTTCAGGTTGTGGAGCAGCGCGGGAGGGACGACTTCCGAGTCGCCGTGCATGTAGACGGCCATTCCTCGCACTCGGGTCGGCGGGTTCCTTTCGACACTCTTCTGGAACAGGCCGATCGGCAGCGTCCGCTCCTTCATGATGCCCCAGAGCACCTGGCGGCCCTTCCGCCAGGTGGTCATCACCGTGAACAGGGCGGCCGCGATCAACAGCGGGAACCAGCCGCCCGTGGGAATCTTCGGCAGGTTCGCCCCCCAGAAGGCCAGATCGATGCCGAGGAAGGCCACGATGATCCCGGCCGCCGCCCACTTCGGCCACCCGAGGCGCTTGTGCGCCACGAACGCGAACAGGACGGTCGTGAACACCATGTCCGTGGTGACCGCGACCCCATAGGCCGAGGCGAGCCGGCTCGAGGTTCGGAAACCGAGCACGAGCCCGATCGCCGCGAACATCAGCAGCCAGTTGATGCCCGGGATATAGATCTGGCCGATCTCCTTCTCCGACGTGTGCTCGATGTTCACGCGCGGCAGATAGCCGAGCTGGACGGCCTGCCGGGTGAGCGAGAACGCCCCCGAGATCACCGCCTGCGACGCGATGACGGTGGCAAACGTGGTCAGGCCGACCAGCGGAATCAGCGCCCAGCGCGGCGCCATATGGAAGAACGGGTGCTCGACCGTGGCTGGATTCGCGATGACCAGGGCGCCCTGGCCAAAGTAGTTCAGCAGCAGCCCGGGCAGCACGATCGTGAACCAGGTCAGGCGGATCGGGCGGGTGCCGAAATGACCCATATCCGCGTACAGCGCCTCACCCCCGGTCACGACCAGGAACACGCTGCCCAGCACCAGGATCCCCTTCAGTCCGTGGTCCCCGAAGAACCGCGCCGCATAGACCGGGTTGATTGCTTCGAACACCGACGGGTTGTGGACGATCTGGCTGATTCCGAGCACGCCCAACGTGAAGAACCACACCAACACCACGGGGCCGAAGATCGCCCCGACCCTGGCGGTTCCGCGACTCTGTAGAGCGAACAATGCCACCAGGATGCCGACCGTGATCGGGATCACGTAGGGGGTGAACACGGGCGTGACGAACTCCAGCCCCTCGACGGCGCTCAGCACCGAGATCGCCGGCGTGATCATGCTGTCCCCGTAGAGCAGCGCGGCACCAAACAGACCCGCCATCACCAGAGCCGACCGGGCGCCCTCCGCTTCGCCGCCTCGCGGGACGACCAGCGCCGTGAGCGCCATGATCCCGCCCTCGCCGCGATTGTCCGCCATCAGCACGAAGCCCAGGTACTTGATCGAGATCACGATGATCAGCGACCAGAAGATCAGTGACAGCACGCCGAGCACCGAGGCCTGCGTCGCCTCGACCCCATGGCCCAGGTGCAGCGACTCCCGGAGGGCGTAGATCGGGCTCGTCCCGATGTCGCCGAACACGACGCCGAGAGCGGCCAGCGACAGGACGGCCAGGTACCGCCCCTTCGGTGTCTCGGGCGGGTGGTGACCGCCCCCGGCAGTCCCGGGTCCCTTACGCGGGGCCGTCGAGTCTCGAGCGTCGGAGGTCAAGGCAATTCTCTCAGTTCGAAGTCGTGTCGAGCAGCAAGATCAGGCCGACGAGAACGGCGAGCAGTGCCAGCCACGAGATCACGGCGATTCTCGTCGCCTTCTTCGCCTTCTCCGTCTCCCACCACGTTCGCGGACGCACCCGGCGGACGAGGAAGGTGCCGACGGCGGCCAGGCTGATGCAGGTGAAGTTCACCAGGACGAGAACCGCGCTGCCGGCCGCCAGGTGCTCCTGCCCCGCCCCGAGCAGCAGCCCGGTCGCCACCAGGGGAGGAAGCAGCGCCACCGCCACCATCACCCCGATGATGGCCGTCGAGAGACCCGTCGTGTAAGCGAGCGAGCCCGCGCTGCCGGCCGCCATCGCGATCGCGATGTCGGCGAATCCGACATGCGTGCGCGCCGCCAGCGCCGGCACTCCGGGGTCAACGGGAAACAGGAAGCCGATCAGCACCGAAATCCCCATCACGACGGCTACGCCGGCCCCCCACGCCTTCGCGGCGAGGCGGGCGAGCGACGTGTCGCCGAGGGTGAGGCCGAGGGCAAAGGCGACCGTGGGCCCGAGGAGCGGCGCGATCACCATCGCCCCGATGATCACCGCCACGTCTCCACGAATCAGGCCAGCAGCGGCGACGATGGTCGAGAGAGTGACGGTCGCCAGGTACACGCGGGTCAACTGCGCCGCGGAAGATACGTCCTCGTACAATTCCTCGCGGCTGACCCGCATTGGAGGCGGCCCGGCATCTTCGTCTTCTGGCTCGTCGGGCGGTTCCTCCGGCTCGTCGGCCTTCGGCAACACGGCCTCGACGGCGAGAATCACGACGCGGTACGCCTCGCTCGATCCGAAGTGCTTCGTGAGCTCGTCGGTCAGCACCTCGGTGTGCTCCACCGGGACGACGACCCGCACGACCTCGCGCTCCGCCGGCATCTCGACGCGTGTGTGAATCGGCACGTCGCGCTCGGCCAGCACGTCGGCCAGCTCGAAGGCGTCGCGGGCATCCACCGTGATTTCCAGCAGCCGCAAGGACATGCCCGAGGTTGACGTGGCCACCGCCTTCCCGCAAGCATGGCCCGGCTCGGCGGTGCGGCCGAGCCGGGCGGCGACTGCGCGGCTTCCTGTTCAACCTTCCGCGCCATGCGTATCGTTATAGGTTCGGGAAAGAGTGAATCCGGCAGGAGTGCCATAGATGTCCGACAGTCCCTACGGGGCCCACGAGTGGGCCCTCATTCTCGGCGGCTCGAGCGGGTTCGGGCTCGCGACGGCGCACAAGCTGTCGCGGCACGGCCTGAACGTCTGCGTGGTCCACCGCGATCGACGTGGCGCCATGAAACGCATCGAGCCGGAATTCGACAACATCCGCGCGCGTGGCGTGTCGTTCGCGGCTTTCAACGAGAACGCGCTCGACGGGGAGAAGCAGGCGAAGCTCCTCGACGGCTTGGCCGAGGCGCTGGGAGACCGCGGCCGTGTGCGCCTGCTCATGCACTCGATCGCGTTCGGCAACCTGAAGTTGATCGCCCCCGAGGCCGTGCCCTCCAACGAGGCGACCGAGAAGCTGGCGGCGCGCCTGGGCATCGACGCCGAGGCGTTGCGCACGGCGGCCGACGAGTTGTTCGACGATGGGGTGGACGGCGTGCAGGGCATTGCGGCGGCGCCGGAGTACTCCAGCGAACGATTGCTGGAAGACGGAGACGTCGCCCGGACCATCTACGCGATGGGCACGAGCCTGCTGACCTGGACCCGGGAGATTCATCGACGCGGCCTGTTCGCGGACGATGCGCGCGTGCTGGGTATGACGAGCGAGGGCAACGAGGTGGCGTGGAAAGGCTACGCGGCCGTCGCCGCCGCCAAGGTCGCGCTCGAGTCCGTGTCCCGGGCGATCGCCGTCGAGATGGCACACTTCGGTGTCCGTTCGAACATCGTGCAGGCCGGCGTCACCGACACGCCCGCGCTGCGGGCGATCCCCGGCAGCACGAACCTCAAGGCGCAGGCTCGCACGCGAAATCCCTTCGGACGTCTGACGACGCCCGAAGACGTGGCCGACGTCGTCTACCTCCTGTCGCTTCCCGAGGCCGCCTGGATCAACGGAACGATCATCCGGGCCGACGGCGGGGAACGCATCTCGGGACTGTCGCGATGAGTCTCTACCTGCACGGCCTCGGTCACTTTCATCCGGAAAACGAGATCACTAACCAGTTTCTCACCGATCTCGATATCGGGACGAACGAGGAGTGGATCGACGAGCGGGTGGGGATCTCCAGCCGCCGTACGGTTCTTCCGCTCGACTACATCCGGGAGACGCACAACACTGACTTGATGGCGGCCGTCGAGGCGGCGGAATACGACCACGCCGCCACGGGCCGTCTCGCCGGTGAGATGGCCCTCGCGCGGGCCGGCATCGGCCCGGAGGACGTCGGCATGGTGATCGCGGGCTCGAGCTGCCCCGACTACATGTCGCCGGCCGACGCCTGCATGATCGCCGAACGGCTCGGCATCGAGGCGCCGGCATTCGACATGAACTCGGCCTGCACCAGCTTCCACGTGGCCCTCTACATGCTCGCGAACATGCGGCCCGAGGCCGTGCCCGAGCACGTGCTCGTGGTCACCCCCGAGAGCCTCACGACCACCGTCGACTACTCCGACCGCTCGGCGGCCGTCCTGTGGGGCGATGGAACGACGGCGGCGGTCGTCTCGACGAAAATCCCGTCGAACATCGAAATCCTGGGCAACGTCCTCGAGTCCAGCCCGGCGGGGGCCGACAAGGTCGTCGTCCCCCATTTCGGGCACTTCGGCCAGGAAGGGCGTACCGTGCAGATGTTCGCGATCAAGAAGACGATCCGCGTGCTCAAGCAGCTCCGGAACGCGTACGCCCACGACGACCGAGACTTCCACTTCATCGGGCACCAGGCGAACCTGCGGATGCTCGAAACCGTGTGCCGCCAGGCCGACATCGACGACGCGCACCACCACTGCAACGTCATCGAGTACGGCAACACGGGCGCCGCGGGGTCTCCCGGCGTGGTCTCGATGCGGTGGGACGAATGGCGGGACGGCGACGACGTGGCGATCGTGGGCGTCGGCAGCGGACTGACGTGGTCCGGCTACATCCTGCGGTTCAGGGAGGCGGCTTGACGGCCCAGCTGAGCTACGATGAGTTCCGTGGCCGTGGCCGGTTCAGCAAGGAAGAGCTGCTGGCCATGGCCTACGGCCGCCTCGTGCACGACGCGCCCGAAGACTTCACGGCACGCCTGCCGATCCCTCCGATGATGATGGTCGACCGGATCGAAGAGATCATGTCGACCGGCCGCCGGGGACGGATCGTAGCCGAGCAGGACATCAACCTCGACGCCTGGTTCTTCCACTGTCACTTCCTCGGCGATCCGGTACAGCCCGGGTGCCTCGGGGTCGACGCCATCTGGCAGCTCATCGGATTCTACTGCACCTGGAAAGGCGCGCTCGGTACGGGGCGGGCCCTCGGCTGCCAGGAGGTCGAGTTCGCGGGCCAGATCCGGCCCCACGACTCGGTGGTCCGCTACGAGATCGACATCGCACGCTACCAGGAGCTGAGCGATTCGGCGGTGGCGATTGGTGACGGGCGGGTGCTCGTCGACGGATCGGAGATCTACACGATCCGCCGCGCGAAGGTCGGCGTCTTCAGGGGTATCGACTATCCGGACTATCCCTGGCCGTCGGCGAACAGCCGCGGCGGGCGGATGGAGGAATGAGCGAGGCGGCGGGCGTCCGGCTGTCGCCGGAACGGGTGCTGGAACTTTTGCCCCAGCAGGAGCCGTTCCGTTTCGTGGACGAGATCACGTCGCTGGACGAAGATTCAATCAGCGCGTGTTACCGGTTCCGTCCGGAGGCGGACTTCTACCGGGGGCATTTCCCCGGCAATCCGGTGACACCGGGCGTGATCCTGCTCGAGTCCGTCGCGCAGGTCGGCGTCGTGGCGCTGGGGATCTATCTGCTCGCCCTCGAAGGGGGCGAGGAAGAGGTGCGCAAGCGCGTGGCGCTGTTCTCCGACGCCGAGGTCGACTTCACCGGCATGGTGCGGCCCGGCGACGAAGTCCGAATCGATGCGAAGAAGGTGTTTTACCGGCGGGGCAAGCTCCGGTCCGAGGCCCGGATGTGCCTCGCGGACGGGACGGTCGTCTGCTCCGCTACGATCTCAGGGATGGGGGTGCCGCTGTGAATCGGCGTGTCGTCGTCACCGGAATGGGAGTCGTAGCTCCCAACGGAGTCGGCCTCGAGGCTTACGACAGGGCGCTGCGCGCCGGCGAGTCCGGCGTCCGCCACAACGAGGCGATGGAGGAGGCGAAGTTCGCGTGCACCGTCGCCGCCGTGCCGCAAGGCGTCGACGAGGTGGCTGAGCGCTACTTCGACGAAGAGCAGTTGATGGCGATGAACTCCAGCCACCGGTTCGGGTGCATCGCCGCCGTCGACGCCTGGACCGACGCCGGGTTCGAGCGTCCGTCCATGACCGACGATCACGTCAATTGGGACGCGGGCGCGGTCATCGGGACGGGCATCGGCGGCCTCGATACGGTCGGGCAGAAGCTCGTGCCGATGGTCGACGCCGGCCGCGTTCGCCGCCTGGGCAGCACCCTGGTCGAGCAGGTGATGGCCAGCGGCGTGTCCGCTCGCGTCTCGGGCATGCTCGCGCTCGGCAACCAGGTCACGGCAAACTCGAGCGCCTGCAGCACCGGCACCGAGGCGATCTTCGAAGGCATGCAACGGATCCGCACCGGCCTGGCCGACCGCATGCTGTGCGGCGGCGCTGAGGGCGCGAGCCACTATATCTGGTCGGGATTCGACTCGATGCGCGTGCTGTGCCGCACCCACAACGACACGCCCGCCGAGGCGTCGCGGCCGATGAGCGCCACGGCCGGCGGCTTCGTAGCCGGTTCGGGCGCCGGCGTGCTGCTACTTGAGAGCCTCGATCACGCCGTGGCACGCGGGGCCCGAATCCACGCCGAGGTCCTGGGCGGAGCCGTGAATTGCGGTGGCCACCGCAACGGCGGGAGCATGACGGCCCCCAATCCAGTGAGCGTCCGCCGCTGCATCCGGCTGGCGATCGACGACGCCGGTATCGATGCCGGACAGATCGAGCTGATCAACGGCCACCTGACCGCGACGGGCGCCGATCCGGGAGAGGTGCGCAACTGGTCGGCCGCACTGAACCGCGGTCCCAACGAATTTCCTCTCATTCACTCGACGAAGTCGATGATCGGCCACGGCCTCGGCGCGGCGGGAGCCCTCGAGTCTGTCGCCTGCCTGCTGATGCTGCGCAGCGGCTACGTCCATCCCAGCATCAACTGCGAGGACGTCCACCCGGAGATCGAGCCCTTCGGGGCGTCAATCCCCCACGAGGCGCGAGAGGTGCCCGAGCTGTCGACGATCATCAAGTCGGGCTTCGGCTTCGGAGACGTGAACGCGTGCCTCGTCTTTCGGAAATGGACGGACCCCGCTAGTAACGTGTAGGTTCATTCATCTGGAAACCGCAGCATCGCTCCGAACGATCAGACGAGGAGAAATCGGGTGTCCCGAGACGAAATACTTGCGAAGGTCGTTGAAATCGTCAGTCCGTTCGCCAAGGACAAGGAAGCGCTGGAAAAGGCGACGATGGACACGAACATCCTCGAAGACCTGAAGGTGAACTCGGCCCGCCTGGTCGACGTGATCCTCGAGTTCGAGGACGAATTCGACATCGAGGTCGAGGACGAGGACGCCGACGCGGTGAACACGCTCGGCGATGCAGTCGAGCTGATCGAGGCGAAGACGTCCTGAGAGCCCCTTGGCGGAATCACAGGAATTGAACCGGAAGGAGCGCCTCGCGCTGTGGCTCCAGCGTGAAGTGAGCCGCATCACGTCGTGGTTCTGGATTCCGGCCTCGGCGTTCACCATGCGCTTCCTGCTCGGCTACCGCATCCGTAACGCATCGCATCTCCGCAAGCGGTTCCGCACGATGGTCCGCGAGTCCGACGGCCCCGTGCTGATCTGCGCCAATCACCTCACGATGGTCGATTCCGCCCTCGTCGCGTGGGCGCTCGGCGGCACGTGGTGGTCGGTGTTCAACTTCCGCTGGGTGCCGTGGAACCTGCCCGAGGTTACTAACTTCGCCGACAGCGCCCTCGCCCAAGTCGCGACCTGGCTGACCAAGTGCATTCCGATTCGTCGGGGCGGGCGGCGCGAAGAGGTCTCCAACGTCCTCCGCCGCGTGGAGCATCTGCTCTCACACGGCGAGACCGCGCTGATCTTCGCCGAGGGCGGCCGCAGTCGCAGCGGCCGGGTCGAGCCAGACCGGGTGGCTCACGGCATGGGACGAATCGCGTCCTCGGTCGCCGGTTGCAGGGCACTGTGCGTCTACCTGCGCGGCGATCGCCAGCAATCCTGGTCGATGCTCCCCGTGGTCGGGGATTCGTTCTACGTCGACATCGACATCTTCGAGCCCTCGTCGTCGGAACGCTCCGGCATTCGCCGTTCACGGGACTTCGCGCGCCAGATCGGCGAGCGCCTGGCCCGCATGGAGGAGAAGTACTTTGCCCGTCGGCAACGACGTAGTTGACCTGCGGGACCCCGCCAACCAGCCCGACGCCCTGCATCCTCGCTTCGATCGGCACGTGTTCGCCGACGTCGAGCTCCGCGCCCTGGACACCCTCCCCGGCGAGGAGCGCCATCGCGAACGCTGGATGCGCTGGGCGGCCAAGGAGGCCGCCTTCAAGCTGATCCGCCAGCTAGAGCCGGGAGAACCCTTTCACCCCCGGGAGCTGGTGGTGGCGGAAGTCTCGCGGACCGCGGCCCGGGTTCGGGTCCCCGTCCTGGAGCGCGCCCTGCGGGTGTCCTTCGACGTGGACGAGAACCGTGTACACGCCATCGTGACCGATCCGGAGGGAGGCGCCGAGGGCGACCGTCGCGCCGTGTCAATCCGCAGCGGGACACATCGGCGCCAATCTCCCATCCCGACCGATGCCGGGACCGAAGTGCGCCGGCACGCGGCACGCTCGCTCGCTGAGCTGTTCGGCCTCGCCGCCGGGGACGTAGAGATCACTGCGGCCGGCGTCGACGACCGGCGACCCCTGGCCCAGTCGGGCGGCGCGTTGCTTCGGGCGGACGTGTCGCTGTCACACGACGGCCGCTGGCTGGCCTGGGCCGTGGCGAAACGCTGACCGTCAGTCGTCGAACAGGTGGCGCCTCCGTTCGAGCACGGTGAGCTGCCGTTCGATCAAGTCCCCCCGGGCCGCGGCCAGCTTCTCCATCTCCCGCTCCTCGTCCCGACGCGCCGCGAAGTACTCCTTGAGACCCTCCTGCAGGCGCTTCACCTGGTCGATCCGCCGTTCCTCCGCTTCCGCGACCACGGCGGCCTCAGCATGGAGGCGGCGCCACTCGAGCCGCTCGTCGGCCAACTGTCTTTCGGCTTCATAACGCTTCGTTACGGCCCTGGCGTGCCGCACCTCCTGTTCCGCCGTCACGATCTCCTGGCCCAGAGCCTCCACACGGACGGCCAGCAGGTCCCGGTATCTCTCCCGCAATCGGGCCTCTCGCTGCAGTGCATCCTCCCGGCTGGACTGCTCCATCTCCCGGGCGATCCGGATGGCGTCGCGGGACCGATCGAGCTCGCGCACCTGCGCGTCGAGAGAGTCGCGGGTGCGGCGCCGTGTCTCGTCCGTTCGGCTCCGGTGGTTCACGGCCACTCGCTCCGCCGTGCGAGCCGCCTCGATGTCGGTGTCGATCAGTTCGTGTGCGCGCCGCGGAACGAGGGCAAGGAACGAATCCACGGCCGCTCGCTCGACGATGGCTGCCCGGGCGCTCCCGAGGGGCGCGCCCGGTGCCGAACTCTGTGCGCGCACCGTCGCCGGGGCGGCGGCCAGGGCTGCCATCAGCGCGCCGGCGAGCAGGCTGTGCGTCGGTCTCATCGTGGCCTCCTCCGATTCGCGGTTCGGTTCTCCATGTGCGAGTTGTCCTGCATGAATCGATCCGCACGCAGCTCTACACGGCCGGCAGGGACTCCTGCGACGATCTCGGGCAATCAGCGGCTGCGCCACGCAATCGCAGAATTCGTGTCGGACCGGCGATATGCCCGCCCAAGAGCCCCCAAAGCCGCTGGCGTCACCACCGAATCCCCCGGAATGGGGCTATATTTCCGGCCTGCCACGAACCGCCGGTACCTCTATCACGCGTGGAACGTCAATTGCTGCTGTGAGGGCCTGCCCGTCCCCATCCACTCGGCGGGGCGGCATTCGGCCGGCTGTAGTGGCAGCCGGATTTCAGCATTCCGATTCAACGGTGGCGTGCAATGTCAGAGACTAGCTCCCCACAGATTGAGGGACCGCGCGGGAACGGGAACGACGCGAGCGGCTCCGAGCGCTTCCACATGTGGGCGGCACGCCCCCTGTTGCGCAGCATTCGCTGGGACCCTATTCCACCGGTCACGCCCCCGGAAATGGAAGGCGCCTACGACGTCTTCGTCATGCAAAGCGCGCTAGACAACCTGCTCGACCATGTCTGGAGTGCCGCCGAAGGTGACACTCCGTTCGGACTGCTGGCCGGCGACATCTGCGAGGACCCCGACGACGGAACGCGTTACGTGCAGATCAGCGGCGTGTGCCGCAGCCGGATCTCGCTGCTCGACGGCTCCAGCATCCCTCCCGAGGCCTGGGAGACCCTGAACAAGGATCTCGAGCAGCTACGGGTCCAGGGGAGTCTCGTCGGCTGGTACCTCCGCCATCCGTCCGGCGGCCTCAAGCTCACCGAGCCCGAGCGTGATACGCACGCTCGCTACTTCAACGAGCCGTGGCACAGTGCGCTCGTAGTCGGCACACAGGAAGACGACCCTACCGGCGGTTTCTTCCGCCGCACGGCGCGCGGCTTTTCCACCGTCCCCCTGCCCTTCCACGAGGTCGTCACCACCGAGTCGCTATCGGGCGGCGGCGAACGTCGCTCCGTTCTGGACTGGACGAACGTGCAGTCCGACGTGGAGGTCACCCGGGATCCGTCGTGGCGCGACGTGGACGCCGGGAAGTCCGCCGCTAAGAAGCACCGGTTCTTCACGAACCGGAATCGCGCCAAGGACGCGGACGGCTCCGGCGTCGCCGGGCCGATCGCCCAGGAAGCCGCGCGGCGCGCTATCGCATCTGCCGCCTCGAAGACGGCCGCAGATCTCGACGTGCGACGCCGGGAGGCCGAAGAGTTGGCGCGGCAGGCCGACAAGGAGGCGCAGAGAAAGGCAGAGGAGCTCCAGGTCGCCCAGAAGGCCGCCGAGGAGGCCGCCCGCCAGGCCGAGGAAGAAGCCTCGGCCGAGGCCGAGGAAGAGGCCCGCGAGGAGGCTGAGACCCGGGCGCGCGAAGCGCAGGAGAAGGCCGAGACACTGGCCCGTGAGGCCGCCGAGGCGCTGCGGCAGGCCGACGAGGAAGCCGCCGAGCGCGCCGCCGAGCTGGCCTCGCTGCAGGACGCCGCCGGCAAGGCCGAGCAGCGGGCTGCCGAGCTCGAGGCCGCCCTGAAGGCCAGCGAAGAAGAAATGGCCCAGCGTATGGCCGAGCAGGAGGCTGCTCGCAAGGCCGCCGAAGAGGAGGCGGAGCGGAGCAAGGCCGAGGTCGAAGCGGCCCGCCAGGCGGCCCGCCAGGAAGCCAGGCGTCGCCAGGAGGAAGAAGCAGCCCGGCTCGCCGCCGAACAGGAAGCGCTCAAGAAAGCCAGCGAGCTGGAGGCCACGCAGCAGGAAGCGGAGACCGCCCGCCTGGCCGCCGAAGAGCGCGTGGCCCGCAGCGCGGCCGAGCTCGAAGCCGCTCGCAAGGCGGCCGAAGACTCGGAGCGGCGGGCCGAGCAGGCCGAAGCCGCCCGCCTGGCCGCCGAGGAGGAGGCGACGCGCCGCAAGCTCGAGGAAGCCGAACGGATCGCCGCCGAGGCGCGGGCCGCCCAGCGGGCCGAGGAGCTCGAAGCCGCCCGCCAGGCCGCCGAAGAGGAGGCCGCGCGCCGGGCCGAAGAACTCGAAGCCGCCCGCCAGGCCGCCGCCGAAGAGGCCGAGCGCCGCGGCGAGGAGCTGCAGGCCGCCCGGAAAGCCGCCGTGCAAGAGACCGAGCGCCGCAAGGCCGAAGAGCTGGCGCGCCAGAAGGCTGAGGAAGAGACACGCCGGCGCACCGAAGAGCTCGAGGCCGCCCGCCAGGCCGCCGAAAAGGAGGCCGAGCGACTCGCCGCCGAGGTGGAGACGACCCGCAAGGCCGCGCTCGAAGAGGCGGAACGCCGGGCTGTAGAGGCCGAAGAGGCGCGCAAGGCAGCCGAAGCCGAGGCCAAGCGCCGCAAAGCCGAAGAGGCCGCGCGCATCAAAGCCGAAGAGACCGCTGCGGAGCGGGCATCCGAGCTCGAAGCCGCCCGCAAGGCCGCCGAAGAGGAAGCCGCCCGCTGGGCCGCGGAGGCGGAAGCCGCCCGCAAGGCCGCCGAGGAAGAGGCAGCCCGCCGGGCAGAGGAACTCGAAGAGACCCGCGCTGCTCTAGAGGCGGCGCGCCGCAACGCCGATGCCGAGGCCGAACGCCGGATCGCCGAGCTCGAGACCGCCCGCAGGGCGGCCGAGCAGTGGGAGCAGCGGGCCGCCGAGGCCGAAGCCGCCCGTGAAGCGGCCGAGGCCGAAGCGAAGGAACGCGAGGCCATCCAGGCCCAGCATCGGAAGGCGGAGCAGGAAGCCTCCCGCCGGGCTGACGAGCTGGAAGCGGCTCGCCAGACCGCCCTCGAGGAGGCCGAACAGCACGCCCGCGAGGCCGATCTCGCCCGAAAGGCCGCCCAGCTTGAGGCGGAGCGCCGGACCATCGAGGAATCAGCGCGCGCTCGGGCCGAAGCGGCCGCGAAGAAGGCCGCGGAGGAGCTCGAAAAGGCGAAGGAGTCGGCAGAAGAGGAGCTTTCGAAGCGCTCCGAGGAGGCGCTGCGCGCCGCCGAGGCCGAAGCCGATCGGCGGAGGCAGGCCGAAGAGGCACGCCGGAAGGCCGAGAAAGAAGCGGCGCACTCCGCCGAAGAGCTTGATAAGGCCCGTAAGGACGCCGAAGCCCTCGCCGCTCGGGCGGAGGAGGAGGCCAGGGAGGCTCGAGAGGCCGCGGCGGCCGAGGCCGAACGTCGACAGGCGGCCGAGGAAGAGGCCGGACGGCGCGCCGAGGAGCTGGTGAGCGCCCGGCAGGCGGCCGAGAAGGCCCTCGCCAAGGCCACGGAGAAGCGCAAGGCGCAGGAAACGATCGAGCAGGAAGCCGCCCAACAGTCGGCCGACGACGAGCGGGCTCTGCAGGTCGTCGAGCGCGAAGTCAGCCGCCGGGCCGTCGAGCTCGAAGCCGCCCGGGAGGCCGCCGAGGCCAAGGCCACGCAGATGACCGCCGAGGCCAAGGCCGCCCGGGAGGCGGCCCGATTGGAGACGCGCCGCCGCGAGCAGTCCGAAGCCGCCGCGGCCACTCGTATGGAAGAGCTGGAAGCGGCGCGCGAGGCCGCCGAGGAAGAGGCGGCGCGCATGGAAGCCAAGGCGCGAAACGCCGCCGAGATCGCACGTATGGAATCCGACCGGCTCCGCAAGGAGCGCGTCGAGCGGAAGGCCCTTGAGGACGGTGCCGCCAAGAAGATGGCCCGGCTCGAGCGGGCGAAGGCCGCGGCGGAGCGCGAGGCGGCGCGAGCCGCCGAGCGGCAGAAGGAAGCCGTGAAAAAGGCCGAAGAGCAGGCGCGACACGTCGCGTCAGAAGCGGCCCGACAGGCGGCGATGGAAGTCGCCCGCAAGGAGGCCGAAGAGGCCGCCGCCCGCCGCAAGGCGGAGGTCGAGGCGAAGAAGGCGGCGGCCAAGAAGCAGGACCGGGAGGCCGAGGAAGCGCGCGACAAAGCCCGCAAGATCGAGGAACGGAAGGAGCGCCTGCGCCAGGGCGGGCGGGTCGCCGTCAACCTCGGTCTGTTCGTGGTCGCGCTCGTCGGCGTGGGCTTCGGCGCCCGGTTCATCGGTCCGGTCGTGGGCGGGTCCATCGACTACCTCGAGTCGCTGCGCACCGACGCGGGAGTCGAACAGCCGGCCGACCGGGCCGGCACCGCAACCGACCAGGCTTCCTCGAACGCCACGACACCGACGCCCACGGCGCGGCCCGTCGCGCCGGGACCCGATGCCGAAGTCCTGAAGAACCTCGACCGGCTCGCCCGCGAGACGGCGGCGGCCGTCCGCGACTACGAGGCGGTGATCGGGACGTTCGACCCGGCGACGGGCGTCTGCGCCAACGTGCAGGCAGTATTCGTCGAAGTGCAGGATGCCTGGTTCGACTACAGCACGTCCGGCACCGCGGCGCTCACGGCGCCCCTCGACCCGCAACGGGCGGCGCGCGACCAGAACCTGTACGCGCAGGTCCAGGACGCGGAGCGTTCGTACGGCGACACGGGGTGCCCGCGGCCGTAACCGTCAGTGGATGGGCTGCTCGCGCTCCAGCTCGTCCATGATCTCGCGGATCGCGTGCCGGTCGGAGGCGCTCGGCAGGCCCCATCCAGGCTGATAGCCGAACGCCTCGTACAGGTCGCGGGAACCGTGGGCCGCGTCGAGGAGCTCGACGTGATGGGCGGTCGTGAGCCCCGGATGCTCGACTCCGCAGGCCCGGCTCAACCACAGCAGCTCCTTGCGCAGGGTGACCACGTAGTTGGCCAGTCGGGCCGCCTTCTCGGTCGGCACGAGCCCTCGCATCAGCCACTTGTTCTGGGTCGCCACGCCGGTCGGGCAGTGGTCGGTGTGGCAGCGCTGCGCCTGGATGCAGCCAACCGCCATCATCGCCTCGCGTCCCACGTTGATCATGTCGACGCCCAGTGCGCACGCCAGCAGCGCGGTCTCGGGAAACCCGAGCCTCCCGGAGCCGAACCACACGACGTCGTGCTCCGCGCCCGCTTCCGCGAACATCCGATACACGCGGGCGAAGCCCTGCTTGAACGGGAGGGCCACGTGATCGGCGAACACGAGGGGCGCGGCGCCCGTTCCGCCCTCTCCCCCGTCGATCGTGATGAAATCGACCGCGCGGTCTTCCGTGGCGATCCGATGAGCCAGGTCGCGCCAGAAACCCGATTCGCCGACCGCGCTCTTGATGCCGACCGGCAGCCCGGTCTCCTGCGCGAGGTCCTCCACGAAGTCGAGCATCTCGTCTACGTTGCCGAACGCCGAATGATGAGCCGGGCTGATGACGTCCTTGCCGGCGGGCACGCCCCGGATTCGCGCGATCTCCGGGCTGACCTTGGCGCCGGGAAGCAGGCCACCCAGGCCCGGCTTGGCCCCCTGGCTGAGCTTGATCTCCACGGCCCGAACCGGGTGCTCGTCGACGGCCTCGAGGAACATGCTGCGGCTGAACGAACCGTCGGGCTCCCGGCACCCGAAATAGGCCGTGCCGATCTGCCAGATCAACTCGCCGCCGTGCGCGTGGTACGGCGAGATCCCGCCCTCGCCCGTGTTCTGGAGACAGCCGCAGATCTTCGCGCCCCGGTTCATCGCCTCCACGGCCGGGCCGCTGAGGGAACCGAAGCTCATCCCCGAGATACCCGCGATCGAAGGGGGTCGGAACGCTTTCTCGCGTCCGCGATGCCCTCCGAGCACCTTCGCGCACGGCAACGTGTAGGGACGCAGATCCTGCACCGGGAAGTCGTAGCGGTGCCGGGGCCGGTCGTCCTTCGGGCGGTTCGCCACGACCGGTTCGCGCTCCGGATCATCCACTCCGCGCTGCGCGTCGCGCTGCTCGTCGTGCACACCCGGGCCGAACGCCGCGTGCTTGATGATGATGTAGTCGGGCTCGAGTTCGATCTTCTCGTCGGTGCCGAACCCGAAGTAGTTGTTCTCGCGCTTGGCCGACGCGTAGACCCAGCGCCGCTGATCGCGCGAGAACGGGCGTTCCTCGTTGTTGCTGGTGACGATGTACTGCCGCAGCTCCGGCCCGACCGCCTCGAGCCAGTACCGGAAGTGGCCGACGATCGGAAAGGCACGCAGGATCGCGTGCTGCGTCTGGAAGAGGTCGTAGACGACGACTCCGACGATCAGGCCGACCAGGCCGGCGCCGATCCAGGCCCAGCCACTCATCGCTCACCCCCCACGTCGCGCATCGTCCACGCTGCGGGAGCGAACGCGCCGATCGATCCCGGGAACACCACCGGGCTCTCGAATCCGCCTTCGGCCACGCTCGCGACGCCGAAGATGTAGTTGTCGATCACCACGTTCTCGAGGGTCAGTTCCGTCCCGGTCGTGAACTCGCTCCACTGCCACTGTGGCTGATCCGTGAGCCGCCAGTAGACGCGGTAGCCAGCCAGGTGCGGCGCGACCGCCGGGTCGACCGGCTGCCAGCGGAGCGTCGTGCTCGGCCGCACCGCGCCTTCGATCTCGACGGCCGACGGGGGCGCGGGAGCCCGGGCCAGCGATGCGAGGGTGACCGCGTTGAGCGCCGTGAGCTTCGCGGCAAAATCGAACTCGACCTCCTCCACCACATCGCCGTACTCGACGCCGTCTTCCACCCGCACGTCCTGGTGCTGGCGCCGATAGTCTTCGTTGGTCTCCATGATCCGCACCGCCGGGTAGCCGACATCGTTGAACGGCCGGTGGTGGCCGCCCCGCCCGAACCGGTCGAGCCGGTAGACCATCATGATATCGAGATTGGGAATGTAGAGATCGGCCATCCGATCGACATAGCGGGCGAGGTTCCGCGACGGGGAGTCCACTTCCCCGCCCGTGTAGCGGCGGATCGTCGCCATTCGGTCTGTTTCGTCGGCGCGAATGCCTTCGGAGAACACGCGGGCGACGGTATTGTCGACTACTCCGCTCTGTCCCTGGATGTTGCCGATCATGTCATTGTTGAGCACCGCCTCGATCCGCCAGCCGGCCGCGAGCGCCTCGGCGGCCATCTTCTGTCCCCCGAACAGACCCTGCTCCTCGCCGGAGAGTCCCACGTAGACAATCGTGGCCGGGAACTCGTATCGCGACAACACGCGCGCAGCCTCCAGGACGCCGGCCATGCCCGATGCGTTGTCGTTCGCGCCCGGGGCGTCAGTCACGGCATCGGACCCATCGGACGCGCGCGAGTCGATGTCGCCCGACATGATCACGTAGCGATCCGGGTCCGTCGTTCCTCGCTGCACGGCGATCACGTTGACGACGACGGTTGAATCCGGCATCCGGCGGGCACCCGTCACGACGGACGTCTGAAAATCGATTTTGAGACAGTATCCGCAGGCCGCCGAGGTCCGCCCGAATTCCGTCGCGATCCAGCGACGGGCCGCCCCGATCCCCCGCGTATCCGACATTGTGTCGGACATCGTGTTGCGCGTGCCGAAGCCGGCGAGCCGCCGGATGTCGGCCTCGATGCGATCGGCGGACACCGAGTCGATGATCGCAGTCATCAATGAGCCGGGCCCCGGACGGGTGTCGGCGACAGGCGGAGAGGCGTCCTGGGCGGTGCTGGCGGCCGGATGCAGGACGCTCACCGCGGCCAGGCCGAGGATGGCACCGGCGAGCTGTCGGCGCCGAACGACGTGGTTCATCGGTCCTCTCGAGGTTCGTGTGTGCCGATATCGACGCCCCAACTGTAAGCCGCGGACCGTGCTCCGAACAGCCGGCGTCGAGCCTCGGGAACCCTCGAGCGGCCATACAGTTATTACGTAAATGACCTTCACCGAACGCGAAGGGGCCCACTCGTGAGCGGCCCCGACGACCCGCGCAGATACATCGGCGGCGTGGACCGCCGCATCATCGCCCTCGGCGTCGCCCGCATGGCCGACGCAGTGGCGAACTCGTTCCTCATCATCGTCCTGCCGCTCTACATCGCCAGCGGACAACTCGATGGCTGGCGGTTCGGCCTGTCGGAAGCAGCATTCACCGGCATTACCCTGGGCGCCTTCGGCATGGTGAGCTTCGTGGTGCAGCCCCTGGCGGGACGCTGGTCCGACCGCGTGGGACGGCGGAAACGGTTCATCCTGGCCGGCCTGGTCCTGCTCGCGGTCGTGAACTTCGCCTACCGCTGGACGACGAGCTTTCTCGGCGTGCTGGGCGTGCGGATCGTCCAGGCGGGCGCCGTCGCCCTCACCATCGTGGGCACGGTGGCGCTGGTCAGCGAGCTCAGCGTGCACGAGCGGCGCGGCCGCAACATGGGCACGTTCAACTCCTTCCGGCTCGTCGGCTTCGGGATTGGGCCGCTGATCGCGGGCCTGCTGATGGCGGGTGGTCCGTACGAGCTGCCACTCGGGATCACGCTCAGCGCCTTCGACGCGACGTTCGTCGGCGCCGGCGTGCTGGCGGCGTTCAGCGCGCTGCTGGTCTGGCAGCTCGTGGAAGATCCCGACGACATCGCACCGAATCGAGAACGGGCGGCGCTGCGGATTCGCTCCCGGGCGCCGGGCCGCTTCCTCGATCCGGTGTTCGCGCTCGGCGTCGGCACCCTGCTGATGGCCGCCTGCATCGCGCTCCTCTCACCGATCGAGCCTCAGGTCAATCGGCACCTGGACCAGGGCCCCCTTCTCTTCGCCGTCGAGTTCGCGGCCTTCATCGGGAGCCAGGCGATTCTGCAGCCGCTCATCGGGCGACTCACCGACGAGCGGGGGCGGAAGATATTCATCGTCGTCGGCCTGCTGGGGCTGATTCCCACGACGCTCATGCAGGGCATGGCGGCGGCCCCCTGGCAGATGATCATCGCGCGACTCCTGCAGGGAGCGACCGCGGCGATGGTGTTCGCGCCGGCCCTCGCCCTGGCAGGTGACCTCGCCCGTCGCGGCCAGGCCGGTGCGCAGCTCTCGGTGCTGACCGTGGCGTTCGGCCTCGGCATCGCGCTGGGCCAGTTCACCAGCGGCTTCACCGTCCACTTCGGCTACGTCGTACCGTTCGTGGTCGGGGCCGTGCTGGCGGCATGCGGGGCGCTGATCGTCCATACGCAGGTCGACGACCGGCCAGGCGGCGAGCCCGTGACCACGGGCGACGCGGCAGGCGCGCGCCGGCCGAGCCGTGAGTTGCGGAGGCCGGCCGAAGCGGCCTGAGAGACGGTCCGACCGCCTCCGTGGCCTCCCTAGTCCTTGTGGCTCACGTACCAGACGTAGGCCGCGACCCTCTCGAGGTCCTCGGCCGAGATGTCCGAGCCGCCGCGCGGGGGCATCTCGATGCCCCGCGTCGACATGCCGAGCGGCACGCCACGGGCGATGATCCGGCCGATCGTCAGGTAGCTGCCCTTGGCGTCCAGCCAGTCGTCGTCAGTCAGGTTCGGCCCGAGCAACCCGGTTGCATCCTCTCCGTGGCAGAGGGCGCAGCCCCCGTCGCCGAGGAACACCTGCTTCCCCCGCTCCAGCATGCCGTGCGTCACGCCCGCCGGCAGGGAGTCACCGGCGGCCGGGTGGCTCCGGTGCCAGACGTAGGCGGCCACCGACTGCACCTCGATGTCGGTGATGTCCGAGTCGCCACGTGGCGGCATGGCCGTACCGGTGGCCGAGCGGGCTTCCGGGATCCCGCTCATCACGACCTCGACGATCGACAGGTAGCTGCCCTTCTCCTGCAGCCAGTCTCCGTCCGTGAGGTTCGGCCCGACGTCTCCCTCGGCGGTCTCGCCGTGACACGTGTAGCACTGACCCTGGCTTCGGAAGAGCGCCTGCCCCTGCTCGACCATCTGCATGGTCACGCCGGGGGGAAGGGAATCGAGGGGTGTGAGCGCCCCGGGCGTCTGGGCCGCGGCGCGGGAAGGGAGGGCCGTGAGGCCAGATATTGTTACTAAAGCGCTGAATAGGCCGAATCGGAACGCGGACCGAGGCCGGATCATGTCGCCTCCTGGACGTGGGTTTCGCTTCCCGAATCCTAGGCGCCGCGCAGCCGCGAATCAATTCCCCGCGCCCGGCAGGCGCGCTAAACGCGGCCCCGGCGTCAAGCGGCCGTCACCGCCTTGCCGAGCGGGACTAGCTCCGCCTCGATCTCGGCCCGCCGCGGCTCGAGCCACGGAGGCAGAATCAGATCTTCACCCAGGGTCTCAGCGTCCTCGTCGACCGTGAACCCCGGCCCGTCGGTCGCGACCTCGAACAACACGCCGCCCGGCTCCTTGAAGTAGATAGAGCGGAACCAGAAACGATCGATGAACTCCGTCGGATGGCCTCCGGCGGACATGACCCGGCGGCGGATCTCTGCCTGCGCCTCCTCGTCGGGCGCGCGGAATGCGACGTGGTGAACCGCGCCGGTCCCCCAGGCGCCCCGGCGCTCTGCCGGCAGGCCCCGCAGCTCCACGCGCCGAGAGGCCCCTCCGCCGCTGGCTTCGAACCGATGCCAGCCGCCCTCTTCGCCGCCTCTCCGAAAGCCCAGGCCTTCGGTCAGGAACCGCACCGTGCCCTCGAGCTCCCGTTCCCAGAGCCGCACCGCGTGGAAGCCCTTCAGCTGGTGCCGCTCGGGGACCGTGCTGTGGCGCCAGGGCGCCGTGGCGAGGGGCTCGTCGGTCTCGATCAGCGCGAGACCGAGGCCGTCCGGATCACGAAACGAGAGGGCCGGATCCCCGAAACGGGTTTCCCGAGTGTGCAGCTCGACGTCCGCATCGGCCAGGCGGTCCGCCCACCAGGCGAGGCTCCCCTCGGACACCGAAAAACTCACCTCCATGGCGAGCCCGATACCGGGGCGGGCCGGGCCCATGCGCGGCCACGGGAAGAACGTGATGTCAGTGCCGGGACGCCCTTCCCCGTCGGCATAGAACAGATGGTAGGTATCGGGCGCGTCCTGGTTGACCGATCGTTTGACCATGCGCAAGCCTAGCAGTCCGGTGTAGAACGCCAGGTTCTCACCTGGATCGCCCGCGATGGCGGTGACGTGATGAAGACCGGTGACCGAAGTCATTTGCGAGCCCTTCTTCTCTGGTATGATTCAGCGGAGGCGCGGGCGAGGATCCGTCCCCCGATCCGTACCGAACGAAGCACGAGGCACAGCGGTTCCCGCACCTCGTCATCCGAACTTCGGAAGAGAACTTGTCTCGCGTGACTCGGAGCCCGGCTGACCGAAGGAGGACGGTGGCGGCGGAGAACCTACATCACCGCGTGAGTGGAAGATCGGCGCGGGCCCCGGACATGGAGACCCGCCCGCGATCGTCGGACCTACATATCGTCGTTGCTGCCGAGACCGATCGAAATACCCGCTTCGATCCCGAGGAAAGCCACCGTCGCGTCATTGATGCTGGCGCTCTGATATCGCCCCTCGAAGAACGGCGAGACGTTGCCGCTCGTCTCGATCCCGATCCCCGCGCCTACCTGCCAGCCGAAGCCCGACTCCGTGTCCGAACCTTCGAAAGAACTGGAGAGCGCCTGGTAGCCCGCGCCGCCGAACACGTACGGGCTCACCTTGCCCTCGGTAGGAATGTCGTAACCGACGATGCCCATGAGGCTGAATGGTTTGAAGCTCTCGTCGATGGCCTCCGAGTCCACGCTGCTGCGCGAATAGAGGCCCTCGGCCCCGACCCATAGTCCCGCATCACCAACCGGCAGCGTCACGCCAGCCGCGGCGAGCCAGCCCGTCTTGGCCACATCGCCGTAGTCACTGCTGGGAATGGCGGCTCCGGCCAGAACATAAACGCTCTGAGCCTGGACCACCTGGGGGATGGCCACGATGGAAAACAGCATGGCCGTCGATACTGCAAGCACACGTCGGATCATCACACAACCTCCGCTTTGGCGGCACGTGCGGGACAAGCGCACACAGGCTGTGCGCACGAACCTGAGGCAGGAACCTGTCATCCGTCAAGGGGGCGTGATGCATGGCGCTTTGGCCCGGACGTTCCACATTATTCACGTCGATGGTGATTCTCGGCAGCGACCGGCCCCGACGCGGAGACGAAGCATGGCGAGTTTTCTGAAGCTCTACACCGTATCGATCGTGGTCTTCTGCGCCCTGGACGCAGTCTGGCTCGGCGTGGTCGCCCGGACCTTCTACCGGCAGCAGCTCGGCGACCTGTTGCGCCCGGACCCGCGCTGGGGTGCGGCCCTGTTGTTCTACGCCCTGTTCGTGGCGGGCATCGTTCTGTTCGTCACCCTGCCCGCGATCGGCCGCGGCTCGCTCGGCCGGGCTCTGATCCTCGGCGCCCTGTTCGGCATGGTCACGTACGCCACGTACGATCTCACCAACCTGGCCGTGCTGCGCGGCTTTCCGGTCCTGGTCGCGGTGGTCGACCTCGCCTGGGGCGCCACGATCAGCGCCGCCGTCGCCGCCGCCGGGTACCTGGCCGCCGGATGGCTCGGGGTCTCCTGACGTGCGTCTGCTCCGCGGTGTTGTGAGCCTGGTGGCGGGATTCCTCGTGCTGCCCCTGTTGATGCGCATCGGACTCGCCGCCGTACTGACGATCTGGCCAGGCCTGCTGCACGCGGCGGGCTGGCTCGCCGGCTCGATGCCCGGCCCGCCCGGCCCGCCATCCAGCGAGTTCATGATTCTGAACCTGGGGCTCACCGTGGTGATGTCGGCGCTCGCCGCCGTATTCACGGCGATCGTGGCCCCGGAGCCGCCTTTCCTCTGGGTGCTCCTGCTGGCCTTTCTCGTGTTCATCGGGGGGCTGGTGTTCGGGGTGCGGCACTACGGGGGGCTCACGCCGACCTGGTATCTGCTGGGCCTGCCGCTCGCCAATGGGCTGGGCATCGCGACCGGAGGCTGGGCGTTTCTCGGCTGGCGCGACGGCCATAGGAAAGGAGAGGCGTAGATGTCGCACAGCGATGAATCCGTCGTCCAGGAAATCCGTGACAACCCGGACGAGAACCGCTACGAAGCCGTGCTCACGGACGGGGAACTCGCGGTGCTCGACTACCGGATCGAAGGGGACCGGATCCTATTCACCCATACGGGAACGCCGCCGAAGCACCGCCACAAGGGCATCGCCGCGCGGCTCACGCGCCACGCCCTCGACGACGCGATCGATCGCGGTCTGAAGATCGCGCCCTACTGCCCCTACACGTCCTGGTTCATCGGCCGGAACCCGGAATACCGCAGCCACCTGGCGGAGGGCTCCGGACGCTGAACGCACGAGAGCCGGCAGCCCGTGATTCGGGCCGCCGGCTCTAGGCATCGCTCGCTGTGCACCGCGGCGTCAGGCGGTCTGCAGCTCGCTCGAGTCGGTCTCGTCCGTCACGTCGGTCAGGTCCGCCTCTTCCTCGGGAGCGTCCGGATGTGCCACCTCGGCCTCTCCCTCCCAGTCGTCACGATTCTGGGCGGTCGCGTCCTTGCCGTGCGGGATCACCGGCTGGGCATACCGCCGGCCGATCATCTCCAGCGCGGCCAGTTGCGCCTCGGTCAGCTTCGGATAGCGATCTGCGAGAAACTGGCGCGTGTCGTTCATCCACTCACGCACGTCCTCTTCGGTCGCGCCCGGCACCCTGCATCGCTGCATATGTGCAAACAACTCGTCCTTCGCATCGTCCATCAACGTTCGCTTGTAGCCCAAACTGCCTCCCTCTTCGTGGGTGCTTCGTATGTCTAAAATTGCTCACCAGTGGAGCTTCTAAGCAGAATAATCTAACTGAGGACGCACCAACGATGCCACCTTCGCCGTCTCTGCGAGGCTCGGGCGACGACTGAATAGCGGCGTCACGAGAGGAACAGCCCGCGGGGCGGCGAAGTTCAAATCGGCGGGGCTACCGCCACCGCCTGTGGTTGTGGACGAGGGGTCGCGCCACATAGGGTTCACCCGATGAAATGGACGATGATGAGCGATCCACGCACCCTGTTCGTGGGACCGGCGCTGGCGGCTCTGCTCGCCGTCGCTTCCCCGGCTGTTCCCCGCCCCGCTGCGGCGACGGCGGCGGCAACAGGGCTGACGGCTTCAGCGCCCACGGCAACGGTTCTGACCGGAGCGCGGTTCGAGCAGGAGACGCCGTCACCCGTACTGGACGAGGCGTCGCAGGTCACGGAGGCGCGGCTCGAGGACGCCTGGGGCCTGGTGCGGGAGAAGGCCCGCGCATTTCTCCTCCTGCTGCCGGTCCTGGTGGTCGCGTTTGCCGTCGTAGTGGTCTTCGGGGCGCTGGCGTGGGCAATCGGCCGCTGGCGGCCGGTGCTGAAGGTGCGCGGGGTCCCGGAGAATCCTTTCCTCACCTCGATGATCCGAAGAATCGTCCAGTTTTCGCTGGTCATCGTCGGGCTCATCGTCGCGCTGGAGTTGCTCGACGCCACGGCGCTCGTCGGCGCGGTCGTCGGAACGGCCGGGCTCGCCGGGCTGGCGCTCGGATTCGCCTTCAAGGACATCGTCGAGAACTACCTGGCGGGAATCCTCCTCAGCGTCCGACAGCCGTTCGCGAAGAACGATCTCGTAGACATCGCGGGGCACATGGGCAAGGTCGTGCGTCTCACCGGACGCGAGACCATTCTCATGACGCCGGACGGCAACCACGTCCAGATTCCCAACGCTACCGTGTTCCGCGAGCCGATGCTCAACTATACGCGGAATCCGCGGCGTCGGGTGCGCATCGAGGTCGGCATCGCCGCCAGCGAGGAGCCGTCCGCGGCGCTCGACGTCGGCTGCCGCGTGTTCCGCACGATGGACGGCGTGCTGAGCGATCCGCCGCCGGACGGCCTGATTTCGGGCTACGGGAACGGCACCACCGAGTTACGCTTCTTCGGCTGGGTCGATCAGCGCGAGGCGGAATTCGGGCGGGTGCAGAGCGAGGCCTTCCGGTTGATCAAACGCGCCCTCGACGACGCCGGGATTGCCACGCCGTCGCCCGAGTATCGGGTGGCGCTGTCGGGCGAGCGACCGACCGAGACGCCGGGCGTCGGCCCGGCACCCGCACGGCGGTCCGTCCCGGAGGACGTCGAGGCCGAAGAACAGCGGGACGTGTCCGTCGATCGCGCGCTGGACGAACAGATCGAGGAGGAACGCCGCAAGTCCGACCAGGAGGACCTCCTGCAGTGAGAAAGCTCCACACATACGAGTCCGACGACATCGCGATCGACTTCGATCCGTCCCGGTGCATCCACTCCGAGGAGTGTGTGCGCGGGCTGGGCGCCGTGTTCGATCCTGACCGCCGGAGGTGGATCGACCCGTCGGCCGCCCCCGCCGATCGGGTGGCGGAAGTAATCGAGCGCTGCCCCACCGGCGCCCTCCACTACCGGCGCAAGGACGGCGGCGCGGCCGAACGACCCGCCGGCGAGAACGTCGCCCGGGTCGGGCCGGACGGACCGGTCTACGTGCGCGGCGACATCCGCCTCGAGCTGCCCGGCGGCGAAATGATGGAGGAGACGCGCATCGCCCTGTGCCGCTGCGGCGCCTCGCAGGACAAGCCGTTTTGCGACGGCAGCCACGACGGCGCCGGCTTCACGGACCCGGGAGCCATCCAGGGCGGCCGCCTCGTGCCGGCGGCCGAAGCGGGTGGCCCGGACAGCGGTCCGGTAACGCTTCAGGGAGCCGAAAACGGCCCGATGCTGGTGCGCGGTCCCCTGCGGGTGGAGGGAGCCGACGGCTCCACATCGACCGGCGTGAAGGGCGCGCTCTGCCGTTGCGGCCACTCGAGCACGAAGCCGTTCTGCGACGGCTCCCATCGCGACGCAGGGTTCACGAGCGGCTGAGCCGACGGGCCCCGCGCGACGCGTCTATCGGATCCGGACGGCGCCCCCGCCCGTGCGGGCTACCCAGAGCGGTCCCCGGAAGAGGTCGCCGCCGAGCCGGAGCGTCGGACCGGCGACCAGAGCCCGCAAAGCCAGCGCGGGACTGAACGGGTCGGCGGCCGCGTAGTCGACCGCGTAGCCGAGGTCTTCGAACTGCCCGATCGTCACGGCGCTGAGTGGATTGGTCCCGAAGTTCACCGACGGCGACATGATCTCGCTTACGAACACGCTCTCACGCCAGTGCCCGTCGAGGCTGCCCGGTCCATAGACATCGGTATCGTTCTCGACAGGGACGATGTTACCCGCCGCGTAGTCGTCCCCACCGGACTGGAGGAACCGGGCGATCGCGGCGGGTCCGTCGAAGTAGGTGTCCGCCCCGGGGTTCCCGACCGATGGGTCCTCCAGGTAGCCGAGCAGGTCCCAGACGGTGCCGAAGCCCATCGTGTGCATCGTCTCGTGCAGGAGGAGTTCGTCGAGCAGGCCCTGCGGCTCGACGATCGTCGCCAGGTCGTCGGCGTCAAAGCGCATGCCCCCGATGTAGGGGATCCCCGAACCGCCGCGAATTCCGCACGGCCCCGCGGCGCCGAGGATGCCGCCGGGGCCATCGATCGGCTCGATCGCGAGATACACCAGCAGATCGTCGACCGTCTCGTCGGTCGGTGGGATCTGTGCGCTGCAGCTGAACCCCGGAAGCTCGATCGTCACGTCCATGACGTCGCCGGTGATGATCGATTCGAGCCGTGCGACGGCCTGCTCGATCGCGGTGCGCTGAGTGGGCGTGAGGGTCACTCCCTCGGCGAGACGCAACGTGATCTGGAACCCGGGAGCGGGTGCCTCGGTCACGATCACCAGCACCGTGGCCGACCCCACCCCCCCTTCGCTGTCGAGCGCGCTGAGCGTGACCGTGTGCAGGCCCGTCGACAGGCTCGACGTCGTGATCATCTCGCCCGACCCGAGCTCGCCGTCGATATTCGACGTCCATGCGAGAGATCCGCCGCCCAGCGAACCATCCTCAGGGTCGGCGGCCGCCCCCGTGAACGTCACCGGCATGCCGGGTGCGACGCTCAGGGGAGGGAGCGATCGCGTCGTGTCGGGCGCCGAGATCGTGACGATCGGTGACTCGTTGGGGATCTCCTCGCAGACGACATCCATCGTCACGTCGACGGTGTCGCCGCCCACCGCCTCGACGGTCCGAGGATTGTCGCCCTGGACGGCGCAGTTGGCGGCAACGTCGGCCAGTTCGAAAACGTGGGCGCCCGCGGCGAGGTCTTCGAACAGGCGCCTCTCGTTCGGCCCGATCATCGCCGGCGAGCTCCCGTCGAGGCTGACCGTGTAGCCGTCGGGATCTCCATCATACCCGCTGCTCGACGTCCTCAGCCGGATCGCACCCGGTACCTCGGTGCACTCCACGTCGAACGTGGCGCTCACTTCTTCCCCGAATGGAACGACGACGGTCAGGGGGTTCGGCGACGTGGCGATGCAGCCGGACGCGATCCCGTCGAGCCGGACGCTGCGCGAACCGGCCGAAACGTCGGCGAGCGTCACGGTATCGCCATTCACTCCGAGCGCCGTCGCGGGACCGCTGTCGACCGATACCAGATAGCCGTCCGGGTCGACCGGCGTGCCCGTCGTGTTCGCCGTGATGCGCAGATCGCCCACCAGCGGAACGCACGACACGGGGAACTCCACCCGGCTCGTGTCGCCCGCCGTGACGGGCGTGGCGAGTGGATTCTCCGCGGTGGTGGAGCAGTTGGCGGCGATTCCGCCTAGGGTCAGGACGTGCGCCCCCTTCGGCACCCCGTTCAGCACCATCGTGTCGGTGGCGCCGACCGTCGAGTTCGCGAGATCGTCGAGGGCGATCGTGTACTCGTCGTCCGGGTCGGCACCCACCGTCTCCGTCACGACCTCGATGGCGCCCGTGTAGGCCTCGCATGCCACCTCGAAAGTCGTCGACGTCTGCGCATCCGCCTCGATCGTCACGTTGCGCGGATTCGCCCCGGTGACCATGCAGTTTTCCGCGACATCGACCAGCTGAACCTGGAAGTCACCGATGCCCAGGGTGCGAGCGATCGTTCCGTCGACGCCGATCGGAAGGTCGAACTCTCCCGGCACGTCGACCGTGTAGCCCTCCGGGTCGATCTCCTCGCCGGTGGACACGGCGGACACGACGAGCTGTCCGGTCAGTTCGGTGCAGGCGACGTCGAAGATCAGAACGTGGGCGCGGTCCACGACGACCGTGACCGAGCGTGGATTGGTTCCCGAAACCGAGCAGTTGGAGGGGACTTCGGCGAGCTCGACGGTATGGGGGCCGGCCGCGATTCCGGACAACAGGGTGGTGCCGGTGGCCGCGACGGCCCGCGGCGCGGCTCCGTCGACCACGACCACGTAGGCGGTCGGACCGTCGATCCCGCTCGTGCTGGTCGTCACCTCGATGGCGCCCGTCGTCGACCCCGGCTCGGACGGACCGCCATCCGAGGCACACGACGACATCGTCAGGTTCGCCGCGAGCAGGAAAGACGACGCGAGGATGCGGCCGCCCACCGACCGACGTGACATACTTCCGACCTCCGTTCGGACAAAGCTTCGTCCGGCATGCGGCAACCGGGTGGGGGCCTCGGCGTCAGATCAGTCTATGGTCCCTTCGGCGTCCGGGCGAGAACGGGCGCCGTCGTCGGGAACGAGGGTCAGTTACAGGTGACCTGAAAGTCGGCGGACGCCGTGTCGCCGGCCACGACCGTCGGGGTCAGCGGGTTCGTGGTGATCGAACAGTTGGCCGCGTTGCCGCTCAGATTCACCGTGCGCGAGCCGGGAGTCACGGCGTCGAAAAATACTGTGTCGTTGACCGCGATCGCCGTCGCCGAACCTCCGTCGAGGTCGACCATGTACCCATCGGGGTCGATCGTTCCCGCCCCTGTCGTCGTGGTCGTTGCGCGGATCGTTCCGGTCGTCGGGTCGCAGGTCACGCTGAAGCTCACGTTGGCCTGTGTGTTTTCCGTGACCGTCACCGCTTCCTGGTTGTCGCCGTCGTTGTCCGTGCAGTTGGACGCGATGTCCGACAGGGTCACGGTGTAGCCACCGACCGGCACGCTCGTGAACGTCGTCGAGCCGTTGGCCGCCAGCGTCTTCGAGCCCTGCCCGCCCGACAGCGTCACCGTGTACTGCGTGTCCAGCTCGCTGCCCGTCGTCGTCGCGCTCACCTGCACCGAGCCCACGATCTGCGTGCAGGTGATCGTGAAGCTCACGTTGGTCGTGTTGCCGGCCGTCACGCTCACGTTCTGCGGATTCGTCTCCGATATGCTGCAGTTGGAGGCTACCCCTGTGAGCGCCACGTCGTGGCTCCCCGGCGACACCGACGTGAAGCTCGTCGAACCGTCTATGCCCACCGACTTGTCGCCACTGCCGTCCAGGGTGACGGTGTACCCGTCCGGATCGAGATCGCTGCCCGACGTGGACACGTCGACCGCGATCGTCCCTGTCGTCGCGCTGCACGTCACGCTGAACGTCGTCGAGATCTGGCCGTCTGCCGGCACGTTGACGTTGCGCGGGTTGCTGCCCGAAACATTGCAGTTGCCGGCCACTCCGCTCAGCTCGACCGAATGCACGCCGTCGGCGATCCCGACGAAGGTCGTAGTGTCGTTGGTGCCCAGCGACCGGGACGGCTCGCCGCCGACCGTGACCGTGTACCCGTCGGGGTCGACTTCGGAGCCGGACGTCGAGGCGATGACCCGGAGATCGCCGGTGATCTGTGTGCAGGTGATCGTGAAGCTCACGTTGGTCGTGTTGCCGGCCGTGACGCTCACGTTCTGCGGATTCGTCTCCGATATCGTGCAGTTGCTCGCCACGTTCGTCAGCTCGATGTCATGGCTCCCCGGCGACACGTTCGTGAAGTCGGTCGAGCCGTTGCCCGTGATCGCCTGCCCGCCGCCCCCATCCAGGGTCACCGTGTAGGAGTTGTCTACGTCCTGGCCGGATGTCGACGTCGTCACGTGAATCGTGCCGGTCGTCGCGCTGCACGTCACGGTAAACGTCGTGCTCGCCGTCGAGCCGGACGGCACGCTCACGGTCCGCGGGTTGTTGCTCACCGAGCAATTGCTCTTGATCCCGCCCAGCAGGACCGAATGGTCTCCAACCGACAGGCCGTTGAACGTCTGCGTGGCGTTGTTCCCGATCGCCTGCGGCGTCCCCCCGTCGATTGACACCGTGTAGCCGTTGGTGTCCGGCTCCGACCCCGAGGTCGACGTCGTCACCTGCAGCCCACCTGTCAGCGACGTGCAGGTGATCGTGAAGCTCACGTTGGTCGTGTTGCCGGCCGTCACGCTCACCGACCGCGGATTCGCGCCGCTCACCGTGCAGTTGCCCGCCACGTTCGTCAGCTCGACGTCGTGGCTCCCCGGTGACACCGACGTGAAGCTCGTCGAACCGTTGCCCGTGATCGCCTTCCCGCCGCTCCCGTCCAGGGTCACCGTGTAGGCGTCGTCCGCGTCCGGTCCCGACGTCGACGTCGTCACCGCGATCGTCCCCACTGTCGCAACGCACGTCACGGCAAACGTCGTGCTGCCCGTTCCGTTGGCCGGCACGTTCACCGTCCGCGGATTGTTGCTCACCGAACAATTGCTCTTGATCCCGCCCAGCAGGACCGTGTGGTTTCCGTCGTCCAGGTTCAGAAACATTTGCGTGGCGTTGTTGCCGATCGCCTGCGGCGTTCCCCCGTCGATCGACACCGTGTAGCCGTTGGTGTCCGGCTCCGGACCCGAGGTCGTCGTCGTCACCTGCAGGTCGCCCTTCAACGCCGCACACGAGACGCTGAACGTCGTCGACGTCGTTCCGTTGGCCGGTACGTTCACCGTGCGCGGGTTGTTCGACACCGAGCAATTCGAGGCGAGTCCGTCGAGCAGGACCGTGTGGTTGCCGTCCGCCAGGCCGAGGAAGGCCTTCGTCTCATCGGTGCCGATCGCCTGCGGCGTCCCCCCGTCGATCGACACGGTGTAGTCGTTCGGGTCGATGTCCTCGCCGGTCGTCGACGTGGTCACCTGGAGATTTCCGGTGAGACCGACGCAGGAGACCGTGAAGCTCACCGAAGACGTCGACCCTGCCGTGACGCTGGTCGATGTCGGATTGGCGGACGTTACCGTGCAATTCGAGGCGAGATTGGTAAGCGTGACAGTGTGCGAGCCTACGGAGACGCCGGTGAATGTCGTGCTCCCGTTGCTGGCCACCGAGCGGCTCTGAATGCCGCCATCCTGCAGGTTGACCGTGTACCCGTCCGGATCGATGTCATCACCGCTCGTGGTGACGCTCACCTGGACCTGGCCCGTCGTGGCCGAGCAGACGACGTCGATGTCGACCTGCGTCGTAGCGTTCTCGGTCACCGTGACGGTGCGCGGGTTGGCGCCCTGAACCGCGCAGTTCGTGGCGACGCCGCTGATCTCGATGTCGTGATCGCCGATCACGACGCCGGGGAACGTCCGGTTGCCGTTGATACCGATCGACGCCGCCCCACCCCCGTCGAGAGTCACCGTGTAGCTGTTCGGGTCGAGCTCGGTGCCGGTAGTGGTCATGTTGACCTGTATCTCACCGGTGAGTTCTGCGCACGTCACGACGACGTCGAGCGTAGCCGTCGCCCCGGCCGTCACGCTCACGGTGGCCGGGTTCGTGGTGGTCACGCTGCAGTTGTCCGCCACGTTCTGGAGGGCGAACTGGTGATCGCCGGGAGCGATGCCGCCGAACGTCACGGTGTCGTTCACCGCGACGAGTTGCGTCGACGTGCCCCCGTCCAGCACGATCGAGTAGCCGTCGGCGTCGATCGCCGCACCCGTGGTCGCGATCCGGACTTCCACGGCGCCGACCGTAGAGGAGCAGCTCACGTCGAACTGCGTCGATACGGTGCCGCCCGCGAGAACGGTCACGGTGCGCGGATTGTCGCCCGCGACCGAGCAGTTGGAGGCCACGCCGGACAGCTGCACCTGGTGATCGCCGGCTGCCAGGCCCGGGAAGCCGACGGTCCCGTCAACCGCGAGGGACTGCGCGGCCCCTCCGTCGACGGAAACGGAATAGCCGTCGGGATCGATCTGAGATCCGGTCGTCGCCGCGGAGACGTCGAGATCGCCGACCGTCGCCGCGCATTCCACGGTGAAGTTCACGTCGATCGTCTGGCCGGCCACCACGTCGGCGGACACGGGGTTCTCGCTGGTGGCCGTACAGTTCGCAGCCTCCCCGGTCAGGGTGAGCGTGTGCGCGCCCGCGAGGACGCCGCTGAACGTCGTCGACCCGTTCGCGTCGACCGTCTGCTGGGCGGTGCCGTCGAGGTCGATCGAGTACCCGTCCGGATCCAGTTCGTCGCCCGTCGTGGTGACGGTGACGCGAATCAGCCCGGTCGTGGCGGAACAGACCACGTCGAATTGCGTTTGCGTCGTCTGGCCCTGCGTCACGGCCAGGGTGCGCGGGTTCTCCCCCTGCACCTGGCAGTTGGCGGCCACGCCGCCCAATTCGACTTCATGGTCACCGACGACGAGATCGGCGATGAGCCGCGTCCCGTTGACGCCGACCGCCTGAGCGGCCCCGCCATCGACCGTTAGCGTATAACCGTCCGGATCGATCGGTGATCCGGTCGTGCTGGTCGTCGCGCCGATCGCGCCGGTGGGCACGGCGGAACAGGTGACCGAGAAGGCGACACTGGAGGTCGCCCCCTCCTGGACACCGACCATCCGGGTGTCCGACCCGGACACCGTGCAGTTGGACGCCACGCTGAGCGCCACCTCGTAATTACCGGCCGCGAGGGACGAGTACGTGACGCTCCCGTTGGGATCGATCGAGCGGGACGAACCGCCGTCGAGGCGCACCGTGAAGCTGGATGGCTGGCCGGTCCCGGTCGTCGTTACGGTCACCCGGATCTGTCCCGTCGTCTGGCCGGGATCCGTCGGGCTGGATGGCGAGCAGGACAGCAGGGCGACCTGGGCCGCGAGGCCCAGGGCCACCCATATCTGGCGATGACTCAGCGATTGCATGTATTCGGTACCCCGTACCCTCTTCGTCGAGACATCAGCGGTTCATCCCGGATCGGCACCCGGGGCCACGGCCCGCGAGAGGTCAGTCGGATGCAAGAACGGTGCTTATTGCGATACGGTGTCGCGTGACGCGGAATCGGGGGATGCGACGGTGTCGCGGGGAGCGCCGCGAAGCCTGTCCAACAGGCCTCCCGCCGCCTCTTCGAGCCGGTCCTTCGCCTTCTGCTCCACGACGTCGCGGCCGGCCCCGGTGATGCGTCCACGCAACGATGACGTAAGGGCGTCGGCATCGAGCCTCAGACTCGGGCTCCGCATCGTGCCACCCACTTGCAGGCGCAGCGGAATCGGGGCGTTGCCGCCCCCTCCCGCGACGAGACGGGAGACCAGCTGATTGAGCGCCGCATTCTCCTGAACGACGGGCGCACTCTGAAGCAGGGCCGGCGGCACCATCAACGCGAGGTCCAGGTCGAGCAGACCGGCCAGGCCGGCGGACCCTCCCACGGCGCCCTGCAGCTCACCGGTCGCGAACGTCCAGTTGCGGACGAGGAACTGACCGTCGCGGATCTCGAACGGTCCGCCCAGGTCCCGGAAGCCCCGGATGCGCTGCCCTCCCGCGTCGAGCTTCGAGCGGATCGCGTCGGGAAGGCCGAAGTTCTCGAACTTGCCCTCGACGAAGTTCGTGCTCCCGGACGCGGTGAGCGCGGCGGTTACCGGCAGGAACGCGTCGTCCAGCGGTGCCGAGCCGGTGATGTCGAAGTCGAGGCGACCCGTCAGCGCCCGCCCCAGCCGGGTCCAGCGCTCCAGCAGCGAGCCGGCGCCGGCCCCCTGCAGGTGCAGGTCGTACTCGAGCTCGTAGGGTGGCTCGGTCGAGGCGAGATCCAGCCGGCCGCCTCCGGACAGCTGCCCGCCGTACACCGTGCCGGCCACCTGCGTGACGTCGACGACGCCGTCGACGAGCTCGACCCGGAAGCTCACGTTGGACGCGTTCGTGGGTGGATTCACCCATTCGCCGATCGTCACGCTTCCCGAGGCCCGCACCCCGGAGAGATCGGGGCGCCTGTAGCGCTCGCGGGCGATGACCTCCGGCGCCCGGCCGCCAAGCTGCTGGCCGGCGAGGCGCGCCTTCAAGAGGTCGCTGTACCCGATCTCCCGGGGACCGCGGCGCAGGTCCTCCGCCGCCAGCCGATTCGACCGCGCGGAAAACTCTATCGGGGGCATCTGGCCCCGGGCGGTTTCGTCGGTGAGGAAATGGCGCAGGATCTCTCCGCTCGAGAACGACACGGCGAGATCGCTTCCCCCGATGCGTACCGGGACGGCCTCGCCCCGGATTCCGGAACCGGTCAGCTGGACCGTGGCGGAGGCGATCGTCAGCGGTTGTCCGAGCGACGCGCTCGCATACGTCACGTTCGAAAGGCGGACGGGACCGGTCAGGTTCCAGCGGGACGTTGCCTTCGCGGGACCGCCGAAATCAATCGACGTCGAGGCGGTTCCCTCGACCGGAAGCGGCTCTCCGGCCCGGAAGTCGTTTACCTTTTGGAGCGCGAACTCGCCGGTAAGATGTCCGTCGATCCGGGGGCTCGGCTCCGTGAGCCCGGTAACCTCGACGCGAGCTTCGAACGGACGCCCGAACAGACGTCCCTTCGCGTCGGGGGCGTTCAGCCGCTCGGTCGTAAAAGCCAGCGTGCCGCTCACGGCGTCGGCGATTCGGCCGCGGCCCGGCGTCCCGATCGAGACGTCGGAGTACGTGGCCGAACCCTGCAGTTCCGGTCCGGGATCGCCGCCCAGCTGCCCGGCATAGCGCAACCGGAGGCTCGCCCGACCCTCCACGCCGAACGTGTCGGGCGCCATTCCGTCCGGGAGTCGATCGAGGAGGTCGGAGATCCCGAACTCCTCCGAGCTCACGTCCAGGCGCACGGTACGAGTTTCGCCTTCCTTGCTTGAGGCCGCCTCTCCGGTGAGCACCAGCCCGGCCGTGCGGATCGTGAGATCGGGGACCGCCACGCGTTCGCCGCCCGGCTCGAACACCGCGCGGTAGGCGATCTCCACGTCGGGCAGCCGCGTCGTGTCGCGGCCGTCGGCCACCATCAGCGCGTCGGAGAACCGGAAAGCGCCGTCGCTCGCCAGCGGTCCACCGGCGCGTTCGGCCCGGTCGACGTCGAGCCGTCCGGCGAGCGTGAGACGCGCCGCCCGGCGTGCCGCAGAGTTCACGTATGCAACGCTGCCGTCCACGATGACCAGGTCGCGAACATCGAAGTTAGATCCCGCGGTCCTGCTTTCCCGGGACGGGGCTGCCGCCGCCGTATCGGTCACCATCAGTCCGGCCATGTTGTTGCTCCCGTCGACCGCTACCTCGTAGCGGATCTGCGGGTGCAGGAGGCGAACCTGCGACAGCTCGAAGCGGCGACGCAGAAGCGGAAGCAACTGCAGGCGCAGATCGAGGGCGTCCATCCGGATGGCGGGCGTGTCGGAGAAACCGTCGGGCGGGTTTGCGATCCGAACGTCGCTGAGCCGGATGGCGATGTTCGGAAACACCTTGAGGCGCACGTCGCCCAGCGAGACGTCGCGAGCGATGCGCTTCTCCAGCTGCGGCTCCGCGATCTCGCGCAGCCGCTCCGGCGGAAACATCGCCTTGAGCACCACCGCGCCTGCCAGGGGCAGCGCGACGATAACGACCAGGGTGATGATCATCCATCGCGGCGGCCGGTAAAGCGGGCGCCGGGAGGAATCGGGCTGTACGTCGACCATTCTGTGATGTCCCGTGGGATGGTTGCGTCTCGACTCGCGGCCTCGGGGGATCCCCTGCTGCAGGGGCCGATGTTTTCGATACACCCGAACGGATGGTTTGTGCGATCCGCGTTGGGTGCTAGTGTTGGAGTCTGGACCGCGCACCCGACCCACATCTCTGGAGACTCGTCATGTCCTGCCACGCCCGGAACCACCGTTCGCCTCGGCGTCTGGCACGCAGCGTGTCCGGCGCGCTTCGGCTGGCCGGCGGGCTGACCGCCCTGGCCGCGGCGACGCCTCAATCCGCGACTGCGCAGCGCTCCAGCGACTCGCGACGGCTTGTGGAGCTGAACTGGATGGAGGTGGCGGAAAACGTCCCGTCACGCACCGAGACGGTGCTGCTGGCCGTCGGCACCCTGGAGGCGCACGGCGTGACCGCGAGCGGCGCCGACATCCTCGTTCCGGACTCACTGGCCGGCCGGCTGGCCGAACGGCTCGACGCCTTGATCGCCCCGACGATCAACTACGGGGTGAACACCTCGATCGACGAATACCCGGGCACGTTCGGGATCTCCGCGGAACTACTCGAGGAGACGGCCGAGGCCGTGATGCGAGGCCTCGCGGCAAATGGGTTCCGCAACATCGTCGTGCTGAACGGCCACGGCCCCAACTACGGGCCACTGAACGACGCGGCGCGCGACGTGTTCGGCGACACCGACGCACGAGTGCTCGTGATCAACTGGTGGACGGTGACCGCCGACCTGGTCGAACAGATCTACGGCAGCCAGGGCGGCCATGCGGGCAACAACGAGACAGGCGCCGTTCTCGCCGTTCGGCCGGATCTCGTGCTGCAGGACCGGTACACCGGTGACGATCAAGCCACGCCGTTCGTCAGCGGCTGGTCGGCCTGGCCGTTTCCGTCAACGATCGGGCTCTATGCCCCGGGCGCAGGCTACCCGGATTTCGACCGGGGCAAGGCGAAGGCCTACTTCGAGGGCGTGGTCGACCGCCTCACGACGATCTCGCGCGACGTGATCGGAAAGTGGGAAGCGGCCGGGCTCTAGGCGGCATGGAACTCAAGGACCATGCGGGGTACCGAACGACGACCGAGATCGGCCGCACATCGATCCAGGCATCATCCAGACGGGGACCAGAGGTGAAGACTCCGAAGACCGTGACGTTGCGTTGACGAGCCTTCCGCTCGCCCTGCTCGCCGCTCTGCAGGTCCAGGTGGCCCTAGGTCCCGACACCACCCACGCCGTTCAGCCCGAACCGCACCGCAGTCACGCCGACGTGCTCGTCGGGGCCGCGGTCCTCGGCAGCCTCGCCGCCGTTCACATCGAGGGGCTCAACGAAGTCGACGACCTGTTTGGCCCGCAGCACGTTGGCGCCGACCACCTGGTGCGGCGCATCCCTCGGAACCTGGGCCGATTCGAGGCGTCGTCGGGGCTGGCCGGTGGGATCTTTCTGTTCGGCCAGGCCACGGGTCGGCCGGAGATGCGCCGGGCCGGCCTTCGGGCCCTCGAAGCCCTCGCGATCAGCTCGATCGGAACGACGGCGCTGAAGGTGTCGGTCGGCCGCTCGCGACCCGGCGATGGCCGTGAGGAAGACACCTTCCACCCGTTCCGGTTCTCCGGCACGAGCTGGTCCTTCCCGTCCGGGCACACGTCGGCCGCCTTCGCCGTCGCCGCGGCCCTGTCGTCCGAGCTCGGACACGATCACGGATGGGTCCCGCTGATCGCCTATCCGATGGCCGCATGGGTGGGGGTGAGCCGGGTCGTCGACGGTCGGCATTGGGCTTCCGACGCCTTCGCCGGGGCCGCCGTCGGCATCCTCTCGGCTCGGCTCGCTAAGTCGTGGTTCGGAGGCTCCGACGAAGACGATGCGCCGCGACTGTCGCCGACGACCATCGAGGGGCCGGACGGCCACCTCATGTACGGAGTTCGGCTGACCTTCCGCTAACGAGGTCCCCGAGACTCGCGAGGCCCGCGATATCGCTGCCCGCCGGCTGCTGGAACACCCGCAGGCCGAACTCCGGCGCGATCGCGATGAAGTGGTCGAACAGGTCGGACTGCAGCCCCTCGTACACCGCCCACGCCGTGTCCTTCGAGAAGCAATAGACCTCCAGCGGCAACCCCTGCGGTCCGGGATCTAGCTGGCGCACGAGCAGCGTCATCCCCTGGTGCACGCCCGGGTGCGCCCGCAGGAAGTTCAGCATGTACATGCGGAAGGTCCCGATGTTGGTCAGTCGCCGGGGCGTGGGCTCGAGGCCCTCCCGACGATTCGGCCGCATCCCCTGGTAGGCGGCCAGCGCCTCGCGCTTCTCGTCCATGTAATCCGCCAGCAGCTCCAGCCGTCCCAGATGGTCGATTTCGTCGGACGACAGGAACCGGACGGTGTTGAGGTCGACGTTGAGCGCCCGCTTGATCCGCCGCCCCCCTGCCTCGGACATCCCCCGCCAGTTCTTGAAGCTGTCTTCGACCAGCTTGTAGGTGGGGATCGTGGTGATCGTCTTGTCCCAGTTCTGCACTTTCACGGTGTGCAGCGCGATGTCGATCACGTCTCCGTCGGCCCCGAACTGCGGCATCGAGATCCAGTCGCCCACCCGGACCATGTCGTTGGTGGCGATCTGGACGCTCGCGACGAGCGAGAGGATGGTCGTCCGAAACACGAGCAGCAGCACGGCCATGAGGGCGCCGAGCCCCGACAGCAGGAACACCGGCGAGCGCCCCAGCAACAGCGACAGTACCGTGACGACCGCCGCGATCCACAGGATGATCGAGACGATCTGCAGGTACCCCTTGATCGGTCGGCTGCGCGCGTTTTCGGCCTCGGCCATATAGATCGCGTTGGCCGCCGAGAGGAACGAGTTCGCGGCTACGGCGAGCATGACGACCAGGGCGGCCAACGCCACCCGCTGCACGAGCGTCTCGAGGGCGGGCACGATGTCGGGCACCATAGCGATGCCGTAGTACGTAACCAGGAACGGAGCCACCGACGCCAGGTTCCGGAAGAACTGATTGTCGCGGAGCGTGTCGTCCCACGTGGCCTTCGTCTGCACCGTGATGCGCGCCACGATTTTTGACAGCAGCCGGCGCGTGACGATGAGCGCGATCCAGGAGAGAACGAGCACGCCCGCGAAGTAGAGCGCGCTCTCCAGCGTAGGCGGCGATGACACGACCTGCTGGAGAAGATCCCCGGTCGATTCCGCGGCGACGGAATCCTGGGCGACTCGATCGAGAAGCGGCGTTGCGTGCATTAGCATGACGCGGCCAACATTCCTGCTCGGCCAGTCGCGGGCAACGCCGGGGGAGGGAGGATCACCCCGGCAGCCGCCGTTTGGGGCGGCGGCCGGGGCGACATAGCACGGGGCGCCGAGTGGGGTCGACACCCTTGCGCGGAGGGATGACGGGGTCGCCCCCGCCGTGATCGTAGCCTAATACAGGGCTCTGACAGCGGGCGGCTCGCGACGGTTCGCGACGCGGACACAGCGCCTGTGATTCGACGTTTGGAGTACCACTCGTTGAGGATGATGAACAGATGACGCATCGCTTCGGCGCCGCTCTCCTGGTTTGCGCCCTCGTCCCCATCGCCTTCGCCGGCACCGCGGGGTCTGCCGGGTCCGTTGGGCCCGCCGACTCCTTGGCTCCGCTCCGCGTGATGTCCTTCAACCTCCGCTACGGAACGGCCAACGACGGCGAGAACGCCTGGTCGCTGCGCCGGGACCTCGTCATGCGGACGATCCGCGATTTCGACCCCACGGTGCTCGACGTGCAGGAGGCACTGCGCTTTCAGCTGGACGAGATCCGGGAGACGTTTCCCCGCCTTGGCGAGATCGGCGTCGGCCGCGAGGACGGCGTCCAGGCCGGCGAGTACTCGGCGATCCTGTACGACCGGCGGCGACTTGAGCGGCTCGATTCAGGGACGTTCTGGCTCTCCGACACGCCCGACGTCGTCGCGTCCACGAGCTGGGGCAATCGAATCACCCGGATTGTGACCTGGGCGCGCTTCCGAAACCGCATGGTCGGGCAGACGGAGGGCGCCGGCACCACTTTCTACGTGTTCAACACGCACTGGGACCACGAGTCGCAGCCGTCCCGGGAGCGGAGCGCGGAGCTGATACTGGAGCGAATCGGGAGCCGGGACGGGGACGATCCGGTGGTCGTCACCGGCGACTTCAACGCGGGCGAGCACAACCCGGCCTTCGAGCGCCTGGTCGCCGCCGAGGGCGCGGCCGCCGACCTTCGCGACACCTTCCGCCTGCTGCACTCCGATGCCGAGGACATCGGCACGTTCAACGGGTTCACCGGCGATCGCACGGGGGAGAAGATCGACGCGATTCTCGTCTCTCCGGAATGGCGGGTGCTGGAAGCGGCCATCGATCGCACGCACGACGGCGACCGCTATCCGTCGGACCACTTTCCGGTCACGGCCGTAGTGGCGTTGCCCCGGTAGCGGGCGATCCTCAGTCGTCCGACGCGTACACGACGTTGCCACCCACCACCGTCGTACGCACGGCGACGTCCGCGATCTCCTCCGGCGGGACCTTCGTGATGTCCCGGTCGATCACGACCAGGTCGGCTAGCTTCCCGGGCTCGAGCGTGCCCTTCAGGTCTTCCTCGAACGCGGCGTAGGCCGCGTCCCGCGTGTAAGCGACGAGCGCCTGCTCGACCGAGATCTTCTGCCCGGAGAACCACCCGTCCGGGTTCTCGCCGTCCAGGGTGCGCCGGGTCACGGCCGCATAGATGCCCTCGAGCGGTGTCGCCGGCGCGACGAACCAATCGGAGCCGAACGCGAGTCGTGCCCCCGCGTCGAGCAGCGACCTGAAGGCGTAGGTCGTCTTTGCACGCTCGTGCCCGATGACCTCTTCGGCCCAGCGGCCGTCGTCGATCGCATGGTACGGTTGCATGCTGGCGATGACGCCGAGCTCGGCGAACCGCGGGATGTCGGATGGGGCGAGATGCTGGGCGTGCTCGATGCGGAAGCGCCGGTCTCGCGGCCCGTTTTCCTTCTCGACCCGCTCGAAGATGTCGAGCTGAATACGGTTCGCCCGGTCGCCGATCGCGTGGACGGCAACCTGCAGGCCGGCCGCGTCGGCCGCGGACGTCCAGCGGTAGAGGTCCTCGGGCTCGTTGACGAGCAGACCCGTGTCGTCCGGCGCGTCGGTGAACGGCTCGAACAGCGCGGCCGTGTGGGACCCTAGCGACCCGTCGACGAAACCCTTCAGGCATCCAATGCGCAGCCACTCGTCGCCGCGGCCGCTTTCCGCCACCGCGTCGCGCAGACGCTCCCACCGCGAGATCGGCGTGCAGGCGTGAATTCGCGTCGTCAGGCGGCCGGCGTCACGGGCACGGCGGAACACGGCGAGATCGCCCCAGCCGCCCATGTGGGTGACCGAGGTCACGCCCCGGGCCGCCACGTAGGCCATCGCCGCGTCGAGCGCCCGGTCCGTCTCCGCGGTCGATGACGACGGGATCGCCCGCCAGACGAGCGAGGTCGCGTTGTCTTTCAGGAGACCCGTCGGCCGCCCGTCCTCGTAGCGTACGACCTCCCCGCCCTCGACGTCGGGCGCCGAATCCTCGAGTCCGGCCGCCCGCAGGGCCGCGCCATTGGCGAGGCCCATGTGCCCGTCGAGCCGCTGCACGAACACCGGATGATCCGCGGTGACGCTGTCGATCCAGTCGCGCCGCGGAAGCTCGCCGCCCCACAGCGTGTGGTCCCAGTCGCCACCGAGAATCCAGGTCCCGGCGGGGAGTTGCGTCGCGAACTCGCCGAGTCGCCGCGTGAACTCCTCGGGCGTTGCGGCATCCCGCAGCTGCACGGACAGCAGATTCATCCCGCCGTCCAGGAAATGGACGTGGGCGTCGATGAAGCCGGGGGTCACGAGGCCGCCGGTCGCGTCGATGACGCGGGTGTCTCCGCCAACCAGCGCTTCGATGTCGGCACGTGCCCCCACGGCCGCGATCCGGTCGCCGCGGACGGCGACGGCCTCGGCCCAGGGGGCGTCCGGATTGCCGGTCCATACTCGCCCCCCGGTGACGACGAGGTCGGCCGGGGCATCGGTCGCGGCATCGGAGGCGGGTTCGGTCTGGCTCATGGCTTCGGTCCGGGTGCACGCGGCAGACAGCGCAGCCGCCAGCGCGAGCACGATCGAGGTGAGGGCAGCTCGTCCGGGTTCTGGCATGCGCCACACTACGGAGCCGAGGCCTCTCGCGCACCGCGCCACACGCGGCGAAGTTGGCCTCCATGAACGACCCGTCTCGACCCCGCTCCCTGGCCCGGCTGCCCTGGCGCACCATCTTCGTCCAGGGCCTGCTGATCGTCGTATCCGTCTATCTCGCCATCGTGCTGGAGGGGCTCTCCCAGGACCGTCGCGACGCCCGCGACGCACGGATCGCCCTCGCACAGATGCTCGGCGAGATGCGCATGGACCGGGCCGACCTGGCGGAGATTCGGACGGAGCAGCTCGAGCACGACCGCCAGTACCAACAGCTCGATCGCTGGCTGGCGAGGCCCTCGGCGATCCCGGCCGACTCCTTCACGGCAGCGCTGGACTTCATGGGCGGCTCCAATCGCACCCTGTACCCGCGGCGCTCGGCCTGGACGACGATGGTGGCGGCGGGTCAGCTTCGCGAGCTCGACGATCCGGAGCTCGTCGCGCGCCTCGGCAACTTCTAAGAGAGCGTGAACGTCCGCGTGGTGGACAACGGGGACGACTACGATGACAGCTTGAACGACGTGTCTCGGAACTCGGCGGTCGAGATCTGGGACCCATCGGCCGGACGCTTGCTGACGACGGATGCGCAGCAGCTCACGACGTTCCGAAATCAGCTGCGCTGGCTGCACATCGGGTGGAACCTGTCCTACCTGGACCTCCTGGAAAGCTACCAGCAACAGCTGGATGCGCTCATCGGGGAGATCGAGGCTTCCCTGCGGAGACACGGCGCGGACGGCTAACCACGGGGCGGCCGAAGCGGCCGACCGGACTCAGGGGAGCCACGGCCCGTTCGCCTCGGCCCAATCAGCGCCCTCGGCCTCGAAGCGCTCCCGGCGCTCGATCAGCTCGGCGAAGCGCGGGTCGGCGCGATATGGATCGAATCGAGGATCGAGCTCGAACAGCGCAACGGAAAGATTCGTCGAGGGTCGCTCGACCAGCTCGTCCAGCAGGCCGAAACCGCGATCGATCTCACCGAGCATGCCGTACGCGTCGACCACGTCGAGCCCCCACCCCGTCGGGCCCACGTGATCGTCCCACGTCCGGATCAGGCCCTCCGCGCGCTCGAGATGCGGCATCGCGGCCTCCGGGCGACCGGCCATCGTTTGTGCCCAGCCGCGGAAGGTCGCGTCCACGACGGCCTTGAAATCGCCGTCGTCGAGCGCCCGGAGAGCGGAATTGGCCTCCTCCCCGGCGGAGGCCTCGTCTCCTTCGAACCGGCGGGCTCTCGCCGACCACAAGCTGCCGGCGGTACGGATGAGAGGCCGCCGACCCTGCTGCCACGACGCTGCGACCGTCCCCACGGTCTCGAAGTCGCTTTCGAGGCGGGAGACGAGTCCGAGGATGGCCGACTCCTCCAGCCGATCGGGGTCGAGCGAGATCTCATCCGCGAGGCGACGCGCACGGCCCGTCGCCCGGTCGAGCTGAACCAGGTTCTCCACCTTCCGTGCCCGGATTTCCGGGTTCCCGGGGTCAACGGACAGGCCCCGGTCGAACACCCGGTCAGCCGCCGCGTACGCGCCGAGAAAGGCCAGGTTCTCGCCGAGGAACTGGAGCGGATCCAGATTTCGGGGATCCAGCACCACCGCCCTCCGCATGGCCTCGGTCGATTCGTCCCACTTCCCCTGCCGGCGAAGGATCAGCCCGAGGGCGACCGCGACGTCGGCATCCGACGGAGCGAGCCGCTCCGCGGCCCGGAAGGCGGACAGCGCGGCGTCGAAATTCTGGCGTGCGTAGTACTCGACGAACCCGCGGGCGAGATGGGCCTCGACGCTCCCCGACGCCAGCGCCTCGGCGCGTTCCATCGCGGCCTCCGCCTCCGCGGCGCGGTCCTCGCCGAGCCAGCTCAAGCGGCTCTCGAACTTCGCGAGCTGCGCCCACGCGGCGGCGAAGGTCGAATCCAGCTCTACGGCTCGCGACATGGCGTCACGAGCCTCCGCGATGGATTCGTAGCCCCGCGTCCAGGCCTCGATCCCGCGATAGTACCACTGCTGTGCGACCGGGCTGCCGGCGGGACGCATCGCGTCGAGAACCTCCGCCTCCTCTGGCGTCAATTCCGCCCTCAGCGCGCGGACGACGGCCTGGGCGATCTCGGTCTGGATGTCGAAAAGGTTCTCGGGGGTCACTCGGTGGTCGTACTGCTCTGACCACAGCAGCTGCGCGTCGGCGGCGCCGCCTCGGAGATCCACCAGGCTGACGTTCACGCGGACCTGGTCTCCGGAGCTCCGCACCGAGCCCTCGAGGATGTAGTCGACGCCCAACTGGTGGGCGATCTCACGCAGACTGGTATCCGAATTCTCGTACTCCCGGACCGAGGTCCGCGAAGTGACGCGCAGATCGCCGATCCGGGACAGCCGGGTCAGCAGGTCGTCGTGGATGCCTACCGCGATCAGGCGGTTCTCGTCCGTCCCGTTGACGTCGTCGAACGGCAGCGCCGCGATCGCCCGCAGGTCTGACGCCTGCGCCTGGTTGACCAGGTTGATCGACCGCTCCTCGCCCCGACCGCCGCCACCCATGTACCAGCCCGTTCCGAACAGGAGCACCATGCTAGCCAGCGCGAGCAGGCCCGACGGCCACCGGCGCGACCGCGGCTCCGCCACGAGGTCGCGGATCTCCTCGTCCGCCGCCGGCGTCGTGCGCTTTACCCCCGCTGGGGTCGTCTCGAAGGCCCATGCGAGCACGATGGCGATCGGGAAGCCGACGAGCGCGAGGAAGAGGACGAGCGTCATCGTCCAGGCGGGGAGTCCGAGGGGTTCGAACGCGATGTCGGCGACCTGCAAGACCACGAAGGCCACGGCGCCGTACACCGCCATCACCTTGAACACGCGCCGCCGCTTCATTTCGGCGAACAGGGACTGCATGGACGACGGGTTGGGACTCATACGGCGAAGATCGGCCGCGGGATCATGCCGCGCAATCGGTGTGGGCAATTCGCTAGCGGAGGCTTCCCCGCTGCAGCGACTCCCGGTTCACCGGCGTGGCCGACTCCGCGTCCAGGTACCCCAACCGCGCCAGGTGATCGTCCGCCTTGCCGGTCAGCACCGAGCTGTAGTGGCGCGGGATCGCGCCGGGCTTCAGCGCGTTCACGTACTCGATCAGCGAGCTCGTGCAGTTCGTCCGCACGGTGTTGTACCAGCGCGGCGTAGTCGCGAGCTCCACCGTCTCCCGGAGGAACTGCAGGAAGATGCTGGACAGGTACTCTTCGGGGACGTCCACCCGGTAGCGGGTGAGCGGGTAGTCCAGGTACTCGACCCGCCGGGTGACGAGGTCCTCCTCGGTCGACCACACGTGCGTGAGCTCGAAGTCGCGAAGCATCCCGCGCAGGATCGAGTAGGCCTCGCCCGCCTCCCGTCGCGTCTCCACGGACAGGCCGAGCCAGCGGGAGGGCCCGTAGCTCTGGTCGAACTCGAACACGAGGAAGGTATGCGCGATGAGCCCGCCCAGGCCCAGCTCCTGTTCGTACAGCCAGAGGCCGGTGACGTCGGCCGGGTCGTAGCGGGCGTCGAAGTAGTCCTTCGAGAGCACAGAATCACGGGAGTAGCGCCAGTCCCGGACGCCCTCCATCCGAACGCCGCCGTCGGGCAGGAACTCCACGCCGGCGAGGACGGCGACGTCCTCGTCCCACGTGCGTACCAACGATGGCTCGCGTGCCGACACGACAAGCGCTGCGGCGGCGAGTCCGCCGATGGCCACGAGTCCGACCAGGCGCCTGGATCGCATCCGCTATCGATGCCTCCGAAGGTCGCCTCTGTCAATGCCGACCTCGACAAGCTCCGCGTGGCCGGCGACCTTGTGGGGGGACGATCTCACGCTTCGATACGCCAGATATCATCGCTCGTAAAGGAGACCACATGAAGATGCGATTCTCGACCGCCCTGTTCGCGGCCCTGCTGCTGCTTGCCGCCGCCCCGTCGCTGCAGGCCCAGGACGCGGGAGGCGACGACGGGGCCGCTCCCGACGCCGTCCAGGCGACCATCGTCGACGCCACGTTCATGAGCCCGGACCAGATGCAGCCCACCGAGGTCCAGGTCGAGTTCACCGGCTCGGGGGACGACCTGGGCGGCACGATCCTCGTCCCGGGCGCGGACCTCCGCATCGAGCTCCTCGAGATGATGCTCTCGGACGACCGGCTCACCTTCACGTTCGAGGACCCGGGCGGCGCCGCGACGATCGACTGCTCGCTGAACCACCTGAAGGACCACTCCTTCCGTGGGCCGTGTGAGGCCGGTGGGCAGACGGTCGAAATGACGATCGACGCATTCGAGTGAGCCGAGAACCGACGATGAACACCTTCGATCCGATGGAATCGCTCGCCGACATGCGGCACGAGTTCGGCGAGCACGGCGGCGTGAACATGTCGATCGAGACCAGCACCACGTTCACCGTTCTGCAGGCCGAGACGCTGCCTGAGATCTTCCGGGGACTGAAAGGGCCGGACGAAGGAGGATGCTTTCTCTACGGCCGTCACTTCAACCCGACGGTCTACGTGCTCGGGCGGCAGATCGCGGCCCTCGAGGGCGCCGAGGTCGGCTACTGCACATCCAGCGGCATGGGCGCGATCGCGAGCACGATCATGCAGCTGTGTGGCCACGGCGACCACGTGGTGGCGAGCAACACCGTCTACGGGGGCACGTTCGCGCTGATGAAGGACTTCCTGCCCGCCAAGGCGAACATCTCGACGACGTTCGTCGACACGAACGACCTCGAGGCCGTAGAGCAGGCGTTCACGCCACGTACCCGCGCCCTCTACGTCGAATCGATCGCCAACCCCACGCTCCGGGTCGCCGACCTGCCGAAGCTGGCCGAGCTCGCCCACGCCCACGGTGCCCGCCTCGTGGTGGACAACACGTTCAGCCCGGTCCTCATATCACCCATCCAGCACGGGGCCGACATCGTCGTGCACAGCATGACGAAATACATCAACGGGGCGTCGGACTACATCGCGGGCGCGATCTGCGGTCCGCAGGACTTCATCATGGAGATGATGGACCTGCACATGGGTTCGCTGATGCTGCTGGGGCCGACGATGGACCCGCGCGTGGCGTTCGACATCAGCATGCGGCTGCCGCACCTGGGGCTCCGCATGAAGGAGCACAGCCGGCGAGCGGCGATCTTCGCGGAGCGCCTGGCGGACATGGGCGTCGACGTGATCTACCCGGGGCTCCCGAATCACCCGGATCACGACATCCTCGATCGGCTCCGGAACCAGGGCTACGGCTTCGGCGGCATCCTGGGGATTGACGTCGGGAGCTGGAAGAACGCGGAACAGTTCATGGAGATGCTCCAGAACGAGGACCGCTTCGGGTTCATGGCGGTGAGCCTCGGCTATTTCGACACGCTGATGTCGGCCTCGGCCCAGACCACGTCCAGCGAGCTGACGGTGGACGAGCAGGAAGCGGCGGGCATCCGCCCCGGACTCGTCCGGATGTCGGTGGGTTACACGGGCAGCCTGGAGCAGCGGTGGCGCCAGCTCGAGGACGCCGTCGACGCCCTGGAGCTGGCGGGACAGGGGGTCTGAGCTCCAGCTAGTCTTCGCCCTCGATCGACTCGCCATCGTCCCGGTGCGCCATATCGCCGGGCGGAAGCTGGCTTCTCGTCCATTCGCGCAGCGTCGTCCGGTCGGAGTCGGTCAGGCGAGCGTCCCGGTGGATGAGGGTGTACTTCTTCAGGGGCATCTCGCCCTCCTCCACCTCTTCCCAGGTCTCCTCGAGGAGATGGGCCTTGTCTTCCTCCGACAGCGCACCCCACTCCGAATAGTTCACGCCGGAGCGTCCTTCCTTCACGTCGTGCACGACCAGCCACGAGATCGGGGCGACTCGGCTGTAGGCCGGCCACACCGTCTCGTTGGAGTGGCAGTCGTAGCAGGCACGCTCCAGGACCGCCATCACCTCCGGCGGCGCCTGGATCTCATCACCGACGGGCGGGTTCGTCCGCTGGATGGGGACGAATTGCGCCAGCACGAGCAGGACGACGAGCCCGAGCCCACCGAACTTGAGCCACTCTTGCAGCTTCTCGCGGTTCACTCTCATCTAACCGACTTCCTCTGCGGCCGGCGCTTCGACCCGTACGTCTACACCGACCTCGATTCCCTTGCGTACGCTCTCGGTAACGAGACAGAAGTCCTCGAACAGGTCCATGCAGCGGACCATCCGCGCCTGGTCCTCGTCCGGAACCTCCGGGTGCAGCGTCACTGCAACGTCATGAACACGCAACCGGCCGGCCTCGTTGCGGCCCAGCGTCGTTCGAACCTCGGTTCGCATACCGGTCACCGGTACGCGCGCCTTGCGCAGGCAGAACAGGGCGCTCGAGCTCAGACAGTTGCCCACGGCCGCCGCCAGCAGGCGCGCGGCGTTGGGGCCCTCGGAGGCACCCAGCGGCTCGGGCTCGTCCATGCGCAGCGCTGGAACATCCGGCATCTCGAAGTCGACGTCGAAGCGGTACTCGTCTTCCAGCACGAGTGAAATGTCGAAGACCTGCTCGGTCATGGGGAGCCTCCTTCTTCGTCCAGTTCGGCCAGCCGGTCATGGATGGCCCGCATGTGAACCGCCATGCGCCGCATGTGCTCCACCATCTGGGCCTGCATCCCTTCCAGGCGCTGGCGCTCGGCGAGAGGCGTCTCGTTCGCTCGGCCCTGCATGCGGCCCTGCATGCGGCCCTGCATCATACCGCTGCCCTGGCCCTGCATCTGGCTGCCCTGGCCCATCTGGCCCATCTGGCTGCGCTGGCCCGCCTGCTTCGCCATCGGACACGGGGACTCCATCGGCATGCTCGTCTCAGGCATGGCCGTGTCGTCGCGCTCCGGCGCGGCACCGCGCTGGGCGAGCGCCGGTGACGCCGTCGCCAGCATCGCTGCCACGGCGAACCCTGCCCCGATCTTCCATCCGTTCATCGCTCCTCCTCTCCCGGCTCCCGCCGGGGCTCAATCCGTAGCACGGCCAACAGAACGGTGCACATTTATCCGGTACCGTCTCTTAGTGACACGAAGGGAGTTGGAGGTTTCGCTCGACCGTCGAGTCTGCGGTCAGTTCGCGGCGAGCGCCCGATCGAGGGCGTCGCGGACATCGGCGGGCATGCTGGCGTTCCCGAGGGTCCGACAGATGCTTCGGCCGAGATCCAGGGTCTCGAATACCGAGCGGCAGCGCTCGCACAGTTGCTCATCGTCCAGCGGGAAGTCACGGTCGCTGTCCATCGATTCCTGCTTGGCGCGGAGGAGGGCCAGGCACGCCTCGCGCGTATGGTCGGGTGGGGCCCCGACGCGGCGCGGCAGCGCTTCGGTGAGCTCCTGGCGAACCCGCAGCCGGGCGCGGTGCAGGCGGGTCTTCACGGTGGCGGGCTTCACGTCGAGAGTCTCGGAGATTTCTGCCACCGAGAAGTCCGCCATCTCTTTCAACACGAGCGGCAGCCGGAACTCCAGTGGCAACTTCGCGACGGCCCGCAGCACCGCCTCGGTGGCCTCGGAGCGTACGGTATTCGCCTCCGGATCGTCGTCCGAGGGAAGCTGAATCACGCCCTCGTCCCCGGAAGGCAGCACACGCTGGAGCGACTCCATGTGGCGCGGCTCACCGGCGCGTCGGCGTTGCATCCGTCGGCAGGCGCGGGTGGCGATCGTATAGAGCCACGTGGATGGCTGCGACCGTCCTTCGAAGCTTTCCCACGACCTCAGCGCGCGCAGGAACGTCTCCTGAACGAGATCGTCCGCGTTGTCCGGATTGTCGCAGAGGTGCAGCCCAAGGGCGTAGATCCGGTCGCCGTGGCTTTCCAGAAGGCGCGGGATGGCCCGATCCGCATCCGTCGTATGAGACAATTCGTTCAAGGTCGTCACAATTCGTTCGTGGTGGTACGGGAACTCTCCCTCCACATCGGATTCAACATGGCGTCGGTTCCCGTCGCGGGGAAAGCAGTGGGTTGACGTTTCGTCCCGAGGGAGGCGGGTGACTTGGGACGATATCTCACATCCGCCCGGGGCGGAACCTCATCTTCTCCGATCATGGATCGCATAACTCATTGTTATAATGTGCGTTAGCATCGCACCTTATTCAAGCCGGAGGCCGATGAGGTCGTTCCCGGGTCGGCATGTCTCCTGCCCTTCTCGAGGGCGCAACGCACCCCAACGAGGAGAAGACCGTGCCCGCCGCCCCTTCGACGGCTCCTACGTCCGCTGACCGGGCCATCCCGGAGCTCTACCTGGATCAGCAGGACACGATCTTCCAGCTCGGGCTGCACATGCTCGGCGGCAACGAGGAAGACGCACGCGACCTGGTCCAGGAGACCTTCATGCGCGCCTACACAGCCTGGGACGGCTTCGAGGGCCGGGCGCAACCTTCCACGTGGTTGTACACGATCGCCCGCCGGACCGCCCTGCGGATGCGCCGGCGGCGGGCCGGCCAGCCCGCGCGGATGGAACCGCTGGCGGAGGAGCTATGCGCCTCCGACGCAATCGACGTCGATACGGCGACCGATCCCCTCGACGCCCTGATCGCCGAGGAAGAACAGAAGCGGCTGCGCGAAGCGCTGGAGGCGCTGCCGATTCGGTATCGGCTGCCCGTGTCACTCAAGGAGCTCGGCGGGATGTCGGTAGAGGACGTGGCCGAACTGCTGAAGCTCAACCAGGGCACCGTGAAGTCACGGCTCCACCGTGGACGCAACGCGCTCGCCGACCTGATGACGCAACCGGACGCCGCCTGAGCACTCGCCCCCGAGTGGTCTTCGGTATATATTCGGTGAACTCACGAACCGGAGATGCCGATGCGCAAGGTTTACCGACGCGAGTTGGATGATGCCACTGCGGCTTCGCTGAAGGAGCTTCGAACGATTCCGGGCATCGGCGAGGCGATGAGCGGGGATCTGATTCGGCTCGGAGTGCGCTCGGTCGACGAGCTGGCGAGTCGCGATCCGCGGGAGCTTTACGAGGAGTTGTGCGATATCCAGCGCACCCGCCTCGATCCTTGCGTCCTGTACGTGTTTCGCTGCGCGGTTTACTACGCTTCGACCGAGGATCCGGAACCGGAGCTCACGAAGTGGTGGAACTGGAAGGACCGCGAGTGGCCTGCTCCGGCCGCCGGTGACTGACCTGGGCCCATTTCTTCACCCCTCGCAATCCCCCTGAGTTTCCCTTTACGACCCGCTACCCCGTATGTTAGGGGGGGTCAGAGCCGGCCGGAAGAGACGCGACGGCTCCTCGACTTTACCTTTCGACCCCCCGTAATACAGGAGTTGACATGCGTATTAGAACATTGGCCCCCCTGGCCGTCCTTTTCGTGGGCTTGACGGCGCTCGGATGCCAGAGCTCCGACGATGCCGGAGCCATGGACGAGACGACCACCGAGCAGCCTGCGGCCGAGCAGATGAACGACGGCGCCATGAACGACGGCGCCATGGAAGACGGCGCCATGGAAGACGGCGCCATGGCGGCCGACAGCACGATGACCGACAGCACCGAGTCGGAGATGATGGACGAAGACGGCGGTGCGATGGAGGAGTAACTCCCTCACCGTTGGATCAGCGCGTGGCGGGCGGCCGACGAGGTCGTCCGCCATCTTTCTGGCTGTACACCTGTACACTTAGGCGAACGCGAAGACGTTCAGGAAGTACCACGAGATCGATGTCGCGTTCTCCAGGGCGTCGAGTTCAACGATCCCGTGCGGGCGGGTGAGGTGATCGCGCACCTCGGCAATACGGTATGCGGGGTTACGAAGCCGGCGCCTGAGGAAACTCCGTTCTCCGTTGCTGAGACCTACGAAGATCGCGCGCATCCCGATCCGGTGTTTCGGCGAGAACTTCGCGATCGGCGGCGTCCCGGCCGGAACGTGGGGGCGGCTGAAGGCCCGCCCCCTCAGCCCAGGACCAGGAAAGCGATCCCCACCAGCACCCTCCCGTGCAGGAGTTGATCCACCCCCAGGACCCACCAGAACGGGTTCGTGCGCATGTCGCTGAACCGCGGCATTCGCAGCCCCAGGTGCGCCTAGGACAGGTCGATGAGGAAGTGGGTCACGATTTCGAGTCCGGCTACCAGCGCGAGAACCGCGATCGACGGGCCGATCACGATCAGCACCGCGAGCGTGACCAGCACGGCATGGATGGCCGCGTGCATCCCGATCCACCCCACGGGGTGCCCCGTGGCCTTCGCCTCTCGGATGCGCTCCGTGGCGAGCGGCGTGAAGTCCCCCAGGTCGTGCGCCACGAGCAGGGCCACGAGCAGCCACGCGGCCGTAGCGGTCATTCAACGGTCTCCGGCGCCAGGATGTCCAGGTTCGGCGCGACGTTCTCGAGAAAGGAGCGCCGAAGCGTCTCGCCTCGATCCAAACGGGCCGCGAAGTCCGAGCTCAGCGACCGATTGCAGGAAGTCGAGCGTCGTCCGATCCGCCCAGTGGAGATCCTCCAAGACGAGGAGCGTCGGCTCGCGAACGCCCTCCTCGAGAGCCCGCGACACGGCGCGCACCATCCGCTCGTGGCGCTCGGTGGGCGGAAGGCCCAGGAAGCGCTGCAGGTCGGACACCGGGCTGCCGAGGACGGCGCCCAGGCCCGCGCGCTCGTCCTCGGACCATGGGGTCGACGCCTTCGCCGCGATCGCCGCGACCGCCTCCGGGGCCGAGCGCTCGCTGCCCACGTCGTGCAGGTCTCGGATCAGCTCTGCCACGGGCTCCCAGGGCGTCGAGCTGGCATACGGGAACGAACGGCCCCGAACGACCGCCATCCCGGCCGCGCCGAGGAGCAGGATCATCTCCGGCTCCCCCGTCGCCACGCGCCCCCACGCCTCCCGAAGCCGCTCCAGGTCCGTCCGACGGCCGATCAGGGTGGTTGGCAAGCAAATGGGGATCGACGCCTCGGCGGAGTGGTCAACTCATTGGTCAGGCACCCGTCGCTCGAGCTCCGTCGCCAGCGCTTCCAGGCCGGCCCTGGTGTGACCCTCGAAGTGCCGGGCGCACACTTCCTCATAGGCGCCGCAGAGCGCCCGGCAAGCCGGGCCCTCCACCATCTGGTCCGCCATCTCGAACAGGACGTTGTCTTCCTTGAGGATGTGGCCGCGGATCAGGTTCACATAGTCGCGGGCGGCGCCGCGTAGTATCCGCAGGGCGCCGCCGTCGCCGGCGCGGGCCGCCGGCAACACCTCGTCCATCTGCCGGGCGTAGGCACGGCCCATTCGGTGCTCCTCCAGCATGACCGCGATCGGACCGGTCTCCCGCGGCATCCCCCGCGCCTCCAGTTCGGGAAACAGCAGGCCCTCTTCCTTCCCGTGATGACACGCGTCCGCGAACAGGCGGATGAAGGTCACGCAGTCGGCGAAGGCCTCGAAGTCCGTCTCGTCCTCCGCCTCCGAGCGATTCACGAGGCGTTCGAGCACGTCTGCCACCCGCAGGATCCACGCGTGTTCCTCGCGGAGTCGCGTCGTCGCGGTCTGGTCTCCCGAAGCCGGCATCCGGCACCTCCCTTGACAGGACTTGAAGTGATCTTCAAATTTTGAATTATGATTCAAAAGCTGGAAACGCAAGCCTCGGAGCACGTTCTCGAGAAGCGGCGGCAGCGGAAGCAGGAGATCCTGCACGCGGCGCTGCGCGCGTTTCGCGACGGGGGCTACTACGGGACGACGCTGGCCGACATCGCCGAGCGCCTCGGTGTGCGGCAGACCGCGCTGTATCACTACTTCCCCGACAAAGAGTCCATCCTCTACGCCTGCCACCAGGAATCGCTGGCCGAGCTCGACCGCCTGATCCGCGAATCGGAGCGACTGAGCACGGCGCGGGAGCGGCTCGACTGGGTGATCCGCGAGCACGTCCGGGTGATGACCGACACGCTCGAGGGCTCTCCCCTCGCCTTCGAGGTCACCTCGCTTTCGCCCGACCACCAGGCGGAAGTCATCGGAGCGCGGGACCGGTACGAGCGTACCCTGCGCCGGATGATCGACGAGGGGATCGCGCAGGGCGAGTTCCGGCCGGTCGACGCGAAGATCGCCGTGTTCGCCATCCTCGGCGCCATCAACTGGATCGCGCGCTGGTACCGGCCCGAGGGGCCGGTCCACGCGCCCGAGCTGGGCACGCAGTTCTCCGAACAGCTGCTTGGCGGTCTCATCTGCGGGCCGGCCGGCCCCGACGCGGAGCTCGCGCCATGAAAGCCCTCCGGTTCCACGGGAAGGACCGTCCGCTCTCGCTGGACGACCTGCCGCTCGCCGAGCCGAAGGACAACGAGGTCGTGGTGCGGGTCGCGGGCTGCGGCGTCTGCCACACGGACATCGGATTCTGGCGGGACGGCGTCCCCACGAAGAAGGAGCCGCCCCTCACGCTCGGCCACGAGATCAGCGGCACGGTCGAGTCGGCCGGCCCCGCCTTCCGGCACCTGGAAGGGTGCGACGTGATCGTCCCGGCCGTCATCCCGTGCGGCGAGTGCACGCTGTGCCGATCGGGTCGGGGGAACGTCTGCCGCAGCCAGATCATGCCGGGCAACGACATCGACGGCGGCTTCGCGGAGCGGATCGTCGTGCCGGCCCGCGGATTGTGCCCGGTCAACTACACCGCCGGCTACGCGTTGGCCGAGCTCAGCGTGGTGGCCGATGCCGTGACGACCCCCTACCAGGCCGTCGTGCGCAGCGGCCTCGAGGCCGGCGAGCTCGCGATCGTGGTGGGCGCCGGGGGCGTGGGCGGCTACTGCGTGCAGATCGCCGCGGCCCGCGGTGCTCCGGTCGTCGCCATCGACGTGGACCCGGCCCGCCTGGACACGATCGGCGACCACGGCGCCGCCGCCACGATCGACGCCTCCCGCACCGAGTTTCGCGAGATCCGCGACCGGGTCCGGCACCTGGCGCGGGAGTGGGGCTGTCCGCCGCACGGCTGGAAGCTGTTCGAGTGCTCGGGCAGCGCCGCCGGCCAGAAGACGGCCTGGGGCCTGCTCGGCCCCGCGGCGACGCTGATGGTCGTGGGCTTTACACTCGACAAGATCGAGGTCCGGCTCAGCAACTTGATGGCGCACGACGCGACGGCGCAGGGCACCTGGGGTTGCCGACCGCAGCTCTATCCGGAGGCCCTCGAGCTCGTCACGTCGGGCCGGATCACGCTGCACCCGTTCATCGAGCAGTTCCCGCTGTCCGACGGCCCCGAAGTGCTGCGCCGGGTCGCGGATCACGACATCGACCGCCGGGCGATCCTCATCCCCGGAATGAACTGAATCACGAGACGCGGCCACCCGCAGGCGCGCGCCAAACGCGGATCATATGGAGACAACCATGTTGAAGAGCCATACTCTCGTCGAGACCCCGGACTTCCACGAGATCCGCTACGAGTTGCGTCCCGCCCTGGGCCCGGACGGCGCACCCGCCGCCGGTCTGTTCAACGCCTGGATCTCCATCGACAACCCCGAGCAGCTCAACAGCTACACGACCGACTCGGTCAAGGAACTCATCCTGGCCTTCCGGGCGGCGAGCATGGACCGGCGGGTCGTGTGCGTCGTGTTCACGGCGGTCGGCGAGCGGGCCTTCTGCACCGGCGGAAATACGAAGGAGTACGCGGAGTACTACGCCGGGAATCCGCAGGAATACAAGCAGTACATGCGCCTGTTCAACGACATGATCGATGCGATCCTGCGGTGCGACAAACCGGTCGTGAACCGGGTGAACGGGATGCGGATCGCGGGCGGCCAGGAGATCGGGATGGCCTGTGACTTCAGCATCGCGGCCGACACGGCGCGCTTCGGCCAGGCCGGTCCCCGGCACGGCTCCGCCCCCGACGGGGGCTCCACCGACTTCCTGCCCCTCTACGTCGGCTTCTCTCACGCCGTCGAGAGCGGCGTCTTGTGTGAGATGTGGAGCGCCCACAAGGCGCTGCGGCTCGGCCTGGTGAACGAGGTCGTCCCGGTCCTGCGCGTGGACGGCGCCTGGATCCCCAACCCGCTGGTGGTGACCGACCGCTACGTCGACGAGTTCGGCAACCTCGTGTACGGCGAGCCGAAGACCGGCGCCGCGCGGGACGCCGCGAAGGACGTGCTGTCGCGGGCCGAGAAAGATCTATCGCGACTCGACGAGGCCGTCGAAGCGCTGTGCACGAAGATCCTCATGCTGATGCCGGAGTGCGTCTCGAAGACGCTGAGTGGCCTGCGCAAGCACAAGCAGTGGCACTGGGACAACACGAGCGTCACGAACCGTGAGTGGCTCGCCCTCAACATGATGACCGAGGCGCGGGCCGGTTTCCGGGCGTTCAACGAGGGACCGAAGGGCCGGCGCGAGGTGGACTTCATTCGGCTCCGGCAGCTGCTCGCCGAGGGCCACCCGTGGGACGACGAGCTGCTGCGCGAGATCTCGCCCCAGTTCACGGCGACCGGCGCCGGCGCCGGGATGGACTGACGCCATGGATCTCGAGCTGACCGGCCGCGTCGCCCTCGTTACCGGGGGTCGCTCGGGCATCGGCGCCGCCGTGGCGGTGGCGCTGGCCCGGGAAGGCTGTGACGTGGCCATCGTCGATCTCGCGCGGGACGAGGCGGCCGAGCGGGTGCTGGCCGCCGTGGAAGACACCGGACGGCGGAGCCTGATGATCGAGGCCGACGTGCAGGACTTCGAACCGGCCCGCGAGGCCGTCGCCTCGACGGCCGAAACGCTCGGGGGCTTCGACATCCTCGTGTGCAGCGCCGGGATCTCCCGCGACGCCGTGAGCTGGAAGATGACGCGCGAGGAATGGGACCGGGTCATCGGCGTGAACCTCACCGGGACCTTCAACTACAACCGCGCCGCCGCGGAGCGCTTCCGGCACGGCGGCTGGGGCCGGATCGTCAACGTCGCCTCGATCAACGGCCTGCGAGGCAAGCTCGGCCTGGCGAACTACTCGGCCTCCAAGGGCGGCGTGATCGCCCTGACCCGGACGATGGCGCGCGAGCTCGGCCGCTACGGCGTCACGGCCAACGCGATCGCGCCCGGCTTCGTTCGCACCCCGCTCACGGCGAACCTGCCCGAGGAGATCCTCGAGCAGGCGGAGCGGGAGACGGCACTCGGCCGCCTCGGCGAGCCCGAGGACTGCGCGGACCTCGTGGCGTTCCTGTGCTCCGAGCGGGCACGGCACATGACGGGCGACGTGATCCGCATCGACGGCGGCCAGTGCGCCTGATGCAACGCATCCAGGAAAGGACCGGATGAGCACGATGAGCGTGGACACGACGGCGGCGGACGGAATCGGAACCCTGATTCTCGATCATCCGCCCCTCAACATCCTGACGCGGTCGGTGCTGGCCGAACTACGGGAACGGCTGGCCGAGCTGGCCGTAGACGCCGAAAACGGTCGGCTCCGCGTCCTGCTGCTCGTGGCGGCCGGCAAGCATTTCTCGGCCGGCGCCGACGTGGGCGAGCATCTGCCGCCCGAGTTCGAGGTCATGATCCCCGAGTTCCTCGACACGATCGAGGCGATCGTCGCCTTCCCGCTGCCCGTGGTCGCCGCCGTGCGGGGGCGCTGCCTCGGCGGCGGTTTCGAGCTCGCCCAGGCGGCGGACCTGGTGGTCGCCGGCGAGGGCGCCGTGTTCGGCCAGCCCGAGATCGTGCTCGGCGTCTCGCCCCCCGCGGCCTGCGCCCTCCTGCCCGGGCTCGTCGGGCCGGCCCTGGCGGCGGAGCTGGTGCTGACGGGTGATCCGATCGGCGCGTCACGCGCCCGGGAGGCCGGGCTCGTGGCTCGCGTCGTGCCCGACGAGCGCGTGGAAGAGGAGGCGCGGGCGCTCGCCGGTCGTATGGCGCGGCACAGCCCCGCCGCGCTCCGGTTCACGAAGAAGGCCCTCCGGATCGGCACGGCCGCCGCCCGGGCGAAGGCGCTTCGGGAATCCGGGCGGATCTACGCCGACGAGCTGATGCAGACCGAAGACGCCGTGGAGGGCCTGACCGCCTTCCTCGAGAAGCGCACCCCGGAATGGACGGGACGATGAACGACGTGCGGACGTTCCCGGAATGGCGGGACGGACCCCTGGAGGAGGTGCTGTACGAGTGCCGGGAACTCATCGAGGACACCGATTTCCCGACCGTTCAGCGCTGGCGGGAGGCCGGGGGAAAGGTGATCGGCCACTTCCAGGTCTACTTCCCCGAGGAGATCGTGCACGCGGCCGGCGCCCTGCCCTTCAAGGTGCGCGGCGCCCCCATCGAGCCCACACAGGCCGACTCCCGCTTCGGCTCCTATCTGTGCTCGATCGTGAAGTCGTCGCTCGAGCTCGCCCTCAGCGGCCGCATCGAGATGGAAATGTTCGTCACCCATCCGATCTGCGACGCGGCGCGGAACCTCGCGGGCGTCTACGGCCGCAACTTCGACTACCCGTGCCGCATCCTCTACCTGCCCCAGAACGCGAACTCGGGGCACGCCGCCACCTGGCTGCGCGAGGAATACGCCCGACTCGCCCGGCAGGTCGAGGACGTGACGGGCGGGACCGTGACCGACGAGGGACTGCGCGAGTCGGTGGCCGTGTTCAACGAGAACCGCCGCCTGATGCGCGATATCTACGCGCTGCGCCGGGCCGAGCCGTGGAAGCTGACGGCCGACGAGGCCTACGTGCTGGTCGCGGCGGCCGGCCTGATCCCGCGCGAAGAGCACAACGAGCTCCTGCGCCACGTGATCCCGCTGATCGACGCCCGCGACACGCGCCGGCTCGACCGCATCCGCGTGGTCTACGAGGGCGGATTCTGCGAGCAGCCGCCGCTCGACCTGATCCGGGCGATCAGCCGTTCGTGCTACGTGGTCGACGACGATCTGCTGATCGGACTGCGCTGGATCGTCGAGGACGTGCCGATGGACGACGATCCGCTGGGGGCGCTGGCCGAGGCGTACCTCGAGCGCTCCTCCTACAGCCCCGTCCAGCACGACCTGCGGAAGCCGAAGGAGAAGATGCTGCTCGAGCGGATCCGCGCCGCCGATGCCCGCGCGGCGATCGTGACGGCGGCCAAGATGTGCGAGCCCGGCCTCGAGGAGCAGGTGGCCTACACCCACGCGCTCGACCGGGCGGGCGTGCCGTACTTCGTGAGCGAGTTCGAGGAGAGCATGACGAGCTTCGAGCACCTGGAGATCCAGCTCGAGACATTCGTCGAGAACCTCCTGTTCGACTGAGGATGGAAGGGAGACACCCGTGATCCGCACCACAGACGACCTCGTCGGACGAGGCAACCGCGACGGCGCGCGCCTGTTCCGGGACTGGTACTCGGGGCTCACGCAGGCGGCCGAGGAGGACCGCGGCGGCGCCTACGTCTTCGTGATGGGGAGCCTCGCCGAGCTCCTGCGCACCTTCGACTTCCCGATCGTGTTCCCGGAGATCAACTCGCTCCAGACCGCCGTGCGCCACGTGGCGCACGAGTACCTGAACGAGGCGGAGGACTTCGGCTACTCGCCCGACATCTGCGGCTACGTGAAGGCCGACGTGGCCACGCAGCTGCGGGGCGGCACCCTGCCGATGGGTCGGATCCCGAAGCCGTCGATCGCGGTCTATACGAACGCCTGCAACACGTACATCAAGTGGGCGGAGATCTGGGAGCGCATGTACGGCATCCCGACCTTCACGCTCGACGTGCCCGGCACCCGGTCGGCCGGCACGCAGACCTGGCCGGGCAACCCCGACTTCGAGAGCGACCGGCGGTACGTGGCCGCACAGCTCCGCGAGCTCATCCCGCTGCTCGAGCAGGTCTCCGGGCAGAAGTTCGACATCGACCGGCTCCGCGAGTGCATGGAGGCGGCCAACGAGATGAGTCGCGGCTGGAAGCGCGTGCTCGAGATCAACCGCAGCCGTCCGGCCACGTTCAACGCCCTGTCCGACGGAACGATCTTCCTCGGAGTCGCCAACGGCTTCCGGGGCACTCCCGAAGGAGCCCGCTACTTCACCGAGCTCGTCGAGGAGATGGAGTACAAGGCCGCCCAGGGGATCGGCTCGCTCACGGAGGAGGACTACCGACTGATCTTCGTCGGCGTCCCATGCTATCCCATCTTCCGTCGTTTCACCGAGCTGTTCACGGAGCTCGGCGGCGTGTTCGTCCACTCGACCTACCTGTGGTTCGCCTCGGGCGGTTCGAACCTGGGCTGGCAGTACGACCTCGCCGATCCGATCGAAGCGCTCGCCGAGGGCCTCCTGGTGGGAGTGCGGGACGCGATGGACAGCATGTTCTTCCAGAACACGGCGCTGGAACAGATGATCGACGAGTTCGCGGCCGACGGCGTCGTCTACCATCCCATCAAGAGCTGCCGGACCGTCTCGACCGGCCTCGCCGACAACCGGCGCGCCCTGATGGAGGCGACCGACGTGGCCAGCCTGTTCATCGAGTCGGACATGATGGACCAGCGGGTCGTCTCCGAGGCGCAGCTCAAGAACCGGATCGACGCCTTCTTCGAGGGACTCGCCACGCGGCGCCAGCAGGCGGCGCTCGGCGCACAGTAGAAAGAGAGAGCACGATGGCATACGCGGCGGGTGTGGACGTCGGGTCGACGCAGACGAAAGCGGTGATCGTGGACGAGGCGCGAAGCATCGTGGCCCGCGCCCTCACCGACACGGGCGCCAACGTGATCCGGGCGGCGGAGAACGCCTTCCGGGAGGCGCTCGCGGGCGCCGACGTCCGCGAGGAGGAGGTCGAGTACGTGATCGGCACGGGCTATGGCCGCTACAAGGTCACGTTCGGCAACACGCAGGTGACCGAGATCAGCTGCCACGGCCGCGGCGCCGTGCACATGTTTCCCGCCACCCGCACGGTCGTCGACATGGGCGGGCAGGACACGAAGGCGATCCGCGTGGCCGAGACCGGCGAGATCGTCGACTTCTGTATGAACGACAAGTGCGCCGCGGGCACCGGCCGCTTCCTGGGCGCCGCCTCCAGCGCGCTCGACATCCCCCTGGACGAACTCGGACCGACCGCGCTCCGCGGCGAGCGGCCCGTGAAGATCTCGACCACCTGCACCGTGTTCGCCGAGTCCGAGGTGCTGTCCTGGCTCGGCAAGGGGAAGAAGATCGAGGACATCCTCGCCGGCGTACACCAGTCGATCGCCCGGCGCTCCTGCGGGCTGCTCCGACGGGTCGGAATCGAGTCGGAGGTCACGTTCACGGGCGGTGTCGCCCGCAACACGGCGATGATCGAGGCCCTGAACGAGGGCCTCGGCCTGTCGGTGAACGTGAGCGACGATTCGCACTTCATGGGCGCGCTCGGCGCCGCCCTGTTCGCCCTCGACCACATCCAGGCGAGCCGCGCGCCGGCGCACCCGAGGGAGAAGGCCTCATGACGAACGCGAAGACGAACGCGAGCGGGATGACGTACACGAGCGGGGTCGACGTCGGATCCACGTACACGAAGGCGATCGTCCTCGACGAGGAGCAGCGCATCGTGGGCCGCGCCATGCTGCCCACCGGCTTCAAGCTGGACGAGGTCGCGCAGCAGGTGCACCGGGAGGCGCTCGCGGCCGCCGGGCTGGAGGAGGACGGCACCGACTACGTGGTGGCCACGGGATTCGGCCGCCACCAGGTGGAGATCGGCGACCTCACCGTCACCGATCTCACCGCCGCGGCGCGCGGCGCGAAGTTCCTGTTTCCCGGCACGAAAACGATCCTCGACGTCGGCGGGCAGACGATGAAAGCCACCCGGCTGGAGGACGGCGCGAAGGTCAAGTCGTTCCGGCTGAACGACAAGTGCGCCGCGGGAACCGGCGCCTTCCTCGAGAAGACCGCCCGCTACATGGGCTATTCCACCGAAGAGATCGGCCCGCTCGTCGCCACGTCGAAGGAGCCGATTTCGATCTCCGGCGTCTGCGCCGTGTTTGCCGAGTCGGAGGTGATCAACCACCTGTCCCAGGGCGTGGCGCCCGCCGACATCATGCACGGCGCGATCGTGTCGTTCGTCGGGCGCTCCGTGCAGCTCATGAGGCGGGTGCGCATGGAGCCCGAGTACACCCTCATCGGGGGCATCCTCCGCTACGAGACCATGGTCCGGGTGATCAAGGAGACCCTCGAGTCGGAGGTCAACGTACCCGACGACGGGCTCGTGCAGTTCGTGCCGGCTTTGGGCGCCGCGATTCTCGGACGCCTGAGACTGGCCGCGCTGGCGGCCGCATGACCGCCGGGGGCCGGAAGCCCCCGCCCGACCCGGTGCGGGGGCTCGGCGCGATCGTCGAAGCGGAGGCCCACCGGATGCTCTCCGAGGCGCAGCTCCGCCCCGACCCGGCGCGGCTGGCCGACGGCTGGGAGCGGCGGTTCATCGCCGATGCGGCGCGTGCCGCCGAGGCCATCGAGCTGTACGAGCGCCTCGGCTTCGAGGCGGTCGCCGACCCCCTGCGGACGAACGAAATGGGCGAGCAGTGCGACGAGTGCCAGCTCATCGCCCTGCTCCGTTTCCGGACGGTCTACACGCGCCGTCCGTGACATATCCGGGCGCCGTCCACCTCCCGGGTGCGAACGGACGCAGGTCCCCCTATGTTTAGACTGTCTACATATCGACTGTCTATGTATATAGGAGCCGTGTCCCATGCACCGAAGCGTCGCTGCATCGGCGTGGACCCGCGTGCCCGTCGGATCTACGTGCTCGACGAAGCCGCGCCCCGCATCCTCGTGTTCGACTTCGACGGCGCCCTCGTCGGCGAGCTCGGGCGCGAGGGACAGGGCCCCGGGGAATACGTGAGCCCGGTCGGCCTCGACGTGGACGAACAGGGCGCCGTCCACGTGGTGGATCCCGGCACAGGGCGACTCCTCACCTGGTCGGCCGCGGGGGGACTACCTCGACAGCGAGCCGCTGGCGGCGGAATACTGGGGGCCGGGGTTCGAGATGACGCCGCGCGGGCCACTCTACACGGTCTCGGGGGAGATCGACGACGGCGTCATGACCGACGCGCTCGTCCGGTTTGGGCCGGCCGGACCCGACACGCTCCACACCGTCGAGTCGCGCTGGCAGACCCTCGACATGCCATGCGGGCGGGTTCCGGTGCCCGAGGTGTTCTACCGCTCGAACGTCTGGGCGGCGGCCGGCGAGCTCGTCGCGGTGGCGGATGTCCCGCGCTACCGGATCGACGTCCTGAAGGCCGGCGATGCAACCACGAGCTTCCGTCGGGCTACGCCCCCACGCCAGGTTGCGCGAGCGGAGGCGGAGGCGTTCGTGACGACCGGTCCCCTGCACTTTCTGGTCGAGAAGTGCGGGATGCAGCCAGCCGGAGTGGTCGCGGATGCGGGCTACGTCGAGGAGGTGAGCCCGTTCTTCGCGCTGACGCTCGATCTCGCCGGCCGGGTGTGGGCCGCGCGCGGCGTCGCTCCGGTGGTCGAGGCGATCGACGTGTTCGACCCGCAGTTCGGATACGTCGGGACGCTGCGCTCGCCGGCGCTCCCGGTGGCGTTTCTCGACGAGTCGCGCTTCGTGACGATCCTCCCGGCCGAGTGGGGGACGCGACTCGAGATCCGGGAGGTCGTGGATGGCGCCGCGGGAGCGGAGACCGCAGACTCCGCCCCATGATCCGCATCGTCCTGCTCATCGTCGCGCTCACCGCCTGCCTGGCGCAAGACCTGTCCGGTCCGGTCGTCCGCGTCATCGACGGCGACACGATCGTGGTCGAGCTCGACGGTCAGAATGAGCGGGTCCGGTACATCGGGATCGATACCCCCGAGATGAACGACGAGCGGCCGACGATTCGGCGCGTTGCGAGCGCCGCGAAGGCCGCGAATGCGCGCCTCGTCGCGGGTCGACGGGTGCGGCTCGAGCTGGATGCCGAGCGACGCGACCGATACGGACGGCTGCTCGCCTACGTCTGGGTCGGAGATACGATGGTGAATGAGGCGCTCGTCCGCGCCGGGTATGCGGTGCCCTACACCGTGCCGCCGAACGTGAAGTACGCCGACCGCTTCGTGGACGCGGCGCGAGCGGCACGGCACGAGGCGGCGACCGGGGATGCGGCCGAGGCGCTTGAACTCCCGGCCGGCGCGCTCACTGCCCTCGAGGCATCCGCTCACATCGGCGAGACGCGCACCGTCTGCGACCGGGTCGCCGGCACCCGGTACCTGCGCACCGGCCGCCGTCCCACCTTCCTGAACCTCGGCCGCCCGTATCCCGACCAGGACCTCACCGTGGTGATCTGGGGCGAGGACCGCGCCCGGTTCCCGGCCGCCCCGGAGGACGAGTACGATGGCCGCCGCATCTGCGTGACGGGTCGAATCGAGCTTTACCGGGGACGCCCGGAGATCGTGACGCGCGACCCCGGCGCACTCCGAATCACCGACCAGGACTGACACGCCATGGAACCGTTCGAATACGTGGTGAGTGGACGCGATCGCCGGGATCTCCGATCATAGGGTGAGCCCGACACCGAAGCCGCCCACCTGCACCCTGAGAGCCGCCAGTACGTGATGCGCTGGAACCGACCGATCACCTGGGGCGCCCTCGTGGGCGTCGGAGCGGTGGCCGCAGGCGCGTGGCTGCTACTTCGGCCCGGCGGCGGTCTCGACCGAATCGTGACCATCAATGCGGCCGGCGACACGGTCGTCTACAGCGGTGACGTGCGGGACGCCGTGGCCCGCGCCCGGATCGTCGAGGCGTTCAACTCGGTGGCCGCGACGACCGACAGCGCGGCGGAGCCCGTGAATCCTGATAGCACTCGACGAGCGGCCGCCGCGCGCAGTGCCCGCCAGGCCGCCATCGACGCCCTGGCCCGCCTCTACGCCGATCCTGTCGCGCCCGACACGATCCTCGACGCGCTGAACCTGGCGATTCTCGACTTCGAGCCCGGCACCGCGAAGCTGCCCGCCGACGCGGCAGGCTTCCTGCAGGCGGCGGCCGAAGTCATCCAGCGGACGCCGGACGGCACGGTGATCGTGGTCGCCGCCGACGCGGCCAGCGGGGGGGATCCGGAGGCGGACCGGGTGCTGGCCGAGGCGAGGGCACGGGTCGTCGTGACCGCGCTCGAACAGGCGGGCGTCGATTCGGAGCGCCTGCGCGGCGAGGCCCGGGACGAGGAGTCGGAGGCCCGGCAGATCGGGCACATCGTGTTCCGGTTGGGGGAGGCTGACGACGCGGCGGAGACGGCCGCGGACGGTGACACCGCCGGCCAGGGCGACGTCGACTAGTCGCGGGCCGGGACCGGTCGCTCTTCGGAGTCGACCGACGACGCGCTGTCCGCTGACCTCAGGTGCTCGCGGCACACTAGCTCCACCAGGTTCTCGGCCACCGACTCGGGCGCGACCGCCGACCACTCCCCACCCGACACGGATCCGTTGGAGCCGATCACCTTCTCGCCCCGCATCAACAGGTACTGGTTGAGCCGGAACTCGTACTGATTGCAGCGCAGCTCGAACAGCGCCTTCGAGGCGTCGAAGGCCGCCTCACCGGCCATCAGGGTTTCCGGGTAGAACGCATAGACCCAGACGTGCAGGCGACCGCCGTTGCGGCGGAGGGACTGCCGGTCGTAGAACAACTCGGCACTCGACACGTTGCGGGCGATGAGCGCCCATCGATCCGGGAGCTGGGGTCGCTCGCCGACTTCCCCGCCCGCGTCCCCACCCGGTGACGGCTCTCCCCCTCGACGGGCTTCGCCGACCGGCAGGGCGACGACCGCCCCGCGTCGAACGGCGAGTCCCGCGAGTTCCCGCGCCGGAATCGCGAAGTTCAGGTTCTGGCCTCCGCGCACCGACGACTTCGTGACGCCGACGACCCGTCCCCGGACATTGAGCACTGGCCCACCCGAGGAGCCCGGCGAGATCGGCGCGCTGATCTGCAGCACCATGTTTCCGCCCCGCTCCCGCACCGCCGACACGATCCCGTCGCTCATCGTGCCCGTCAGGCCCTTCGGCGAGCCATAGGTCCACACCTGGTCGCCGACGTCCGGATAGAACGTCTCGACCTGCAAGCCCCGCGTCGGGCCGGCCGGGGGACGGAGGATGGCGAGATCTAGCTGCGCGTCGAAGGCGTCGGCGGAATCGACCCGGGCGATCGTGTCGCCGGCGGCGTTGATCACCTTCACGACGACCGCTCCCGCGATCACGTGGAAGTTGGTGGCGATCCGGCCCGGCCCGAAGAAGAAGCCGCTGCCTTGCGCTGTGAGCTGCCCGTCCGCGTCATAGCCGCGCAGCGTCACGACCTGCGAGGCCGCTTCCCGCACTTCACGGGACGCGCCCTGGGCGAGGGCCGGCGACGCCCCCGCGAGAAGGAGAGCGAGCATGGCGTACCATCTCGTGTGAACCCGGATCATGGCGGGAAAGCTGACGGCGGTCTGGAGGGCGAGCAAGCCGACCGCGTGAGGGGCGGCCGGCTTTCTCGTCGCGGAGCTTCTTACTGGGCGGCGGCCTGCACCGCGCTCGCCTGGTGCTCACACGTGACGGCCGGATTGAACGGCGTGAACGTACCGTTCGGATTCTCTCGATAGATCCACACGTGCAGATCGTAGTGCGGCTGGAAGTTGTGGGCTTCGTCGATCTCGGTCGACGGATCGTCCACCATGTGGTTGAACGACGCGCCTTGGAAGGTCGGCGGCTCCGTACGGCCCGCCTCTTCCCAGGCCTTCTGGAACACGAGGTTCTCGACCCCGACGAGCTGCAACGACCCGTCCGCCTCGGGCTCGTAGAGCAGAACGGCCGGCTGCCGGAAGTCGGTGTAGGTGCTCGTGCCGTCGACCCTGGCGCCCGGGACCATCTCGAGGCCCAGCAGGTCCGGCCGCACATAGTGGATGCCCATGGCGCCGGCCTCGGCGGGACGGCCTTCCATCGCGGCCGTGACGCACATCCCCGAAGGATCGGCGATGTAGCCGTCGGCGAGGGCGGCGTTCACGTCCTGGTACTTCGCGGTGGCGGCCTTCACGTCGTCGAGGGTCGGCTCGCTCGCCTCAGCGGAGGTGCGCGTGCAGCCGGCGACCAGGGCCACGCTCAGCGTCGCGAAGAGGGTGAGGTAGGATGCGGAGGTGGTAATGCGTGCTGTCATCAGGCGTACCTTCGCGCTGGATGGACCGCCGACATTCCGGCGGGTGTTCCCGTACGAGAGATACACGGGCAAATTTTCCCGCGCAACTACGGCCCGCTCATCAATCCCAGCTCCGCCAGCCTCCGCCATTCCACGCGCCCGGCCTCGCCGCCCTCCACCGAGAAGATCGCCTCCAGCAGGTCAGGATCGTCGGGCAGAAGATTCGCCTCCGGCAGTCGGGCCGTCAGCACGGCCCAGTTCGTGCTCGCCGCGAAGGCGCGCCGGAACCGCGGCAGCGCTTCCTCCACGCGCCCTTCCGAGGCCAGCGTTACCGCGGCCCAGTAGACCATCTCGGCGTTGTCCGGCTCCATCTCGGACGCGGTGTTGTAGTGGTTCACGGCGGCCGTCACGTCGTTGGTCGTCATCGCCTCGTCACCCGCGTTCATCTCGCGGTAGGCGCGCGCCAGGTGGAGAAGTCGATCGAGTTCCTCCAGCGGATGCGGAGCATCTTCGATGCGCAGGTCGAAGATCCGGTCGACCCAGGGCAGTCCCGCCGGGGTGCCGCTCACGACGATCAGCGCGGCCGATTGACGGCCCCGGATATCGCCGCCCTCCGCCTGTGCCGCCTTCAGCGCCGCCAGCATCCGGGACGCCAGGTCTCCCTCCGTCCTCTCGAACGCCTCCGCCATCGCCGGCCACACCGTGGCGCTCTCCATCATGTTCGCCTGGACGCTGTAGTTCTCGCCCACGTGATGGCCGGCCGCGATGATCGCGTCCTCGCCCGTGTGCGCGTCGACCCGTCCCTGCGCGTCGATCATAGCGACCTGCCTCACTTCGGGATGCTCGTCAGCCAGCAGCAGGCCAGCCAGCGCATCCGGCGCCGAACGCCCCGCCTTCATGAGCGCCAGCCCGAGCGGCCCGTACGACGGATCGACGAACGACTGGGTCGCGACAGCCCCCACTCCTGCCTGAGCGAACGGCACGATGGGCCCGACGCTGAACCAGTGGGACTGGACGGCCACCCCGAGCTCCCCGGTCGCCGGATCGCGCGCGACGATCGAGAAGGTCGCCACGGGCCGGCGGCCGAACGAGGCGAGCTCGGGGCCGGTGGCCTGCGACTGGGCATGGGCCGGGGTGGGCGGCAGGAGGGCGATCAGGGCGGCCGCGACGACGGGAGCGAGCACGGCTCGAGGTGAGCGGAACGTCATGGCGGATCTCCTTGCGGCGGTCACGGGAGCCTTCCCCAAGGTAGTCACCGCCCGGGCGGGCGGAAACGATGCCGGCCTCCCGGGTAGGGCCTCGCGACCATCCTCTGAAAACCCAAGTGGCCCAGGTTCGCCGGGCCCGTACGGGTTCAATCGCAGCTGACCACGAAGGCGACCTCCGCCACCTCTCCCACTCTCACCTCAACCTCGACGCGATCGCCGCCGTCCACGTCGCAGTGCCGATCCACGTCGCGAAGCCGCACCTCGTGCGATCCCGGCGGCAGTCCGGTGAACGTGACCGATCCGTCGACCTCGACCTGCTGTTTCTCCACCCCCCCGTCCAGCTCCACGCGGTATCCATCGTCGTCGATCCGGTTGCCGCTCGTCTCGGTCGTCACCCGGAGGTCGCCGACCGTGGCGATGCAAACGATCGTAAAGTCCGTGCGGACCGCGTCCCCGGCGTCGAGAGTCACGTCCTGGGGATTCGTCTCGAGCACCGTACAGTTGCCGGGCACGGCGCCGAGCTCGATCGCATGCTCCCCGGCCGTCAGGCTCGACCAGGTCCAGTCCCTCGCCGCCGCGACGGCGTTCGGGGCGCCGCCGTCCAGGGCCAGCGATACCGAGTCGGGGAGTTCAGCGCCGACGAGCGAGATGTGAACGGTGATGGAGCCGGGCGCCGTCGGGTCCGCCGGTCCCGGATCCGGATCCAGTGGCGTGAGGTTGTCGGGGCCCGCCGGCGCATCGGGAACACAGGCCTGAAACGCGAAGAGCGTCGCTCCCGCGCCCAGCGTCAGGACGGCCCCGAGGCGGAGCATCCCGCTGCGTGTTGCGTTGAACGTCCGCCACGATCGGCGGTGTCGCTGTTGCATGTATGCCTCTCCCGACGTCCTCGGATATGCGCAGAAGTCCGCGACGACTGTACTGCGTCGGAGCTACCGGGAGTTGAAAGATGCAACTACCGAACCGAGAGTTCGGTCCGGTCAGCCCAGGCGGTCCATCATCACGCGGACGTCCGCCGCCGACACGCCGAGCGCGCCGCCCACGCGGTAGATGAAGGTCGCCTCCGACTCGTCGAATTGGGAGTCGGCGCCGACGACCCAGAAGGCGGTCTTGAGGATCAACTCCTTGCCGCGATCGCTCATCTCGACGGCCAGCTTCGTGAGGAAGTCGGCCAGCTCGTCGACGCTCTGCTCCGAGACCCGCTCGGCCTCACGCCGGATCGAAGCGTCGTCGAGGTCGCGGCCGGTCACCTGCTGGTACATCTCCTGGATCGCCGTCACCTCGGTGTCATCTATGTCGCCGTCGACGGCCATCATCTGGATCGCCACGCGGCGGATCCCCTTGAGGTAGTCGGCGTCGGCCGAGGAGTCGGCGACCTGCAGCACCGCCGGCACCGCCGTCGTCCCGCAGTTCTGGCACTCCACGTAGCGGCCCTTGTCGCCGTCGCCGAAGATCCGTGACAGCCAGCGCGGCGCGCCGGGTCTCGACGTCTTGAGCGCATAACTCTGCCGGCTCTTGCAGTTGGAGCAGTAGAACTCTCCCGTCTCGAGGACGGTCGGCTGGTCGGCGCTGGGCTTGTCCTGCGGCGTCATGCGTGGCCTCCGGGCTGAAACGTGGACATAGGTCGGGAATAAGGTATCGCGAGAAGCACGTGTCCGCGCGGGTCCGTACATTGAGCGGCGACCATGGAGATCTTCAAGGAATTCACCTTCGAGGCGGCCCACCGGCTGCCGAACCTCCCGGCCGAGCACAAGTGCGCCCGCCTGCACGGGCACTCGTTCCGGGTGGAGCTGCACGTCGACGGCCCCGTCGACCGTGAGCTCGGCTGGGTCGTCGACTTCGGCGACATCAAGCGGGCGTTCAAAGCCTGCTACGACATGCTCGATCACCGGTATCTCAACGAGCTCGAGGGACTCGAAAACCCGACCAGCGAGATCCTCGCCGCCTGGATCTGGGACCGGGTCGAGTCCGGGCTGCCCGGGCTCTCGAAAGTCGTCGTGCGAGAGACCTGCACGACCGGCTGCGTTTACCGCGGACCCGCCGCCGGCTGAGTCCTCAGGGCAGCCACGGCCTCTCGGCTTCGCCCACCCGGGCGCCCTCGGCCTCGAACTGCTCGCGCCGCTCGATCAGCGCATCGAACCGCGGGTCGTCGCGGTAGGGATCGAACGCCGGGTCGAGCGACAACGACGTGGCGGAGAAGTCCATGCTGGGCCGCTCGACGGCATCGTCGAGAAGGCCGAAGCCGGCGTCCAGCTCGCCGGTCGCCCCGTACCCGGCGACCGTCATGTACGCCCACCGGGTGTTCAGGACGTGATCCCGCCATTCGCGCACCATCATCTCGGCGGCGCGCAGATCCCGCACGGCGTCGCTCCGGCGCCCCGCCAGCGCTTCGGCGTAGCCGATCCGGGCCGGGTGATCGACTTCGGCCGCCGGGCTGAGGCTCTGGATGTCGCGCAGCGAATCCACGACCGTCCCGATCGCGGGAGCCCCGAGCTGCGCCAGCGCCTCGGCCTTACTGATCAACAACTCTGCGGTCAAGAACGGCGAACCGGCCGGATCCACGGCGGCGACGAGCTCGAGCACCCGTTGTGGATCGCGATCGAACTGCGCCAGCCGCACGAGCGCCGTCTGTTCTTCGAACGAACTCGGATCGAGACCCAGCTCGGCCGCCAGGCGGTGAGCACGCTCCGTGGCGCCGTCCTGCTGGGCGATGATCCCCACCTTCCGAGAACGGGCTCGCGCGTTGGCCGGATCGAGCGACAGGGAGCGATCGACGAGGTCAGCGGCGTCCTCGAACGCTCCCGCCCACATCAGGTTCTCGGCCAAAGTCTCGAGTCGCAGCGAGTTCCGAGGGTCGAGCTCGGCCGCCCGCTTCATCATGGTGGTCGACCCCTCCCAGTCCCCCTGCCGACGCAGGATCAACCCGAGCGCCCAGGCGGCATCCGCATCCGACGGAGCCAGCCGCACGGCGGCCTCGAAGGCCGACCGAGCCGCGTCGTAGTCGGCCCGGCCGTAGTACTCGAAGAAGCCGCGCGCCAGGTGCGCCTCGAGGCCCCGGGGGGCCAGGGCCACCGTCCGCTCCATCGCGGCCCGGGCCCGGTCCACTTCGCCGTCGCCGATGAACACGAGGCGGCTCTCGACCTGCGCGAGCCACGACCAGGCAACCGTGTAGGTGGAGTCGATCGCCACGGCTCGTGCGAGGTAGTCCCGCGCCGCCTGAATTTCGTCCAGCGAGCTGTTCTTGTAGACGTCGATCCCGCGGTAATACCACGACTGGGCGGCCAGGTCCGAGGCCGGCGACAGGGTCTCGAGCCGGTCCTCGTCTTCGGGGGTGAGCTGCGCCTGC